>OKVZ01000058.1_pt1 | contig 83622 bp, 70 predicted proteins | sample 1606851 | NCBI WGS metagenome assembly OKVZ01 (sample SAMN03281010, study PRJEB24777) | human gut metagenome | isolation source: fecal sample PR157 from 1 month old male Malay infant, caesarean delivered... | reverse complement strand
GATGTTATTCACCCTGGCCAACCTGTTTCGGGTGGACCAAATGATACGTCAGTGGGAGAGATCTCAGTAAAAACCGGAAATAACGCCAGAAATGGTGGAAAAAATAGCCTAAATAGGCTGATTCGATGTGTTTGCGGGAAAAAAATCGGCCCAGATCCGCGAAATTTTAATCAGCGAGTCAGCTTGGGAAGAAATGACCTGCTTATTCGCACCTTCCTTAGTGCAGCCAAGTTCGTTCCCGAACCATTCGTATACTCCGGAGTTGAATGTATCAAAACCACCATAAATATAGCAAAGACTCTTAATACCTCAACCCCCGGAATTCTTTTTGCGATCATATTGATTAATATTCCTAAGCTAATAACTAACTGGGCAGCACAGAATGCTGCCCAACTTCTAAAGTAGAAAATATCTAACAGATATTAGATAGATAGTTTTTTTAGCTGATCAAGTATATTTTCAACCAATGCAACAGCGGAAAAAACACTGCAACTTTCAGCATAACAGCGTAGCTCAGGTGCATTGCCCGATGGGCGCAAATGTATTACAGAATCATCACTGAGAGTGAGTCGAAGACCATCCGTGGAATCGACGACTTTAATTCCGAGGTTAAAACCAAGAGAATGTACAAAGTCGAGCGGGTCATGTAAGGCTTTAGCGATGATTTCTTTGCTCAGCGCCGTAGCGAAGTTCTGGATGCGGTCTGAATGAGTAAAACGCTGTGGGAGATTGTGTAACAGATCCGACATCAGTACTTTCGCGGTAACGCTGCTGGCAAAAACCATCAGGAAAGGCAGAACGGCATCACGTGTCGGCAGTGCGGAAATCGTCGTATCACCAAATGTGATGTCGCTACCCAATAAAAAACCACCATTAGCTTCAAAGCCAGCGATGCGATCATAGTCTATGCTTAGCCCGGCAAAAGCGGCAATAACATAAGGTGAACCAATCTTTGTTAGCTCGATATGCTTAAACAAGCCGGATTTTGCTATTGCCGTATTACAACTAACCGGGATAGCGAGTGCGTCAATACCCAGCGCCTTAGCACATAGCAGACCCAAGATATCACCGCGCAGCCATTCCCCCTGCTCATCAGCCACAAGAGGGCGATCGCCATCGCCATCGGTTGAAAAGATAGCGTCGAGATTAAGCTCACTCGCCCATTCACGGGCTTTCTCTTTATCTTCCTCAGAAACAGCTTCGGTGTCGATTGGTACAAATTCATCGCTGCGGCCAATGCTGATAACTTCGGCCCCAAGCTGGGTAAATATTTTGGCATAAAGCTCTCGACCAGCGCTGGAGTGCTCATAAATACCTACTCGCTTTCCTGCCAGCGTATCAGCAGCAAACAGGGAGGTGTAACGCGCTATGTAGTTATCGGCGGCCAGCGACGACGATGTCAATTCAAGTAATGGTAGTTCGAGGCTAAAAGCGGACTCGCACTGCAGAATACTGAGCTCATCGGCTTTGGTGATTTCACCATCTGGACGGTAAAATTTTAACCCGTTGCGATCGAAGGGGATATGGCTGCCGGTAACCATGATGGCTGGGACCCTATCCTGGAGTGATTGATTAGCCAACGCGGGCGTTGGGATCACTCCGTAATAAACCGCTCTTAACCCTTTAGCAATAATCGCCTGAGCGCAGGCCTTAGCCATAGCATAACTGCTCGGGCGATTATCAATAGCTAAAGCAACAGTATCAAAGGTAAAATCGCGCGCCATGACATCAATAAATGCGTGTGCAAATGCAGCACAGACTTCAGGTGTGAAATCGACAACCAGACCTCGTGCTCCGCTTGTTCCAAACGCAACATTACTGTTTTTAATCACAAGTTTGGAATTCAACATTATTTATTATCCTTAATGCGTCCATATTTATCATCGAATCGAACGATATCATCACTGCCAAGATAGGTCCCGGACTGGATTTCAATGACTTCTAACGGCACCTTCCCCGGGTTTTCCAGAGTATGGACGACCCCAACCGGAATAAACGTTGATTCATTTTCCGATACCAGGAAAACGTCATCACCCCGAGTCACCTTCGCTGTACCAGCAACGACCACCCAATGCTCTGCGCGATGGTAATGCATTTGTGTCGAGAGACGCTCACCCGGCTTAACGGTAATGCGTTTAACCTGATAGCGCCCCCCCTGATCAACGGAATCGTAACGCCCCCAAGGACGATACTCTTCGCGGTGTGAAATATGCTCGCTACGTTTTTCACGTTTAAGGACATCGACGACTTTTTTGATATTCTGTACTTGATCCTGCTTCGCAATCAGCAATGCGTCTTTAGTTTGAACAATCACAAGATTATCCGTCCCAATTGTGGCGACCAGCGAATTTTCAGCATAGACATAGTTATTGTTGCTATTGTGATAGATCACATCACCATGGGTCACATTACCATTGTCATCTTTGGTAGAAATATCCCACAGCGAACTCCAGGAACCAACATCGCACCATTGAGCATCCATTGGCACAACAACACTATGGCTTGTCTTTTCCATCACAGCATAATCAATTGATTCGTCCGGACAGGCGGCAAAAACCGAGTCTTCAAGCCGGATAAAATCAAGATCAGACGAGGCACCTGACATTGCCTTCTTACAGACACTGAGTATGTCCGGACGGAATTTTTCCAGTTCTGACAAATAGACACTTGCTTTGAACATGAACATTCCACTGTTCCAAAGATAGTGGCCGTCACATAGATAAGCTTCAGCAGTAGACTGATCAGGTTTCTCAACAAAAGCATCGACTTCAAAGACCGACTCGAGCACTTCCTTACCCTGTCGAATGTATCCATAGCCCGTTTCAGCATGCGTGGGAACAATGCCAAAGGTCACCATTTTTCCATCCACCGCTTGCCTCTGAGCCAAAGTAACACTACTGCAAAACGCATCAACGTTTTGAATAACATGATCGGCGGCAAGCACCAGCATAATAGGATCATCGCCATCTCTTAACGCATGGAGTGCGGCCAGAGCAATAGCCGGTGCAGTGTTGCGCCCCATGGGTTCAAGAATAATATCAAAGTCAACAATTCCTGCCTGGCGCAATTGTTCAGCGACGATAAATCGGTGCTCGTTATTGCTGATAATAAGAGGCGTGGTGCAATCGAGGTTTTCGAGTCGCAAGAGTGTACCCTGCAACAATGAAGCATCATCAACTAATGACAAAAATTGTTTTGGATACAGGGAGCGTGAAAGCGGCCAGAGACGTGTTCCTGAACCTCCAGCCATAACAACAGGCAATATTTTCATATTATGCTCCCTCTACGACCTTGATGAAATAATTAACCATTTTTGACCTAGTATAATGCTGTGTAAAATACTCATGAACTTGGTTTCTATTAATTGGATGCTCACGCAAATAATTAAAACTACTAGCTAACGCATGTGCATTCTTCACCGGGACCACCAGGCCAGTCAGACCATGTTTATTGACCCATGCGACACCAGAGCCTTTAATATCGGTTGAGATTACTGGTGTACCACAAGCCATCGCCTCAAGTTGCACGACACCGTAAGCTTCGGAGCGTTCAACAGATGGCAGACAGAACACATCAGCTGCGCTAAAGTATGCTGGCAGTTCATGAGCGGAGATCCGCCCCAGCAACTTAACGACATCTTCAAGGTTATGCTCTTTAATTTTCGCTTTCAATTCAGGGGTTAACTCGCCCTGTCCACCCAGCAAGATAATGTAGTTTTCGTCCATTAGTCTAGCCGCTTCAATAAGATACTCAAAACCTTTGTAGTAGACGTGTCGACCCAAAGAGAAGATCACAAATTTGCCGGCATAGCGCTGTTTAATCTGTTCGACAGCGTCAGGTGAAGCGACCATTTTATCTTCGTCAATACCGATCGGAATAACTTCTACTTTATAAAGGTATTTTGTGAGATCTTCTGAAGCGTCGGCATAAACTTGGCTGGTTGCGATGATTTTATTACAGCGAGCAAGCAAATCGTTTTGCAAAGGGATAAAAGGAATTTTCAAATATTTTTGTTTTACTATATCGCTGTGCCAGTGGACGATAATTTTACATTCTTTATGGGGTTTAAATAAGAAAAAAGCGAGAAGAGCAAGTGGATTCGGTAAGTGAACATGTATAACATCATAGTTATTTCTAATTTTCCTCCAGACTTTAATAAATTCGAAGGATAAATAAGTACTTGCCAAATGGGCAATACTGGCACAGCGATAAACCTTAACGCTATCGATAACTTCTTCAGAAGACTGATTTTTTTCCGAAACGCATAATACATCAACGTCGTAACCTTCTTGTTTTAATACCGTTGATATATCGTACACAACCGTCTCAATCCCACCCCAGAAGGGGGGATATAACTTACTTACCTCGAGAATTCGCACCTTAACCTCTTTATAAAAAATAAAACCTTTTTCTTATTAAGGATTTATTATTGAAATATCTTTTTAAAATACTCTGCGCATGCACTATCAGAGTAATATTGAAGGAAAAGCTTCCTTGTTGTAGATGCTGTAGTTTGCATGTTTCTTAATTTTTTAATTGCGACCTTATATTCGGATAAGCTGTTACAGCTGATGATATCCGGACTCTCGAGTGACTGTTCATAGCCAATCAAGGTGAAAGATGATGCGATAACCTTTTTATTATATTTAAGCGCCTCAGCAACTTTTACTTTCATACCTCCCCCAATGGAGATCGGGGATAAAATCACATCAACACTCTGATAAAAATCCGCTAACGACTCAACGTAACCGTAAGTTTTAAGGTTAGGCTTATCAAGCTTTGTAGCATACGCTTCAAATCCGTTTCCAGCGATCACAAACTGTATTTGTCTATCGTCAATAAATGCAGGTGCGATATGCTGAGAGATATATTGTGCGGCCTCGGTATTAGCATAGAACGCAGTTCCGATAAAACCAACGGTAAACACCCTCGACTGTGTGGCTTCAGAACCATACAGCACCGCATCGGCAATTTGTTCATCTACAATGCAGACGGGTACGCAAAAGTCTGCTTTTCTTTTGTAAAGACGAAAGAGACGATCCGAGTCCGCCTCATGCAGCGTAATCAATAGATCACTATATTTGACTGCTTTTTTTTCAGCGGATACGGTTGAGAATAGCGACGGTAGAAACTGAATTTTGCCGCTCTTAAGGCGATCTTTTTCGAAATCCACTTCCGCATTGTGGAAAAAGGTTAAAATCTTGATAGTTGGGTACGCGCTCTTACACCATTCGGCCACGCTACCCAGCAGGCTTGAATCAAGATATAACGTAGTTGGCTGATACTCATGAATAATTCCTTTAATTCTGCTGAAAATTTCAGCATTGAGCCTACCAGCGTAGCCGCGTAAATTGTTGAGAGCCGTCTGTATTTTTGAATTCTTCGCCAGCATTTCCCATTCGTAAGCACCCTCCTCTTTCCTGACGATCGCGATCTCTTTAATCTCTAGACGTTCGTTGGTTTTCAGAGCTTTTAAATTTGCTCGAGATACAATGCTTCCGCCATAATTAGACTTTTCCAGAGACATTGAGATATACAGTAATTTTTCTTTGATCATTATTTACCGTCTATGAATTTGTTTTAGATAATTTACGACAATAAAAGGCAATAGAAACGCATATAAAACCTCTATATTAACAGCGAACAAAATTGATAGCAGCGAGTACCAAAGCGTTATCCGCAGCAATATTTTTTGGTAGTAACCTGCATTAGTCTCCTGAACGTCCCGAAAAGCATTTCTAAAAACAATAAAGTAGAAAATGACAGCCATAAAGCCGCTATGAATAACTGAAAAGAGAATACCTGATTTTGCCGAAAGATAATTACCTGTATCGATCATATCATTAATTTCGGACAGATTAAGCGAAAACGGAGCCAGATTATTGCCTATGCTGATCGCTGCCTCTAGTGGGTGCACGAACCATGCAGTGTAGGTACCATACCCCTCACCAAGGGGATAGTAGAATAAACTACAGACGGCCCATAGCGAGGTGATCAGCCGTGTGCTAACGCTGGTGAAATTTTGAATATCAACCATCAACGCAGGAAGCACTGTATGAATAATAGTATAAATGACTATCCCTGCAATCGGTATGAGTGCAAACAGTGATTTTAATTTCTGAATTAACGTCATGTTGAAATAGAATACCAGCAGTCCGCCAAACATGATCAGCACCAATGAGGACTTTGAGCCAATCAACATGTTACCCGCTAGCAGCGCCCCCCAAAGAATGAGTCTGACCAGGTTAACTTTGCTGAGGGTAATCGCCAGCAGTAAAAATATATTAAACGTAAAAGCGGCTATTGACGGTTCGGGCGAGAGCAACCGCTGTCGCGATCCCACACCATAGCCTTCCATGCTAAGGTGGAACGGTGCAAGCACATCAGGCGCAACGAATTCTATAACAATAATCAATGTCATAATAAACGCGATTAAAATAACCGTTTTGCTCAAAAACGTTCCGCTTACGGAGCGTAGAACATAGCCTGCACAATAAACAGTCAAAAAATAGAAAAAATAATAAGAAGAGGCAAAGATATGCTTACTGAGTACAGACACTCCGTAAGAATTTAATATAGTCCCTTCAACGATATAGTACCAGACACACTGGATAAGCGAGATGCAAAACGTCAGCAAAAAATAGAACATAAAAAGTCGGCTGTACTTATCTAAGTACAGACGAAATTTATTTTGAATAAGAAATAGTATAAAGATAACCGCTGACGCTGCCCACATTGGACTAGCACCCAGCATGCCTAAAAACGCCTGCACCGGTAAATCGTTCAGGGTCATCGACAGGAGAATTATCATTAAGCACATTGATGCAAATACATACTTTCCTCTACCCGGAGCGCTTATTTCAATTCCATTCATATTGGTATTCATGAATTAATGCCATTTATACTAATTTATGGCGCTTGCAAAAAGTGTAGAGCCTGTTGCGCAGCGAGTTATAAATTCTGTTTAGTTTACCCTGATAGATATCGTTTACAGTGAGACCATTTATCAGTGCCTTATGGCTCAACAGCTTTTCATTTATAATGGCTTTGAGCTTAAATAGTAGAATTGCTGGAGAGCTTTTACCCGCATTGTACCAACCATTTCTGTTTATAGGGAAAAGCCAATGGCTAAGATGCTGATTGAGATTTTCCGAGAAGAAAGACACATTGACCCTACGCTGTTTAAGACCGTCGTTGATCTGTACAAATTCTTGATCATCTATTGTCTGTACATTATTTAAAGGCATAAGCTTATCGATATTTTCTCTTCGACTCAGAAATACGTAGGAAGAGATCCATGCGGTTAACGGCAACTGATTGATGGTAAATGCTGTTCTGGTACTGTTTAACTCGCCATAGAAACCATTCACGGTACAGTGTGCAACCGCCTTGCGGTAGAGCATTCTATCATAGAAGGTAAAGAAGCGATGGTGACAGAAAGTATCATTCATAAACAAAATGATATCATCATTGTCTATTGTTCCATCACCCGTAAGAAGAGTGTAGCCTTCATCCCATGCAGAGAATTCTCCGGCTACATTGCTGCCCTTGAGCCACTGTACATTCGCTGCAGGCTCATTTTCAGGGATCAGCTTACCACTATTATCTACAAATAAAATATGAAAATGCACATTAGCAAAAATAGAGAAGATCTCTTTTCTCACTTTTTCATAATAGTGGGGGTAATAAAGAGCAACAATAATATTAACTTTCATAGTTATATTTTATCTGTAAATAAATCCAGCGGCAGCATTGCCAGTTTTTACGTTTAGAATTAAATTGTGCACAGTTGTCGTTTCAGCAAGCTTTGGCTAATAATCGTCAGAATTATCCAGTCCACGATGACCCTAATACTCCAGGCAAATGCAACACCAATCAGCCCATAATGCTGTACAAAAAAATAGAGCATTACAAAGTAGGGTATAATCTCAACACAGTGGAGCAAAGCAGTAATTTTAGCTTTACCTGCAGACTGGATTGCCGTAAAGGGAACCTGAGCAAGCGCGTTAAACAAGAAACCTACCAGTAAGATAATCAAAATATTCTTTGAATGTGCCGCGTAGCTTGTGCCTAACCACAGATGTAAAATGTTTTCTGCAAATACTATTCCGATAATCACTACCGGCGCGCAGACGGCAAACATCAGTAGCCAGGAGACTGTCATATTCCTTTTTAGTTCATCTTTATGTCCCGCGCAGCTTAATTTTGGGAAGATTGCCCTGCCTACTGCGGCAGGCAAGATCCCCAAACGGGCAATGGCTTCCGAAGGTCCAGAGTAGTAAGCAACATGCCTGGCGCCCAACATATTTGAAATGATAAAACGATCAAAATAGACCATCGCTGGACTGATAATGTTACTGACCGTGATCCAGCCGCCAAAAAAAATTAGCCGTTTAAAAGTGACGAGGTCGAGGCGCATTCCTGACTGAACTATTTCGTTACGTACCAGCAGAAAGGCTATCAGCAACGAAATGATGCGAGAAATAAGCAGCCCTGCTATCGCTGAGAGAAGCGTTCCATCAAAGATGACAAATAGCGCAGGCATTCCAGCAATGAATGTGCTGCTAAATGACTTTTGAATATTAACTGCTTTAAACTTTTCATCGCCCTCAAGAATGGCTATCCATAGCTGATTCAGTAAAAATATCGGGATTGTCAGTGCCAGTAACTTAAAGGAGTTGTTGATATCGACAAAATCAGCAGCTGTTATGTTGAGAAAATGAACTATAGAAGCAGAGAAGATCTGTACCAGACATCCTCCTAGCGTACTTAGCGCCAATAGGAATACGGTAGCGCTGGCAATGATTTTTTTCCGTTCAGCGCTGTTATTTCGATAAATAGCAATTTCCCGGGTAATTGCGCGAGTCAATCCCATATCGAAAATGCCTGCATATCCTACCACCGCGATTGCGATGGTGTAGATACCAAAAAGTTCAGGCCCTAGTTTGTGTGCCATATAGCCCAGAGCGGGTATAGCGACAAGCGACGGGATTACGTATCCCACCAAGTTCCAGATGCTATTCTTAATTATGCTCATATAAAAAGCTCATTCACCGGAATAGAATTCAGCTGTGGAGCGGCTTCGTCCTTGGGCGAGAGCTTGAGATTGACATTAAACGGCCACTGAATGTTGAGTTGCGGATCGTTGTAGCTTACGGCGCGCTCCAACTGCGGCTGGTAATAGTCCGTGGTCTTGTAGACAAACTCCGCCGTCTCGCTCAGCACCAGAAAACCGTGTGCAAAACCTTCTGGGATCCAGAGCTGGCGTTTGTTTTCAGCAGAGAGATTTACTCCTATCCACTGACCGAAGGTTGTTGACGATTTACGGATATCTACTGCAATATCAAAGACTTCGCCTATAATACAACGAACCAGCTTACCCTGCGCGTGCGGAGCCAACTGATAGTGCAGTCCGCGTAGAACCCCTTTACTGGATTTCGAATGATTATCCTGGACAAACTCTACCTGGCGGCCTACTGTCTCTTCAAAAACACGATGGTTAAAACTTTCGTAAAAGAAGCCACGATCGTCGCCAAATACCTTCGGATCAAAAATCAGCACGTCAGGAATAGCGGTTTTAATCACGTTCATTGCTTAGTAACCTTTAATCATTTTTAGCAGGTACTGACCATAAGCATTTTTAGCGAGCGGTGCCGCCAGTTTTTTAACCTGATCAGAATTAATAAAGCCTTTACGGAAAGCGATCTCTTCCGGACAGGATACCTTGAGTCCCTGACGTTCTTCTATTGTCGAGATAAAGTTACTTGCTTCGATCAGACTTTGATGAGTTCCTGTATCAAGCCAGGCATACCCACGCCCCATCATCGCAACAGACAGGCGCCCTTGCTCCAGGTAAATACGATTAATATCGGTAATTTCCAGCTCACCACGTGCTGATGGCTTCAGGCTTTTCGCTATTTCTACTACATCATTATCATAGAAGTAGAGTCCGGTAACGGCATAGTTACTCTTAGGCTCTAAAGGTTTTTCTTCCAGACTAATTGCGGTGCCGCTCTTATCAAACTCCACCACGCCATAGCGCTCAGGATCGTTAACATGATAGGCAAAGACTGTAGCACCTTCGTCTTTATTTACTGCGGCTTCAAGTTGCTTCGGCAGGTCATGTCCGTAGAAGATATTGTCGCCCAATACCAAAGCGCAACTGTCTTCGCCGATAAACTCTTCACCGATGATAAACGCCTGCGCCAAGCCATCTGGACTAGGCTGTACTTTATATTGTAGATTCAGCCCCCACTGGCTGCCATCCCCAAGCAATTGTTCAAAACGTGGTGTATCTTGTGGAGTGCTTATAATAAGAATATCTTTTATCCCTGCCAGCATGAGTGTTGAGAGTGGATAATAAATCATTGGTTTGTCATAAATAGGCAGTAATTGTTTACTCACCGCCATGGTCACAGGGTACAGACGAGTGCCAGAACCACCGGCAAGAATAATACCTTTACGCGTAGCCATCATTTTTTCTCTATAAAAAACCAAATGCCCATATAAGAGCATTTATCTCATTAAATTGATTGTGCCGAAAAAAGCTCGGTAAGCATCCGTTTTACGCCAATATCCCAGGAAGGAAGTACAAGACCAAAATTCGTCTGAAACTTCTCTGTGTTCAAGCGTGAATTATGCGGTCGACGTGCAGGAGTTGGATAAGCCGACGTTGGAACAGCATTAAGCTTTTCAATAGCCAACTCAATATCTGCTTTTCTGGCCTCATCAAAGACCAGTGCCGCATAATCATACCAGGTTGTCGTATTTGACGCGACCAGATGGTAGAGGCCAGCAACTTCAGGCTTTATCATTGCGACACGAATAGCATGTGCTGTGCAGTCTGCTAACAACTCAGCGCCGGTTGGGGCACCAACTTGATCGTTGATTACGGAGAGTTCCTGACGCTCTTTTGCGAGCTTCAACATCGTTTTAGCAAAATTATTGCCCTTCCCAGCATATACCCAACTGGTACGGAAAATAAGATGCTTAGGACAATGCGCCTGCAATGCCTTTTCACCTTCAAGCTTTGTCTCACCGTACACATTCAGCGGAGCAGTCAAGTCTGTTTCATGCCAAGGCTTTTCACCGTCACCGGGGAATACATAGTCAGTTGAGTAATGAACAACCCATGCGTCTATTTTGGCGGCTTCTTTGGCTATTGCTTCAACGCTAGTTGCGTTGAGCAGTCTGGCAAAATCTGGCTCTGACTCAGCCTTATCAACGGCCGTATGCGCTGCGGCATTAACGATAACGTCAGGTTTAATTGTACGAACCGTTTCCGCGATTCCTTCAGGGTTGCTAAAGTCTCCGCAATACTCCTTAGAATGCACATCGACCGCTATCAAGTTACCCAGTGGAGCAAGCGCACGCTGGAGTTCCCACCCCACCTGCCCTGTTTTACCGAACAGAAGAATATTCATTATTAACGTTCCCCGTAGTTCTGCTCGATCCAACTTTTATAAGCACCACTTTTCACGTTGTTAACCCAATTCTGATTGCTCAAATACCATTCCACCGTTTTACGAATGCCGCTTTCGAATGTCTCTTCAGGCTTCCAGCCCAGTTCAACGCCAATTTTATGCGCATCAATCGCATAGCGCCGGTCATGACCTGGACGGTCAGCCACATACGTAATCTGATCGCGATAAGACCCCTCTTTTGGCACAATCTCATCCAGCAGATCGCAAATCGTATGGACCACATCCAGGTTCTGCTTCTCGTTATGGCCACCTATATTGTACGTTTCACCCGGTTCACCCTGAGTGACAACGGTATAGAGTGCGCGAGCATGATCTTCTACATAAAGCCAGTCACGAATCTGGTCACCCTTGCCGTAAATAGGCAGAGCTTTACCGTCCAGTGCATTCAGAATAACCAGCGGGATCAGTTTTTCCGGGAAATGGTACGGTCCGTAGTTATTAGAACAGTTAGTGACAATAGTTGGGAAACCGTAGGTACGCAGCCAGGCACGAACCAGATGATCGCTGGAGGCTTTTGATGCTGAATACGGACTGCTGGGCGCATAAGCCGTGGTCTCAGTAAAGAGTGGCAGCTCAGTTGACGCAGGGTGCTCATCCGGATGCGGTAAATCACCATACACTTCGTCGGTAGAGATGTGATGGAAACGAAACGCTTTCTTCGCCTGCTCATCCAACTTTGACCAGTACGCACGAGCGGCTTCCAGCAGCACATAAGTGCCGACGATATTGGTTTCGATAAACGCTGCCGGTCCGGTAATGGAACGATCGACGTGACTTTCAGCGGCCAGGTGCATCACCGCATCAGGCTTATGCTTTGCGAACATGCGATCCATGGCGTCTTTATCGCAAATATCCGCATGCTCAAAAACATAGCGGTCGCTATCGCTGACTTCACTAAGCGACTCAAGGTTGCCGGCATAGGTCAGCTTGTCCACGTTGACGACGTCGTCCTGGGTATTTTTAATAATATGTCGTACAACCGCTGAGCCGATAAAGCCGGCCCCGCCCGTCACAAGAATTTTCACGTTAACTGTTCCGTCTAGTGTATATGTCTGGATACTGGCGCTCTGAAAACTGAGAATTTATAACCAGTTTCAGAAAATGAGCACGCTACCGCCCCTGGCTTAACAGCTACCAGTGCACTGAGCGATGTTTGATTAAATGATTTTTCTTGTCTGGATACAGACAAAAAACTGGCGTTAATTGTCGTCCTAAACGACCTCAGAAACAAGCACAAATCGCTACAAAGCGGTCCAGATTTAAATCAGATAACTCTATGTAATCCTTTAATTTATAACAAAAAACGGCAGTCATCATTTTGGTTAGAGATCAACACACCAAAATAATGACTGCCGTTTGTTCAGGTCGAGACTGAAATATCAGTCGTTAGCCAGCAATTTCTCAATCCGGTTTCTGAACTTCGCCCCTTCCTTCAGGTTGCGCAGTCCATAGTTCACGAACGCCTGCATATAACCCATTTTCTTACCGCAGTCATAGCTCTCGCCGGTCATGAGCATCGCGTCAACAGACTGCTTCTTCGCCAGCTCGGCAATCGCGTCGGTGAGCTGAATACGGTCCCAGGCGCCTGGCTCAGTTTTTTCCAGCTCGGCCCAGATATCCGCGTTCAGAACATAACGGCCCACCGCCATCAGGTCAGAATCCAGCGTCTGCGGCTGATCCGGTTTTTCGATGAACTCCACGATGCGGCTCACCTGCCCTTCCGTTTCCAGCGCTTCTTTCGTCTGAATTACGGAGTACTCGGAGAGGTCGCCTTTCATGCGCTTCGCCAGCACCTGGCTGCGGCCCGTTTCGTTGAAACGTGCCACCATTGCCGCCAGGTTGTATCGCAGCGGATCGGCAGACGCGTTATCAATAATGATATCCGGCAGCACAACGATGAACGGGTTATCCCCCACCACCGGACGGGCACAAAGAATAGAGTGTCCCAGACCCAGCGGCTGCGCCTGACGCACGTTCATGATGGTCACGCCCGGCGGACAAATAGACTGCACTTCCGCCAGCAGCTGACGCTTAACGCGCTGCTCAAGCAACGCTTCGAGTTCGTAAGAGGTGTCGAAGTGGTTTTCTACCGCATTCTTGGATGAGTGCGTAACCAGGACGATTTCTTTGATCCCTGCAGCAACAATTTCGTCGACAATGTACTGAATCATTGGCTTATCGACGATCGGCAGCATCTCTTTAGGAATGGCTTTTGTGGCGGGCAGCATATGCATGCCCAAGCCTGCTACCGGAATGACTGCTTTCAAATTAATCATTTTTTCTTCCACCTTAAAATGGTTGACGAATTATAGCTCTTAAACCTGTTTTCGCCAGCATGATTTGCCGTAATCCTGAAGCAATGTTACGCCTTAGCATCACATATTTCTGTAGTTGTAATCTGATTCGATCGCGCTTATATGCCAGGAATCGTCTTAAAACAGATTATTGTCGATTATCTGTGCGGCAGCGCAAAGTTCAGTCTTTCCACATTCACCACCTGCTGGTCGACCCGGTCAATATCCACCGAGCTTTGCCCCTTCTCGTTCACAGCTTTGATGTTCGCCAGCGAAAGCAGCGTCTCGTCTTTCGCCATAAATTTACCTCGTACATCTTTGCGCAGATCGAAGTTGATCTTCAGGGCAGGACCCACGGCGGCTTCCTGCATCACATTGATATTACGTAAGAAAAGATGCTTCGGCTTGTTGTGCAGTTCCAGCGTTGCGCGCTGCATTTCCACATTGGTAATCGCCACAAACGACGTCGCATTACCGGATGAAATCTGTATTCCGCGCAATTTATAGGCGAGCTGGCGGTTATCGAGATGAATATTATTGAGCTTGAAGTTCTGCGGGATGGACAAATAATCGCCTTTTATGACCCCATAGCCGATTAACATTCCCGCGCTGTTGACCATGTCGACATTATCAATAATGAAATTATCACAGCCATAAATCGCCACCGTGGCGTTGTCTATTCCCGCCTTTTTACTGAAGTCTGGGGTGATATTTTTGGCCTTAATATTGCGGATAACAAAGTGCTTCCCGTTTTCCACATGCACCAGCTGACGACAGTTGCTGCCGGTGATGTTGGCCACCACGAAGTTCTTAACGGTTTGCTTTTCCGGGTAGTCGTTGTCGTAGGTGCTCCCGGCAAGGCCAATGCCGATGCCCCAGTTGATCTTGCCGTTAGTGCAGTTGATGTTGTCGATGACATGATCGGAGATCAGGATATTGCGATCGTTGATGGCGACGTTCCATTCGATCGCATCGCCCTGCAGATGGCTAAATTTGCTGTTGGTGATGCGGGCGCCGTCCACCTGGTTGTGGAAACCCTGGCGCAGGATGGCGTAGTTGGCCTGACTCACGCTGATATTATCAATCACCAGATTGCGCATCACGCTCGGTTTCTTACCGCCGATGTAGATTTGCGTCACAGGGCCAAAACCGCTCATGGCCAGCCCTTTGATGACGCAGTTAGAGCCGCGAACGTCGAGCGTAATGTTCTCCGTGCGGCCAGCGCCTTCGCCTACCACTTTGCTGCCTTCCTGCAGAACAAAGCGGCCGCGGCCATTGCCGGTTAACGCCCCGCGAATCAGCAGCGTTTTACCGTCGGGAATGAAAATACCCGTGTTGATGTTTTCACAGGTCAGCCCGGCAGGGACAACGACCGTGTCCCCGTCATTAAACGCCTGCTTAAAGGCCGCGATCCAGTCGTTGTTATTGTACTGATTAACAGAGACCGTTCTTCCACTCGCCGCCCGCGCAATGCGGGACGACAGCAGCGGCGTAGCCGCCAGAACGGACAGAGACGAGACAAAGGTGCGTCGGGTAATCTTTTTCAGCATACATCCTCGGCGTTACAACGTTTGCAGCAGGCTGGCTAACTGACGGTTAATCACCTGCTGGTTAAAATCGGCTTCAACTTTTTGTCGGGCATTGTGCAGCACGGGCTCCAGCGCCTGCTGGTCGATATCGCTGAAGGCAGCTAAGCGATCGGCGAGCGCCATGGCGTTATTCTCCGGCACCAGCCAGCCGGAATGGTCAGACTTAATCAGCTCCGGGATCCCGCTGTGAATGGTCGAGACCACAGGTATCCCGACGGCCATCGCCTCCATCAGCGCCACCGGAATGCCCTCCATATCGCCATCGGCACCCGTTACAGAAGGCAGCAGAAATACATCAGCCTCATCAAGCATGGCCTTGACCTCGTGGCTCGGCTTGAAGCCCGGCATCTCTACAACATCTTCCAGCTGATACTGTTCGATAAGCGTGCGCAGACGACGCTCCCACGGCCCAATCCCGAGAATGCGGTAGTGGAAATCCACCCCGCGCGCTTTCAGCTGGCGGCAGGCTTCAATCGCCACATGCAGGCCTTTCTTCTCGGTCAGACGCGCGACGGAGATGATCTGCAGCGGTTTACCCGGCACCTTCACCGGACGGCGGGTAAAGCGCGTTAAATCCACGCCCATGCGCGACACGGCAATTTTCTCTCCCGGGCAGCCCATGCTTTTCAGGCGTCCGGCCCACAGTTCACTGATGGGCAGCATCATGTCGCCGCGGCGGAAAAGCTGCTGGTACTCCGGCGTATAATGGTTCAGCACTTCACGGCTGGAGATGTCGATACCGTGGAAAATGGTCGCAATTTTACCGTCAATCACGCCCAGTTCGCGTAGCTTCGCGGCGGTCACGCCTGCCGGGCCAAAGTGGGCGATAAACACGTCAGCACGATACGGCTGCGCCGTTTGCCCGCAGATGGCCGAGAGAATTAAATTGCGTGATTCCGACCCATAGCGGGAAACATTCAGCGCCCGCCACGTCGACGCGCGATGGATCCCACGTAAGGTCTGGCTGGCGCGGTGGCGCAGCTTGCTCAGCTTCCCGGACGGCTCGTCCTGCAGCCAGCGGGTTTTTGCCTCCAGCCCATACTGGGTATACGCCGCATGGGTGTTTTGGGTATCGCCCTTTTGCAGGGCGATAATCTCCACGTCATATCCCATATCGATAAACGCGGTGATTTGGTTCAGAACAAAGGTCTCAGACGACAGCGGAAATTTCAGTAAGAAGAAACCAACCTTCATTTCCCCTCCCGCACGCGGTCAAGTACCGATTTCACCATCCCAATGCCCTTCTCGCGCTCGGCTTTCACCGCCACCGCCAGACGTTCATTGATCGCAGGCAGTTGGCCGAGCGTGTCGCCCACCATGGCGCCGAGCGATCCGTCCAGCAGATGACGGATATCCACCGCCATTTCCGGCATACCGAGCTGCTGCATAATGCCCGCGGACTTGTGCTCATAGTTAATGGCAATGGCCGGCGTGCCAAAGTTCATGGAGATAATGGCCGAGTGCAGGCGCGTGCCCACCGTCAGGTCGCAGGCGGAGAGCAGCTTGCCCATCTCCAGGTCGTTCAGCTCGTCCATCACCACGTGATAGCGGGACGGATCGTTCACCAGGTTGCGCAGGTTGAGCGCCACCATGCGGTCATCTTTGTTGTAGCTGTCGATACCGGTACAGGTGGACAGCGCCAGCACCTGGTACCCGCTGTCCAGCACTCGGTTCACCACGTCGGCGAACGCTTGCTCATACGCCGCCTGCGTCGTGCCTAAACGTTTATCGAATGGCGCCAGCTCGCGCAGGGTGATCGCGACGGTTTTCTGTTTCGCCGTAACGCCGAGCCAGTGCTGCACCGCGTAGCTCGGCTGGAAGCTGTCGTCCTGGTGATCCACCAGCCAGGCGGTATCCACGCCGTGCTCAACTTTCGACGTGTCAATCTCGCTGCGCTTCATCATGTCAAGGCTGACCGACTCACGCAGGATCAGGGCATCGCAGTGGCCAAACACATAGTTCGCCAGCTGGTTAAACTGCGGATCCTGAAAAGGCCCCACGCTATGGCCAATCATAAACAGCGGCTTTTTCGCCATGAACGTACAAAGCGCATGCTCAAACTGCGGCACGCCGTAGAGATCGACGAAGAACGAACCGCCGACCTGAATAATGGCGTCATAGCCGGACAGCAGACGAACAAAGTCGGTAAAGCCCTGCGCGATGGCGATGTTGCGCAGCTTGCCGGTATCGGTCACGCGGGAAAGCAGCACCTGATGCTGGTAGCGACGACGCAGTACTTTCTTCACGCGGCCCATCACGCCCGCGGCGTTGTTATGCTGTTTCATCTGGCTGTAGAGCGGATCGCCCATTACCGGGCGGTTCAGTAACCAGGATGAGCTGACAGGATAACGGCTCATCACGTCCACTTCGGTCTCAGGCTTAAGGGTGTTAATTGCATCCAGTAAACCGCGCAGGATGGCGCTGTCGCCACGGTTGCCGCAGGTATGGTTGCCAAGAATTAATAATTTCATAATGGCCTCTTAAATAACTAGCCTGCGCGAAGCAGCGTTTTCATTTTTTCGTTACGGCAAAACTGGCGCTTCATCTCAACCACGAGCGCATTGCGCGACAGCACAATCATCACGCCAAATGCCAGCGCACCCGCGGCAACCTGCACCGCCAGCAGCGCGGCCAGCGGCAGATGCCCGCTGAGGATAATGCCCAGGCCGTAGCTCACCGCCAGGGTCGGCAATGAGAGATAGAACGGCAGCCACAGGCTCAGGATGTACTGACGGTAGCTGGAGCCCAGCACCGGTTTAATCATGATGAAGTAGCTCAGGACGGTATTGACGATCTGCACCAGCAGGAAGCCCAGCGTCACGCCAATAGCGCCCGCCATGTGCCCGCCGACGATAATTGCCGGAATAAACAGGAAGGTTTTGAATACGTTGAACTTAAAGCTGATGTCCACGCGCGCTTTTGCCATCAGCAGGGACCCAATCGGGTTCCCCACGGAGCGCAGCAGCCCCACCACGCACAGCAGCTGAAGGATCGGGATAATACCGTTCCATTTCTCACCAAACACCAGCGGTACGAAGTTGCTGGACACCACCATCAGCCCCAGCAGCACCGGGAAGTTGATGATCCCCACCACCGAAAGCAGCTTGTAAAAGTTAATGCGCAGCTTTTCGGTGTCGTCCTGAATCTTGGCAAACGCCGGGAACAGCACGCGGGTGATTATTGGGTTCAGCTTCATCGGCGGCACCACCGCGACGTTGTAGGCCAGGTTGTAGCCCCCCGCCACGCTCGCGCCGAGAATACGTGCCAGCACCAGCGTCGAAAGGTTGGTGTTCACGTAGTTGATAATGCTGTCCGCCGTCAGCCACGCGCCAAAGCGCAGGTTGGACGAGACGGAGGCAAGAGAGAAATGCAGTCCCGGGCGGTAAATTTTACGCCCAAAGTAGCCGAACAGCAGCGTGCGCACGGCAGAGTTCACCAGGTAACCGAGGATGGCGGTCATCGCCAGCGGCCAGAAATGGGCGCTCACGACGGTAAAGGTAAAGCCCGCCAGCACGGCGCTGGTCTCGATCATGCCGATCTTATTGAACTCCAGCTCTTTCTGCATCAGCGCGCGGAACTGCTGCCCGTGGGGGATCACCACGAACGCAAACGACAGCGTACGCATCAGCGGGGCGAGATCCGGGTTGTGCAGCACGCTGGCGATGGTATCGCTCAGCAGGAACACCAGCACAAACACGAAAATCCCCAGCCCCACGTTCAGCCAGTAGAGCGTGGTCAGCTCAAGATGGCTGATCTCTTTGCGCTGGATAATCGAGTTGGCGATACCAAAGTCAGACAGCGTATCGGCCAGCGCAATGATCACCAGCGAGACGGTCAGCAGGCCGAACTGGTGATTATCGATAATGCGCGCCAGCACCGTCATCTGCACCAGGCCGAGGCCAATGATGACGATGGTCGCCATCGCTGACCACTTGGCGCCGCTGATGGTTTTTTCACGTAAGCTCATCTTAGTACGCCGCTTTGTTCACGAAACCTTTGAAAATGGTCAGAAAAACAATCTTGATATCGAACCAGAGGCTCCACTCGCGGATGTACTCCAGATCGAACTCGATGCGTTTTTCCATTTTTTCCAGCGTGTCGGTTTCGCCGCGCCAGCCGTTGATTTGCGCCCAGCCGGTGATGCCCGGCTTCACCTTATGGCGCAGCATGTAGCCTTCAATCAGCGAGCGGTACTGCTCGTTGTGCGCCACTGCGTGCGGACGCGGGCCAACAATCGACATCCCGCCGGTAAAGACGTTGATAAACTGCGGCAGCTCGTCCAGCGAGGTGCGGCGCAGGAAGTTCCCCACGCGGGTGACGCGCGGATCGTTCTGCGTGGCCTGGGTCACCACCTTGTCGTTCTCCATCACCTTCATGGAGCGGAATTTCCACACCATAATCGGCTTACCGTCCATGCCGTAGCGGGTCTGACGGAAGATAACCGGTCCTGGCGAGCTCAGCTTCACCGCGAGGGCAATGCAGCACAGCACCGGGGAGATGAGCAGCAAAATCAGCGAAGAGAGCACGATATCTTCCAGACGCTTCAGCACGCGGTTAATACCGGACAGCGGCGTGTCGTACAGCGGTACGACCGGCACCCCGTTCACCTCTTCAATACGGGAGTGAAGAATGTTGAAGGTAAACACGTCCGGGATCAGGATCACTGAACAGGTGGTATCCGCCAGCTCGCGCATCAGCTGCTTAATGCGGGATTCGTCTTTCATCTGCATGGCGATGTAGACGTTGTGAATTTTGCCGGCTTTGGCATCGTCAATCAGCTGATCGTAGTTGCCCGCCCAGTCGGCAGGCACGCCGCCAGGCTTTGCGTCGTGATAAATCCCGACCACTTCAAAGCCTAACCACGGCTCTTTGCGGAAGCTGTCGAGCAGCACTTTCCCAACCGGCAGATCGCCTGCCACCGCCACGAAGCGACGGTTATAGCCCCGGTTGCGCAGCCAACCCGCGCCAAAGCGGATCAGGGAACGGCACACCACCATGCCGACGCTGGTCAACAGATACCAGCTCAGATAGGTCACGAGGCGATTATCAAAATCATGGCTAAATGCCACCAGGCCTGCGCTGAAGATCAGGCTCAGGGTCCAGTTCTGCAGCAGCAGCATCAGTTCAGTGGTCATTTTGACGCCGCGCCACGAGCGGTAGAAATCGGTCATACCGCCGATCATTTGAAACACGACCAGCGCAATCAGGGCCATCAGCAGATGCATATATAAGAACGGCAGCCCGCTGATCCGACACACCGCCCACAATCCACCGACCATGATGGTGATATCAGAAAAACGCTGCACCATAGAGATTAACGATGCATTCGTTCTCGCTCGTTCGCGTTTTTTTAGATTCGTCATCGTTGTTCCTGTATTCGGTTCCCCCTCCCACCGGGAGGGGCAGTTATTACTGATTCAACAGCGCCAGAATGTCCTTCGTTCGGGCTTCCATGAGCGCGGTGTCAGCGCGGGACTCCACGTTCAGGCGCACCACCGGCTCGGTATTGGACGAGCGCAGGTTAAAGCGCCACTGCGGGAACGCCATGCTGATGCCGTCGGTACGGTCAATTTCCAGCGCGTGGATGGCAAAGTGCCGCTCCACGCGGGCAATCGCCTCGGCAGGCTGTGCCAGCTTGCTGTTGATCTCTCCGCTCGCCGGGAACGCCGCCATACGGTCGCGCACCAGCTCGCCCAGGGTTTTCCCCTTCAGGCACAGCAGTTCAGTCACCAGCAGCCACGGGATCATCCCGCTGTCGCAGTAGGCAAAGTCACGGAAGTAGTGGTGGGCGCTCATCTCGCCGCCGTAGATGGCGTCTTCTTCGTGCATGCGCTCTTTGATGAAGGCGTGACCGGTTTTGGACATCACCGGCGTGCCGCCTGCGGCAGAAACCACGTCGACGGTGTTCCAGGAGAGGCGCGGGTCATGAATGATCTTCGCGCCAGGGTTTTTCTCGAGGAACGCTTCCGCCAGCAGGCCGACAATGTAGTAGCCCTCGATGAACTGCCCTTTCTCGTCGAACAGGAAGCAGCGGTCAAAATCGCCGTCAAAGGCGATACCCATGTCCGCGCCGTGTTCAATCACCGCGTTGCGGGTGTCGTCACGGCACTCCGGTAGCAGCGGGTTAGGAATGCCGTTCGGGAAGTTGCCGTCCGGGGTGTTGTGCACTTTGACGAAGGTCACCGGCACGTTCAGTGCTTTAAAGCGCGCTTCAAGGGCATCGACAACCGGGCCAGCCGCGCCGTTGCCGGAGTTAATCACCAGCTTCAGCGGCTTCAGGTTTGCCACGTTGATGTAGCCCAGCAGGTGGTCGATGTACTCTTTCTGCAGGTTGATTTTTTTGTAGCTGCCGCGCTTCGCCTCGTTCACCGGCGGGAAATCGTTGGCTTCCGCCAGGCGCTGCACGTCGCGCAGGCCGGTGTCGCCGCTGATAGGACGGGCGCCCTTGCGCACCAGCTTCATGCCGTTGTAATCCATCGGATTGTGGCTGGCCGTCACTTCAATACCGCCGTCCACGCCCAGGTGGAAGGTGGCAAAGTAAATCTCTTCGGTTCCGGAAAGACCGATGTCCAGCACGTCCACGCCCGCGTCCTGCAGCCCTTTCGCCAGCGCCAGCTTGAGGGATTCACTGGTCAGACGCACGTCGCCGCCCAGCACGATGGTCTGCGGTTTTAAGTATTCGCCGTACGCGCGGCCAATGCGCCACGCAATGTCTTCATTCAGCTCTTCGCCCAGCTTGCCGCGAATATCGTAGGCTTTAAAACAGGTTAATTTATCCATGATGACCCCTTTTTCAGGCAACAGTCGGTCCTGACCACTAAATGGCCAAATTAATTTTTTTGTCATTCGTAGGCCCGGTAAGCGCAGCGCCACCGGGCATGATGCAGAGAGCTACACTCGCCCGTAGCGGTCCTGGAAGCGCACGATATCGTCCTCTTCCAGATACGAGCCGGAGCGCACCTCAATTAAGTCGAGAGGGATTTTCCCCGGGTTCTCCAGACAGTGCGTCGCCCCCAGCGGAATATAGATGGACTCGTTTTCGCCCAGCAGTTTCACTTCACCGTCGATGGTGACTTTGGCGGTACCCGCGACCACCACCCAGTGCTCGGCGCGGTGATGGTGCATCTGCACCGACAGCCCCTCGCCTGGCTTCACGGTGATGCGTTTCACCTGATAGCGGTCACCGGCGTCAATGGAGTCATATTTGCCCCACGGACGGTAGACTTCGCGATGAATGTGGTGCTCGTGACGGCCATCCGCCTTGATCTTCTCCACCACTTTTTTAACGTCCTGCACGGCGTTACGGTCGGCAATCAGCACGGCGTCTTTGGTCTGGACCACAACAAGATCTTTTACCCCAACCGTGGTGACCAGGCCGGACTCGGCGTAGACGTAGCTGTTTTCCGTTTTGTGGCTAATGACATCGCCGTGATGGACGTTACCCTCCGGGGTATGGGCGCTGATCTCCCACAGGGAGGACCAGGATCCAACATCGCTCCAGCCCGCATCCATCGGTACCACGACGGCGTCAGCCGTGCGTTCCATCACCGCATAGTCAATGGACTCTTCCGGACAGGCGAGGAAGGCCTCTTCATCCACGCGGATGAAGTCGAGATCCGGATCCACCACCGCCATCGCTTTCTCGCAGGCGCTCAGAATATCCGGGCGGTATTTGCGCAGCTCTTCCAGATAGCGTCCGGCGCGGAACAGGAACATCCCGCTGTTCCAGTAATATTCCCCGCTGGCGACATACGCCTGCGCGGTTTCCAGATTCGGTTTTTCAACGAACTGCGCCACGTCAAACGCCACGCTGTCGCCTTCACCCGGCGTCACGTTGCCGCGACGGATGTAGCCGTAGCCGGTTTCCGGCAGATCCGGCACGATGCCGAAGGTCACCAGCTTGCCGCTCTCAGCGTAAGGAATGGCCGCACGCACCGCGTCGCGGAAGGCCTCTTCCTGCTGGATCACGTGGTCTGCCGCCAGCACCAGCATCAGCGGGTCACAGTCCGGGCTACTGCGTTTTGCCGCCAGCGCCGCCAGGGCGATAGCCGGTGCGGTATTGCGTCCGGCAGGCTCCAGGATGATATTTTCTGTGAGTTTGTTCAGCTGGCGCAGCTGTTCGGCAACAATAAAGCGGTGTTGTTCGTTACAGATCACCACCGGGCTTTCACACTCCACGCCGTGGAGACGGTTTACCGTCGTCTGCAGCATGGTGAGATCCCCTTTCAGGCAGAGGAACTGTTTTGGATAGAGCACGCGGGACAGCGGCCACAACCGGCTACCAGAGCCACCAGCCATCACAACCGGATACAAAGTGGTTTGACTCATGATTTATCCCCGTATATCTGCAATAAATTGGCTCAGCACGTTCTCTTTCTCGAGCGTGCGTTCGGCATATTCACGTGCCACCGTGTTCACTTTTGGCATGGCAAGTGCCTGTTCAATGCCGGTGACCAGCGCCGGAACCGATTCCGGCTCTACGCACACCGCAATCCCCGGATAGCTGTCACACAGCTGGCCTAATTCAGTTTCGGCTTCGGCCGTAATCACCGCGTTACCGCCCACGGCCAGAATGTTGGTCAGCTTGGACGGCAGCACCGCATCCGCCGCGCCGCGCTTTTGCACCACCAGATGGCAGTCGCCCATCTTCAGCAGCGCAGGCAATGCCTCGTAAGACTGAAGCGGGAAGAATTTCACGTTGGTCAGGCCGCGAACGCTTACCATTTTTTCCAGCCGCGCTTTTCCACCGCCCTGCCCGACAATCACAAACATCCATGGATGTTCGTTCAGCAGTTGAGCCGCCTCGATCACGCTCTCCAGCCCCTGCTTTTCGCCGATATTGCCTGAGTAAAGAATGATTTTTTGATCTTCAGGCAAACCGAGCTGCGCGCGCAGCGCCTGAGCGTCTTGCTCAGTCACGTCGCGAAAGCGCGCCACTTCGGACCAGTTCGGGAAGAAGATCACCTTCTCCGCCGGGACGCCTTTCTCCTGCGCTTTGTTCATCATGGAGCGCGAGATCGTTGAGACGTAGTCCACGTTGTGTAAGCCACTGCGCTCAAACGCGCTGGCGAGCTTCGCCACCTTGCCGCCTTTGCTTTTGCCTGCCATCCCCAGGCCCAGCATGGCGTCCACTTCATAATCCTGAATGTGCAGCAGGGTGCGCGCGCCGGAGAGTTTGCCCAGCAGGCGCATGCCCGGCGTGCAAAACAGCGTCGGCACCACGCCGATAATGCGATCCGGCTTCCAACGACGCTGCGCCATCAGCGGGAAGAAGCTGCTCAGGGCAAAGCTGCCGAGATGAATCAAGCGCTTCAGCGTCGAGGGCTGCTTAGGCACATACAGCGGGCAGCGCCAGACGGTTGCTGCACCCTCTTCGCGACGGTAGCGCCAGCTGGAGTAACGCTCCCCCACTTTCCACTCCGGGTAGTACGGCGGCGCGGTAATGACCCGCACGTCATGTCCCTGGCTCGCCATCCACTCGACCATCTCGCCGGTATATTTTCCGATGCCGGTTAATTCCGGCGAGTAGTTGATTCCGTATACGAGGATCTTCATAAGCCCGGCACCCCGGACTGACGTTCAGCGAGGAAATAGGCACGGCTGTTGTCATGCACATTGTCGCTCGCCAGCAGCGCCTCTGGCGTCTGCCAGCGGTAGTCGTCATGCTGAGAATCAGGCAGACGCAGGTCTGCCTCACTCACCTTCAGGCGGAACCCCAGCACGATGTAGTGCGTGGAGAACCCGGTACCCGAAAAGTTATCGTCATAGAAGTGCTGCCAGACCCCGTAAAACTGGCCCGCTGCCATCGGCAACTGCAGGCCCAGTTCCGCCAGAGTGAGACGCTCAAACGCATCGGTAAGCGTCTCATCCTTTTGCACGCGCCCGCCGGGCACGAACCAGAAGCCCTGCGCAGGACGGTTGGTTCGTTTCCCCAGCAAGAACTCGCCGCGTTCGTTCTCCACGATCAAATCAATTGAGATAAGCGGAGTGGAACGCACTACCGTGGCAAAATCTTCCTGACTTAAAAACATCGTTACCCCCGGAATCGATGCTGGTTTTCCAGGAACCACTGATAGGTGCTGGCCAGCCCCTGCTCCAGTGACACCTCGTGATACCAGCCCAGCTGATGCAGACGGGTCACGTCCAGCAGTTTGCGCGGCGTGCCGTCCGGTTTCGTGGCGTCAAACACCACGCGGCCTTTGTAGCCCACCACCTGCGCGATGGTCTGCGCCAGCTCGCGAATGGTGCAGTCCACGCCGGTACCCACGTTGATGTGCGACAGCATCGGCTCGGTGTTCTCCTGCCACACCTCGCGATCCAGCTCCATCACGTGAATGCTGGCCGCAGCCATGTCGTCCACGTGCAGGAATTCGCGCATCGGCGTACCGCTGCCCCACACCACCACATCCGGCGCGTTCTCCGCGGTCGCCTCGTGGAAGCGGCGCAGCAGCGCCGGGATCACGTGCGAATTGCTCGGGTGGAAGTTGTCGTGCGGTCCGTACAGGTTGGTCGGCATTACCGAGCGATAGTCGCGGTTGTACTGACGGTTGTAGGACTCGCACAGCTTGATCCCGGCAATTTTGGCAATCGCGTACGGCTCGTTGGTGGCTTCAAGCGTGCCCTGCAGCAGCTCGCTTTCAGCGATCGGCTGTTTTGCCATTTTCGGGTAAATACAGGATGAGCCGAGGAACAGCAGCTTGTTCACGTTGTGCAGATGCGCCGCGTGAATGATGTTGCTCTCAATCATCATGTTTTCGTAGATGAAATCCGCCGGGTAGGTGTTGTTGGCTACAATGCCGCCCACCTTCGCCGCCGCCAGATACACCTGGTCAATACGTTCGTTCGCAAAGAAGTCCTGTACAGCACGGCTGTCGAGCAGGTTCAGCTCGTCGCGCGTGCGGACAACCACTTCGACGTCACCGCGCTGTTCGAGCTGGCGAACAATCGCGGAACCCACCATTCCGCGATGACCGGCGACAAAAATACGTTGTTTTGTCATTCTCAGGACTCCAGCGCGATGGCAACCTCGTAGCCATGAGATTTGAGCAGGGAGTGTTTTTTCGCTGCTTCAAGATCTTTGGCTACCATCTCGGAAACCATCTCCTGCAGAGTGGTTTCTGGTTTCCAGCCCAGCTTCTCGTGCGCTTTGGTTGGGTCGCCCAGCAGGGTTTCCACTTCAGCAGGACGGAAGTAGCGTGGGTCAACCTGCACAATCACGTCGCCTGGCTTCACGCCCGGTGCGTCATGGCCGGTCACGGAAACCACGATGCCCTTCTCTTCCACGCCGGTGCCTTCAAAGCGCAGCTTGATGCCCAATTGAGCGGCAGCCATTTCAACGAACTGACGAACGGAGTACTGCACGCCGGTGGCGATCACGAAGTCTTCTGGCTGTTCCTGCTGCAACATCATCCACTGCATTTTCACGTAGTCTTTCGCATGGCCCCAGTCACGCAGGGAATCCATGTTGCCGAGGTGCAGGCAAGACTCCAGGCCCTGAGCGATGTTGGCGATCGCGCGGGTGATTTTGCGGGTCACGAAGGTTTCGCCGCGACGCGGAGATTCGTGGTTGAACAGAATGCCGTTACAGGCGTACATGCCGTAGGATTCACGGTAGTTCACGGTGATCCAGTAAGCGTACAGTTTCGCCACAGCGTACGGAGAACGTGGGTAGAACGGCGTGGTTTCTTTCTGCGGAATTTCCTGCACCAGACCGTACAGCTCAGAGGTAGATGCCTGGTAGAAGCGGGTTTTCTTCTCAAGACCAAGGAAGCGAATCGCTTCCAGCAGACGCAGGGTACCCATGGCGTCCACGTCAGCGGTGTATTCCGGAGACTCGAAGGAGACCGCAACGTGGCTCATCGCGCCCAGGTTGTAGACTTCATCCGGCTGCACTTCCTGCAGGATACGGGTCAGGTTGGAGGTATCGGTCAGGTCGCCGTAGTGCAGGTGGAATTTCGGGTTCGCCGCGTGAGGATCCTGATAGATATGATCCACACGTTCGGTGTTGAAAGAAGACGCACGACGCTTAATACCGTGTACTTCGTAACCCTTTTCCAGCAGTAACTCTGCCAGGTAAGAACCATCCTGTCCGGTAACGCCGGTGATGAGAGCGACTTTAGACATGTTTATATTCCTCTACTTATGAATTTAATCAGTTTCAACGCGTTCGCGTATCACCACTGCGGGGTTGCCACGACAAATTTTATTTGCCGGTAGCGATTTAAAAACGCTGCTGCGGGCACCGACTACCGTGCCATCGCCAACAGAAACACCCGGTGCAACAAAAACATCCGTTGCCAGCCAGCATTTTTCACCAATCACAATAGGCGAAGCGGTAATATCAAAATGCTGACTCATAAAGTCGTGGCTGCCGGTGCACAAATAACATTTCTGTGAAACCACCGAATTCGCGCCAATCGTAATCTCGCCCAGGGTATATAACACCGCGTCATCCCCTACCCAGGCGTAATCCCCAAGCGTTAATTTCCAGGGATAGGTAATTTTCACCGAAGGACGAATGACTACGTTTTTTCCTATTTTTGCGCCAAACAGACGCAATAAAAATGCTCGCCAGCGGTACAGTATTTGCGGTGACCAGGCAAATAAGGTGGCCTGAACCGCCCACCATAGCTGCACTTTAATACCGCCCGCCCCCCGAAAACCTTTCGGTACGGAGAAACCGTTCAGATCCTGCATTACGTTTCCTTATATTCAGGCTTTGTTATATAAGGCTTTCGTTTTACTCGTGGTGCGCACGCGTAAAAAATAAGATAATTCCGCCCAGAACCCAGGCACGCGTAATATTTTACGCTGCACGTTTTTGGCATCCTGGCACAACTCCAGATTATTCGAGGTTGACACACCCCCCATTGAAAACTCAGATACCAGCCCTTTAATTCGGCGGAACGGGTAACCTGACTTATACAGACTGGCGGCCAGTGCATAATCGGATGACACTTTATACTGCAAATCGTAAGGCTGTTTTTTCAGACCTTTTACCGGGAAGAAAATGGCCTGATGGCTGGCCGGTAAGCTGTGGTAGATATACCAGCCCGGCTTCGCGCTGCGGCGCACTTTATATCCGTCGCCAAAATCAAGCAGCGCATCGCCAATATACATGGCGTCCTCTTTCTGGCGCGCCAGCTGGCGGGCAAACAGCGCCACGTCGTCATGGAAGATATCACCCGAATTCAGGAAGATGGCATAACGGCCTTGCGCCATGTTAATGCCTTTGTTCATTGCATCGTAGATGCCTTTATCTTTCTCGCTGATGTAGCGTAAGTTGAACTCACCGTTGAGTTTTTCCAGAAACTCTGCCGTGCCATCGTTCGAGCCGCCGTCGACCACAATCCACTCAAAGGTGAGGCTTGGATCGCGCGCCAGGTTGCGCAGCGAGCGCCAGGTTTTTACCACCCCTTCGTAATTACGAAAAGCGACAGTAATGACGCTAAGAAACATAAATCACCTCATTTCGTCATACGTGCGTAATATTAAGCGCCTTGCGCAGAATAAACGGACAGACAATCAAGAAAGCATATTCCGGGCTAAATATTGACCCGGTAAAAAACAGCGACACCGGCGTAAACAGATAAAGTTGCACGCGAAAGTTCTGGTTATCACCAAACGCGTTAATCATCATTTTGAAAACTTTAAACAGATACCACAGCGTCAACAGTACGGCGAACCACGAAAAATAAATAATTAACAGATACAGACCATTGTCTATGGTTTTACCGACATCCGCACCGTTAAAGATTCCGAATGATGCAACATATTCGTAAAGTGAGCCGAATCTTACTACACCATCAATATGGGTTAAGGAATAACCCACCATCACCAGTGGTCCAATGATGCGATAATAGGACGAGGATCCTTCCGTTCCCAAATCACCCAGACGTTCTGAGATGTAGGGGAAGGCAAATATCACGCCCACCATAAATACCGTCAGGGAGATAATCGCCAGCGGCAGTTTTTTCTTAATCGCATCTTTGTTCAGGTACTGAAACGCCCATTCCAGCAGGTAAAACAGGATAAATGTCATTACCCCTGAGAACGATCCAGACAGAACGATTCCTGCAAGAATCATAGCATCGGTCTTAGGCGTTTTGATACCAAACTGTTTGATGCTGAGCCAAATTGAGATTAACGCCAAAGCGAAAAACGCCGGTTCAAAATAGAGGGCCGTGGTACGCTTCCCGCCGAACTTGATGAAGTTCAATACATAGCTGTTGCTGTAAATGAGATATTTCGAAATTATCTCCATCAGGCTGCTGCCGCCGGTAAGAATAATTTGCGCCATCTCCATAGCAGCAAGCATAACAATTAACGCAACGGCAATATAAAAGAACCTGAGGATTTTCCGATAATTGTGCGGAGAAATCGTTTTAAAGCGAATACTCCAGACCATTCCGATAATAATGACAATATAAACAAACAGCATGGTCGAGGTGACGTATTTACTGGCATCCAGCGACTGGCCGAAGATATAGTTAAAAAGCGTCAGGCCCGTACCCAACCCTAAGGCAATCATCAGCTTCTTAAGGTTGATTTTATCGACATACAGCAGAAGCAGAACGGGCAAGAAGGTGACGATGGTTATCGGGAAGCTTTCGCCGAGCTGGGCAATCTTAACGTTGACCAGCAGGTAAATCAGCGGCAGCAGCAGATAACTACAGATTCTGATAGAACGAGACATACTCCTCCAGCATCTGTTGTCCACTGTAGGCCTTGCGGCTGCGGTTGCGGAACGATTCCAGGTCGGTGCCAAAAACGGCCTGAGCGATCTGCGCCTTCGGCAATTGCACCAGCGGTAGAACCTCCTGCTCCGCAAAAGTTATCCCGCCGGATTTTTCCAGCACCTCACGTGCCGCATCGCTGTGGGTGGCAATCACCGGCACGCCGATGGAGAGCGCTTCACAGAGGATCAGCGGGTAGTTATCTACGCGGGAGCTGAACACCAGCGCATCCATTTCATTCAGCGCGCTCATCAGCTTGCGCTTATCGGTTTCAAACCCGTGGTTGACCACGTTAGTCCCTTCAAACGGTGAAAATTTGCCGAAGGTGTGAAGCTCAATTTTGTCACCCAGCGCCATCATGTCGCGCACCAGCTGCTGGTTGGTTTTCCCGTCGTAACGCAGGTCATGCGCAACGATAGCGATTTTCGGTTTGCCCGTGGTTTGCGCCACCGGCGTCAGGTCGGCGAGAATGGCTTCCGTCGCCACGTCGATGCCGTTGTTAATAATCTGGCAGCGCCCTGCCCCGTACAGACTGTTGAAGGCATCGGCCACGTGCTGGCTCGGGGAGATAAACGTACAGCCGAGCGAGAGCATGTCGCGGAAAAGCTGACGCTTTCCGGCCACCAGCTTGTGCGCGCGATCCACCTTCACCGGCGGATAGTTGCTCAGCGTCGGGCATTTCTGGCAGTTGTTTTTCCAGCCTTCGCAGCCGTCGGTAAACGCGCAACGGCCGGTTACGCTCCAGTGATCGTGCAGCGTCCAGACGAAGCGGGTGTCGGGCTTGTGGGCCTGCACCTTCTGACAAAACGCCACCACCTCTTCCAGATTCAGCCAGTAGCTGTGGAGCACGTGAAAATGCAGCACAACCGGGCCGGTAGTGCGGGTCACCGTGCGATAAAGCGTATTCAGGTTGCCAAACAGATCGCGGTTAAACAGACGGAACAACGCGATATTGGCAATCGAGGTCAGGCGCGGCGTGTGCTTGTGCACCTGCGGGAAGTTATCGTGACTGACGCTTTTCTTGCCGCCCTTGCCATAGCCATAAATAAAACGAGACTGAAGTCCTTTTTGCAGCGCGCGCTGGTGCAGATCCAGCGCCACCCCTGCTGCTCCGCCTTCTGCAAGGCGTACGTTAAATTGCAGAATATTCATTTAATCACCTTCACGCGGGCTTTTTCTCCCACCACCAGCGCGTTATCCGGAATGGTGTCCAGCACCACGCTGCCCGCACCAATCGTGACGTTGTTACCAATCGTAATGTCGCCAATGATCACCACGTTCGCGCCCAGCTCGACGTTATTGCCAATGACCGGGCAGGCCAGGCTGTCTGGCCCACGGTTGCCAATGGTCACCCCATGGCGGATGGTGAAATCATCCCCGGCGACCACGAACTTGTTGATCACCACCGCATAGCCGTGATGGATGGTAAAGCGACGGCCAATGGTTGCAGCGGCCTGAATTTCATAGCCAAAAAAGCATTCGGTAATGATGCGGTACAGCACCAGCACGGGGGCCGCCCAGATGTTGTTCAGGACATTTTTCTTACGCCACACCGAGCAAAAATGCGCGATGCGGTACGCCAGAACCATGCAGCAAGGACGCAGGCTCCAGCTGTTAGCGCGGCAATCTTCCAGAAACATTATTTCCCCCGAAGTCCATCAGCCAGGCGCTTTCCGTTACGTATGGACAACAGCGTCAGCAGCGTGCGCCAGTTCATGCGCTTATTGCGGATCTGATAGAGGGTAAAGAGCTGATATTTACGGCTGGCACGGTCAAACTTGTCCTTGTGCTTGCGGTAAAAATGGAAGTAGCCCGAGAACTTCTTCGGCGACGAGGTGATCTGCATCTCCCCGTGGTTGATGTGCAGGATCTGCGTGGCCTCTTCCACTTTCCACGGCTCGCCATACTCCACCACCATCCGCAGGAAGATGTCGTAATCCTGCGCGGCCTTCAGTTCGGTATCGAACAGGCACTCCTTGAAGCGCCACGCCCAGGTGAAGACCTGGTTACCAATGATGTTGCGCTTGTAGAACAGGCGTCGAGAGTACGGTGATTTCGGATAGAGCGGCAGGCTGGCAGGCTGCGAGTACACCTCGCCCTGACAGACATAGTCGTTGGCATACAGGAACGCGTGCGTGACCAGCTGCTCTTTATGCGACAGGAAAATAGACAGGCGGTTCGGCGTCCATTCGTCATCGTCGTCGATGCCGGTCAGATACTGCCCTTTGGCCTGCATAATCGCCTGATTTCGTACAGCGCAGGCGCCGGAGTTAATCTCGTTGTGGGTATAGACCACCCGCGGGTCGTTGAGGTCAGTCACGAATTTTTGCAGCTGTTCATACGAGGAAGAGCAGTCATCAACGATGATCAGCTCCCAATTATCGTAATCCTGACGTAACACCGACTTGATTGCGCGGATCGCCAGCTGCTGACGATTCCATGTCGGCATATAGATTGAAACTAAAGGGCGTTGTGTGGTCATGATCTTCCCCTGATCCCTCACCCCGCCCCTCTCCCCTCGGGAGAGGGTTAGGGTGAGGGGGATTGTTATTTGCTGTCAGACTTATATTCGTACTCGTAATACCCGTAATCCTGGTACCCGGTCGCGCGGCGGAAGATGGAGTTCAGGATCACCCCTTTCACCTCAATCCCGTTCTGCTCGAAGCGGCTCAGGCTGGTTTCCACCTCTTTCAGGGTGTTCACCGCGTAACGCGCCACCATCAGGGTGGTACCCGCATGGCGACCCACAACGGCAGCGTCGGTCACGGCCAGAATCGGCGGCGTATCGATCAGCACCAGGTCGTAGTTTTTGCTCGCCCACTCCACCAGCTCGGTAAAGCGTTCGCTCATCAGCAGCTCGGACGGGTTAGGCGGTACCTGACCACGTGGGATCAGGTCAAATTTCGGCACGGTAGTCGGTTTTGCGCTCTGGCTGATGTCACCTTTGCCAAGCAGGATCTCCGACAGACCGTTGACGTTATTGGTGCCCAGCAGCTCGTGGGTGTAGCCCTTGCGCATATCGCAGTCGATCAGCAGCACGCGCTTGTTGGTCTGGCTAACGACCGCCGCCAGGTTGGCGCAGACGAAGGTTTTACCGATTGACGGGCTAACACCGGTCAGCATCAGGACGTTGTTTTTAGCCTGCATCATGGCGAAGTGCAGACTGGTACGCAGGCTGCGTATCGCTTCAATCGCCAGGTCGGTTGGGTTACCCACCGCCAGCAGCTGGCTTTGTTTGTAACGCTTAACGCCTTTGATGGTTTTCACGCTGTCACGGGATTTTTGCCACTCAGACAGCGGAATGCTGGCATAGACGTTGATACCGTTCTCTTCCAGCACCTGCGGGCTTTCGATACCACGGTTGAACAGCGAACGCAGCAGCACGCCAACGATGGAGAGCATCAGGCCGAGAATAATGCTGCCGAGAATGATCAGCGCTTTCTTCGGCTTCAGCACGCCTGGCTGGGTAATCGCCGGGTCGACGATGCGCACGTCACCCACGGTGCTTGCCTCGGTGATTTTCAGCTCCTGCTGCTTGTTCAGCAGCTGCATGTAAACCTGCTGTCCTGACTCCACGTCGCGGGTCAGACGCACGATCTCCTGCTGCGTTTTCGGCATCGCGGTCACACGGTCATTGAGCTTCGCCTTCTCCTCTTCCAGCGTGCGGCGTTTCTCCAGCAGCGTGCGGTAAGCCGGGTGACGTTTGGTGTAAAGCTTGGAGATCTCCGCCTCTTTGAAGGTCAGTTCGTTGAGCTGAGCGTCAATGTTGACCATCGAATCGAGGACCGATTTCGCCTCCAGCGGCAGGTCGACAGAGTCTTTATCCTGGCGGTAGGCGTTCAGCTTGTTCTCGGCATCATCCAGGCGGGCGCGCACTTCCGGGAGCTGTTTCGACAGGAACGCCAGGCTTTTCGCCGCTTCAGCCGACTTACGCTCAACGTTCTGCTCAAGGTAATTGCGGGTAATGCTGTTCAGGATGTCGCGGATCTGATCCTTATCTTCCCCGGTAAAGGTCATGCTCAGCACGCCGGTGTCCTTACCGTTTTCGGTGACGGTCAGGTTGTTTTGCAGGTTGTTGATCATCCCCAGCGTGGAGAATTTGGTGACGGTAAACTCCCCGCCCTCCTGGGCGTTGATCGCACTGACCATCATGCTGACGCCGTCTTTGCTCAGCATCTGTCCGACTTCACCGCGCGCGCTAAAGCCCGCGTCGCTGGTCAACTGATACTGTTTCGGGCCAAGCACCGTCAGGGTAAAGGTCTGATCGGCTGCCCCTTTTGGCAGCACGAAGTCAGTGACCTTCACCGTGTCGTTGCTTCTGCCCATCAGCCGATCCCAGCCCGCACCAAAGATTGGGAAGGTATTTTTGGTGACGGAGATATCGAGCCCAAGGTCGTGAACCGTTTTACCCAGCACCAGACGTGACTGGATGAGCTGGATTTCAGCGTCAGAGGCCGGCGGCTTGTTCGCCAGCGCAGAGCCAATGTCCTGCACCAGCGAGTTACCGGTATTCTGCTCGATCTGCACCAGCGCATCGGCGCTGTAGATAGGGGTGGCGAACAGCGTATAGACGACGGCCGCCGCGGCAAACACGGCGGTAATGCCCAGCACCCACCACTTTGCCTCGATAACCGTGCCAACCAGGCGCCCAATATCAATTTCATCACTGCCCGAAGTCGGGGCGGCAGAAGGTTTTGTTTTTTCTGTCATTGTTATCCCTGCTGAGCTTTCAGTGCCTGCGCCCACTGTTGGGCAGACTGGTCAAGTAAGGTGTAAACCGCCTCGAAAGCCTCATGGCTTTTGCGATATGGATCGGGAATTTCACGCTCATTGTCCCAGTGTCCAAACAGCATCACCTTACCGCGCATCTCCGGAGCGATATCGCACAGCGCTTGAATATGGCGTTTTTCCATCGCCAGAATCAGGTCATACTCACGGCACATGCGGCCAGTGACCTGGCGGGCAACATGCCCGTCGAGAGAGAGGTGATGGTCCCGCGCCACGCTCATTGCGCGCTCATCGGCACCTTTACCGACCAGTGCACCCAGCCCTGCCGAATCAACGGTCAGTTCGGGCTGGTAGTGTTTCAACAACCGTTCAGCCGTAGGGGAACGGCAAATGTTCCCCACGCATACCACCAGAATTTTGTTAAACATCGCGGATTACCAGGTATGAATGTCGCGCGCCGTATCCGTCATGTAGCGAACGCCACTGATGGTTGGCAGCAACTGGTTGATCAGACGGTTCCAGCGGGCAACCGGTGCGGTAGTGACATACACCACGTCGTATGGCTGGAGACGGAACTCCGTCGCCATCACCAGAGAGGTCGCATCGGACATATCCAGCTGGTAGATGTTGGCAATCTTGCCTTTCGCGCTGCCCTCACCTTTCAGCGGACGGATCACGAAGATACCGGTCGCGTTAGAGGTCGTCAGATCGATACCCTCAGCATTGCCCAGCGCTTCGGTCAGCGTCATACCGCTGAAGTCCATCTTGAGGGTGCTCTGTTTCTTCACTTCACCCATCACGAAGACTTTGAGATCGTCATTGCGTGGTACATAGAGGATGTCGCCCGGATAAAGCAGGCGGTTCTGGGTCAGATCGCCGTTTTGCATCAGCGCCTGCAGCGAAATGCGCTGCTCTTTCCCGTTGTGGGTCAGTACCACGTTGCGCCAGTCGGCGCCGTCGGTTAACCCGCCAGCCGCGTTAATGGCATCCAGCACGGTCAGAGGAACGTTGGTGATGGCCTGCTGACCAGATTTGTTCACCTGGCCGGAGATATAGGCTTTTTGCGAGCGGAATGCGGCGATATTAACGTCCACCTGCGGATCGGCGATGTACTGCGCTAAGCGGCCGGTAATATCACTGCGGATCTCGGCAAGCGTTTTCCCTGCTACATGGACTTTACCAATGTAGGGATAGAACATGGTGCCATCTGACTGCACCCAGTTACCGGTGTCGCTTGAGCTGCGGTACTGGCCCGCTGGCGTGGTCAGTTCGGGGTGATCCCAGACGGTCACGTTAATGACGTCTCCAGGCCCTACGCGATACTGGTAGGAAGCAATTTCCTGGTCCAGTGACATATTTGGCTGGGCAACGTTTGGACGTGGGCGTAATTGTTCGACCAGACGAGGCGTAAGTGGATAAACATTCACCATTTTGTCGAGATCAAAATCGGCATCCTGTTGCTTGATCACATCCTTGCCCATTGTAGACATATTGCTTCCGGGAAAGACCGTGCAACCGCTCATCAAGGTCACAGACACCAATAATGGCATCAATTTCATTTTGGAGTTCATCATTGATTATTTATCACTTTGGCAGAGTAATTATCCTGTGCAATTTAAATACGTGTGAATCTAAAATGCATTAAGAATGTAGCTAATTAAATAAAAATATAAGTGGCATCATTCCTAAAAAAAACGCTATTTGGCCAGTCATTGTTGACAACCTAATCATGGCCCACCCACACACATTCAGGCACGCTACCGCCCTTGGCTTCCAGCTACCAATACGCTATAACACAATGAATTACAGGCAAAAAACCGCAAGAATTTTTTGCTGGTGAAATAAATGAAGCATTCAAAATACGCAGGCACTATTTCGTTAATCGCCCAAAAAAAACATCAATCCTTAACGGGAGATATCCTTTTTTAGGCTAATAATCTTGTAACAGTTAATCCCAAAACAGGCAAGAAAACGGGTTCCGAACGTCAAATTTTAAGAATTTATTTAGAAATGCACTTTATTTTTAAGAATTTCTTTATGTTGACAGCGTTATGATTGACCATCTTTTAATGCGTTTTTTCTTAATTTTGTTATTTCGGATAAATACAGATTTTCTGAATAAATTAAAACTATTATCCCCGCCAGTTTTAATTTAATGATTATTGAGAGAAATCTCATACTGACATTGCATTTTCCCACACCTTTATCCATGATCGAATTGTGTCATTAGTCATATTACAGAAGGTATTGCTACTACTATGGAATGGATTGCCGATCCCTCAATCTGGGCCGGGCTGGTTACGCTGGTTGTCATCGAGCTGGTGCTCGGGATTGATAATCTGGTTTTTATCGCCATCCTCGCTGAAAAACTGCCCCCTTCCCAGCGCGATCGCGCGCGCGTAACGGGGCTGCTGCTGGCGATGGTGATGCGCTTACTGCTGCTGGCCTCTATTTCCTGGCTGGTCACGCTCACTCAGCCTCTGTTCTCCATTCACGGTCTGAGCTTTAGCGCCCGCGATCTGATCATGCTCTTCGGCGGGCTATTCCTGCTGTTCAAAGCTACCGTGGAGCTCAACGAGCGGCTGGAAGGCAAAGACAGCGAGAACCCGACCCAGCGCCGCGGAGCAAAATTCTGGCCGGTGGTCGCGCAAATCGTGGTGCTGGATGCGGTTTTCTCCCTGGACTCGGTGATCACCGCCGTCGGGATGGTGGACCACCTTGCGGTGATGATGGCCGCGGTCATTATTGCCATCACGCTGATGGTCATGGCCAGCAAGGCACTGACCCGCTTCGTGAACAGTCACCCGACCATCGTTATCCTTTGCCTGAGCTTCCTGCTGATGATTGGCTTCAGCCTGGTGGCCGACGGTTTTGGCTTCCATATTCCGAAAGGCTACCTGTATGCCGCCATCGGGTTCTCCGTCATGATTGAAGCGCTTAACCAGCTGGCGATATTCAACCGCCGTCGCTTCCTTTCCGCCAATCAGACTCTGCGTCAGCGCACAGCCGACACGGTCATGCGTCTGTTAAGCGGCAAGAAAGAGGATGCGGAGCTGGACGCCGAATCCTCCGCCATGCTGGCCGACCACAGCGACGGGCAGATCTTTGACCCGCAGGAACGACGGATGATTGAGCGAGTGCTCAATCTGAACCAGCGTACGGTCAGCAGCATTATGACGTCGCGGCATGACATTGAGCATATTGACCTGACGGCCCCGGAAGCGCACATTCGCGCCCTGCTGGATAAAAACCAGCACACCCGCGTGGTGGTGACCGGCGGGGAAGCGGAAGAGGAGCTATTGGGCGTGGTACACGTCATTGATCTGCTCCAGCAGCAGCTCCACGGTGAGCCGCTCAATCTCCGCGCTCTGGTTCGCCAGCCGCTGGTCTTCCCGGAGGGGCTGCCGTTGCTTTCCGCCCTTGAGCAATTCCGTAACGCGCGCACCCACTTTGCCTTTGTGGTGGATGAGTTTGGTTCGGTGGAAGGGCTGGTCACGCTCAGCGACGTGATGGAAACCATTGCCGGTAATCTGCCAAACGAGGTGGATGAGATTGACGCCCGCCACGACATTCAGAAAAACGCCGACGGCTCGTGGACGGCTAACGGCCATATGCCGCTGGAAGACCTGGTGCAGTATGTGCCGCTGCCGCTGGATGATAAACGGGAATACCACACCATTGCCGGTCTGCTGATGGAGTATTTGCAGCGTATCCCACAGCCGGGGGAAGAGGTTCAGGTCGGCGACTATCGGCTTAAAACGCTCCAGATTGAAAACCATCGCGTGCAGAAGGTTCAGCTGATACCGCTGCGGGAAGAGGAAGAACTGGATTTTGAGGTGTAAAAAAGCCGGGTGGCGCAACGGCGTCAGGCTTTTGTAGGCCGGGTAAGGCGAAGCCGCCCCCCGGCGCAACAGGCATCAAAGCTTATCCAGCAGCTTCTTCACATCCTTGCCGTCCTGTGAATCTTTATTACGATCCGCCCAGCCGCTGAGTCGACGTTTCGCTTCATCCTGCAGATGCTTACGCAGGATCTGATCCACTTGCAGACTGTAATTCAGGGCCTGCCATTTGCCGTATACGGTCAGCGGGACCGGCGTCTGTTTCAGGAAGTCGATGAGCTTGCTTTCCCCCTGCCAGCCGGAAAGTACCCGCACGTTAAAGCGCGTGTCCGCCGTCTCTTTGACCAGATCCAGCTTACCCTCGCCCGTTACTGATAAGAGTGAAGAGGTACCCTGCATTCCGTCGAGAGAGAGTTGTCCGTTGTTCAGCGTCAGGTCCGTGGTGAAGCTGTCGAGGCGCGTGGCACTGTCGTAGTTCTCCTGGGCCTTCACATCGCTGCTGCGCTCAACCGCCTGCTGCACCAGTTGCTGGAAGTTAAGCCCTTCCATACGGGAGTTTTTCAGATCAAGATGCGCCTGCCCCTGCCACTCGCGGCGGAATGCATCGGCATCAATTTTCGTGCCGGAGAAATCCCCCGCGAGCGTCAACTGCCCCGTCAGAGAGATCGGGTAGTTAAACGCGGTCAGGATGGTCCCTATCTCAACGTTATCGAGACGCGGCTGGAATTCGGCGCTGGCAACGTCTTTACGGACATCCAGCGTGCCGGGCAGTGAGAGGTGTCCTGCGCCCATCTTGCCGCTCAGTTCGGAGATCACCAGCAAACCGTTATGGTTAAACATCTGGCTGCTGACGTCGGTAAAGTCCATGCCGCGCCAGCGCAGGCTGGTGGCTTTCAGCAGAATATCCGCCGTGAATCCGCGCAGAGCGTTATAGTCAGGTTGATCGAGATTCGACGAAATAACCGGACGTGATACCGGTGCCTGGCTTTGCCCCGTCTGCGTCGCCTCGCTGTCCGTGGCGCTGGCTGGCAGAGGTGGCAACAGGTTTTCCAGGTTGAGTTTGTCAAATTGCAGATTCAGCACCCACTTCGGCTTCTCTTCAAAGGTGACGCTCGCCTGCCCCTTCAGGCTACTGTCGTTTGCCTGCAGGTTGAGATTATCCAGCTCCAGCTGTTTTTGTTCCTCACGCCACACGGCCTGCAGCGTCCCCTGACCGGCGATCCCCTGGGTGGGCAGATTGGCCCCCGTCAGCTGCCAGTTGAGCTGCTGGATGTTCGCCGTGAGCTGATGCGGATAGTCTGACGCATTCACTTTAGCATTCAACGACAGCGTCAAATCCCGCTGATCGCGGTTCACGCGCCCGCTGAATTCCACAGATGCAAGATGGTGCTCATCCTGTTCCATCTGCAGATTAATGTTGCGAACGGTGACCAGCTCTTCGTGCTCATGCTGGAAAACCAGCACGCTATCGGCCACTTTCAGTTTGCCAATATCAAAGGACCAGCCAGTATCAGACGGTTCATCAGGCAGGGTATTTTCACGCGGTGCCACCGGCGCGTTGGCATCACGGACAGCTTCAGTTTGCGGGGTTAGCTGAATCACCGCGCCTTTCAGCATCACCTGATTCACCTGCAGCTGATGGGAAATGAGCGGGATCAGTGCCACATCAAGGCGCATGTTGTCTGCGGACACCAGCGGCTGGGACGCCCCCGGCGCCGTGAGCGACATGCGGCCAGAGAGAATGCTGAGCTGCGGCCAGACGTGCCAGCGCAGCGGCCCGTCCAGCTTCAGTTGATAACCACTGCGTGCCTCAACCTGCCGCACCATATACGCGCGGAAGTCGTTAGGGTTAACCAGCAGAACCAACGCCGAAAGGCCAGCCACCAGCACCACCAGCAAAATCATCAGCGTTGTCAGAACTCTTCTCATGGCATCCTCAATGGACTAACGATCAGTCTTTATCAATACGGCTGGCAACCGCACCCTGCTGGTCGCGATATTTTGCGTCCTGACGGCGGTTATACGGCCTGTCTGCCGGGCCTGACAGCGGTTCAAAACTTAACGCGCCGATCATCATCCCCGGACGAAGCGCCAGCGGCAATTTACCGGCATTGAAGAATTCCAGCACAATACGGCCCGACCAGCCTGGATCGATACGGTGCGCGGTCACGTGTACCATCAGTCCCAGTCGCGCCAGCGAAGAACGGCCGTCAAGCCAGCCGACGAGGTCCGCAGGCAGGGTGACGGATTCAAACGTTACCGCCAGCGCCAGTTCACCCGGATGCAGATAAAAGGCTTCGCCATCTTCGATTACGATTTCGTCACTCATCACGCGATCGAGCGCGGCGCTGACTTCGTCCTTCGGTCCGCTGAGGTCAATGAACGGTGCGGTATGGCCGCTAAAGGTGCGGAATTTATTCCCCAACCGGACATCGACGGTCACCCCATTGATACGCTCAACAGGTGGACGTGGGGTAATAGACAAACGGCCTTCATCCAGCCAGGCTTCAATATCGCGATCACAAAGACGCATGCCTTTTTCTCCTTTCATGCATCGTACCCTGAGCCGGTAAGCGCTCAGGGTAAAACCAGGTTATCTCTGAACGGTACACAATTCACGCGGCTTATTCAAAAAACTGGCTGATTTTCGCTTTTAAGATATCGATCGCGATGCGGTTTTTACCCCCGCGCGGCACGATGATATCGGCGTATTGTTTGGAGGGCTCAATAAACTGCAGGAACATCGGGCGGACCGTTTTCTGGTACTGCGCCATCACGGAGTCCATTGAGCGGCCACGTTCATTAACGTCACGCTTGATGCGGCGCATCAGGCAAATATCCAGCGGGGTATCGACGAAAATCGAGAAGTTCATGGATTCACGCAGGCGGGCGTCGGTCAGCAGCAGGATGCCTTCAAGGATAATGACCTTTTTCGGCTCGATGCGGATCGTTTCCTGGGTGCGGGTATGTTCTACGTAACTGTAAACGGGCAGTTCGATCGCCTGGCCGCTCTTAAGCGCTTCTAAATGCTGGAACAGCAGGCTGTGATCCATCGCATTTGGGTGGTCATAGTTCGTTTTAACGCGCTCTTCCATCGACAGATGGGATTGATCTTTGTAATAGCTGTCTTCGGGAATGACGCCGATATGCTCATCACCTACTTGTTCACGCAGTTCGCGATAAAGCGTACTGGCAATTAGACTTTTACCTGAAGCCGATGCGCCGGCGATGCCTATAATGACGCACTGATGAGACTTATCAGTCATAAATTTAGCGACCTGATTAACCTGGATGTAAAGGAAGGACGACGCCGGAGCGTCAAACGCGGCAATTATAGGGATTTCGCGGGCGTGATACCAGTCGAATACTCAGGTTCTGCGAAACTGACCGAAAAGTGACGAGTTATTCCCTGAATGAAATTTAAATGCGCATTTTTTCGCCGCTTACCCGTTTTTTTTCACGGAGTAAGTATTTAATAAGTCTGTGTTGTCAAATTCTGAGCGGTCACCATATGAATTGTAAATTGTTTGTACTAGCATAAACCAAATTATCAAATTCACGCGTTCGGACATCTTCTTCCCTGACGGCATGGCGTCTCTGGATAAAGCGGTAATGAATAAACAATACCAGCGGGTTTTGGTGACCACCCCACATCCTTTATTACGACTTGTCTGTCTGGGCCTGGTCACCTTTATCTTTACCTTATTTTCGCTGGAGCTCACCCGCTTCGGCACCCTGCTGGCCCCGCTCTGGTTTCCCACCGCCATTATGATGGTGGCGTTTTACCGCCATGCCGGAAAAATGTGGCCGGGCATTGCCCTGGCCTGTTCGTTCGGCAATATTCTGGCCTCATGGATGCTGTTCTCCTGGGGTTCGGTCAGCCTCATCTACCCTGCGGTCAACGTCATTGAGGCCGTTATCGGCGCGCTGTTCCTGCGTAAATGGCTCCCGTGGTACAACCCGCTGCAGAATCTGAATGACTGGATCCGCGTGGCCATCGGCAGCGCGCTGGTGCCGCCACTGATGGGCGGCATTCTGGTGTCTCTGCTGGCACCCGGCTCTGAGCCCCTGCGTAATTTCTTCGTCTGGGTGTTGTCAGAAGCCATTGGCGCACTGGCACTGGTGCCACTGGGGCTGTTATTTAAGCCGCATTATCTGCTGCGCCACCGTGACCCGCGATTGCTGCTGGAAACGCTGACCACGCTGGCCGTGACGTTAGCCCTCAGTTGGGCAGCCATCACCTGGCTGCCGTGGCCCTTCACCTGCGTGATCGTTCTGCTGATGTGGAGCGCCGTGCGCCTGCCGCGGATGGAAGCGTTCATGGTGTTTCTGGTCACCGTGATGGTGGTGTCGCTGATGATTGCCCGCAATCCTCTGGCGCTGACCACCCAGCACGCCGGGCCGATGCTGAACGCCCCCTGGCTGCCGTTCCTGATGCTGCTCCTGCCCGCTAACGTGATGACCATGGTGATGTACGCCTTCCGTGCCGAACGCAAACACATCACCGAAAGCGAAGAGCGCTTTCGTAACGCGATGGAATATTCCGCCATCGGAATGGCGCTGGTGAGCATTGAAGGCAAATGGCTTCAGGCTAACAAGGCGCTGTGCAATTTCCTCGGCTACAGCCAGACGGAGCTTCAGTCGCTGACCTTCCAGCAGCTCACCTGGCCAGAAGATCTGAATACCGACCTCGAGCAGCTCGAACAGCTGGTCAACGGCGAGATCAATACCTACTCCCTCGAAAAGCGCTATTACACCCGCGACGGGGAAGTGGTCTGGGCGCTGCTTGCCGTCTCCGTGGTGCGTCATGCCGACGGCTCGCCGCTCTATTTTATTGCCCAGATTGAAGACATTAACGATCTGAAGCAGACCGAATGGGTCAATAAGCGCCTGATGGAGCGCATTACGCTGGCTAACGAAGCCGGGGGCATCGGCATCTGGGAGTGGGATCTGGAACCCGACATTATCAGCTGGGATAAGCGGATGTTTGAGCTCTATGAAATACCGCCGCACATCAAGCCCACCTGGCAGCTCTGGCACGACACGATGCTGCCGGAGGATCGCGTCCACGCTGAGCAGGTGCTGCGGGACTCCCTGATTTCCCGCCTGCCGTTTAAGCTGGAATTCCGCATCCGCGTGAAGGAAGGCGTGCGTCATATTCGCTCCCTGGCGAACCGGGTGCTCAATAAGCAGGGGGAAGTTGAACGGCTGCTCGGCATCAACATGGACATGACCGAGGTTAAGCAGCTTAACGAGGCCCTCTTCCAGGAAAAAGAGCGCCTGCACATTACCCTCGACTCCATCGGTGAAGCGGTGCTGTGCACCGATATCAACATGAACGTCACCTTTATGAACCCGGTCGCGGAGAAAATGAGCGGCTGGCTGCAGACCGAGGCTATCGGCCAGCCGATCCTGAAGGTGTTACACATTACCTTCGGTGAAAAAGGACCGCTGATGGAGAATATTCACAGCGGCGATATGTCCCGTTCCGATATCGATCAGGATGTGGTGCTGAACTGCCGTACTGGCGGCAATTATGATATCCACTACAGCATTACGCCGCTCAGCACGCTGGATGGACAGAATATTGGCTCGGTGATCGTCATTCAGGACGTCACCGAGTCGCGCAAAATGCTGCGCCAGCTGAGCTACAGCGCCTCCCACGATGCCCTGACCCATCTGGCAAACCGGGTCAGCTTCGAAAACCATCTCAAACGGCTCTTGCAGACCGTTCGCGAAACGCGCCAGCGCCATGCCCTGGTGTTTATCGACCTCGATCGCTTCAAAGCCGTCAACGACACGGCTGGCCACGCCGCGGGTGATGCCCTGCTGCGGGAACTGGCTTCCCTGATGTTGACCATGCTCCGCTCCAGCGACGTGCTGGCGCGTCTGGGCGGGGACGAGTTCGGGTTACTGTTACCGGACTGCAACCTGGAAAGCGCGCGCTATATCGCCGGTCGCCTGATTCATGCCATCAACGACTATCACTTTATGTGGGAAGGCCGCCTGCACCGGATCGGCGCCAGCGCCGGCATCACGCTGATTGATGAAAATAACCATCAGGCGTCGGAAATCATGTCGCAGGCGGACATTGCCTGTTACGCCTCAAAAAACAGCGGGCGCGGCATGGTGACGGTGTACGAACCCCAGCAGGAGCGGGATCACCACACGCGCAGCATGATGTCGCTTGATGAACAGTGGCACATGATTAAAGACAATCATCTGATGATGATTGCCCGCAGCGTCGCCTCCCCGCGCATCCCGGAGAGCAGTAATTTCTGGCTGCTGTCGTTACGCCTGTGGACCAGTCAGGGCGAAGTTCAGGAAGAGCATGCCTTCCGCTCGGGTCTGGCGGAGCCTGAGCTTCTGCACGCCCTCGACAGACGGATCTTTAGCGAGTTTTTCCGCACCTATGCCACCCAGATCGCCAGTAAAGGCATGGGCGTGGCGCTGCCGCTCTCGGAGGCCGGTTTAGCCAGCGTGACGCTGGTCGATGAACTGCTCGACCTGCTGGATAAAAGCCCGATGCCGGGCCGTCTGCTGCATCTGGTTATCTCTGCCGATGTGGTGTGCAACCCGGATAAGAACCTGCATCGCGGTCTGCAAAAGCTTCGCCAGGCGGGCTGCCGCGTGATCTTCAGCCAGGTGGGACGCGACATGAACGTCTTTACCCACCTGACCGCGAATATGGCCGACTATCTGATGCTGGATGCAGAGGTGGTAACCAACGTGTATGGCAATCTGATGGATGAGATGATGGTGACCATTGTTCAGGGCCACGCCCAGCGTGTGGGAATGAAAACTATCGCGGGCCCCTGTAACCAGCCCATCATGATGGATACGCTCTCCGGCATCGGCATCGATTTTATCTTTGGTGACACCATCGCCGAGCCGCAGCCATTAGATCTTCTGCTCAACACCAGCTATTTCGCCATCAACTGACGGTGCCCAGCCGTCGGTATACCAGATGTGCAGCAGCGCGTAGGAGCGCCACGGCTTCCAGCGTTCGGCATAACGACGAATTTGCGCGGGCGTCATTCCGGCGAAGCGCTGTTTAATCAGGTAATCATCCGGCAGAAACACATCTTTCGCCTGCCAGCCGCGCAGGGCCAGATAATTTGCCGTCCAGCGCCCTATCCCCGGCCGCTGCTGTAACGCCTTCATCCCCTCTTCTGTATTCGCGGGCGGGGAAAGCGGAAACGTTCCGTCAATAACCGACTGCGCCAGATGAATCAGCGACTCCGCGCGCTTTAGCGGCATACCCAACGCCTTCAGCGCCAGCGGGTCCGCTGCCGCCAGCGCCTGGGGCGTGGGGAAGCAGAGATAGCCCGGACAATCCGCCACCGGTTCGCCACAGAGCGCCACCACGCGTGACGCCAGCTTCGCCGCCATCGCCACGCTCACCAGCTGCCCGAGGATCGCCCGGACGCCCTGCTCGTACGCATCCATCGCCCCCGGTAAACGCAAGCCTGGCCTTGCAGCACCGAGTTCGCCCAGCGTTTCTGCTATTTGCTGCGGGTTACAGCGGAGATCGAACAGGCGTTCGATGCGTTCAAGACACGCCTGCGCAACCGGAATTAACCCCGGGCTGAGGGTCACGGTCAGCGTATGTGTTGCGAGATCCGGCGTCACGCGGAAAATCCCCTGATGCCCCTCGCAGGCAAAACTGCGCTCATAGTAATCGTTGGTGACGGTTTCAATGCCCGTTACCGCGCGCGCGCCAAGAAAACCAAACATCCACTGCCAGTCATAAGGGGGAAGCCAGGTGAGGGTATACATCGTTGCTCCTTTTTTAGTGTTATCAGCATAAACGTAAAGACCCTGTTTTGCCTTGCTTTCATATTCCTGTTGTCGCCATGCAGACATTTCGTTAAAGTCTCGCCCCTTCTCACCGGCAGGGGATTCATCGTGTTTATTGGATTTGACTACGGTACGGCAAACTGCTCGGTTGCGATTATGCAAGACGGGCAGCCACGGCTCCTGAAAATGGAAAAAGAGAGCACGCTGCTGCCGTCTATGCTCTGCGCACCGACGCGTGAAGCGGTGAGCGAGTGGCTGTTTCGCCACCATCAGGTTCCGGCCACGGCGGCGGAGACCCAGGCGCTGCTGCGCCGGGCGGTCAGCTTTAACCGCGAGGAGGACATCGACGTTACGCCCTCCAGCGTGCAGTTCGGCCTCGCCTCGCTCGGGCACTACATTGAAGACCCCGAAGAGGTCTACTTCGTTAAGTCGCCAAAATCCTTCCTCGGCGCCAGCGGCCTGAAGCCGCAGCAGGTCGCGCTGTTCGAAGATCTGGTGTGTGCGATGATGCTGCACATCCGCAACCAGGCGCAGACGCAGGTCTCCGATGCGATTACCCAGGCGGTGATTGGCCGCCCGATCAACTTCCAGGGGCTGGGCGGCGACGAGGCCAACCAGCAGGCGCAGGGGATCCTGGAGCGCGCGGCGCACCGCGCAGGCTTCCGCGACGTGGTATTCCAGTATGAGCCGGTTGCCGCAGGGCTGGACTTCGAAGCCACGCTGACGGAAGAGAAGCGCGTACTGGTCGTGGACATCGGCGGGGGCACGACGGACTGCTCGCTGCTGCTGATGGGGCCGCAGTGGCATCGCCGTCGCGATCGTGAAAACAGCCTGCTCGGGCACAGCGGCTGCCGCGTGGGCGGTAACGATCTGGATATCGCCCTGGCCTTCAAGAGCCTGATGCCGCTGCTCGGCATGGGGGGGCAAACCGAAAAAGGCATCGCCCTGCCGATCCTGCCGTGGTGGAACGCGATAGCCATCAACGACGTGCCTGCGCAGAGTGATTTTTACAGCACCGCCAACGGCCGCTTCCTTAACGATCTGGTGCGCGATGCCCAGGACGGCGAAAAGGTCGCCCTGCTCTATAAAGTGTGGCGTCAGCGTCTGAGCTACCGCGTGGTGCGTACGGCGGAAGAGAGCAAAATCGCCCTGTCCGACCGCGCTGAACATGCGGTCTCCCTGCCGTTTATCAGTGACGAACTGGCCACCGCCATTTCGCAGGACGGGCTGGAGACGGCGCTTGCCCAGCCGCTGCAGCGCATTCTGGAACAGGTGCAGCTCGCGCTGGAGAACGGCAAAGAGAAGCCGGACGTCATCTACCTGACCGGCGGTAGCGCCCGTTCACCGCTGATTAAGAAAGCGCTGGCCGAACAGCTGCCGGGCATTCCAGTTGCGGGTGGCGATGACTTTGGTTCCGTTACCGCTGGTCTGGCGCGCTGGGCGCAGGTGATGTTTAGCTAGTGCGGTTGTGCCGGGTGGCGGCTTCGCCTTACCCGGCCTACAAAACGTGTGTTGTTGTAGTGCGGTCTGGTGCCCTCTCCCACAAAACACCAAAAACGGCAACATCCGTTGCCGTTCGCATTTACCTTGTAGGCCGGGTAAGCGAAGCGTCACCCGGCAACACTCAGACAATTCCCGACAGTTTTCCATATTTCCTCCATTTTTCCGCTGTGTTGCCTGACTAAACTAGTATCATTCCCCGAAGTATTCAGGATGAGAACGTATAACGATGAAAGGCAGTAACAAATCCCGCTGGGCAATCGCCGCTGGCATCATTGTGGTGGCCCTTGCCGCCGCCTGGTACTGGCACAGTCAATCCGCGAACACCGCCGCACCGGCCGGCACCACCAGCCAGACCCAGCGCCCAACGGGTGGAGGTCGTCACGGCATGCGCGGTGGCGCGCTGGCGCCGGTTCAGGCGGCGACGGCGGTGAATAGAGCCGTTCCTCGCTATCTCACCGGTCTCGGGCCCATTACCGCTGCCAACACCGCCACGGTGCGCAGCCGCGTCGACGGCCAGCTCATCGCGATCCACTTCCAGGAAGGTCAGCAGGTCAAAGCGGGCGATCTGCTGGCGGAAATCGACCCGAGCCAGTTTAAGGTCGCCCTTGCCCAGGCGCAGGGACAGCTCGCGAAAGACAACGCGACCCTCGCCAACGCCCGGCGCGATTTAGCCCGCTACCAGCAGCTGGTGAAAACAAACCTGGTGTCCCGTCAGGATCTGGATACCCAGCAGTCGCTGGTCAGTGAAACGCAGGGCACGATCAAAGCGGACGAAGCCGCGGTGGCCAGCGCCCAGCTGCAGCTGGACTGGAGCCGCATCACCGCGCCGATTGACGGACGCGTCGGCCTGAAGCAGGTCGATATCGGCAACCAAATCTCCAGCGGCGACACCACGGGCATCGTGGTGATCACCCAGACCCACCCGATTGATTTAGTCTTTACCCTGCCGGAAAGCGATATCGCGACCGTCATGCAGGCGCAAAAAGCCGGTAAAGGCCTGGTGGTGGAAGCCTGGGACCGCACCAACAAGCAGAAGCTGAGTGAAGGGTCTCTGCTCAGTCTGGATAACCAGATCGACACCACCACCGGCACCATCAAGCTGAAGGCGCGCTTTAATAACCAGGACGATGCCCTCTTCCCGAACCAGTTCGTCAATGCGCGCATGCTGGTGGCGACCGAAGAGAACGCGGTCGTGATCCCCACCGCTGCGCTGCAGATGGGTAACGAAGGCAACTTTGTCTGGGTGCTTAACAGCGACAATAAGGTCAGCAAGCACCTGGTGAAAACCGGTATCCAGGACAGCCAGACGGTGGTCATCAGCGCCGGGCTTTCCGCAGGCGACCGCGTGGTCACCGACGGCATTGACCGTCTGACCGAAGGGGCCAAAGTGGAAGTGGTGGAACCGGCGAAACAGGGAGCGACCTCCTGATGCAGGTGCTGCCGCCGGGCTCCACAGGTGGGCCGTCACGCCTGTTTATCCTCCGTCCTGTCGCCACCACGCTGCTGATGGTGGCGATCCTGCTCGCCGGGATGATCGGCTATCGCTTCCTGCCGGTCTCGGCGCTGCCGGAGGTGGACTATCCCACCATTCAGGTGGTGACGCTCTATCCCGGCGCCAGCCCGGATGTCGTGACGTCCGCCATCACCGCCCCGCTGGAGCGCCAGTTCGGCCAGATGTCAGGGCTAAAACAGATGTCATCCCAGAGTTCCGGTGGGGCGTCCGTCGTGACGCTGCAGTTCCAGCTGACGCTGTCGCTGGACGTCGCCGAGCAGGAGGTGCAGGCCGCCATCAACGCCGCCACCAACCTGCTGCCGTCAGACCTGCCTAACCCACCGGTCTACAGCAAGGTGAACCCGGCGGATCCGCCGATCATGACGCTGGCCGTCACCTCCTCCGCCATGCCGATGACCCAGGTCGAAGACATGGTCGAAACGCGCGTGGCGCAGAAAATTTCTCAGGTCTCCGGCGTCGGCCTCGTCACCCTGGCGGGCGGACAGCGCCCGGCGGTGCGCGTCAAGCTTAACGCGCAGGCCATCGCCGCGCTGGGGCTCACCAGCGAAACCATCCGCAGCGCCATCAGCAATGCCAACGTCAACTCGGCGAAGGGCTCGCTGGACGGCCCAACCCGCGCCGTCACGCTCTCGGCGAACGACCAGATGCAGTCCGCCGACGAATATCGTCAGCTGATTATCGCCTACCAGAACGGCGCGCCGGTGCGTCTGGGCGACGTGGCAACCGTAGAACAAGGCGCGGAGAACAGCTGGCTGGGAGCCTGGGCCAACAAGCAGCAGGCGATCGTGATGAACGTGCAGCGCCAGCCGGGCGCAAACATCATCGAAACCGCCGACAGCATCCGCACCATGCTGCCGCAGCTGATCGAAAGCCTGCCGAAGTCGGTCAGCGTGAAGGTGCTTTCAGACCGTACCACCAACATTCGCGCGTCGGTCACCGACACCCAGTTTGAGCTGATGCTGGCGATTGCGCTGGTGGTGATGATCATTTATCTGTTCCTGCGCAACGTTCCGGCGACCATTATTCCCGCCGTCGCCGTACCGCTCTCGCTGGTCGGCACCTTTGCGGTGATGGTGTTCCTCGATTTTTCGATCAACAACCTGACGCTGATGGCGCTCACCATCGCCACCGGGTTCGTGGTGGATGATGCCATCGTCGTCATCGAGAACATCTCGCGCTATATCGAGAAAGGTGAGAAACCGCTGGCCGCCGCGCTGAAAGGCGCAGGTGAAATCGGCTTTACCATTATCTCGCTGACCTTCTCGCTGATTGCGGTGCTGATCCCGCTGCTGTTTATGGGCGATATTGTCGGGCGGCTGTTCCGCGAATTTGCCGTGACGCTGGCGGTTGCCATTCTGATCTCCGCCGTGGTGTCGCTGACCCTGACGCCGATGATGTGCGCCCGCATGCTGAGCCATGAGTCCCTGCGCAAGCAAAACCGCTTCTCGCGCGCCTCCGAGCGCATGTTCGAGCGCATTATTGCCGCCTACGGTCGCGTGCTGGCGAAAGTCCTCAACCACCCGTGGGCCACGCTCGGCGTGGCGCTCGGCACGCTGGCGCTCAGCGTGATGCTGTGGATTTTCATTCCGAAAGGCTTCTTCCCCATCCAGGACAACGGCATTATTCAGGGCACGCTTCAGGCCCCACAGTCGGTCTCTTTTGCCAATATGGCGCAGCGCCAGCAGCAGGTATCTGACATCATCATGAAGGATCCGGCGGTAGAGAGCCTGACCGCTTACGTCGGCGTGGACGGCACCAATCCGTCGCTCAACAGCGCGCGTCTGCAGATCAACCTCAAGCCGCTGGATGAGCGTGACGATCGCGTCAACGCCGTCATTGAGCGGCTGCAAAACGCCGTCGCCCGCGTGCCGGGCGTTGAGCTTTACCTGCAGCCGATTCAGGATTTGACCATCGATACCCAGGTCAGCCGCACGCAGTACCAGTTCACGCTGCAGGCCACCTCGCTGGACGCGCTCAGCACCTGGGTGCCGCAGCTGGTGGATAAACTCAAAACCCTGCCGCAGCTCGCCGACGTCAGCAGCGACTGGCAGGACAAAGGGCTGGCCGCGTATGTGAACGTCAACCGCGACGCCGCCAGCCGTCTGGGCATCACCATGGCGGACGTGGATAACGCCCTGTACAACGCCTTCGGTCAGCGTCTGATCTCCACCATCTACACCCATGCGAACCAGTATCGCGTGGTGCTGGAGCACAACACCGACAACACGCCCGGCCTGGCGGGGCTGGACTCGGTGCGCCTGACCAGCAAAGACGGCGGCATTGTGCCGCTGAGCGCTATCGCCACGGTGGAAGAACGCTATACCCCGCTGTCGATTAACCATCTGGATCAGTTCCCGTCCACCACCATCTCCTTTAACGTGCCGGACAACTATTCTCTGGGCGAAGCGGTGGAGGCCATTCAGGCGGCTGAGAAAGATCTCAGCTTCCCGTCCGACATTCAGACCCAGTTCCAGGGCAGCACCCTGGCGTTCCAGGCCGCGTTGGGTAACACCATCTGGCTGATCGTGGCGGCGGTCGTGGCGATGTACATCGTGCTCGGCGTGCTGTACGAAAGCTTTATCCACCCGATCACCATCCTCTCTACCCTGCCGACGGCGGGCGTGGGGGCACTGCTGGCATTAATGCTGGCGGGCAGCGAGCTGGACGTGATTGCCACCATCGGTATCATCCTGCTCATCGGGATCGTGAAGAAAAACGCCATCATGATGATCGACTTCGCCCTGGCCGCCGAGCGCGAGCAGGGCATGTCGCCGCGCGACGCGATTTTCCAGGCCTGCCTGCTGCGTTTTCGCCCCATCCTGATGACCACGCTGGCCGCCCTGCTGGGCGCGCTGCCGCTGATGCTCAGCACGGGCGTCGGCGCGGAGCTGCGCCGTCCGCTGGGTATCGGCATGGTCGGCGGTCTGCTGGTGAGCCAGGTGCTGACGCTGTTCACCACACCGGTGATCTACCTGCTGTTTGACCGCCTGGCGCTGTGGACCCAAAGCCGCTTCCCGAAACGTGAAGAGGAGGCATAAGTGAAGTTTTTCGCCCTCTTCATTTATCGCCCGGTGGCGACGATTTTAATCTCGCTCGCCATTACCCTCTGCGGCGTTCTGGGCTTCCGGCTGCTGCCGGTGGCGCCGCTGCCGCAGGTGGATTTTCCGGTGATCATGGTCAGCACCTCGCTGCCGGGCGCCTCGCCGGAAACCATGGCCTCTTCCGTTGCCACGCCGCTGGAGCGTTCGCTCGGGCGGATTGCGGGGGTCAACGAGATGACCTCCAGCAGCTCGCTGGGCAGCACGCGCATTATTCTGGAATTCAGCTTCGACCGGGATATCAACGGCGCGGCGCGCGACGTGCAGGCGGCCATTAACGCCGCACAGAGCCTGCTGCCGAGCGGGATGCCGAGCCGCCCAACCTACCGCAAGGCCAACCCGTCCGATGCGCCGATCATGATCCTGACGCTGACCTCGGATACGTACTCGCAGGGGCAGCTGTACGACTTTGCGTCCACCCAGCTGGCGCAGACCATCTCACAAATTAACGGCGTCGGGGACGTGAGCGTCGGCGGGAGTTCCCTGCCCGCGGTGCGCGTGGGGTTAAACCCGCAGGCGCTGTTTAACCAGGGCGTGTCGCTGGACGACGTGCGCTCCGCCATCAGCAACGCCAACGTGCGCAAACCGCAGGGGGCGATTGAGGACAACAGCCACCGCTGGCAGATCCACACCAACGACGAGCTGAAAACCGCGGCGGAATATCAGCCGCTCATTATTCACTATAACAACGGCGCGGCGGTGCGCTTAAGCGACGTGGCCAGCGTCACCGACTCGGTGCAGGACGTACGCAACGCCGGGATGACCAACGCCAAGCCGGCGATTCTGCTGATGATCCGCAAGCTGCCGGAAGCGAACATTATCGAGACAGTGAACAGCATTCGCGCCCGTCTCCCGGAGCTGCAGGAGACCATCCCGGCAGCAATCGATCTGCAAATTGCTCAGGATCGCTCCCCGACCATTCGCGCCTCGCTGGAAGAGGTCGAGCAAACGCTGGTGATCTCCGTCGCGCTGGTGATCCTGGTGGTCTTCCTGTTCCTGCGCTCCGGCCGCGCGACGCTGATCCCGGCGGTGGCCGTGCCGGTGTCTCTGATTGGTACCTTTGCCGCCATGTACCTGTGCGGGTTTAGCCTCAACAACCTGTCGCTGATGGCCCTGACGATTGCCACCGGCTTCGTGGTGGATGACGCCATCGTGGTGCTGGAAAACATTTCCCGCCATCTGGAAGCGGGCGTGAAACCGCTGCAGGCCGCGCTGCAGGGCACGCGCGAGGTGGGCTTTACGGTACTCTCCATGAGCCTGTCGCTGGTGGCGGTCTTTCTGCCGCTGCTGCTGATGGGCGGGCTGCCGGGCAGGCTGCTGCGCGAATTTGCCGTCACGCTGTCGGTTGCCATTGGCATTTCGCTGGTCATCTCCTTAACGCTGACGCCGATGATGTGCGGCTGGATGCTCAAGCGCAGCAAGCCGCACTCGCAGCCGCGCCGCAAAGGCTTTGGCCGCGTGCTGATGGCGATGCAGGAAGGCTACGGCAAATCGCTGAAGTGGGTGCTGAACCACACAAGGCTGGTCGGCCTGGTGCTGATCGGCACCATCGTGCTCAACGTGTGGCTGTATATTTCCATCCCGAAAACCTTTTTCCCGGAGCAGGATACCGGCGTGCTGATGGGCGGCATTCAGGCGGACCAGAGCATTTCCTTCCAGGCGATGCGCGGCAAGCTGCAGGACTTTATGAAGATCATTCGTGAAGACAAAGCCGTGGATAACGTTACCGGCTTTACCGGCGGGTCGCGCGTCAACAGCGGGATGATGTTTATTACCCTGAAACCGCGCGGCGAGCGCAACGAAACCGCCCAGCAGGTGATTGACCGCCTGCGGGTGAAGCTCGCCAAAGAGCCGGGGGCAAACCTTTTTTTGATGGCCGTTCAGGATATCCGCGTCGGCGGGCGACAGGCGAACGCCAGCTATCAGTACACGTTACTCTCGGACGACTTAGCCGCCCTGCGCGAGTGGGAGCCGAAGATCCGCAAGGCGCTGGCCGCCCTGCCCCAACTGGCGGACGTAAACTCCGATCAGCAGGACAACGGTGCCGAGATGGCCCTGACCTACGACCGTGAAACCATGTCGCGGCTGGGCATTAACGTTGAAGCCGCCAACAGCCTGCTGAACAACGCCTTCGGCCAGCGCGAGATCTCCACCATCTACCAGCCGATGAACCAGTACAAGGTGGTGATGGAGGTTGATCCGCGCTACACCCAGGACATCAGCGCCCTGGATAAAATGTTTGTCATCAACAACGACGGTAAGGCGATTCCGCTCTCCTACTTCGCAAGCTGGCAGCCTGCCAACGCGCCGCTGTCGGTGAACCACCAGGGGCTGTCGGCGGCGTCGACCATCTCCTTTAACCTGCCCGCCGGTTCGTCACTTTCCGAGGCCAGCGACGCAATCAACCGCGCGATGACGCAGCTTGGCGTACCGTCCACCGTGCGCGGCAGCTTCGCCGGGACCGCGCAGGTATTCCAGGAGACGATGAACTCGCAGGTGATTTTAATTCTGGCCGCCATCGCTACGGTCTATATTGTGCTGGGCGTGCTGTATGAAAGCTACGTGCACCCGCTGACCATCCTTTCGACGCTGCCGTCAGCGGGCGTGGGTGCACTGCTGGCCCTGGAGCTGTTCGGCGCGCCGTTCAGCCTTATCGCGCTCATCGGGATCATGCTGCTGATCGGCATCGTGAAGAAAAACGCCATCATGATGGTGGACTTCGCGCTGGACGCCCAGCGCAACGGCAACCTCTCGCCGGAAGAGGCCATCTTCCAGGCCTGCCTGCTGCGCTTCCGTCCGATCATGATGACCACCCTGGCGGCGCTGTTTGGCGCGCTGCCGCTGGTGATCTCGGGCGGCGACGGCTCAGAGCTGCGCCAGCCGCTGGGGATCACCATTGTCGGGGGCCTGGTGATGAGCCAGCTGCTGACGCTGTACACCACGCCGGTGGTCTATCTGTTCTTCGACCGCCTGCGGCTGCGCTTTTCGCGTAAAAACAGAACTACGGTGACCGGATAAATGACAGAGCTTCCCAGCAACGTTCGCTGGCAATTATGGATAGTCGCCTTCGGCTTCTTTATGCAGTCGCTGGATACGACCATCGTCAACACCGCCCTCCCCTCGATGGCGAAAAGCCTCGGGGAGAGCCCGCTGCATATGCACATGGTGATTGTCTCCTACGTGCTGACGGTTGCCGTGATGCTGCCCGCCAGCGGCTGGCTGGCCGATAAGGTCGGCGTGCGGAATATCTTCTTCACCGCCATCGTGCTGTTTACCACCGGCTCGCTGTTTTGCGCGCAGGCCAACACCCTCGACCAGCTGGTCATGGCGCGGGTGCTGCAGGGCATCGGCGGGGCGATGATGGTGCCCGTCGGGCGACTAACGGTGATGAAGATTGTGCCGCGCGAGCAGTACATGGCGGCGATGACCTTTGTCACCCTGCCCGGCCAGGTGGGGCCGCTGCTTGGGCCTGCGCTGGGCGGTATGTTGGTGGAGTACGCCTCCTGGCACTGGATCTTCTTAATTAATCTTCCTGTTGGCATCATCGGCGCCATCGCCACCCTGACGCTGATGCCGAACTACAAAATGCAGACCCGGCGCTTTGATTTCTTCGGCTTTATTCTGCTGGCGGCGGGCATGGCCACGCTTACCCTGGCACTCGACGGGCAAAAGGGGCTGGGGATTTCGACCCTGATGCTCGGGTTGCTGGTGGTTATCGGCATTTCCACCATTGCAGGGTATTTGTGGCATGCTCGCGGCAATGACCAGGCGCTGTTCAGCCTGAACTTGTTTAAAAACCCTACCTACCGTCTCGGGCTGTTCGGCAGCTTTGCCGGACGCGTCGGCAGCGGCATGCTGCCGTTTATGACGCCCGTTTTTCTGCAAATTGGCATGGGCTTTTCGCCATTCCACGCGGGCCTGATGATGATCCCAATGGTGCTCGGCAGCATGGGGATGAAGCGTATGGTGGTGCAGGTGGTGAACCGCTTTGGCTACCGTCACGTGCTGGTGACCGCCACGCTGGGGCTGGCGCTGGTCAGCCTGCTGTTTATGGCCGTGGCGCTGATGGGCTGGTACTACGTCCTGCCGCTGGTGCTGTTCTGCCAGGGGATCATCAACTCCATGCGCTTCTCGTCGATGAATACCCTGACGCTGAAGGACCTGCCGGACGATCTGGCGAGCAGCGGCAACAGCCTGCTGTCGATGATTATGCAGCTCTCCATGAGCGTGGGCGTGACGATCGCGGGGTTGCTGCTCGGCATGTACGGCCAGCACCATCTCAGCGTCGACACGCCGGTGGCGCATCAGGTCTTTATGTATACCTACCTCAGCATGGCGGTCATCATCGCCCTGCCCGCGTTCATCTTCGCCCGCGTGCCGGATGATACCAGCAAGAACGTCGTGATTAGGCGCGGCAAAAGGAGTGGCTCATGAAATTCTGGCGTCCGGGTATTACCGGCAAGCTCTTTCTGGCGATTTTTGCCACCTGTATCGTTTTGCTGATCACCATGCACTGGGCGGTGCGGGTCAGCTTTGAGCGCGGCTTTATTGATTACATCAAGCATGGCAATGAGCAGCGTTTGCAGGGCTTAAGCGATGCGCTGAGTGAACAGTACGCCCAGCACGGCAACTGGCGTTTTCTGCGCAATAACGACCGCTTTATTTTCCAGATTCTGCGCTCGCTGGAGCACGATACCGGTGACGACCGTCCGGGCCCGGGCATGCCGCCGCACGGCTGGCGCACCCAGTTCTGGGTGATCGACCAGGACATGCGCCCCCTGGTTGGCCCGCGCGCGCCGATACCGCCGGACGGCACCCGTCGGGCGATTAAAGTGAATAACGCTACCGTCGGCTGGGTTATCGCCTCGCCGGTGGAGCGCCTGACGCGCAACACCGACATCAACTTTGACCGCCAGCAGCGCCGGACCAGCTGGCTGATTGTCGCCCTCTCCACGCTGCTCGCCGCGCTCGCCACCTTCCCGCTGGCGCGCGGTCTGCTCGCCCCGGTGAAACGGCTGGTGGAGGGCACGCACAAACTCGCCGCCGGGGATTTCACCACCCGCGTCGATACCCGCAGCCAGGACGAACTGGGCAAGCTGGCGCAGGACTTTAACCAGCTCGCCAGCACGCTTGAAAAAAACCAGCAGATGCGCCGCGATTTTATGGCCGATATTTCACACGAGCTGCGCACCCCGCTGGCGGTTCTGCGCGGCGAGCTCGAAGCCATTCAGGACGGCGTGCGCCAGTTTACGCCGGAATCGGTGGCCTCTCTGCAGGCGGAGGTGGGCACGCTCACCAAGCTGGTGGACGATCTCCACCAGCTCTCCATGTCCGATGAAGGCGCGCTGGCCTACCAGAAGGCGCCCGTAGACGTCATTAACGTGCTGGAAGTGGCGAGCGGCGCCTTCCGCGAACGCTTTGCCAGCCGCAACCTGAAAATCGACCTCTCCCTGCCGGACAGCGCGGTGGTGTTTGGCGACAAAGATCGGCTGATGCAGCTGTTCAACAACCTGCTGGAAAACAGCCTGCGCTACACCGACAGCGGCGGCGGGCTGCATATCTCCGGCAGGCAGGACAACGGGCGCTTTGCCCTCACCTTCGCGGATTCCGCCCCCGGCGTGCAGGACGCGCAGCTGGAAAAACTGTTCGAGCGCTTTTACCGCACCGAAGGCTCCCGCAACCGCGCCAGCGGCGGCTCCGGTCTGGGGCTGGCGATTTGCGTTAACATCGTCGAGGCGCATAATGGCACGATCCGCGCCGCCCATTCGCCTTTTGGCGGGGTTAGCATTACAGTAGAGTTACCTCTGGAACGGGATTTATCGAGAGAAGTATGACCGAGTTACCGATTGACGAAAACACGCCGCGCATTTTGATCGTCGAAGACGAACCCAAGCTGGGACAGCTGCTGATCGACTATTTACGCGCGGCCAGCTATGCCCCGTCACTGATCGGCCACGGCGACCAGGTGCTGCCCTACGTGCGCCAGACCCCGCCGGACCTGATACTGCTGGATTTAATGCTGCCAGGGGTTGATGGATTGACCCTGTGCCGGGAAATTCGTCGCTTCTCCGACGTGCCGATCGTCATGGTCACCGCCAAAATTGAAGAGATTGACCGCCTGCTGGGGCTTGAAATCGGCGCTGACGATTATATCTGCAAACCCTACAGCCCGCGTGAGGTGGTCGCTCGGGTGAAAACCATCCTCCGCCGCTGTAAGCCGCAGCGTGAATTGCAGGTGCTCGATGCGCAAAGCCCGCTGATCGTCGACGAAAGCCGCTTCCAGGCGAGCTGGCGCAGCAAACTTTTGGATCTCACCCCAGCGGAGTTCCGCCTGTTGAAAACGCTCTCCCACGAGCCGGGCAAAGTGTTTTCCCGCGAGCAGCTGCTCAACCATCTGTATGACGATTACCGCGTGGTGACCGACCGCACCATCGACAGCCATATTAAAAACCTGCGCCGCAAGCTGGAGGCGCTGGACGCCGACCAGTCCTTTATTCGCGCGGTGTATGGCGTGGGGTATCGCTGGGAAGCGGATGCGTGCAGGATTGCCTAGTGAGCCGCTGGTCAATCCAGGCCGGGTAAGGCGAAACCGCCACCCGGCACAATAACTTTACCTCCCTCCCCCACAGCGCTACAATGCCCGCCCTTAATGTGGGGGATCTCCCCTTACCGCTGCACCTGGTGCATGCGGATCTGACCTGTCATCAGAACGAGAACAAACATGTTTAAACCGGAACTCCTTTCCCCGGCGGGAACGCTGCAAAATATGCGTTACGCTTTCGCCTATGGCGCCGACGCCGTGTATGCGGGCCAGCCGCGCTACTCGCTGCGCGTGCGTAACAACGAATTCAACCACGAGAACCTGCAGCTCGGCATCAACGAGGCGCACGCTCTGGGTAAAAAATTCTACGTGGTGGTCAACATCGCGCCGCACAACGCCAAGCTGAAAACGTTCATCCGTGACCTGAAGCCGGTGGTGGATATGGGGCCGGACGCGCTGATCATGTCGGACCCGGGTTTAATCATGCTGGTTCGGGAGAACTTCCCGGAGATGGATATCCACCTCTCCGTACAGGCTAACGCCGTCAACTGGGCGACGGTGAAGTTCTGGAAGCAGATGGGGCTGACCCGCGTCATCCTGTCCCGCGAGCTTTCGCTGGAAGAGATCGAAGAGATCCGCACCCAGGTGCCGGATATGGAAATCGAAATCTTCGTTCACGGCGCGCTGTGCATGGCCTACTCCGGCCGCTGCCTGCTCTCCGGCTATATCAACAAGCGCGACCCGAACCAGGGCACCTGCACCAACGCCTGCCGCTGGGAATATAACGTCCAGGAAGGCAAAGAGGACGACATCGGCAACATCGTCCACAAGCATGAGCCGATCCCGGTGACCAACGTCGAGCCTACGCTGGGCATCGGCGCGCCAACCGACAGCGTGTTTATGATTGAAGAAGCCAAGCGTCCGGGCGAGTACATGACCGCCTTTGAAGACGAGCACGGCACCTACATCATGAACTCGAAAGATCTGCGCGCCATCGCCCACGTTGAGCGCCTGACCCAGATGGGCGTGCACTCCCTGAAGATTGAAGGGCGCACCAAATCCTATTACTACTGCGCGCGTACCGCACAGGTGTACCGTAAAGCCATCGACGATGCGGCCGCCGGTAAACCGTTCGATACCAGCCTGCTGGAAACGCTGGAAGGCCTGGCGCACCGCGGCTATACCGAAGGTTTCCTGCGCCGTCATACCCACGACGACTACCAGAACTACGAGCACGGCTACTCCGTTTCCGAGCGCCAGCAGTTTGTCGGTGACTTCACCGGCGAGCGCAAAGGCGCGCTGGCGGCCGTGGCGGTGAAAAACAAGTTTACCAAAGGCGACAGCCTGGAGCTGATGACCCCGCAGGGCAACATGAACTTCACGCTGGAGCATCTGGAAAACGGCAAAGGCGAAGCGATTGAGGTCGCGCCGGGCGACGGGCACACCGTCTGGCTGCCGGTTCCGGAAGAGGTGGAGCTGAAGTTCGCGCTGCTGATGCGTAACTTCAACGGTGAAAGCACACGTAATCCACACGGCAAATAGTCAATCAGGGAAATTTTTTCGCGCTGGGATAATTCTTAGAATCGGATCACATACCGCTTCGTTCAATACGGGTATTATCCCACGCGCTGAAAAACATAACCCATAAATGCTAGCTGTACCAGGAACCACCTCCTTAGCCTGCGTAATCTCCCTTACGCGGGCTTATTTTTTACCTTCTCTCTCCTCAACCCAGGCAATGAGTTCGTCGATTTGCTTCTCTGAGAACACGGCGATCCCATTCTCAGCGAGCAACGACGCCGCAACCCCCATCCCCGCTTTCTGTATACCGCGAAAAGATCCGTCATAAATAAACTCACTGCCGCACGTTGGGCTGCCATCGGTTAACAATGCAGCGCTACACCCCGACGCCTGAGCAGCGCGTAGCGCGAGCCAGGCTGCAAGCTGATAATGTGCGGTCACATCCTGCCCGGTATTTTCCATAATTCTGGCTTGCCCGTGCATCACGTCTTTGCCATCAGCGAATATAATCTCTGCCGGAGGACGCGGTACAGGCAGCCCGGCAGCCAATTCAGGGCAGTGGATAACCAGACGTTGTTCCTGTTGCCAGCGAGCGAGTTGCGCGTTCATTCGCGCTTTTTCACTTCCGTTATAACGGACCCTGAAGCCCATCAGGCAAGCGCTTACCAAAATTTTATTCATCATCACTTTCCTGTGATTACATTAAGCTCATCGCTGAAGTGTAACGCGCTTTTGTGCCTGTTTTGTTCCTTTCATCCTGTTCTTACCCGCTTTTTCCCTCTCTGCTATACACTCTTACTAACGCTAAAAAAGGGAGCAGCGCGGATGGCAACCTATCCAGACAGTTTATTGATTCTCAACGGCAAAAGTGCAGGCAACGATCTGCTGCGTCAGGCCATTCAGGGTTTGCGTGACGACGGCGCGCGCATCCACGTAAGAGTAACCTGGGAAAAAGGCGACGCGGCACGCTATATCAATGAAGCCCTCGGGCTTGGCGTTGAGACCATCATTTCCGGCGGCGGCGATGGCACCATCAATGAGATCGCGTCAGCGCTGATCGACCTGCCCCCGGCAGACCGCCCGGTGATGGGTATTTTACCGCTCGGCACCGCCAATGATTTTGCCACCAGCGCGGGGATCCCCGAGGCGTTAGAGAAAGCGCTTCAGCTGGCGATCCTCGGTAAAGCGACCGCGGTAGATATTGCGCAGGTGAATGACAAAACCTGCTTTATCAATATGGCCACCGGCGGGTTCGGCACGCGCATCACCAGCGAAACGCCGGAAAAACTCAAGGCGGCGCTGGGCGGCGTGTCGTATCTGATCCACGGTCTGATGCGCATGGATACCCTCAAGCCTGACCGCTGCGAAATTCGCGGCGAGGATTTTCAGTGGCAGGGCGACGCGCTGGTGATTGGCATCGGTAATGGTCGTCAGGCCGGCGGCGGGCAGCAGCTGTGCCCGGAGGCGCTGATTAATGACGGTCAGCTACAGCTGCGGATTTTCACGGGCGACGGCCTGCTGCCCGCGCTGTTTACCACGCTGACGCAGCCGGAAGAGAGTCCGAATATCATTGACGGGAAATCCGCATGGTTTGAGGTAAATGCCCCGCACGGGATGACCTTTAACCTCGACGGGGAACCGCTCAGCGGGACGCAGTTCCGCATTGAGGTGTTGCCCGGCGCGCTGCAGTGTCGGTTGCCGCCAGACTGTGTGCTTTTGCGCTGATGGTATTGCCGGGTGGCGGCTACGCCTTACCCGGCCTACGCTTCGCCCTCAGGTCAGGCAATCGTGACTTTGCTGTCCAGATAGACGTCCTGAACCGCATTGATCAGCTTCACGCCGTCAGCCATCGATTTCTTAAACGCCTTACGGCCAAGGATCAGCCCCATGCCGCCCGCGCGCTTGTTGATAACCGCAGTACGCACCGCGTCTGACAGGTCAGTATCGCCGCCCGCCGCGCCGCCGGAGTTAATCAGCCCTGCGCGGCCCATGTAGCAGTTCGCCAGCTGGTAGCGCACCAGGTCGATCGGGTTATCGCTGGTCAGCTTGCTGTAAACGCGGTCATCGGTGTAACCAACGTTCACTGCCTTATAGCCGCCGTTATTCTCGGCCATTTTCTGCTTCACGATATCCGCGCCGATGGTCGCCGCCAGGTGGTTCGCCTGGCCGGTCAGGTCAGCCGACACGTGGTAATCCACGCCGTCTTTTTTGAACGCCGAGTTGCGCAGGTACGCCCACAGCACGGTCACCATACCCAGCTCGTGCGCACGCTCAAACGCCGCAGAGATCTCTTCAATCTGACGACGAGACTGTTCTGAGCCGAAATAGATGGTCGCCCCAACGGCAACCGCCCCCATATTGAACGCCTGCTCGACGCTGGCATAGAGCGTCTGGTCATATTCGGTGGGGTAGCTCAGGGTTTCATTGTGGTTCAGCTTCACGAGGAACGGAATGCGGTGGGCATAGCGACGCGAGACGGAGGCCAGCACGCCGTAGGTGGACGCCACGCAGTTGCAGCCCGCTTCAATTGCCAGCTCAACAATGTTCTTGGGATCGAAATAGAGCGGATTCGCCGCGAAGGAGGCGCCCGCCGAGTGCTCAACGCCCTGGTCTACCGGCAGAATAGAGAGATATCCGGTGCCGCCGAGCCGCCCGGTGTTATAGAGCGTCTGCATATTTCTTAGCACGGCAGGCGGACGGTTGTTATCGACCATCACGCGGTCAACGTAGTCATGACCAGGCAGGTAAAGCTGGTCGGCTGGAATGGTCATACAACGATGCTGTAAAAGGCTGTCGGCGTCTTTGCCAAGCAACTGCGCAATATCAGTCATGTGATACTCCCGTAAGTTCGACGTCATGTCGGTGTGCGTTTATCCAGTCCCATCTTTTATGGGCAGACTAAGCCTGGTACCGACTTAACAGATTTTCCACCCTTTGCAATTTTTTTCAGCACAATCTGCTGGCTCGATTCGTGTACAACAAAACTGTTACATTGATCAAACAATCACCACAAAGGTATTTAAAAGGTATTATTGAATGGTATGTTAAAGGCGTACCCTCTCTGACATGCAGGATTCAAAAATGAAAACGAAAGTCCAACTGTCATTCATGATGTTTGTTGAATGGTTTATCTGGGGCGCGTGGTTTGTGCCGCTGTGGCTGTGGCTGAGCAAAAGCGGTTTTACCGCCGGGGAAATCGGCTGGTCTTATGCCTGTACCGCCATTGCCGCTATCCTCTCCCCAATTCTGGTCGGCTCGCTGACCGACCGCTTCTTCGCCGCGCAGAAAGTACTGGCGGTGCTGATGTTTGCCGGCGCGATTCTGATGTACTTCGCGGCACAGCAAACCCAGTTCAGCACCTTCTTCCCGCTGCTGCTGGTTTACTCCCTGACCTACATGCCCACCATCGCGCTGACCAACAGCATTGCCTTCGCGAACGTGGACGACGTCGAGGCCGACTTCCCTCGTATCCGCGTGATGGGCACCCTCGGCTGGATCGCCTCCGGTCTGGCGTGCGGCTTCCTGCCGCAGATGCTGGGCTATAGCGATATTTCCGATACCAATATTCCGCTGCTGATGACGGCCGCCAGCTCCGCCCTGCTCGGCGTCTTTGCCCTGTTCCTGCCGAACACGCCGCCGAAGAGCACCGGCAAGCTGGATTTCAAAGTGATGCTGGGGCTGGACGCGCTGATCCTGCTGCGCGACAAAAACTTCCTCGTGTTCTTTTTCTGCTCGTTCCTGTTCGCCATGCCGCTGGCCTTCTACTACATTTTCGCCAACGGCTATCTCACTGAAGTGGGGATGAAAAACGCCACCGGCTGGATGACGCTCGGCCAGTTCTCTGAAATCTTCTTTATGCTGGCGCTGCCGTTCTTTACCAAACGCTTTGGTATTAAGAAGGTCTTACTGCTGGGTCTGATCACGGCCGCCATCCGCTACGGGTTCTTCGTTTACGGCGGTGCGGAACAGTACTTCACCTACGCCCTGCTGTTCCTCGGCATTCTGCTGCACGGCGTGAGCTACGACTTCTACTACGTTACCGCGTACATCTACGTGGATAAAAAAGCGCCGGTGCACATGCGTACCGCCGCGCAAGGCCTGATTACGCTGTGCTGCCAGGGCTTTGGTAGCCTGCTGGGTTACCGCCTGGGCGGCGTGATGATGGAAAAAATGTTCGCCTACAAAGAGCCGGTGAAGGGGCTGACCTTCAACTGGGCCGGAATGTGGACATTTGGCGCAATCATGATTGCCGTGATTGCCGTGCTGTTTATGCTGTTTTTCCGCGAATCGGACAAAGAGATCGCTGCAATTGCGGTGGTTGATGGCGATACCGCGCTGACACAAGGGGAAGTTAAATGAAACAAGAACGTGTTCTCGGTGCCCTTTACGGGCAGGCGTTAGGGGATGCGATGGGCATGCCGTCGGAGCTGTGGCCGAGAAAGCGCGTCAAGGCGCACTTTGGCTGGATCGACCGCTTTTTACCCGGCCCGGCAGAAAATAACGCGGCCTGCTATTTCGGGCAGGCAGAGTTCACCGACGATACCTCAATGGCGCTGTGCCTCGCCGATGCGATCATTGAGTGCGACGGGGAGATTAACGCGGATGTTATCGGCAAGCATATCCTGAACTGGGCGCTCGATTTCGACGCGTTCAACAAGAACGTGCTCGGCCCGACCTCAAAAATCGCGCTGAATGCGATTCGTGACGGGAAGCCGGTCAGCGCGCTGGAAAACAACGGCGTGACCAACGGGGCGGCGATGCGCGCCTCCCCGCTGGGCTGTCTCCTTCCGGCGACGCGGCTGGAACACTTTGTTGAACAGGTGGCGCAGGCCTCCAGCCCGACCCATAAATCGGACCTCGCGATTGCCGGCGCGGTGGTGATGGCCTGGGCGGTTTCCCGCGCCATCGACGGCGAAAGCTGGCAGAACATCGTTGATGCCCTGCCGGGGATCGCCCGCTATGCGCAGGAGATGAAAACCACCACCTTCAGCGCGTCGCTGGCGGCGCGTATTGAGCTGGCGCTAAAGACCGTACGGGAAGCCAACGGTATTGAGTCCGCCAGCGAGCAGGTTTATCAGCTGATTGGCGCGGGAACCAGCACCATTGAGTCCGTTCCGGCGGCCATTGCGATGGTGGAACTGGCAGGAACCGACCCGAACCGCTGCGCCATCTTATGCGCCAATCTGGGCGGTGATACGGACACTATTGGCGCCATGGCGACGGCCATCTGCGGCGCGCTCCACGGCGTGCAGGCGATTGATCCGGCGCTCAAAGCCGAACTCGACGCCGTCAACCAGCTCAACTTCGGCCATTATTGCGAGAAACTGCTGCACTTCAGGGAGCAAAGGGAGGGCGTATGAATGCATTTGCCCAACGTCTCGAAAATCTGCACGCCACGCGCCCGGTGACGGTGCTGGGCGCCGCGGTGATTGACGTCATCGCCGACGCCTACGCCCTGCCCTGGCGCGGGTGCGATATCGAACTTAAGCAGCAGGGCGTGAATATTGGCGGCTGCGCGCTGAACATTGCCATCGCCCTGAAACGCCTCGGGATCCCCGCGCAAAATGCCCTTCCCGTCGGCCATGGCGTGTGGGCGGATATTATCCGCAACGCCATGGCGAAGCAGGATCTGCACAGCGCCGTAGAGGCTGAAACCGGCGACAACGGCTGGTGTCTGGCGCTAGTGGAGCCTGACGGCGAGCGCACCTTTATGTCCTTTAGCGGCGTGGAAAACCAGTGGCAGCAGCGCTGGTTGGATGCGCTTCACGTTCCGCAAAACAGCCTGGTTTATCTCTCCGGCTACCAGCTGGCCTCGCCGTGCGGCGAGCTGCTGACAGGCTGGCTGGAGGGATTACAGGACGTGACGGCCTTTATCGATTTCGGCCCACGCATCGCGGATGTTCCTGATGCGCTGATGGAGAGAATCATGGCCTGCAGGCCAATCGTGTCGCTCAATCGTCAGGAAACGGAACTCGCGGCTGAAAGACTGGGCGTAGAGGCTGAAAACCTGGGTGAAGTGTGGCAGCAGCGCTTTGGCGCCGCGCTGATCGTGCGCCATGATAAAGACGGTGCTACGTGGTATGACGGTGACGCCTCGGGCGTTGTTCCGGCGTTTCCGGCGACGGTTGTGGATACCATTGGTGCAGGCGACAGCCACGCGGGCGGCACGCTGGCCGGGCTGGCTGCGGGATGGTCACTGGCAGATGCCGTTCTGCTGGGGAATGCCGTGGCGTCATGGGTGGTCAGCCACCGCGGCGGCGATTGCGCCCCGACGCGCGAGGCACTACTCCTCGCACACAAAGACGTATAGATCGCTGCGACAGTAGCTGATGCTGTACTCAATCGGCCGGTGCTGCTGGTCAAGCGCGACCTGCTTGATCACCAGCACCGGTATTTTTTCATCCATCTTAATGTGCGTCTGAAACTCGCTGTCGGGCATGCGGGCGCTCACCCTTGAGCGGGTGCGCTGCGGGTAGATATTCTGACTGCGGAAGTAGTCATAGAGCGAAATGCCAATCGCATCCGGGTCGGGAATTAACCCGACGGGGACCCAGGACTCTTCAATCGACACCGCATCGTCATCGACATAGCGAATGCGCTTGAGCAAAAAGACCTCGCTGTCCGGGGAGATCGACAGGTGGTTGGCCACCTCTTCCGGACACTTCACCACCCGCTTGTTGACCCAGAGCGTATTCGGCTTCTTGCCGCGCAGCACCACCTGCTGGGAAAAACCGCGCGCCTCTTTCAGCGAATATTCGAAGATATTGTTGATTTGCGTGCCATAGCCACGGGCGCGCGTCACCACGCCCTCTTCCTCCAGCGCCTGCATCGCTTTACGCACGGTAATGCGCGACACCCCGGTCAACTGGCTCAGATCGCGCTCGCCGGGCAAAATATTCCCGTGCTCCAGCACCCCGCTGCGCACCGCGTTTTTTACCGTTTCGGCAAACTTCAGGTACAGCGGCGTGTTATCGGGCGCGGCGATCCGTTCATTCAGTTGAGCGATTAACCGGGTATGCGCTTGTTCCATCTCTGTTTTCTCAGGCGTGATGTATTCTGCCAGTATACTGGCTTACCACCATGCATGAAAATGGTGTACCGGCCCAATACCGTGACCGACTTCCAGAGTATCGGCTTTTGCCAGTGCCGCCGAGAGCCAGGCTTTTGCTTCGCTAACCGTATCGGCCCAGCTTTCATGACGTGGGCGCAGCGCCGCCAGTGCGGCCGAGAGCGTACAGCCCGTGCCGTGGGTATTTTTGGTCTGCACGCGCGGCGCGGTAAAGCGTACTTCGCCGTCGCGGGTAAAGAGCCAGTCCGGACTTTCCGGATCATCAAGATGCCCGCCCTTCATCAGCACCGCCCCGCAGCCCATCGCCAGCAGCGCATTGCCCTGCTCTTTCATTTCCCGTTCAGTTTGCGCGTGCGGCGCGCCCAGCAGCGCGGCGGCTTCCGGAAGATTGGGCGTGATGAGCGCTGCCTGCGGCAGCAGCTTATTGCGCAGCGTCTCGACGGCGGAGGCGGAGAGCAGCGGATCGCCGCTTTTTGCCAGCATGACGGTATCCAGCACCACGTTTTGCACCTGATAGCGCTTAAGCCGTTCGGCCACCGCTTCCACAATGTCCGTTTCGGCCAGCATGCCGATCTTGGTGGTATCAATACGCACGTCGCTGAACACCGAATCCAGCTGCGCGGCAACAAAATCTGGCTCGATGCGGTAGACCGACTGCACGCCGCGGGTGTTTTGCGCCACCAGCGCGGTGATGACCGAGCAGCCGTACGCGCCAAGGGCCGAGAAAGTTTTCAGGTCAGCCTGGATACCCGCGCCGCCGCTGGGATCGGTGCCGGCAATGGTCAGGGCGTTAATTCGCTTCATGCCTGCTCCTCCAGCGTGTAGAGCGCATCCAGGAACGCGCTGGCAAAACTGCCCGCGCCGCGCGAGTGCGCAACGGCCACCGTTCCGGCCCGCTTCATCCATCCGCAGGCGGCGGCGATGTTATCCAGCCGGTCACCCGGCAGCGAGCAGCTCGCCGCCACAACGGCAGAAAGCGCGCACCCGGTGCCCACCACGCGCGTCATCAGCGGGTCACCGCCGGTAACCGTTCGGGTACGTTGCCCGTCCGTGATGTAGTCCACCTCGCCGGTGACCACCACAATCGTATTGATCTGCCGGGCCAGCGCCTGGGCAGCAGGCACCGCGCTGGCGGCGGTATCGGTCGTATCGACGCCGCGCCCGCCCGCGCTCATCCCGGCGAGGGCAAGGATTTCGGAAGCATTGCCGCGAATGGAGGCCGGTTTCAGGGCAAGGATTTGATGGCAAAACCGGGTGCGGAACGCCAGGGCGCCCACGGCAACCGGGTCCAGCGTCCAGGGTTTGCCTGCCGCTACCGCACTTTCAATGGCACGACGCATCGACTGGGCGCGCAGCGCGGTCAGCGTGCCAACGTTAACCAGCAGCGCATCGGCTATCGCGGCAAACTGCTCGGCCTCTTCGGCCTCGATCACCATCGCCGGTGATGCGCCAAGCGCCAGCAAAACGTTGGCCGTAAAGGTCTGTACGACATCGTTGGTCATACAATGGGTCAGTGGAGAACGGGTTCGGAAGTGGTGTAAAACGTGTAAATCGAGCAGGTCAGGCTGCATGGGTTCGCTCCTGCCTTGCGTGAAGAAGCGATGACCGGGAAGGCATCTGACTTCCCTACGCTGGCATTATCCAGATCAGGTAATACGGGTATTTCTCAGCCTTCACAAAGAAGGGCACCCCGAGTCAAATAAATCAAAATCAAAAGCTTGCGATTAACGTCCCGTTAATCCCTGTTCTGGATCATGCCAGCGGAAAGCCAAAGACTCAACCCTAAAAAATCCTCTGTGTCCCAGTTTGTGTCTCACGTTGTGACCCACAGATAAATGGCAGGCACAAAAAAACCGCCCATAAGGCGGCTTAAGTAAATTATTCAGTCGTGAAGATTTAAATGAAATCTATTTTCTGCATACGCTTTCTTCATGCAGTCGAAGTGCTTTTGCCAATTCCAATTGGAATGCAAAGGAAAGACGGGAACGGCTGATCTTGATACCGTCAATAATGATGTATGTAGGGTAAACAGTGACCATGCGGCCCAAGTATTGGAAGTGTTTAGGGTGGTTTACTTTATCGTTATTCATTGTGTGCCATCCGTCTGGGTGGGGGTAATCCCGGCAACGGATAATTGATCTAAAATCGATCAAAATCAATAACTTAACAGATCACCAAATCCAGGGGGTGTACATTGGAAAGCCTCCCTCAGCCTAACTTATACACGAACAGAAAATAGGGGCGGATTCCTTCCAGTTGGGTGGGAAAATATCCGGGAGTTTGGATATTGTTGCTAGGCCCCTCGATCTGAGGCCCCGGGTGATGAGAGGATTTTCGCCAAATATCTTGGGGCACTCCCTACCGGATGGCCCGCATTCTGGTCAAACATTGTCCAACCTTCCGCTCTTACAGTGCGCTCGCTAAGATATCCCTTTATTCTCAATTACTTAATAAAAACACAATACCATTCTGTCCTTTTAACCTGTGGACCAGTGGCCCAGCCGGGCCACCCTGGAGGCGTCCGCCTCCCCTGTGCGCCTGTGGCGCGTTATCTTATGGCAAGCAATACAAACCCACAGGGTTAAGAGTGGTAGCGCCACAGGCGCATACAGAGAGCGGGCCTACAGAGGCCCTTTGAGGGGCGAAGGCTTTCGCCCCGATTGGCATTGAGAATAACTATCGTTTACAAATAACATTGATTCTCTTGTGTGAATAAAAAAGCTGGGGATTTTTTCTTGAGGGTAAATTGAAAATTTGCCAGGCAACACCATTACGAAACAATAATTAATTATCCATAAATACAGTAACTTAAAGGCGATTGGGGAGTCAAATCACCTTACCCGCTTTGTGGTAGCAGTACATTAAGCAACCATCTTTTATCCACATAAACAGCCCATAAGGGCCGTTTCTCTCCCCTGCTGGGTCATTACTCTGCCATTAAACGCGATTAAAGCCGATTTAATTCACTAAAAAGACTCAACTTAAAATTAATAATTTTTGTCGTTTACAAGCGCCTGTTTTTGATCAAGAATTGATCACAGTTAGGATCTGGAGGGTACATAATGAATTTCGTAGAGGGTTGTAAATCAGTTCAGGAAGTGAAAGCGGTAGCGGTTGAGCTACTCAAACAGGGCAAGGGGCTGACGCTGTACCGTGACGCCTGGTTATTGGGTTATGAATTAATGCTGAGGGTGTCGGATCTGCGCTCTATCCGTTATGACGACATCAAAGGCGATCACCTTGTCCTGTCCCAACAGAAAACGGGTGAATCTGTCCGGGTGAGGCTTACCGATACCGCTAAACGCATCATAGCGGCCCGGAGAGAGGCGAACCCTGATCATGTGTACCTCTTACAGTTGGACAGCCACAGGAGCAAGGGAAAACCTGTGAGCCGCTCCAAATTGCATGAGGAAATTAGCTACGCCGGGGAAAAGCTGGGGCTGAATCTTTCGACCCACAGCATGAGGAAGAGTAAACCAACAATTGGTTATGACAATGGGGAGGATATAGCCGTAATCAGTAAGGCATTAGGGCACAAATCGTTATCAAGTACGCTCCATTACATTGGGGCCACACAACGCAAAGTAGATGATTTTAGTGATAAATATTCAATAGCGGATCTGTTATGAAAAGCCAGGATATTAGGAATTATGAAAGAGAAAAGGCTCCCACTAGAGGAGCCTTTTTTGTATGGGCAGTTAGTTAGGCCCGCCCTGCATAAGCATGTTAAATGCCGCCTGTTCACTACGTTCAATCTCAGATTGCACAAGGTTTTTCACTTGTCCATCCTGCACTTTCACATTAACGTTCACGTTAAGCGGCTGGTTTAGCCACGCTGGCGGGGCCATCAGTGCGTTACTGTATCCACTTGTAACCGTCGCTGTGGTTGGAGGGATGAAGGTTGGGACAGCAACTCGAACAGTCTGATCGAGTGCTGCGGTCTGTGCTGCCTGCTGGGTTGCGTTCTGCTGCTTTTCGTACCAACTACCGGAGAAAGCCTCCATGATGTCGGTCCACAAGGTTGGACGGTCTCTATTCTCCTGCACCTTGCGCTTAAACGCTTCCGGGTCTGCCTGAATCTGATCAAGGCGGTCATTCAGAGATACAGCGGCGATAATAGCCGGGAGGCCAAAGTTAACGCCACGGCCCGCGCCGATCGGTTTGGTATTCTTCCCAGGTTTGCCCGGTTTACCGTCTTTACCTGGCTTACCGTCCCCCAGAGCTTCAGAAGCGGCTTCAATGCCACCAATAGCGGCGATCCCCTTCATGACTCCCAACAGTTTGGTAAGAGGGTTCAGCATGGTGAGAACCCACTTGAAAGCCCCGCCCAACTTGTAAACAGAGCCAGCGAACAGAGCCACCCCGGCGGCGTATGCTGCCATTTCTCCCCAGGCTTTGAGCTGCTCACCACTGATCCCCATTTTGGCGGCGTAATACTCAATAATGCGGAAGGTCAGGATCACAGTGTCATGCAACTCTGTAAACGCATCTGTGGCACCTTCAACAATCTTCCCGGCGATATGCCCGAACATCTCAAAGGCTCCACCAGACCCGTCAATAGCGGCGCTGATTGAGTCGAAAGCGTTGGTTAATTCGTTGCCGAAGCCAGAAGTAAAGAAAACATTCATAGCGTTCTGCATACTGGTATTGAGGCGCTGCCATGATGCCCGGTTGGACTTCATAGCCTTATCCAGAGCGCCGCCGTTCCGGGCCGCTTCCTTCATCTGTTTAGCCACGTGTGGGAGGATGTCCGTAGAGAACAGCTTCCCGTCTTCCATCAACTTAAACAGATCTTTCTCTGTCAGGTTGGTAACGCCTTTCATGTCGTTAAGAGCCTTAACGAACAGACCCACAGAACCGGGGAGAGCTTCCGCCAACTGGCCTTTGAGTTCTTCACTCATGACCTGGCCTTTAGCCATCATCTGGTTAAGGGCTTTCAAAGCGCGGCTGGCTTCATCGGCTGAAGCACCTGTAACAAGGCCCCATTCACTAGCACCCTCAAAGATGGATCGCATCTGGTCTTTAGGGAGCTTGTCACCAACAGAGGCCGCAAATTGTGTGTAATCCTTGGATGTTTTAAGCAAATCCAAACCCAAGCGGTTGGACTGTTCTTTGAGATACTCAAACTCTTTAGCGGCTTTCTCTGTGGAACCGGTGATCGCTGTAAGACCAGACATAGCGGATTCAAAATCCTGTCCGGTGGTCATGATCTTGCCACTCAAAGCCACAGTTGCGGCAATGGTGATCGCCCCGCCTGCACCCTCGATCATGGAGGTATCCAGTTTGTTTACTTTGGCGGTTACCGGGATTGTTGCTCCCCTCATGCCTACCCGGCCTTGTTGGCGCATGGTTTGCTGAAGGCGTGACACACGGGCGTTATATTCCTGCAATGCCATAGACCCGGCGTGATACTGGCGGGTAAGCTGTCCAAACTCCTGGAGGTGTCCAGCACGTTGGGCCGGGGTCACGTTGGCGTTAGCCGCTGCGGTATTAAAGCGGATGGCTTTAGCTCGGATTGTCTGGAGTTTGCGCTCCGCTGCGATCTGTGCTTTGGCTGCCTTGGCGTCTGCTGCCGCTTTGGCTTTGGCTTCTGCCAGTGCTGCTTTTGCGGCGGCGTCCTGCTGCTTGCGGCGGATCTTGGTGTAGGCGTTTTCCTCAAATTTCATCCGTAGAGGCTTCATTTTAGAGGAGACTTTATCCCACTCTTTCCCCACCTGTTTGATACGGTCAACGGTGCGTTGATAGCTGCCACGATCAACCTCAAAGGTGGTGCGGTTCGTAGTTTTAGTGACGATCACGTTTCCACTTGCCATTATTCAGCCCCTTCCAGATTGATAGCCTTCAGGGTGCGCCCTGCTGCCTTGTTGATGATTACCCGGCGGTGACCTGCTGGCAGGTCTGCGGATTTGGTCAGGAGAGAGACCGGGCGACCGTTGGCGCTGTAGCCCTGGTCCTTGTGACACAGAGCAATTCCCCGGCTCTTAATGGCGCGGCCCTTCTGGGCGCTGTCTGCGGCCTCTGCGGAGGCTTCCAACTGTGTACCGTACAGAGCAATAGCCTCGTCCAGGGAGAGATCGGCCCGTGCCTTGCGGAGTTCGTTCTGTTTGGTTGCCTCTTCGGCTTCCCGCTGGCGCTGTTCTGCCTTCTGAATTTCCAACTGATTAAGGAGGTTCTTAAATGCTTCCATGTGAGAGGGTCCTTATAAGTAAAGTGAGTACCACACCCCACAGGAAGAGGGAGGCGGGCTTAAAGGGGATATAGAGGAGGGAGGCGAGAAAGTTAGAGAGTCTTGTCTGACGCTTAACCAGTTTGGAACCTAAGTAATCCTTTAGGTCCCATTCCGTTGGGTTGGACATAATTACCGGGATTTAATGATTACCTGGCGGGCCTGCTGACGAGCTTCAGAAACGATCAGTCGCACACGGCGCATACTCGTCCCTTTTTTGTATACAGGGCTTTCCACGTAGCGGGCGCTGCGGAGGTTCTGTAAAACTTGGTCATACGGGAGCATTTGCTCCACCAGGTAACGGGGTGAAGGTTGGGTAAGAAGTAGGGAAACCATCTTACTGTTGATCCCCAGAAGTTCCGCCATTTTATCCACGCTCAAATTATCGGCGTCCATCTGCTGGGCCAACACTGCCTTTTCTGGCAAGGTGAGCGGGGTCTTCTGGTACTCATAGGGTTGTGGGAGCGCTTTACTCTCAGCACATAGGCCAACGAAACGTTAAAGGCCGCGATGATGGCTTTAGCGCTGTGGCCCTGAATACAGGCCCGCTTGATCTTCAGGATTTGATCCGGGGTTAAATGGCTCTCATCCATAATCCGACGGGGCTTGTTTGCTGCTAATTTCTCCGCCAGCGCATTTACTGCAGCTTCCTCTTCAGAGGTTAAGGCGTTGAATTTAGTAGTGATAAAGTTATTCATGCGAGACTCTCCAAAGGGTTGTAAACGGCGGGCGTTTGGTGTAGAGTGTTATTTGTGGGAAATCAATTGCAGGATTTTTAGAAGGCATCACCAAACTGATCAATGGCGCTTTCTTCTGGCTCCAAATATTCAAAAGGCAAGCCGTTGACCATCATCACATTAGAGCCAGCCACAAAATTAATAACAGGGTTGCGTAAATCATCGTTTGCGGCCCCCTGCTCTACTGGCACAGGGACAGAAGCGGGACGAACAGCGCCCCCGCTGTGGTCCACAAGAGAAGCTCCAGGCGACGCCGGGCGGCTTCTATGTACGCTGTCAGATCCACACTTAACAATTCCAGGCTGGTTACTTCCTGCATTCTCTACGGTCTCCACGGGTTGGGGTGCTGCGGTTGGTTTGGTTACTTCAGGTTTGGCGGCTTCAGGGGTTCCCACCATTTCCGGGGTGATCGGGCAGGTGCGCCACTCTATCGTTTCGCCCTGCTTTCTCTCCACCTTTTGGATCAGTCCGATCTCTACCATCTCGTTTACAAGTCGCTTCACAGTAGAGCGGGAGGCCCCGAGATAACGCTCCAGAGTGGCGCGGGAGAAATAGGCGATCTGCCCGTTTTTCTCAAAGCCTTGGATCAGGCTGTAAGTGATTTTCATGTTCCCGGTGAAAGTTTTCCCGGCGACCTTCTCAATATTCAGGAGGTCATTTTCCAACATTACAAAACCAGATTTATTTACTGCGGCTGCTGTCATTTTGGGAATCCTTAACAGAGATGGAATTAACGGTTTTCAGGTACTGGCTAACGGCTTTCTTAACAATGGTGTGAACGCTGCCATGTTCACGGGTGGAGGCCAACGCGAAAAGCTGCTCCATAACATAGGGATCGAAGCTGATCCCCAACTCTTTGTTTTTACTCACAGGCAAATCTCCTTTAATTCTGCGATGTCTTCAGCGGTGAGGTTGAGGCCGAACCAATCACCCCACCATGACGCCGGGGCGGTAATAGCCGGGTTGCCAATCGTCACCATTTGGGAGGGGCTAACCTGCGTCAACATTTCGTAAATGTCGCTATACAAAGTCGGGTCCAACTGGTTGATCGTCTGCTGTGCATACGCTGACAACACAGGGGAATCACTCAAATCAACATAAGGCTGATATTTGCTCATTGTTTCCTCTCCAAAAAGTAAGTTAAAAAATTAATGTACGAGTACGGGCAACTCTCCGGTGATACGCTCAAACTGATCCGCCGCTTGCAGCATGATAAAGGCCATCACTTCGTCGTATTCCATCGGGACGCCTTTAGCTTCGAAGAGAGATTGGAACGCCATCACGATGGAGGCTTGCATGTCTGTAGACTTGGAAGCGAACAGCGAAACGGCTGCTTTAACTTCAAGTGCTTTCTCTGCGTCCATCTCGGTGACCTTTGCCGCGATACGTTGAGACTGTCGCATAACGCCGGAGGCGCTGGATTTGGTCAATTCAAGGGCCTGCGTAATCGCTTCTACTTCTCTCATACGTCCGGCGGCTTTCATTCGGCTACGGGTTTCTGTCAGGGTCTTACGGGTCAAATCACGCTGATCGACACGATCAACCATTTTTTCAACATCAAGGTAAATACTCATTGTAATCTCCTTTCGGGTGGGCTATAGTATGATGGGTAATTTTAAATACCATTAACCCCCTCATCACAATATCTATTTTACACTATTTGACAATGATTCGCAATAACTTTCTTGTTTTATCTTGCGCTCAGTTGATTATTGTGCTAGAGGCATAGAAAGCCTCTGTAACGCTCTCAGTGAGGCGCAGGGCGTTTAGAAGGCGTTTCCCTGTCTACGTATGAGAAAGCGCCATAGCGGCGCGTTTAGGGGCTTCCTGCTGCTTGTGGTTCTGTACGCTGTACCGGGCCGGGACCCCGCCGCCCAGATGTCACCTTCACATCGTTCCGGTGTTTCCCAAAGGCAGAAAAGAAAGGCGCGTTGCGCTTTCTGTTCTGCATTGCCCAAAAGGAGGCTAACCCGTTGGGCGTAGCCTGTCCAAACAGACAAATCACTTAACCATTAATCAATCTCTAACACTCCCTTAAAGATCTTGACCTGGCCCCTGGGGTTAGTGTTATGGGTTAGTCTTATGATTAGTATTATTGGGGTCCAATGTGACCCCTCTACCGGGTCCAGCCTGAACCCCCTACCGGGGTCAATATGACCCCTCCCCTGGAGTGAGCCACACAGGCGAGACTCCACACTGTGGAAAACAGGCCAACGGCCTAAAACCAGGTAAGCCCGGAAGGGCGAGAAGGTTTTAAGAACAGATTATAACTAATGAAATAATTAATTGTGCAAACAATTAGTTATTGAATGAAGTTATAATATAAGATCAATAAAACCGTAGCCCGGGGGGGCGAGCGTAGCGAGGTTTTATGTAGTTATATACTCTTGTGTGCCTTTTGGGACACGTCCCTGTTCAATTATCAATCAATAATCCCTCCACCCTCTCCAACCTTTTGTAAAGCTCTCCAGCGCGTCCACCACTGCGGCAAGGTTATTTATCATCTTACCCCATTAAAACCCCGTGGAGGCTCTCCCGTGGCACCTGTGGGATGCTCCCGCCCCTCTCCTGTGTGGCTCCTCCGTACCAGCCGCAAGATCTACCCACAATCTCACATAACACACCAATCAACACAATGCAATTAATTTTTATTGCAAATGATAATCATTCGTGTTAAACTAATATACATGGTGTGGGATGTGGTGAGTATGTCGAAATCGCCGTTTTGCAGCTTACCGCCCCGCACCTGTACAGAACTTTCATTAACGTGTGCTTTAGCCAGCCCCTGTGGGTCTGTACTGAGTGAGCCGGGCGGACTTCTCCCCCGCCCCGGCCCTCACCCAAAGCGTTCTTTCAACTCCACTTGCCAGAATGCTTTGTGTGCGGTCCTCTCCTCAAGTTCCGCCAGTTGATGACACTCCTACGATTCAAAACGCCTCTAATCATAGGGCTTGCGCCACAGGCCCTATTCTAAAGCGTCGCTAGCTGCGGCTCTTCAGAATACAAGCGATCTCCGCGATTGTAGCGACCCTCCACGGGGTCCACAGTTGGGCCGGGGGTGGTTCCCCAGTTGCAACGATAAACTATTGATTTTCTTCGATGGTTTCCGGGCGTATTTCAGGCGTCCGTTTTCCTCTGTGGCTTCTTTGCTGAACCATGAAAGCAAATCATGTAAGGCTCTGAGGCTACACAGGAAAACAAGTGATCAGACAGTAAGTTACATTGCCTTCATCCCGGTGTCTCCTTCCGGGTTCTTTTTTTATAGTTATTTGCCCATCGGCTGGCGGTTGCTCCCGTGACGCTGGCGGGTGAGTGACCACAAAAAAAAGACGTTTACACCTCCCCCCACCCTAGCGAGGGTGAGAGAGAGCCAGATTAGAAAGGGCGGCGCGGATGCCGCCCTCTTCTATTCAATCCACGGCTTCCCATCTTCCAATCATTCGGATTGTCCTCTGTGGCGGTCCTTATATCCGGTGCAACGCCGGATCACCCTGTGGACTCTCTCCACGTCTAAAACCCTCCATAAGGAAAACCTTTATGAAAACTTCCGAGCGCTACCCGGTAACGCAAGGTGACGTAATCGTGAATTACTCCTCCAGCCTGTTTGACCGCACCGAAGTAACCGCCCCAAGCCTCCCGGCTGACGTCTTCTGTGGCGATATTCTGGACAGCAAAACTTTTGCCCTGTTCGACTCCGCCGCCGCTGACGCTGGCAAGCCGATCATTAACCTTTCCAATATGTCCGCCGATGGCAAGCCCAAAACGCTGGTTATCGTGGATCGCCATGTTGTGATTACCGATTTTGCTCTACGTGCTAAAGACGCCGCGAGCAAAAAAGCCGCACTGGAAGCGCTGACAGCCTCCGGTGATGTTCGCCTGGCAGTTAACGCCGATTACTTCAAAGCATAAGGAAATCACACAATGGCTATTGATTTTAAACAATTCGAAACTCTGGACACTGTAGCGGCGATCAGAGATGTGGCAGCAGGTAATTACCTGATCTCTGATCTGGGTATCTTCTCCGATGTTAACTCAACCACTCCAAACGCCCAGATTGTGGATATTGTGGAAACTCAGGTTAGTGAACTGGAACAGGTTTCCCGCTATGGCACCGAAGTAAACGCGATCAAGATGGATAAAACCATTCTGCGTGACCAGGAGATCCCACACTATGCCACCGAGGCGGACGTAAAAACCGCTGACTGGCAAGGCCTGGTAAGCCCGGCTAACCCGGATCAGGTTGCGGCTATCTCTGAAGTGATCGCCGATAAAGCTATCCGTATGCGTAACTATCATCTGGAAACAGTTGAAAGCACACTGGCCCGCGCCCTGTTTAAACAGGAAGCGAAAGCGGCTAAAACGGATGACGGCGACGTAGATTTTAACGCTGTGTTTGGTACTGCTCCGCTGAACTTTGAGCTGGACGGATCAGCAGGCGCTAACGTCTATGCACAGCTTGCGAAGATTCGCCGCATGTTGGTTAAAGAGTACGGCGCGAGCCGCTCCTATCTCTCACAGTTCTTCTGTTTCTGCTCCCCAGATCTGTATGACGTACTGGCGAGCCACCCGGAAGTAACCAGCCTGATCACCAACAAAGTGTCGGAAGCTGCAAAAGGCGCTCTGATCCCGGTTAACACTGCGGGTTATGACTCCTTCAGCATTGGCAACATTACTTTCATTCTGGCGGACGATGACCGCTACGAAATCGCGGAAGGTTCCGGCCTGTTCGTTCCAAAGTTCAGTGCAGCAGACCGCAACCCGTTCAAACTGGTACACGGCCCGGCGTCCCGTAATCAGGATATTGCCGCTAAAGGTGTGATTAGCCCTTACTACCAGAAAGTAATGACTGACCGTTACGGCATGGTGACCGTTCACCAAGAGGCGAGCTTCATTCCTCTGAACCTGCGCCCGAACTACATGCTGAACGTCAAGCTGAAGTAATAGAGAATGCCCCCGGTCGCGCCCTTTGGGTATCGGCTGGGGGTTATCTCTTCCGGTTATATTCATTTTTACTTTTATTTTTGAGGTGACACATGAAAGTTTCAATCAATATCCCCGGCGCTGGTCAAGTCTATGTATCTGGCGCGGCGGAGGTCGTAAACCGTAAAGCACTGTGTAGAGAGTTGGGCCTGTGTAACGTGACGTTTAGCCGTTTGGAGTCGCAACACGGTTTTGAATACGCGCTTAACGTTATGATCGCTAAACAGCGTCAAAAGAAGTAAGTAACATATTGATTTTAAGAAGGCTGACCTTAACGGGTCAGCCTTTTTTATTACCCAAAGATTGAAGAGAATGAAATGTTTCGTTTCGCAATCTAGCGTTAACGTCCTTCGCTCTCGTGAAAATCTTTATGAGATTAAGTTCGGTATGATTAGCGCTCTTTTCGTACTGGTACAGGCATTGGTAGACTATCCAGATAACATTTACCTTTCGCGCCTTTCTCCCTTCACGAACATCTATATGTTAACTATATGTTACAAGAGACCATCAAAAACGACTAATGCCATTCATTATTCTTATAAAGGTTACGCGACATCATGTCGCGCAATTCTGACCTCCCGTTGAAGAAATCAGCACTCGATCAAATTTTGAATTTTTTTTCTTATTTATTGACATGTCTTCCAGGCCTTATACGGTGTAGGGTTTTGCTTTTTTACCCTTTCACAACCTCAATTTAACGTCAAAATCAACCCTTGTGCTGAAAAGTTTCGATACTAGAATACTCACCATATAGGGAAAAAAAACACTCTCCCCCCCTATATGTAGTGCCATGTCTGATTTTTAGGCATAAAAAAACCGGATTCATTTTCACGAACCCGGCTTACAAAGCATGACCAATAGGAGTCGCCAAACTCGTATGAATCTTAGCCTTGCCTTCATTTTTCACGGCTTGATTGTGCCAGGCAAAGAGGATCATGTAAACCTTAAAATGACGCTCATAAGGAGCAGTGCATGACCATTTGTAAACAATCACATCGTTACAACACTCTTTTCATCACCTTACCTCATGATCAAGGTGGTGAAGGCCGTCATAAATGTTGCGGATGCGCTTACGATCAGGGCTATCGTGCAGGCTTGGCCCGCACAGGACAAGTTTGGGTAGACTTAGCCACCTTACCTGATAGTCAGGCGGGAACCGTTCGCCACAAAAGCCCTCAAGCAGCATTTGCTGATGGCTACCGTGACGGAGTACGCGATTCCTACCGTCAGGTTGGATAAAAGATGATCCGGATCACGAGGAGGGAGACCTCCTCGTGATCTGTAATTGAAACCGTATTTCAAAGAGAATATTCTTCTAAACATCATAGAGCACAGCAAAGGGTAATAATGAAAAGGAAATTACAGGTTTTCGTCTCCAGCACTTTTACTGATCTAATTGAGGAAAGACAAGCAGCGGTAAGTGCAATCCTTAAAGCAGGGCATATTCCCGCTGGCATGGAGTTGTTTACAGCTGCTGATCGATCACAAATGGAAATAATAAAAAATTGGATCGATGAATCAGATGTTTATATGTTAATACTCGGTGGACGCTATGGTTCGATAGAACCCACGTCAGGCAAAAGCTACACAGAGTTAGAATATGACTATGCAGTTGAAAAAGGTAAGGCTTTGTTTGCAGTAGTAATCAAGGAAGAAGCATTAGAGCGAAAAGTTAAAGAGAATGGAACTGATTTTTTAGAATTAAATGAGCCTAAATCTCTAGCTCAATTTAAAAGAAAAGTTTTATCTAACATTTCATCATTCTTTGAAGATGTGAAAGACATTAGATTATGTGTACATGAAAGCCTTACTGATTTTAATTCCAATAGAAGTCTGAAGGGTTGGATTTCAGCTGATGAAATTATCGACTCACGCGAGCTTGCTGACGAAATAGCCAAACTTAGCGAAGAAAATAGAGAGTTAAAAGAGGAAATTCATTTACTAAATCAAAAGTTACAATCAAAAAAAGCAACTACCCCAAAGGGAAACTCACTCAAAGAAATCTATGATACGCTTAGGGCAAAAAAAATCACTGTTCCCCCAAACGCATCTGATAAAGAAAAAGATGTCGAAATGGATCTCGCGTCTATTCTTTTTGGCACGAGAAATCATATTATAAATGGCATTACAAATTCCTCTACTGTGAGCGATGGGGAGATGTTTTTATATCAGCATGTGTGCCCAATCCTCAAAATTTATGGATTGGTAGAGAATGAAAAAGTTGCTGGTGTTCGTTATCGTCGTTATGGAATTACAGAAAAAGGCCTCGATTTGTTAGCTTATATGGATAAAGAGAAAAATTAATTTTTTTAATAAATAAACTACAAACTTTGCATTTTATGGAAAGCCAGGTGTCCTCAACCTGGTTTATTTTCCCAGTTTAGGCCATCAATCACATAACAGACTGAAGAAAGTGGGAATGTGTGAAGATAGCGCCTAGTGATCCCTGACCCGCTTTTCTCATGACCTACAACCTGCTGCAAATGTGCCAAGTTACCCACCCAGCCAGCTAAACAAGTTGAAATCATGGTGTGCCGGAAACTGTGAACTAGCCGCCGCTGCCCATAATCATCAAGGTATGGAATACCAAGCTGATCGCGGACATCGGCTAAGACTTTGCCGATCTTCGGCATATTCTTGCCAGCCACAGGCGAGAAAATTTTCTCTTTCCACTGACGATTAACAAAATCGAGGAAACCCCATTCGATCAGTTTGGGATGAATAGCCACCTGCCTTGTAGCGTTCTCAGTTTTCCCCTGCCCTCCCTCCGCGATCAGGAGATAGTGCCGCTGATTATCCTCATCATATTTGATATGTGATTTCTCCAGCTTGGCGATCTCCCCTCTTCTGGCTCCCGTATACGCCAACAAAAGAGTGATCCACTTCTGCCAACCGTCAGGCTGCTTGAGCGCCCACCCCACAAATTTTCTCATTTCTGCTGCACTGTATGCGCCAAACCTTGCTTTAGACGGTGCGGCAACTACTCCATCAGTCGGAGATTTCTCCAGAATATCTTTATTGTCAGTCAGGAAGGTTTTGAAAAGCGATTTGTAAATCTTCAAATGCTTGTGGATAGACTCAGCGCCAACCAAATCTTCGGGCGGAACATCATCACACTCGATTAGTTGTTGAACCGTCATTGACCGATAAGGCTGTACAACACGCTTAGGCAAGTTTTCAACAACCTCCATTACCTGTTTAATGTCTTGCTTGGTAATCGTGGTTACATCAGTTGATGAACCCAAGACAATCAACATCACCTCCATAAAGCGCTCATTGGCTTGAGAGATAGCCTTCGTCCAGTTTTGGGCTTTCTCCTCTTTATACATATTCCACGCGCCAGCCAGTGTTAACACGTGTTCTGGTTGTGCTTCAGTTTGTTCTTCCTCATCTATCAAAGGAGTGACAACCTCGCTGTCTTCGTGAACAACTATCGGCTGAATATTGCGCCGCACATCATTCAGAAATTGGTGCGCCAGCCATTGTTCATTCTGCTGCTTCAGACTATTCCCATACTCAGAAAGACGCTTACCGAAGTGATCCGGTTGGATGGTTCCACGTTGAACCAGAGGGATTACAGGAGAAGCAAAAGACATGAGCAACTGCGCCTGGGTGTGGCTGTCAGTCTCTAACGACTTACGGAAAAACTTGTTATCAGGCAGACGGAAGCGAACGTAATAGACTCCGTTACGTTTAATAGTGTGGCGTATGGTTTTGTGTCCCATTTGGAGAGCCTCAATGTGTTACGGCTGAACAATACGGGACGAAAAGGAGCAATAATCTTTTGATTTATATGAGGATAATCGCCAAGACTACGCTGGCATTATCCAGATCAGGTAATACGGGTATTTCTCAGCCTTCACAAAGAAGGGCACCCCGAGTCGTTTGGTTGCGATAATAAATCGCAGAGGAGGATGGTAATGTCCAGCGCACGCGTTGTAAACGGGGAAAAACGGCAGTTTTACA
>OKVZ01000057.1_pt1 | contig 86915 bp, 87 predicted proteins | sample 1606851 | NCBI WGS metagenome assembly OKVZ01 (sample SAMN03281010, study PRJEB24777) | human gut metagenome | isolation source: fecal sample PR157 from 1 month old male Malay infant, caesarean delivered... | reverse complement strand
ATTTGCCTGGCGGCTTTAGCGCGGTGGTCCCACCTGACCCCATGCCGAACTCAGAAGTGAAACGCCGTAGCGCCGATGGTAGTGTGGGGTCTCCCCATGTGAGAGTAGGGAACTGCCAGGCATCAAATAAGTGAAGAGGCCATCCGGAAGGACGGCCTTTTTGCGTTTATGCGCCAAAAAACGGTAGGCCGGGCAAGTCAGACCGCACTCCACGCCACAATAAACTGCGCAATCCCGTCCACATCATTTAAATCCAGCACCGGAACCTCAAGTTCCACTGCCACATCGCTGGCCACCGCAATCACATGCTCATCCAGCGTTAACTCGCTCAAATCATGCCCGGCATCGCTTCTGAAAAGTAGGAGCTTAGGCACGGCCTCATGCTTAAACCCCTCAACCAGCACCAGATCCAGCGTGGAATGATCCATCCGGCTAACCAGATAAGCGAGATTCAGCGGCGCCTCATCCGGCGTTTCTGTCATTAACGCCCAGCGCTGAGGACTTGCTACCATCGTTTGTGCTGCTCCTGCCTTACGCAGCTCATAGCTGTCTTTTCCGGGCGTATCAATGTCCATGTTGTGATGACTATGCTTAATCAAACCAGGGCGAAGCCCTCTGGCACAAAGCGCAGGAATGAGCTTTTTCAACAGCGTGGTTTTCCCGGTCCCACTCCAGGCGGAAATGGCTACAACAGGTATCATCTTTTCTCCTGCATCATCTGCAAATCTTCACTCGTATTTACGTTCACAAACGCTGATTTTACATCGCTAAAATCAACGGAATGGCCTACAGACTCACGCATAAAGACCATCACTCTGCGCTCTCCCGCGGCCAGGTAGGCCTGCAGAGCAGGCGCTAGCGATCGATGCATCAACGCGATAGCAGGATGGTCACGCTCGCCGTCATGCACCCAAACCACAGGAGCCGTACCACGAAGCAGGAACAGACGCTCGACAAGACAGGACGGAATAAACGGGGTATCGCAGGGGCAGAAGATGAACCACTCTCCGTGCGACTGTTGCATGACTGAAAGCATACCGGCAAGCGGCCCCGGGTAATTCTCAAGGCTATCCTGATAAACGGCGTACCCGCTTTGCCGGTAAGTGTCGATATGCCGGTTAGCGCTGATGGCCATTGCCGTCACCTGGCCGGCGAGCGTATCGGCGACATGCTGCCACAAGGGTTTTCCATTAAGAAGCTGAAGCCCCTTATCTTTACCGCCCATTCGTGTTGCTCTGCCGCCTGCCAGAACGACCCCGATGATTTCCTGGCTAACATTCACGAATATCGCCTCTTTTATTGTGGGATTGACCCTGCTAACGTGTCACTCTAAATGAAAGGAGCACCACCATGAAATGTAAACGTCTGAATGAAGTTATTGAACTCCTCCAGCCCGCCTGGCAAAAAGAGCCAGAGCTCAATCTGATGCAATTTTTACAGAAACTGGCAAAAGAGTCAGGTTTTGACGGCGATCTGGCAGACCTTTCTGACGACATCCTGATCTACCACCTTAAAATGCGCGACTCTGCCAAAGATGCTGTTATTCCTGGTATTCAGAAAGATTATGAGGAAGATTTTAAGACTGCATTGCTGCGCGCCCGAGGCGTAATTAAAGAGTAAAAGCTTGTAAGCGGCGGCACCGAAATCGCCACAAGATGATATCCTGAATCATTCGTATAATTTCCGGATGATCGGATGAACGACCAGGCTTTTACTTTCCAGACATTACACCCGGACACCATTATGGATGCCCTGTTTGAACAGGGTATTCGGGTGGATTCCGGGCTAACACCGTTAAACAGCTACGAAAACCGCGTCTATCAATTTCAGGACGAGGATCGTCAGCGCTATGTCGTAAAATTCTATCGTCCTGAACGCTGGTCCGCTGAACAAATTCAGGAAGAGCATCAGTTCGCTCACGATCTGCTGGATGACGATGTCCCCGTTGCCGCACCGCTGAAATTCAATAACCAAACGCTCCTTACGCACGAAGGGTATTACTACGCAGTATTCCCAAGTCTGGGTGGCCGTCAGTTTGAAGCGGATAATATCGATCAGATGGAGTGGGTTGCCCGCTATCTTGGGCGTATACACCAGACGGGACGCAAAAAAGCCTTTATTGCCCGCCCGACTATGGGGATTCAGGAATACCTTCTTGAACCGCGCACATTATTCGAAACGTCTGCAATGATCCCCGCAGCGCTAAAGGATGATTTCCTCAACGCCACCGATAAGCTTATTGCTGGAGTGAAAACCTGCTGGCGCGATGATATTTCCGTCCTGCGCCTGCATGGCGATTGTCACGCCGGGAATATTCTCTGGCGTGACGGCCCGCTGTTTGTCGATCTTGATGATGCGCGTATGGGGCCAGCGGTTCAGGATCTGTGGATGTTGCTCAATGGCGACAAAGCCGAGCAGCGCATGCAGCTTGAAACCATTATTGAAGCTTATGAAGAATTTAGCCCGTTTAATTCAGACGAAATTGCCCTGATTGAGCCTTTACGTGCGATGCGTTTTGTTTATTATCTCGCATGGTTAATCAGGCGTTGGGACGATCCGGCATTTCCTCGTAATTTCCCGTGGCTTACCGGAGAGGATTACTGGCGTAGCCAGATATCTACATTTACTGAGCAGGTTAAGGTTCTTCAGGAGCCCCCTCTGCAATTAACGCCGATGTATTAATGGACACACCCAGGAGAGAGTTAATCATGAAAAAAATTTGGCTGGCGCTGGCAGGTATGATTCTGGCATTTAGCGCTTCTGCTGCACAGTTTACCGACGGCAAACAGTACATCACGCTGGAGAAGCCGGTCGCTGGCGAGCCACAGGTACTGGAGTTCTTCTCGTTCTATTGCCCACACTGTTACCAGTTCGAGCAGGTGTTGCATGTCTCTGACAACGTGAAGAAAAAGCTGCCGGAAGGCACAAAAATGACCAAGTACCACGTCGAGTTCCTGGGCCCATTGGGTAAAGACCTGACTCAGGCATGGGCGGTGGCGATGGCACTGGGCGTAGAAGATAAGATCACTTCGCCAATGTTTGAAGCCGTACAGAAAACCCAGACCGTTCAGACCACTGCGGATATCCGTAAAGTGTTCGTTGATGCCGGCGTGAAAGGTGAAGAGTACGATGCCGCATGGAACAGCTTCGTGGTGAAATCACTGGTTGCCCAGCAGGAAAAAGCGGCTGCTGACCTCCAGCTTCAGGGCGTTCCGGCGATGTTTGTTAACGGCAAATATCAGCTGAACATGCAGGGCATGGACACCAGCAGCATGGATATTTTCGTACAGCAGTATGCAGATACCGTGAAATACCTGGTTGAGAAGAAGTAATTTCGCTGATGTGAAAACGCCGGTCACTGACCGGCGTTTTTGTATGAAGATTTTATCTTGTCTATCTGTTCGTCTTTCTCTTTCCAGAGCGTATTAAGCCACTGCTGGAAACGACGTTTGAAGTTCTTATCGTTTACGTAATCACCGTGCAGTTCAGCGTCAATCGGGACCAGGTCGACGTGCACGACAATACGCGTCAGTTTGCCGCTGAGCATATCGAAGAACGGCGTCTTATCGTTTTCCGGATAGCAGAGCGTGACGTTAAGAAGTTTATCGAACTGTGCTCCCAGCACGTTAAGCGCCATCGCAATCCCCGCTGCCTTTGGCGGCAACAGATGCTGATACGGAGAGCGCGTTTGCTGGCGCTTCTCTTCCGTAAACCGGGAGCCTTCAACAAAGTTCACGATGGTCGTCGGATGCGCACGAAACTTTTCACAGGAGCGGCGCGTGGTCTCCACATCCTTACCGCGACGTTCCGGATGACGAATCAAATAGCTGCGCGAATAGCGTTTCATAAACGGCATATCGAGCGCCCAGCAGGCCAGCCCGATAAAAGGCACCCAGGCGAGCTGCTGTTTCAGGAAATATTTGTTCATCGGGATGTGTTTGCGAAAAAGCACGCATAACACCACGATGTCCGCCCAGCTGTGGTGATTGCAGATCAGCAGGTACCAGTTCTTTTTGTTAAGGTTCTCCAGCCCTTTGACATCCCACTTCAGGTGCGGGTTAAGGCGCAACAGGATCGCCAGTCCTTCGCACCAGCAATACATCATGAAATTACAAAATGCGGACACGGCTCGCCACACCACGGGTACAGGCAGCAGCAATTTAATGATCCCGGCGAGAATGATCGGTACGGAACAGGCGATCGTCACCAGGATAGTTAAAATGATGCTTAGCAGTAATGTTATTGCAGCGAGAAATCTCGACATGATGAGCTTTTTCAGGTAGTTAGCTGTAATTGAGCGACCGGCTAGTCGACGCTGGGCGCTGATTTTACCAGAAAACAGACAAATGAATGGCGCTTTCACAGGGTGATTTGGCGGCTATTACCCCGGCGCAGAATATTTCGCTGTCGTTCTGCGTAAATCAAGGCTTATATCCACATAGACTAAATTGCCATCAGTTGGCCATATAGAGGCGATCTCATAACATAACTATCTGATAATTAAGATATAAATATTGCATTATATGTAATTTTTACGTCTGTTATTCATATGAAGTGAAAATACTCACAAACTTATCCACAGTTTGATTTTTACGAGCGATCCTCACGATCGCAAAATCTTTTCCTGTATCGGGCCTGAATAACTGATGTTTTCATCCTTCTGTGGCATCCTTTACGCATAAATTGATTAAAGGCACGGACATTATGGTTCAGATCCCAGAAAACCCTCTTATTCTCGTCGATGGCTCTTCTTACCTGTATCGGGCGTACCATGCGTTTCCTCCTCTGACCAACAGCGCAGGGGAACCTACCGGCGCAATGTATGGTGTGCTGAATATGCTGCGCAGCCTGATCCTTCAGTATCAGCCAACCCATGCGGCCGTCGTGTTTGATGCGAAAGGCAAAACGTTCCGCGACGAGTTGTTTGAACATTACAAATCCCACCGTCCGCCAATGCCTGACGATCTGCGTGCGCAGATAGAGCCGCTGCATGCGATGGTGAAAGCGATGGGTCTGCCGCTGCTGGCCGTTTCTGGGGTTGAAGCGGATGACGTCATCGGTACGCTGGCGCGTGAAGCCGAAAAGATGGGTCGTCCGGTACTGATTAGCACCGGTGATAAAGATATGGCGCAGCTGGTGACGCCAGGGATTACCCTGATTAACACCATGACCAACACCATTCTTGGGCCGGAAGAGGTGGTCGCAAAGTATGGCGTGCCGCCAGAGCTGATTATCGATTTCCTCGCGTTGATGGGCGACTCCTCGGATAACATTCCTGGTGTCCCTGGCGTCGGTGAGAAAACCGCGCAGGCGCTGCTTCAGGGGCTGGGCGGGCTGGATACGCTCTACGCGGAATCAGACAAAATCGCCAGTCTCTCCTTCCGTGGTGCCAAAACCATGGCTGGGAAGCTGGAAGAGAACAAAGAGGTGGCTTATCTCTCTTATAAGCTGGCCACAATCAAAACCGATGTCGAGCTCGAACTGGGCTGTGAACAGCTGGAAGTGCAGCAGCCTTCTGCGGACGAGCTTCTAAGCCTGTTTAAGAAATACGAATTTAAGCGCTGGACCACTGACGTGGAAGCCGGTAAATGGCTGCAGGCAAAAGGGACAAAACCTTCCACAAAGCCGAAGGAGACGATTGTCGTTGATGCAGAAGAGCAGGCGGAAGAAGAAGCCGTGGCGCTTTCCTTCGACAATTATGAAACCCTTCTTGAAGAGTCACAGCTCATTGCCTGGATCGAGAAACTGAAAAAGGCGCCGGTCTTTGCCTTTGACACCGAAACGGACAGTCTCGATAACATCTCTGCCAATATGGTAGGCCTGTCATTTGCGACAGCCCCAGGTCATGCGGCCTATGTTCCCGTGGCGCACGATTACCTGGACGCGCCGGAACAGATCTCCCGTGAACGCGTGCTTGAACTGCTGAAGCCGATTCTGGAAGATGAAAAGGCGCTCAAGGTTGGGCAAAACCTCAAGTACGACCGCGGCATTCTGCAAAACTACGGCATTGAACTGCGCGGGATCGCCTTCGACACCATGCTTGAATCCTACATTCTGGACAGCGTCGCGGGCCGTCATGATATGGATTCCTTATCTGACCGCTGGCTCAAGCACAAAACCATCACCTTCGAAGAGATTGCCGGCAAAGGGAAAAATCAGCTCACCTTTAACCAGATCGCTCTTGAAGAAGCAGGGCGCTACGCGGCGGAAGATGCTGACGTTACGCTGCAGCTGCACCTGAAGATGTGGCCAAAACTGCAAAAGCACGAAGGTCCGCTGAATGTGTTCCAGCATATTGAGATGCCGCTGGTACCCGTGCTGTCCCGCATTGAACGCAACGGCGTGAAAATCGATCCAACGGTGCTGCATAACCACTCCGGGGAGCTGGCGCAGCGCCTGACCGAGCTGGAGCAGAAAGCGCATGAGCTTGCAGGCGAGCCGTTTAACCTCTCTTCACCGAAGCAGCTGCAAACCATTCTGTTTGAAAAGCAGGGCATCAAGCCGCTGAAGAAAACCCCTGGCGGTGCGCCTTCAACCTCTGAAGAGGTGCTGGAAGAGCTGGCGCTGGACTACCCGCTGCCAAAAGTGATTCTGCAGTACCGTGGTCTCGCGAAGCTGAAGTCTACCTACACTGATAAGCTTCCGCTGATGATCAACCCGAAAACGGGCCGCGTGCACACCTCATATCATCAGGCTGTCGCGGCGACCGGTCGTCTCTCGTCAACCGATCCCAACCTGCAGAACATCCCGGTACGTAACGAAGAGGGCCGCCGTATTCGCCAGGCTTTCATCGCACCAGAGGATTATCTGATTGTCTCTGCTGACTACTCGCAAATTGAGCTGCGCATTATGGCGCATCTGTCCCGCGACAAAGGCCTGCTGACCGCGTTTGCCGAAGGGAAGGATATTCACCGGGCAACCGCGGCGGAAGTCTTCGGCTTGCCGCTGGACAGCGTGACCAACGAACAGCGCCGCAGCGCTAAAGCGATCAACTTCGGTCTGATCTACGGCATGAGCGCGTTCGGCCTTTCACGCCAGCTCAATATTCCGCGTAAAGAGTCGCAGAAGTATATGGATCTCTACTTCGAGCGCTACCCGGGCGTGCTGGAATATATGGAACGTACCCGCGCGCAGGCGAAAGAGAAAGGTTACGTTGAAACCCTGGACGGCCGCCGTCTCTACTTACCGGACATCAAATCCAGCAACGCGGCGCGCCGCGCGGGCGCAGAGCGTGCCGCGATCAACGCCCCGATGCAGGGGACCGCGGCGGACATTATTAAGCGTGCAATGATCGCCGTGGATGCCTGGCTCGAGAAAGAGAAACCGCGTGTGAAAATGATCATGCAGGTACACGATGAACTGGTATTTGAAGTGCACAAGGACGACCTCGACGCTGTGTCGAAGAAGATCCACGAACTGATGGAAAGCAGCATGACGCTGGACGTGCCGTTGCTGGTGGAAGTGGGAAGTGGTGAAAACTGGGATCAGGCTCACTAAGGGTTCTTCGCATAACGCGCTTTTTATGTAAGTTTGCAACATGGCAACGCGCGTTTTGTGACGATCATTAGAATTCCCTATGTAAAGAATGAAAAAAAACTACAAAAAGTGCTTTTTCTGCAACACAAAAAGGGGTAGAGTTATCGGCGTAGGGTACAGAGGTAAGATGTTCTATCTTTCAGACCTTTTACTTCACGTAATCGGATTTGGCTGAATATTTTAGCCGCCCCAGTCAGTAATGACTGGGGCGTTTTTTATTGCGGCAAAGAAATGTTCCGGCAAAAAAAAGCGCGGCCATTGCCGCGCTCGGTATCACTCTTCTTCCGCTTCCGTCGCGGGTTCCAGCTCGCTAAACCAGGTGTCGAGCTTCTGACGCAGCTTGTCCACGCCCTGCTTTTTCAGCGAGGAGAACGGCTCAACCTGCACATCGCCGTTGAACGCCAGCACCGCTTCGCGAACCATATTCACCTGCGCTTTACGCGCGCCGCTTGCCAGCTTATCGGCTTTCGTCAGCAGCACCAGCACGGCGATATCGCTTGCCACCGCCCAGTCGATCATCTGCTGATCGAGATCTTTCAGCGGGTGGCGAATATCCATCAATACCACCAGACCTTTCAGGCACATGCGTTTTTCGAGGTATTCACCCAGCGCACGCTGCCATTTGATTTTCATCTCTTCGGGTACCTGCGCATAACCGTACCCCGGTAAGTCGACCAGGCGTTTGCCCTCTGCGACTTCAAACAGGTTGATCAGCTGGGTACGGCCAGGTGTTTTTGAGGTACGCGCCAGGTTCTTCTGATTGGTCAGCGTATTCAGAGCGCTGGATTTCCCCGCATTAGAGCGGCCAGCAAAGGCCACTTCAATACCGGTATCAGAGGGGAGGTGGCGAATATCGGGCGCACTGGTGACAAAATGCGTCTGTTGGTAGTTCCAGGTAGTCACGTGGTCGTCTCCAAAAATCGTAATCTGAGGGGGATTATACCTGAATGCGGGCAAAAGACTTTTTTCATTGCACTCAGCCTGTAGGCTTAAGCCCTGGCCGCTGTGAGAGATTGGCTATACGTACTATGGGAGATTTCAGAGAAATCGCAGGAGCAAGAAAAAGGCAAACTGTTTTAAATCATCATCTTATTTCCAGGTAATTATCTGAAAATCCGTTTTTGTACCGTTTCGTTGCTTGTTAGTTTAAGCGAACACGGTAAAGTATGCGGCAAGGCGAGGAAGCCAACAGGATGATGACTTAAGGATAAGGGTCAGGAGCGCCAGGAGGCGAAGACGCAGGATTGTCAGGACGACCAGCGCCTGGAGGCGTTTTAACAGGAAATGGAACCGTATCACGGACGGTATTAGCCAAGGGATAAACAGGGTTTGTTGTTGGCAAACATGGAATGTCTGACCCGTTAAGGGTTGTGAGTCAGGAAAAAAGGCGACAGATTGCTCTGTCGCCTTTTTTCTTTGCTTGCTTTCTGCTAGATTTCGCCGCAATTCTATACTGAAGAAAACGACTTAAAGATAAAACATCATGAAAAAACCAACCTCCGCTGCGGGCGCGAAACGCCCTGCAAAAGCACGCCGCAAAACGCGCGAAGAACTGAACCAGGAAGCGCGCGACCGCAAACGCGACAAAAAACATCGCGGTCATGCTGCGGGTAGCCGTGCCAACGGTGGTGGTGCAGCGGGCGCTTCTGCAAAAAGCAAGCAGCAGAAAGATCCTCGTATCGGCAGTAAAACTCCCATTCCACTGGGCGTGACAGACACCCCGGTCACTAAGCAGCACAAACCAAAGAGCGAGAAACCTATGCTTTCACCGCAGGCTGAGCTGGATTTGCTGGAGAACGATGAGCGCCTGGACGCGCTGCTGGAACGTCTTGAAGAGGGTGAAACCCTGACCGCCGAAGAGCAGTCATGGGTGGATGCCAAACTGGATCGCATCGACGAGCTGATGCAGAAGCTGGGCCTGTCTTACGATGATGAAGACGACGAAGAAGAAGACGAGAAGCAGGAAGATATGATGCGTCTTCTGAAGGGTGGAAACTAACATTTGCACCCGGCAGGCTCGATAGTCCTGCTTATAACCCTTCCGGTTATATGTTATCTGGTGTGGTTATTCGTTAAACTACGGCGGTTGTCGCGGCGACAGAAGTGGCTGCGCACCCGAATGATGGCCCGCAATGGGGTCAGAACGGGCCGCCGTATACGAACGCGACACCAACGGAAGGAGTGAGCATGTCAGCACCAACTATCGACTGGGATTTGGCCCTAATCCAGAAATATAACTATTCCGGGCCGCGTTATACGTCATACCCCACCGCGCTGGAGTTCTCCGATGCCTTCGGCGAGGAGGATTTTCAGCAGGCTGTCGCGCGCTATCCTGAGCGTCCGCTGTCGCTCTACGTCCATATTCCGTTCTGCCACAAGCTTTGCTACTTCTGCGGCTGCAATAAAATCGTGACCCGCCAGCAGCATAAAGCCGACCAGTATCTTGACGCGCTCGAACAGGAAATTGTGCATCGCGCGCCGCTGTTTAAAGGCCGTCACGTCAGCCAGCTTCACTGGGGCGGCGGTACGCCAACCTATCTGAACAAAGCGCAAATAAGCCGCCTGATGACCCTGCTGCGCGGCAATTTCAGTTTTAACGACGATGCTGAAATCTCGATCGAAGTCGATCCGCGCGAAATTGAGCTGGATGTGCTGGATCACTTACGCGCAGAAGGCTTCAACCGCCTGAGCATGGGCGTGCAGGACTTCAATAAAGAGGTTCAGCGTCTGGTGAACCGCGAGCAGGACGAAGACTTTATTTTTGCCTTACTCAACCATGCGCGTGACATCGGTTTCACGTCGACCAATATTGACCTGATTTACGGCCTGCCAAAGCAGACGCCGGAAAGCTTCGCCTTTACGCTGAAGCGCGTGGCTGAACTCAGTCCGGACCGCCTGAGCGTCTTTAACTACGCGCATCTGCCGACGCTCTTTGCCGCCCAGCGCAAAATCAAAGATGCCGATCTGCCTTCTGCCCAGCAGAAGCTGGATATCCTGCAGGAAACCATCACCTCGCTGACCGACACCGGCTATCAGTTTATCGGCATGGATCACTTTGCCCGTCCTGATGACGAGCTGGCCGTTGCTCAGCGCGAAGGGGTACTGCACCGCAACTTCCAGGGCTACACGACCCAGGGCGATACCGATCTGCTCGGCATGGGCGTCTCCGCCATCAGCATGATCGGCGACTGCTACGCGCAGAACCAGAAAGAGCTAAAGCTGTATTACCAGCAGGTGGATGAGACCGGCAACGCGCTGTGGCGCGGCATCGCATTAACCCGTGACGACTGCATCCGTCGCGATGTGATTAAGGCGCTTATCTGCAACTTCCGTCTTGATTTCAGGGACGTGGAAGCGCAGTGGGCGCTGAACTTCAGCGATTATTTCGCGGAAGATCTGAAGCTGCTGGCGCCGCTGGCGAAAGACGGGCTGGTGGATATGTCGGAGAGCGCGATTGAGGTCACGCCGAAAGGGCGTCTGTTGATCCGCAATATCTGCATGTGCTTTGACGCATACCTGCGTCAGAAAGCGCGTATGCAGCAGTTCTCGCGGGTGATTTAAACGGTAATGCCGGGTGGCGGCTTCGCCTTACCCGGCCTACAAAAGTGCGAAATGTAGGCCGGGTAAGCGAAGCGCCACCCGGCTTTTCATCGCCAACTCGCTAGCTAAACAGCCCAACCAGCGCCGCACACAGCACCGCCGCAACGGCGGTTTGTGGCGTGTGGCTTTCAGCGGCTCCGCTAGAGAGCATATTCACGAATGTTTCCAGCATGATGTTCACCCCCAATTTCCGGGCACGATCATACAAAACTCATCGGAACAGTAAAGCGCAAAATAACGGCAATTTGCGCTCAATTAATAACCTTTACACAAGCGCGGATATTACTCCATTCCCAGCTCTTTCAGCTTGCGCGTCAGGGTATTGCGTCCCCATCCTAACAGGCGAGCGGCTTCCTGCTTATGACCCTGGGTATGACGAAGCGCGGTGGTCAACAGCGTACGCTCCATCTCAGGCTGAGCCTCAGACAGCAGGTTTTGATGACCGGAACGCAGCGCGCGGTCGGCCCACTGCGCCAGCAGCGTCGCCCAGCTGTCCGGCAGCGCGTGTCCGCTACTGCTTTCCGGCGCGGTCGCCTCAAACAGCTCGGCCGGTAAATCCTGAATCAGCACTTCCTGACCGGCAGCCATCACGGTTAACCAGCGGCAGGTGTTTTCCAGCTGACGCACGTTGCCCGGCCACGCCAGACGCGTCAGAGCGGCATCGGTTTCCGGGTGAAGCTGCTTGGCTTCTACGCCCAGCTCGCGGGCAGCCACCTGCAGGAAATGACGCGCCAGGCGGGGAATATCTTCCCGGCGTTCACGCAGCGGCGGCAGATGAACGCGAATGACGTTCAGGCGATGGAATAAATCCTCACGGAATTTGCCTTCCTGCACGCGCTGCTCCAGGTTCTGGTGGGTCGCGGCGATAATACGCACGTCCACCTTCACCGGCGCATAACCGCCCACGCGATAAAACTGCCCGTCGGCCAGCACGCGCAGCAGACGGGTCTGAACGTCCAGCGGCATATCGCCGATCTCATCCAGGAACAGCGTGCCGCCGTCAGCCTGTTCGAAGCGCCCCTGGCGAATGGTATTTGCGCCGGTAAACGCCCCTTTTTCGTGGCCGAACAGTTCGGATTCAATCAAGTCCTTCGGGATCGCCGCCATATTCAGGGCGATAAACGGCGCTTTTGCCCGCGGGCTGTGGCGATGCAGGGCATGCGCCACAAGCTCTTTACCGGTGCCCGATTCGCCGTTAATCAAGACGCTGATGGAGGAGCGGGACAGACGGCCAATAATGCGAAACACGTCCTGCATCGCCGGCGCTTCGCCGATGATGTCGGTGGTTGGCCCAAAATCGGGCGCGTGGCGCGGCTGCTGCTGCTCCTGATAATGGCTAATCGCGCGCTCAACCAGCGCCACCGCTTCGTCGATATCAAACGGTTTGGGCAGATAATCGAATGCCCCTTGCTGGTAAGCGCTCACCGCGGCATCCAGATCGGAATGAGCCGTCATTATGATGACCGGAAGCATAGGGTGGCGTTGTTTGATCTGCTTTAACAGCGCCAGCCCGTCCATGCCCGGCATACGGATATCCGACAGCAGAACATCGGGCGTTTTAGTGGTGAGTGCGTCGAGCACTTCGCTGCCGCTCTCAAACGTCGTGCAGCTTAATCCTGCCCCTGTGAGCGCGCGTTCAAGCACCCAACGGATGGAGCTATCGTCATCGACTACCCAGACTATCCCTCGTTGCATAAACGTCACCTTTATTTTTTAATCGGCAGGAAAACCGAAAACTCGGTATGTCCCGGCCAACTGGTAAATTCAATTTTTCCAGAGTGTTGGTCGATCAAACTGCGGGCAATGGATAAGCCCAGGCCGGTTCCGCCTTCGCGGCCGCTGACCATCGGGTAGAACAGAGTGTCCTGAAGATGCGATGGAATACCGGGGCCGTTATCCTCGACGTCGATACGGGCCGCAAGCCGATAGCGCACGCCGTGTAACGTGAGCTGGAAGGCGGTACGGGTGCGTAAAATAATCTCGCCCCCTTCCGGTCCAAGCGCCTGCAGGGCATTGCGCACAATGTTCAACAGGACCTGCTCAATCTGATCCGGGTCATGGGCCAGTTCCGGCAGGCTTGGGTCGTAATCACGCACCAGCGTGACGTTCTCTGGCAGCTCCATCGAGACGAGCTTCACCACCCGCTCGGCCACTTTATGGATGCTTTCTGTGACGTGCATTCCCGGCTGCTGTGGCCCGAGAAGACGGTCAACCAGATTCCGCAGGCGGTCCGCCTGCTCGATGATGACGTTGGTATACTCCGCCAGCGCAGGGTCGGGCAGCGCCTTGGTCAGAAGCTGCGCCGCGCCGCGTAACCCACCCAACGGGTTTTTGATTTCATGCGCCAGGCCGCGCACCAGGTCTCGGGCGGCAATTTGCTGCGCATGCTGAAGCTGCTCCTGGCTCAGGCGACGCTGATTATCCATCGGCGCCATTTCCAGCAGGATCAAGCCTTCGGGAAGACGTTGCGCGGTCAGCGACAGAATGTGCGAGCGCCCGTCGATCACCAGCGTCACTTCGTTATCGGTGAAACCCTGGCCCGCCTGTAAACTTTCCTGCATCAGGCCAATATTCAGCGAAAAATAGCTCAGAAGTTCCGGAAGCGGGGTGCCGAACAGTTTGCGTGCGCTTTGGGCGAGCAGCTGCTGTGCCGCCGGGTTGGCGTAATGAACGGCCAGCTCGTCATCCACCAGCAAAATGCTGTTAATCAAAGAATTGAGGATCTGCCCAGCATCGGGCAGCGTGCCAGTTGCCATTCAGCAGTCTCCTGGAGTCGTTTGCACTAATTTAGTGCAGTATAGCGTTTTCGGCGTCAAAAGCGCGTGAGATCAGGTTGTTGGTGGAGAAAAAAGCCCATCCGGAGATGGGCTAAAAGTTTCCACGGCAACTACTCCCGGCGCTTGTCACGCCGGGTAAAACAACTTAATTAAACGCTGTAGTACAGTTCGAACTCAACCGGATGCGGAGTCATACGGACGCGGTCGTTCTCTTCAGTACGCAGGGCGATGTAAGCATCGATAGCGTCGTCAGTGAATACGCCACCTGCGGTCAGGAACTCGCGGTCTGCGTCCAGCGCCTGCAGGGCTTCTTCCAGAGAGCCAGCAACCTGTGGGATCTCTTTCGCTTCTTCTGGCGGCAGGTCGTACAGGTTTTTGTCCATCGCTTCGCCTGGGTGGATCTTGTTCTTGATACCGTCCAGACCGGCCATCAGCAGTGCTGCGAAGCACAGGTATGGGTTAGCCGCTGGATCCGGGAAGCGAACTTCGATACGACGCGCTTTAGGAGACGCCACCACCGGGATACGGATAGAAGCAGAACGGTTACGCGCAGAGTAGGCCAGCATCACTGGCGCTTCGTAGCCCGGGACCAGACGCTTATAGGAGTTGGTGGTTGGGTTCGCCAGGGCGTTGATCGCTTTAGCGTGTTTGATTACGCCGCCAATGTAATACAGCGCCTGCTCGGACAGACCGGCATATTTGTCACCAGAGAACAGGTTGGTACCGTTCTTGGACAGAGACATGTGGCAGTGCATACCGGAACCGTTGTCGCCAAACATTGGTTTTGGCATGAAGGTCGCAGTTTTACCGAAACGGTGCGCAACGTTGTGCACAACGTATTTGTAGATCTGAATTTCGTCCGCTTTTTTGGTCATGGTGTTGAAGCGGGTAGCCACTTCGTTCTGACCCGCAGTCGCCACTTCGTGGTGGTGAGCTTCAACAACCAGGCCCATCTCTTCCATCACCAGACACATGGTGGAACGAATGTCCTGTGCAGAGTCGACCGGAGGAACCGGGAAGTAACCGCCTTTCACGCCTGGACGGTGACCTTTGTTACCACCTTCGTATTTGGTGGAGGAGTTCCATGCGCCTTCGATGTCGTCGATAGCCACGTGGGAGCCAGAGATAGAGGCACCAAAACGGATGTCATCGAACAGGAAGAACTCTGGCTCTGGCCCGAACAGAACGGTGTCCGCGATGCCGGTAGAACGCAGGTACTCTTCAGCGCGTTTCGCGATAGAACGTGGGTCGCGGTCGTAGCCCTGCAGCGTGCCTGGCTCGAGGATGTCGCAACGGATGATCAGGGTAGGTTCTTCGAAGAACGGATCAATGACCGCAGTGGTTGCATCTGGCATCAGAACCATGTCGGATTCGTTAATGCCTTTCCAGCCACCAATGGAGGAGCCGTCAAACATTTTGCCTTCTTCAAAGAATTCGGCGTTCACCTGATGAGCAGGGATTGTGACGTGCTGTTCTTTACCTTTGGTGTCGGTGAAGCGGAGATCAACAAACTTCACTTCATGTTCGTTCAGCATCGTCAAAACGTGTTCAGCGGACATACTTAACTCTCCAGATTGGTCATTGTCGTCGTGGTAACGAGGTCTTCAGTTTCTGTTTGTACTGGCTGTTGCCATGTAATTTTTATAAAGCGAAATCTGTGCCAACTTTTAAAACACCCCAAAAAGGCGTTATCATGCGCACCATAGTGCAAAAGGGCTGCACCACAATGGTAATGTTGCACCAGTATAGTGCTTCAGTGTGAACACCGAGCACCATATTGGTGCAATTTTCGTTAAAGTGCCCTTTTTCGCTCCGTGAAAGCGATCACAAAGCATCTCTGCGATACTTGTTTGCGGAGGATGTTTGTGATCCTGTTTTGTAGTGCGATTAATCCGTGTACAATAACGCGCTATTTCTAATGCCTGAGGCAAAGTTGTGATCGAAAATTTGCGTAACATCGCCATCATCGCGCACGTTGACCATGGTAAAACTACCTTGGTTGATAAGCTGCTGCAGCAATCCGGTACGTTTGATGCACGTGCCGAAACTCAAGAGCGTGTGATGGACTCCAACGATTTGGAGAAAGAGCGTGGGATTACTATCCTCGCGAAAAACACCGCTATCAAATGGAATGACTACCGTATCAACATCGTTGATACCCCAGGGCACGCCGACTTCGGTGGTGAAGTTGAGCGCGTGATGTCCATGGTGGATTCCGTGCTGCTGGTGGTTGACGCATTTGACGGCCCAATGCCGCAAACGCGCTTCGTGACCAAAAAAGCATTTGCCCATGGCCTGAAACCAATTGTTGTTATCAACAAGGTTGACCGTCCTGGCGCACGTCCTGACTGGGTTGTTGATCAGGTATTCGACCTGTTCGTTAACCTCGACGCGACCGACGAACAGCTGGACTTCCCTATCATTTACGCTTCGGCGCTGAATGGTATCGCGGGTCTGGACCACGAAGATATGGCGGAAGACATGACCCCGCTGTATCAGGCGATTGTCGATCACGTACCGGCACCGGATGTTGATCTGGATGGTCCACTGCAGATGCAGATCTCCCAGCTGGACTACAACAACTACGTTGGCGTCATCGGTATCGGCCGTATCAAACGCGGTAAAGTGAAGCCAAACCAGCAGGTTACTATCATCGATAGCGAAGGCAAAACCCGCAACGGTAAAGTTGGTAAAGTGCTGACTCACCTGGGTCTGGAGCGTATCGACAGCGATCTGGCTGAAGCGGGCGACATCATCGCGATCACCGGTCTGGGCGAGTTGAACATCTCTGACACCATCTGCGACCCGCAGAACGTGGAAGCGCTGCCAGCCCTGTCTGTTGATGAACCAACCGTTACCATGTTCTTCAACGTCAACACCTCTCCGTTCTGTGGTAAAGAAGGTAAGTTCGTTACCTCTCGTCAGATCCTTGATCGCCTGAACAAAGAGCTGGTGCACAACGTTGCGCTGCGCGTTGAAGAAACCGAAGACGCTGATGCCTTCCGCGTTTCGGGTCGTGGTGAGCTGCACCTGTCTGTTCTGATCGAAAACATGCGTCGTGAAGGTTTCGAGATGGCGGTTTCCCGTCCGAAAGTTATCTTCCGCGAAATCGACGGCCGTAAACAAGAGCCGTTCGAAAACGTGACGCTGGACGTTGAAGAGCAGCACCAGGGTTCTGTGATGCAGGCGCTGGGCGAGCGTAAAGGCGACCTGAAAAACATGAATCCAGACGGCAAAGGCCGCGTACGTCTCGACTACGTGATCCCAAGCCGTGGCCTGATCGGCTTCCGTTCTGAGTTCATGACCATGACCTCTGGTACCGGTCTGCTGTACTCCACCTTCAGCCACTACGACGACGTGCGTCCGGGCGAAGTGGGCCAGCGTAACAACGGCGTACTGATCTCCAACGGTCAGGGTAAAGCGGTTGCGTTTGCGCTGTTCGGTCTGCAGGATCGCGGTAAGCTGTTCCTGGGTCACGGTGCTGAAGTTTACGAAGGCCAGATCATCGGTATTCACAGCCGTTCTAACGACCTGACCGTAAACTGCCTGACCGGTAAGAAACTGACCAACATGCGTGCGTCCGGTACTGACGAAGCAACGGTTCTGGTTCCACCGATCAAGATGACTCTGGAGCAGGCTCTGGAATTCATCGATGACGACGAACTGGTAGAAGTGACTCCGCTGTCTATCCGTATCCGTAAACGTCACCTGACCGAGAACGATCGTAAACGTGCTATGCGCGGTGCGAAAGAAGAGTAATTCGGTTATGCCGTAGGCCGGGTATGCGCATGCGCCACCCGGCAACGAAAAAGCCGCTGAGCGATCAGCGGCTTTTTTTATTAGAACGAATACCGTAGCCCTAAACGGATCCGGTACTGCTCCCGGTTGTAATCATTCCATCGGTCCAGCCACTGCAGTTCGAGGTACGGCAGCCAGTTTCTGTCGATCCTGTAACTGAATTTATTGGTAATTTCCCAGTGATGGTCTTTGCCATTTTTGCTGTGATAATCATTCACCCGCTGGAAAAAGTGCGGTTCAAAGGTGTAGAAAAATGCATCCGTTACTTTGAAATTCCAGTAGTTGGCAAATTCGTGCGTGTCGTTCTTATCCATCTGCCCGTTATAGTCCGGCGTATCGTAGTTGTTATGGTTATAGCGATAGCGGAACGTCAGATTAAACCAGTCTGTAAATTTGTAGTTGGTATCTAAATAAACCGCGCCACCCGAACCTGCGCTGCTGTCGTTAATCAACCCGCCGGGCTGGAAGGTGAGTTTATCGGTCGGCTTAAAGAGCGGATACCACCCCTCGATTTCGTTATAGCTGTGCTTAAGTTCATCCCATTTACCCACGTTATAGGCGTTGGTGAACATCAGTCCCGCGCCCATATCGAAGTTATAACCCGCACGCAGGATCACCTCGTGCATCTCTGAGGCCGTATTGTAGGCTTCACGCGTTTCGACATAGGCCCCGGCAAATACCGGGCAGGACACAGACGACACGATCAGTACAGTGATGATTCTTTTCATAATTTGTCCATGTATCAGGTACAGAAAGGCCTCCCTCCTGATAAACAGGAAGGACATAGTGGCCGGATTTATTGTTATAAAGTGACTGCTGACGCTTTATTGTTGGTGGTTATCTCAGGGGTATTCGCGGTTTGTTTCTTCCGTTTTCCAATCTCCTCGATAATAAAGGCGAAGCGCGCTTCGTTGAGTTTATAAAACAGCCCCATGGTCACGGCAGCAACAATCGCCAGGCCGCACGGCCAGAGGAAAATCAGCTGACGCAACCCAAGCAGCGTGCCCGCGCTTTGCACGGCATGGGGAACGTAGCCAATCTGGGTCAGCATAATGCCAGGCAGGAAACCGGCGAGCGCGGCGGAGATTTTGCGCGAGAAGGTATAGCCGGTATACACCGACCCTTCGGCGCGAATGCCGGTTTTCCACTCGCCGTAATCGACGGTATCCGGCACCAGCGCCCAGTTCAGGCTGTTCACAAACGCCGTGCCGAAGAAGGCCATGCAGGAAAACAGCACGAACAGCAGGGAGCTGGTCCCCCAGAAGAAATTCAGCACGTCGCCCACCGCCCACAGCGCCAGCCCGCCCAGATAGACCGGTTTCTTGCCAAAGCGCTTTACCGCGCCGGGCACCAGAAACACGCCAATCAGAATGCAGCCCATGCTGAAAAAGCCCATCCACGACAGCAAATGCAGATCGTTCAGCACGTACTGGGTGTAATAGACCTGAATCGCCAGCTTGATGTTAAACGCGGCGAGAGTGCACAGGTTGGCGATGCACAGCACCAGCAGCGGTGGATTGCGGAAAATCGCGCAGAATGATTTCAGAATGCCGGGCTTATGGTGATCGGGTGTGAGCTCCACGTAGCGTTCTTTCACCCCGCTGTAGCACCACCACATGCAGAACAGGCCGCCGGTAACGAACACCAGCGCGGCCACCAGATAGCCGAGTGAGGGCTGGTGGACGAACAGCGCCTGAATGGGCATAAAGCCGACGGTGCAGAGCAACAGTCCTACCGTTGCGCCGCCCTGACGCCACGCCGCAAGCTGCGCGCGCTCGTTCGGGTTTTTGGTGATGGCCGGGACCATCGCACCGTAGGCGCAGTTCATCAGGCTATAGCAGAGGCCAAACATCATGAAGAGCACGGTGGCGAGGGCCGTTTTCACCGTCAGGCTAAAGTCGTTGGCCATAAACTGCGCCGTCGCCACCAGCGCCACCGGAACGGAGGCGTAAAGAATGAACGGCCTGAATTTTCCCCGCGCGCCGATGTTACGTCGGGAGTCGAGCAGCACCCCGGTCAGCATGTCGGTAAAGGCGGTGAAAAACTTTGCCACCAGGAAAATAATGCCGCCGTAGAACGCCGGCATGCCCAGTTCATCGGTGTAGAACTTCAGCAGATACAGCGTGCCAATACACAGCATCAGGTTCGAGCCAAAATCGCCCATCCCGTAGGCGCACTTCTCTCGCAGGCTCAATTTGAGGGTTAACGGATCAGTATTATGTGTCATGGTCGATCCTCAAAGCGCCCCGCAGGGCGCTCTATCACGTCATTATGCCGTACGTTTGCGCAGTTCGATCTCTTCGACGATGCGCACATACATCTTCTCGTTGAGGTTGTAGAAGCAGCCCATCGCCACGATGGTGATAACTGCCAGCAGGCTCGGGTAGATAAATATCAGCTGCCGCAGCCCTTCAACCGTGCCACTGGATTGCACCACGTTGGGCACATAGCCGATCTGCGTGAGCATGATCCCCGGGAAGAAGCCCGCCAGCGCCTGGGAGACCTTCCTGAAGAAGGTAAAACCGGTATAGACCGTCCCCTCTGAGCGCACGCCGGTGCGCCACTCGCCGTACTCCACGGTATCGGACACCAGCGCCCAGTTCAGGCTGTTCACGAACGCGGAGCCGAAAAAGGCCAGGCAGGAGAACGCCACAAAGCTCACCGAGCCGCCGCCGAAGAAGTAGTTGAGCAGATCGCCCGCCACCCAAATCATCAGCCCGCTGATGTAGACCTTTTTCTTGCCGAAGCGCCGCACCGCGCCGGGCATCATAAAGACGCCGATAAAAATGCAGCCCATGCTGAAGAAGCCCATGTACGACAGCAGGATCGGGTCGTTCAGCACGTACTGCGTGTAGTAGACCTGAATGGCGAGTTTGACGTTAAAGGCGCCCAGCGTGCACAGGTTGGCGATGCACAGGATAAACAGCGGACGGTTCCCGGCGATGGCGCGAAACGACTGCAGCAGCCCCGGTTTTTGCGCCGGGTTAGCGGGCTGCGCCTCGACGTAGCGTTCGGTCACCCCCTTGTAGCACCACCACATAAAAAACAGTCCGAACAGCGAGAAGAGGGTGGCGGCAAAGATATAGCCAAGCTGGTCATTGCCTTCAATCAGGTTCATCACCGGAACAAAACCCACGGTACAGAGCAGCAGGCCCAGCGTAGCGCCGCCCTGACGCCAGGCGGCCAGCGAGGCGCGCTCGTCCGGGTTTTTGGTAATGGCGGGCACCATCGCGCCGTAGGAGCAGTTCATCATGCTGAAGAACAGGCCGTACAGCATGAACAGCACCGTCGCCATCACCGTTTTACCGGTGATTTCAAACGGCGTGCCAACGAAGTTGGCAATCGCCAGTAAGGTCACCGGGAACGCCGCATAGAGTACGAACGGGCGGAATTTCCCTTTCGGGCCAATCTTGCGCCGGGAGTCGAGCATGATCCCGGTGCCCATATCGGTGAAGGCGGTAAAGAACTTCGCAATCAGGAAGATAATTCCGCCGTAGGTGCCCGGCAGGCCCAGCACGTCGGTGTAAAACTTCAGCAGATACAGCGTGCCGATATCCAGCAGGATGTTTGAGCCGAGATCGCCCATCCCGTAGGCGAGTTTTTCTTTAAACGGCAGGCGTAGGGTTGCCGGATCGGAAGTATGTTGACTCATTATTGTTCTCCGTCTGCCCGCAGGTGGCCCCGCGGGCGAGCCTTATCAGATATGACGTAAGGTGCTAAACAGATCTGCCCATTCGCTGTGCTGGCGGTAGAAGACCGGCGGCTTGCCGAGCGGGGCATCTACGGTCACGTCACCGCCCCGGCAGATTTCCCCGGTCCACGCATTCACCCAGCTGTCCTGCGGCAGATAGAGCGACCAGTCGCGGCGCCCCTCTTCATGAACCGGCGCCACCAGCAGGTCGCGGCCAAACAGGTACTGGTATTTCAGCGTGTAGGCGCGCGCGTCGTCCTCGTAGTGCAGGAACAGCGGACGCATCACCGGCAGGCCGCTTTTCGCGTTCTGCGCGACCGCAGCTTTGATGTACGGCTTTAGGGTGGTGAAGACGGTTGTCATGCGCGCGAAGTGCGCGATGGTTTCCGCGTCGCCGTCGAACTGCCAGTTGTCGCCGGGACGGTTGCCCTCATGGGTACGCATCATCGGCGTAAAGGCGCTGAAGTCGCACCAGCGCAGCAGCAGCTCCTTGCTGCGCTTCATCTCGAACAGGGTCGTATAGCCGCCGATGTCGCTGTGGTGCAGGCCGTGCCCGGTCATCGCCAGCGACAGCGCCGCAGGGATGACGGACGCTAGACCGTCGTCCAGGCTCCAGTCGACGTTCTGATCCCCCGCCCACATCATCACCGAGTGCTTCTGGCTGCCGGTATAGCCCGCGCGCATGAAGAACAGGATCTCGCCGAGCTTGCCGGTCTCCTGAAGCGCTTCGTAGTTACATTTGGCCCACAGGGCAGGCCAGGCGTTATGCATGATCTCCGCGCTCACGCCGTTATGCAGGAAGGTGTCGGTCGGCAGGTACTCCCCGAAATCGGCCATCCAGCCGCCGCAGCCCAGTTCGATCAGGTTCTTTTTAATGACCTCTTTGTACCAGTCGTAGGCTGCCGGGTTGGTCAGGTCGATAACGCCCGCGTAGAACTCGCCGAACTCGACGTGGTAGTCCTCGCCGTTGGCGTTTTTGGTCAGATAGCCGCGTTTCGCGGCCTCTTCGCAGAGATCTTTATCGCTGGCGACGTACGGGTTGATATAGGAGAGGAACTGCACGCCTTCCTCTTTCCACTTCGCAATACGCGCATCAAGCTGCGGATAGAGCGCGCTGTTCCACTTCCAGTTCCACATTACGCGTTTGCCAAAGGAGGTCATGCGAATGCCGGACCAGTCCTGCGCCCAGATGCCGTTGACCTTCACGCCGCCCTCGCGCATGGCGTCGAGCTTCTGCTGGCACACCTCGGTGCCGCCCTGAATGCCCAGCGTCACGCCGTCGTACACCCAGTCCGGCAGCTCCGGCTGACGCCCCAGCAGGCCGGTCAGTTTTTCCAGCAGATCGACGTACGTTTCCGCACATTCGAAGCGCAGCGTGGCGTTATCTTCCCAGAACGCCAGCTCGTGGAAGTCCGGGGCGCTGAAGTCAAAGTTCATGTAGCAGCTGTTATCCACGTGGCAGTAGTACTTCTGGGTGCTCACGAAGGTAGGCTGCGGGAAGAAGGTCCAGTAGTAGTCGCCGCCCGCGTTCTCTTTGCAGTCGGCCTGCCAGGTGACGTAGGTCTGCTTATTGCGGCCAACGCCCTGCTCGCTGGTCCACAGCGGGAACGGCTTGCCGCGCAGGTCGAAATACGAGAACTGCTCGCCGCAGCCGTAAATATGATCTTCCGGCTGAGCTGCCAGCCGCAGCCAGATGCGGTTATGGCTGGCGGCGTCATTTTTCAGCTTCAGCTCCAGACGGCCTTCCACATCCACGCCCACCAGCAGCGTCGCGCTTACCGCATCGCCGCGGGTAAAACGGATCGCCCAGCCCGCGCTTTGCTGCGTGACGGTCGCGTCCGTCAGGGCAATCTTTTCGTTGAGCTTGTCTTTGATGCTGAAGTTGCCGCGAAACATCTCGATATCCGCCTCGCCTGCGCCAATCCACAGGCAAGGGGCATCCGCGGTGTGGGATAAAATCAGACGGTCCTGCCAGCGCAGGGTGAAGCCACTTTCGTTATTTTTCAGGTCAATATTGTGTAGGGTACGCATAAACACTCCGTCTTAATTATTTGGCCTGGCTATCCAGTAATCCGGCGGCGACGGCAGGGGCTAAGCCCGGGGCCAGCGGCAGGCGGGGGATTACCAGGCAGTGCAGCAGGTGGTAAATATCCTGCTTGCCGTCCCAGACTTTGGTGGTCACTTCGTTGTTGGTGTCCAGCTCCTGCCACCACGAACCGTTTTTGTAGTCCATCAGGTATTTGATGCAGTAATCCCACCACTTCTGATACCAGGCTTCGTACTGCGCTTCGCCGGTCACGGTATAGAGGGCATAGGCCGTACCCATCGCCTCGACGATTGGCCAGCGCACGCGTTCGCGGACGATTGGCTTGCCGTCCCAGCCCACGGAATAGACAAACCCGTCGGCGCCGTCGGGTGCCCAGGCGTCGCGGATGGTGGCGTGGAACAGGCCTTTTGCATCTTCCAGCAGCCACTCCGGCGGGGTTTCAAAGCGCGCTTCCAGCGCGGCGCGCAGGTGCAGCATCAGGCGGCCCCACTCAATCCAGTGCCCCGGCGTGCCGCCGTAGGCGCGGAAGCGGTGGGCGGGATTATCAATGTTGTAATCGCGGATCGGATTCCAGTCGGTGTCGAAATGCTCGTTAACGCGGTACTCCCCTTTGCGCGCCACGTCGTGAATAATCACCGAGGCGATGCGCAGGGCGCGGTCGAGCCATTTACGGTCGTGGGTCACGTCATAGACGATGAGGAAGGCTTCCACGGCGTGCATGTTGGCGTTACCGCCGCGATAGTCTTCCGTTTTGCTGAAGGCCTCATCCCAGGACTCCAGACACATCTGCTCCTGTTCGCTCCAGAAGTAACGCTCAATCACCTCGATGGCATCGTCCAGCAACTTACGTGCCTGCGGGTGACCCGTGGTCACGGCGCTCGCCGCGCCCAGCAGGACGAAGAAGTGCTGATAGCCCTGCTTGGAGGTATCAATGACGCCTTCATCGTTTACGCAGGCGTACCAGCCGCCGTGCTGCTTGTCGCGCAGCGGGCCGTTGAGGGCATTAATGCCGTGCTCAACCAGCGCGAACGCGCCGGGGCGCCCCATGTTCGCCGCCACCGCGTAAACGTGCAGCATACGCGCGGTGATCCACAGATGCGTGCCCATATCGCTGCGCACCTGGCCGTTATTGCCCAGCCAGCCAAAGCCGGTCGGCACGGCGGCATTTTTGCCGAAATCAAGAATGCGGTCGGTCTCTTGTTCGAGCCAGCGGTTATGGCTCAGGGTGTTAAACCATTTCATGTTCGGGTCCTTTCTTAACGGCGAGCCATCATTTCGTCGACGATCTCACCCAGACGCTGAAGTTTGGGGACGGAGATATCACGCAGCATCAGCTCGGTGTCCGGCAGGCCAATCACAGAGGACCAGACGGCGCGACCGGCTAAAAAGCCCGATGCCCCCGCCTGCATGGCGACGCTTACGGCGCGCGGGAAGAGCTTATCGTCCACGCCGGAGGAGAGGATCACCCACGGCATGGCGATGTTCTCGTTCAGCTTTTGCGAGGCCGCCAGCAGCGCCTGCTGCGTGCCCTTGCCAAACAGCGGCATCTCCACTTTGTAGAGGTCGGCACCGCTGTCGCCCAGCTCTTTGGCCGCGTCGATAATCGCCTGTTCGCGGTTAAACGCGGCACCGCGACGTGGCGGACGCACCACCGGCTCGATAATGCTCAGCAGCCCGTTGTCGTGGCAGAGCGTATTGAACGCTTTCACCATCTCCAGGCGCTGCTGCGGATCTTCATCGCTGCGCCACAGCACCAGCAGCTTCAGTGCTTTGCCGCCATCGCGTTTGACCGCCTGCGCGTCGACGTTCTTGTCGATCGCCACGCTGTCGACCGGAATACCGTTCCCCGGAATAAACTCGTCGGCGGCCACAATCATCGCGCAGCTGTTGGCCACGGCCTGATGCTCGACAATCTGGCGATAGCAGAACTGCTGGTCGACGAGAATGGCAGAGGCGTACGGCGACAGAATTTTTGCCGCGTTGACCTTAAAATCGGTCAGGTGCTGGTCGGTTACCGGTACCGGCGCGCCTGCGGCAGCAAACATCAGGCGCATCGCTTCGCGCTGATCCACGGCCAGCATCGCAAAACCGCCGGAAGGTCGGGTGATATCTTTCAGGGTGTACATCGTCATTCCTCAGTCCTTTCGTATCAGTGTGTTTTTTTCAGCCCGGCAGATGCGCGAACCTGTTCAAGAATGGCCGTCCAGTCCTCGCGCCCGCGCCCGGCGGCGCGAGCCTGGTTGTAAACTTCGCGGGAGGCCGCGCCCAGCGGCATCGGAACGTGGAGTTGGTTGGCCACGTCGAGGGCGATCCCCAGATCCTTGTGCGCAAGGTCGATCATGAAGGCGGGAGAAAGATCCCCTTTCAGCACCTTGTTCGGCCAGGATGTTGTGAAGTGGCCTTTACCCGCAGGCGTACCGCTCATGACCCTGAGCGCCACGTCAAAGGAGAGGCCAAGCGCTTCGCACAGCACGGCGGCCTCGGCGGAAAGGGCGTTCAGGGCGATGCTCATGTAGTTATTGATAAGCTTCACGCGGATGCCCATGCCTGGCCCGCCGGCGTTAATCAGCTCATTGCCCATCGCCATTAAGACCGGGGTGGCGCGCTCAACCTGCTGCGCCGTGCCGCCTGCCAGCAGGAGCAGCGTGCCGGCGATGGCATGGTCAGAGGTGCGCCCGACAGGCACGTCCATCAGGCTGAAGCCACGCTCAGCCATGTCGCGGATCAGCGCGTCGGTTTGCAGCGGGTGAATGGTGGACATATCAATGACCAGTGCGTCGCGGGATAACCCTTCGCACACGCCGTGCTCGCCGAACAGGACGCTGCGTACCAGGTCGCCGTTTGGCAGCATGGTGATCACGAATTCGGCGTCCGTTGCTGCCTGCGCGGGCGTTGCCGCCGCCCGAGCGCCGCTTTCAACCAGCGCCTGAATCGCCTGCGGGTTTACGTCAAAGACGTTAAGCTGGTGACCTTGTTTCAACAGATTCTTCGCCATTGGCGCGCCCATCTGCCCTAAGCCGATAAATGCGATTGCTGACATGCCTTTCTCCTGTCACATCGTGTCAATTTTTGCGCGTTTATGTTGTCTGTTTTTGATCGTATTTGTAATTTATAGTCAAAAAATTGACACGGGTCACTTTTTAAACATTTGATGAAATTAAAATGAAGGCATCAGAAATCGCAGAAGGAATCACCATGACTCGCATCGTTTGTGTCGGCATTACCGTGCTGGATCGCATCTGGTATCTCGATGATTTACCAAAGGAAGGTGGGAAATATGTCGCAAAGGACTATACGGAGGTGGGCGGCGGCCCGGCGGCAACGGCGGCAGTGGCGGCGGCGAAACTGGGCGCGGAAGTGGATTTTATTGGCCGGGTGGGTGATGACGATACCGGCAGACGGCTGCTGGCGGAGCTGGAATCCCTGGGGGTGAAGACCCGCTACACGCGCGAGTTTAAGGGTGCCCGATCGTCACAATCGGCGGTGCTGGTGGACGCAGGCGGAGAGCGCGTGATTGCCAACTACCCCAGCCCCGATCTCCCTGCGGCGGCAGACTGGCTGCATGAAATCGACTTCTCTCAGTGGGATATTGTCTTAGCCGATGTGCGCTGGCATGACGGGGCAAAACAGGCATTTACCCTGGCCCGTCAGCAGGGCGTTCCGACGTTGCTGGATGCAGATGTTACCCCGCAGGACATCGCGGAGCTGATCGCCTTAAGCGACCACGCGGCCTTCTCCGCGCCGGGGCTGCGGCGCCTTACGCAGCGGGACGAAACAGAAAATTCCCTGAGAAAAGCACAAACGCTCACAAATGGACATGTGTATGTTACGCAGGGGCGAGACGGGTGCTTCTGGCTGGAAAACGGCGCATTGTGCCATCAGCCCGGCTTTGAGGTGAACGTGGTGGATACCACGGGGGCGGGCGACGTGTTCCACGGTGCGCTGGCGGTCAGCCTGGGGCAGCAATGGCCCGCCGCAGACGCCGTGCGTTTTGCCAGCGCCGTCGCAGCGCTGAAATGCACGAAGCCCGGCGGGCGCGCAGGTATACCTGACTGTGATCAAACCCGCTCTTTTTTGTCACTTTTTGTATAAAATGCGGGGCGTGATGGTTTTCAGAGGACAGCCCATGAGCCTTACCGAACTGACCGGCAACCCGCGTCACGATCAGCTGCTGACGCTGATTGCCGATCGCGGCTATATGAACATTGATGAACTGGCGCAGCTGCTGGATGTCTCCACGCAAACCGTGCGCCGGGATATCCGTAAGCTCAGCGAGCAGGGGCTGATCACGCGTCATCATGGCGGGGCGGGCAGGGCATCCAGCGTGGTGAACACGGCGTTCGAGCAGCGTGAAGTCTCGCTTACCGAAGAGAAGCGGGCGATTGCCGAAGCCATTGCGGACTATATTCCCGATGGCTCGACTATTTTCATCACCATCGGCACGACCGTGGAGCACGTTGCCCGGGCGCTGCTCAACCATAACCACCTGCGCATTATCACCAACAGCCTGCGGGTGGCGCATATTCTATATAAAAACCCGCGCTTTGAAGTGATGGTGCCCGGCGGCACGCTGCGCCCGCACAATGGCGGGATTATCGGGCCTGCGGCAACGGCGTTTGTGTCTGGTTTTCGGGCGGATTATCTCGTGACCAGCGTGGGGGCAATTGAGCACGACGGCGCGATGATGGAGTTTGACGTCAATGAAGCCAGCGTGGTGAAAACCATGATCGCCCACGCTCGCCACATTCTGCTCGCAGCCGATCATACGAAATTTACCGCATCCGCGGCGGTAGAGATTGGCAACGTGGCGCAGGCCACGGCACTCTTCACCGATGAGATGCCTGGCTCGGCTCTGCAAACTCACCTGAAATCCAGTAAGGTTGAAATCATCCTGGCCAGTACCAGCGATGATATTGCCTGAAGCAAAAAAAGCCGCTGAGCAAACAGCGGCTTAAATATTGTTATTTAAAGCTGTATTTCACCCCTAACATCCCCTGCGTATCGCTGTAGCCTTTATCGCCTATCTGCTGAGCCACGTTGCCCCATACGCTAAGCTGCGGCGTAATCTGCCCCTCTACGCCGGTCTTGAGTTCACCGATATTGCGCGTACCACGCATGTCATTGCTGACGTCATCCATGCGGATACGCGTGGGCTGGGTGTTGTGGATCCAGTTCGCTTCGATAAACGGCTGGAAGGTCCGTGATTTACCGTCGTCAATCGCGTTATGTCCGCTGATGTAGGCCTTCACGCCGAGACGTGTCATCAGGTTGCCCTGAGTCTCGTCTTTCACCCGCGTGCCGTTGCGCTCGCGATGATCGTCAGCCTGCACGTCCATCCAAACGGCCTGCGCTTTCGGCTGGATCCAGTAGCTGTTGCGGTCGCTTTCGCCCACCTTAACGCTATAGCCCGCTTTGACAGAGGCGGTCACGCCGCTGGAACGATAACTCTCAGTGGCCTGATCCTGTCCCATTACCTTATTGTCGAACCAGTTATACAGCACCCAGCTATCAACGTAGGTGCCACTTTTATCCGCCTCGTTTGCGTACCAGGTACCATACAGACCGACGCTATAGCCATTCACTTCACCGCGTGAATGGTATCCGGTCAGGCTGGAAGCGCTCCGGCTCTGGCTGTTGCCGTAGCCCGCCATCAGGCCGAGATGCCAACGGTCCAGGCCATCGGTGCTCCACTGGGCGACATCGCCACCCAGCTGCAGCACGTAGCGATTGGCGGTGGTTTTTAGCTGGCCGCTGCCGTCTCTGAAACGCGTATGACCGCCGACGTTACGCATCCACAGGCTCGTCACTTTCTGCTCGCCAGTGAGCATGTCGGTGTACTGCGTTTCACCCAGACGATCGTGCAGGCGGGTCATAAACAGCGTATTTGCCGCATAGCTGTTTGCCAGATAGCTACCAAATTCCGGGCGATACTGATGCTCGCTTTTCGGTGGTGCAGGCGGTGGGACCGGCTCTTGCGGCGGAATCACCGGGTCAACGGGCGGATCTACCGGGTCGACTGGTGGGTCCACGGGGTCAACAGGCGGGTCTACGGGGTCGACCGGTGGGTCAACTGGATCAACGGGCTCCGCCAGGCTGGTCAGAAACCAGTTTTTACCTTTTTGCACAACGTTATAGTCATAACCGCCCGCCACGATACGGCTGGCCTTCTCAAACGTCCCGTCAGAGTTGCCACCAACGCTGACAATTTCAATCCCTTCTACGGTTTGCGCGCCAGTACCGCCAATGTTGTTCACTTCCACCCCGGTATGACCGGACGTGTTGCCTTCAACAATCAGTTTGTCCGTTTCCGAAGTGTCGTCAAACAGCACGGTATTGAAAACCAGCTTGCCGCCGTTGCCGATAAAATCATCCTTGATGGTCAGCGTTTGCCACGCCGCGTCCTCTGCATGCTGAAAATTAATCGTGCCGCCCGCATTCAGCGTCAGGCTGGTCAGCGTGGAGTTGTCGCGCAGATTCCAGACGGCATCATTCATCGTCAGTGCGATAGTACCGGTACCCGCGGCGTTGCCCTCAATGAAGGACGCCCCATTCCACAGGGAGTTGTCATCCATCGTCAACGTAATGGTACTGTTTTGTGCCGGAAGCGTGCTGGTGGCCGCGACGCCGCCCGCTGAAAGGACATCGCCGTTGAGGATGAATTTGCCTCCAGCGGACGCGTCAATTACCCCGCCGTTACTGGCGTTCAGGGCATAGCTACCGTTGTCGCGATGGCCTGCGGTGGTAATGGTTGCACCACCCGCGAGGGCTATCACGCCGCGTGACCAGGCATACATCCCGTGCGGCGCTTGCGCAGAGCTGCTGGTTTTCTCGCTGCTGTTTACCGCAATGGTGACGTTATCTCCCAGATTCACCGCACCGGTGTAAGCATAGACGCCATGCGCGCTGGCACCGTTGGTCGTGATGGTGGCACCTTCATCAAGGGTGATAGTTGACGAGCCGGTAGAATAAACCCCGGAGGCACTGGCCGCGTCGGTGGTAATCGTCGCGCTTTTGCCTAGCTCAATTTTTGACGCAGAGCCCGCATACAGGCCATAGGCCGATGTGCCGTACGTTTCGATGGTCGCCTCATTTCCCAGACGAACGTAAGAGCCGCTCTGGTTGGTGCGGATCCCTTCGGCGTAGGTACCACGCGTCACAATATGGGCACGATCGCCGACGATAACGTTATTTTTTGCCTTCGACGCATCATTCAGTGCATAGGCGCTAATCCCGCGTCCTGTGCTGCCCGTGGTTTCGATATAGAGATCGTCCCCCACATAAATATTGGCGGAGCCAAGCGATCCCTGGCTGAAGGAGCTGTAGCCGGCATTGATGCCGTCACCGCTTTGGCCATTAACGTAAATATGGGTGCGGTCGCCGGTAATGATAAATACCGGGTTGTCCGGCGTGTTCATACCGTGAGTACGAATACCGTCGACGTCTTTACCATTATTGGCAGCCACTTTTGACTGGGTGCGAATAGTCAGATCGTCACCAAATATCACCCCCGGGCTGCCGGACGTGGAGTTCTGAATAACGGTAACGGAATGCTCAAAGGCTTCCGCCCCAGGCCCTTCGAGGGTGATCCCATCTCCGTAAATCGGGATATTCCCCGGGCTGTACTGGTAGACATAGTTAGGATCGCCGGTATTTTTGCTAAAGTTCGCGTTTGCCGTTGCGGGTATCAGCGCCTGTATTTCTGCAGGCAAATCCGTTACCGCTCCGGAGGCAGGTAAATTAGCAAAATCTATTACCGCTGCATGTGCGGTAAATAGCGCTGACGTTAACGCCAGCGAAATCGCAGCGGCGACTGGTGAGTGTTTCATTAAATATGGCATGACTGCCCCCTTTCTTTCAGGCGTAGAACATCCTCCACACCATTAAATGTGGGTAGGTAAACAGGTTGAAATTACAAAATAGAAACGAGAATTTTATGAATACTGATGCCTAACTTCCTCTCAAGTCGTATTTTATGAACATAAATTTTTTTAACATCAATGCCGTCTGATTTTATAATCTCCTGGAGGCACGCACCTGACAAAAATCTGTTCAGTAACGTAAATTCAACAGCGTTCAACATGCTGCCGCGTCTGCTATTTAACCGTCTCCCGGAGAAAAGATGGCTGATTTTTTCCTTTAATATAATGTCGTTGTCATTCGAATAAATAATTCCCTTTATTTCACTGCGCTGCATGAAAAAATAATTGGCCAATGCTTCCAGCTTGCGGTCTGTGATAATCACGATGTTCATGTTAGTTCTCACCAGACGTTCAATCCATTGCGGATCGGCAAGTACGCGCAGGTTGCAAAACGAAAAGTCTACAAATATAAAGCCGCGTAATAAGTGATTCTTGTTTCCTTGCAATATTTTATTTTCTACTGCAATCTGCAGGAAATGGTTACCACCAGGCCAAACTGCGAATGAGGCATTTCCACAATATTGTGAACGTACTGCGTTATCTGGAAATAACTGACAGGACAATTCACAGCTCATACAGCGGACAACCTTATGCGACGATGTCATCATCCAGTCCACTCCTGTCTTATTTTCACTGTCAATATTTCACTGCCATCCAAATGTGTCAATCTTGAAACATATCTCGTGCCCCTCTCTTGTTTATGATAAATAGTGGTGAAGAATATAAATTCCTGGTGATGTCTATTTTGTCAGGCCGTAGCCATAGCGAAAGGACATACTTTGGCCATCGTATTCCAGGACTATTCTTCAGCCCCTTAAGATTATTCGACAAAAAAAATCCCGCAGGACGATTTACGAAATAGCACTAATAGCTAAAGATTCGTTTCTTAAATCGGCTGTAACGACAGTCTTTTCGCGACTTGGGGCTCAATATAATGAGTGGGCCGGGCGAAGTGTAATGAAATCTCATTATGTCGTTTTAGATGAGAGAAACCTAAGAAAACTGTCTTTTAACTGATTGAAAAACAATGTGTTATTCTTAATCTTAGTTGGGGTGGTATCGCGTCCTGATCCTTCTGACCTATACTGTTGTTAAATATACGTATATCTTTCTGGTGTATATAGTTAAGGGTTGTTATTGCTGAGGAAAGGAAAATTGTATCTTATTAACAAAGTGGTCGAGTATGATCCAGAAAACAAAAACCTGGTAAATCATATTACCGGGCGCTCGATACAATTGCAGCTTCCTGCCAACCTCTGTTTTCTTTATCTCATCACCCATCCCGGAGAAATAATTTCGCAAAACCAGTTAATGGTGGTGGGATGGGGGGAGCGCAATGACGTCACTACGCCGAATACCTTTTACCAGGCTATTTTGACATTACGCAATGCCCTCGCTGAGGTGGGCTTACCGCGCGATACGGTAAAAACGATTTCGCGTCGCGGGCTTATGCTTTCCGAGGCTACCGAGGTTGAATTATTTGTCCCAACCGCTGAGCCAGTCATAGCCAATAAAGACGTGGTCGTTGCCAATGGCGCCGCAAGGCAGAGGCCAGCCTGGCTGATAATAACGACCGCAACGCTTTTGTTGATCGCGCTTATCAACGGGGGAATATTATATAAAAAGCACCAGAACATGCCGTTTAGTCACTACATTCCCCTTTCAACGGGCAGCACGACCCAGGCCTGCCAACTTTTTTATGCACCTAACGAACATATTCAGGATCATTACGTGCGCCTGCTAAACAATAATCCCGGTCTGTGTGCCGAAAAACGATACGTTTTTCTCGTCGGCTATAGTAAAACGGAGCGAATCGCGGCGTTTGTCTGTAATAACGATGCGCGAAGGGACGCGACGGCGTTATGTACCACCCATTATTTTTGGGCGCACGAAAAATGATGACTCTCCGGAACCGTATCATTTTGCTGGCGGCATTTCTGGCGGCCGCTATCACCAGTGGCTGGTTAGCTTATTCGCATTTATCGAGTACGCCGATACGCTGTACGGGAGATGTGGAATGGACGATTGGTAAAAACCGATTTGTGGGTACGGTTTCCTGGCGGATGCAGCATCGGGAGGGGTCTACGGTTATTAACGGTAAATTATTTGGTCAGACGGTTACTGAAGTTAATCGTACCATCTATTTTCACTACAGTGACCATGAGAACGCGCGCGTGTTAAATAACAATCGTATTGTTAAAACCTTTGCCGATAATGCGGATGAGGCTGATATCAACGCAACGCTACCGGGTTTTTACCGCACGCCGGGTAGGGAGCTGAGCCTGATGATCGATGAGTATCGGGGGGCCTGGATTTTTGCCGCGTCAAACGTCCCTTCGCTTTACTGTCGTAAAAACGCGCCGTAAAAATCGATCGCACACCTTAGACCGCATCCATAGTCAAATCTCTTTATTCCCGCTACAGTTACCTCTCCACGGCGAGCAGGAGATAAACATGCTTTATATCTTTGATTTAGGAAACGTCATCGTCGATATCGATTTTAATCGCGTGTTGGGTGCATGGAGCGATTTTAGCCGCGTGCCGCTGGCGACCTTAAAGCAGAATTTCGCGATGGGCGAGACCTTCCACCAGCATGAGCGCGGTGAAATCAGCGATGAAGCATTCGCTGAACGTTTCTGCCAGGAGATGGGGCTTTCGTTAAGCTATGAACAGTTTTCCCACGGCTGGCAGGCGGTATTTGTGGCGGTTCGCCCTGAGGTGATCGACATCATGCACAAACTGCGCGAGCAGGGACATCGGGTCGTTGTGCTGTCAAATACCAACCGTCTGCACACCACGTTCTGGCCTGAAGAATACCCTGAAGTTAAGGCGGCGGCGGATAAGATCTACCTCTCGCAGGAGATGGGGATGCGTAAGCCTGAAGCGCGAATCTATCAGGCTGTTCTGCAGGCAGAGGGATTCACCGCGGCCGATGCGGTCTTTTTCGACGACAACGCCGATAATATAGAGGGAGCTAACCAGTTGGGTATTACGTCAATTCTGGTGACCGGAAAAGAGACGATACCAGACTACTTTGCGAAGCAGCTATGCTAAAAACCGTTCATCAAAAAGCCACGCACCATACTCGCCCGCTGCGGGCCTGGCTGAAACTGCTCTGGCACCGGATTGATGAGGACAATATGACCACGCTGGCGGGTAACCTCGCCTACGTGTCGTTGCTCTCATTAGTGCCTCTGGTGGCAGTCATCTTTGCCCTGTTTTCCGCCTTTCCGATGTTTGCGGACGTCAGCCTGCAGCTTCGTCATTTTGTCTTCGCGAATTTCATTCCGGCAACCGGGGATGTCATCCAGAACTACATTGAGCAGTTTGTTGCTAACTCCAGCAAGATGACGGCAGTGGGGGCATGCGGTCTTATTGTCACCGCGCTGCTGTTGATGTACGCCATCGATAACGCGCTGAACACGATCTGGCGGAGTAAAAAAGCGCGGCCAAAGGTTTATTCCTTTGCCGTGTACTGGATGATCCTCACGCTGGGGCCGCTGCTGGCCGGGGCGAGCCTCGCGATCAGTTCGTATCTGCTCTCCCTGCGCTGGGCGAGCGATTTAAACGGCGTGATTGATAATGTGCTTCGCATCTTTCCGTTGATCCTGTCGTGGCTCTCGTTCTGGCTGCTCTATAGCGTGGTGCCGACCACGCGCGTGCCTAACCGCGATGCGGTCGTGGGGGCGCTGGTGGCGGCGTTGCTCTTTGAGCTCGGTAAGAAAGGGTTTGCCCTTTACATCACCATGTTTCCGTCCTATCAGCTGATTTACGGCGTGCTGGCGGTGATCCCCATTTTGTTTGTCTGGGTCTACTGGACCTGGTGTATCGTCTTGCTTGGTGCTGAAATAACTGTCACTCTCGGTGTATACCGCGAACTTAAAAAAGCAGCAGAAGCTGAAAAACAACAAGAAGCAGACCAACCATGATTGCATTGATACAGCGCGTAACCCGTGCCAGCGTCACCGTGGAGGGAGAGGTGACGGGTGAAATTGGCCCAGGACTTTTGGTGTTGTTAGGTGTCGAAAAGGATGATGACGAACAAAAAGCCAACCGCTTGTGTGAGCGCGTGCTGGGCTACCGTATTTTCAGCGATGCGGAAGGCAAGATGAACCTGAACGTCCAGCAGGCGGGCGGCAGCGTGCTGGTGGTTTCCCAGTTTACGCTGGCAGCGGATACCGAGCGCGGCATGCGCCCGAGTTTCTCGAAAGGCGCCGCGCCGGATCGTGCAGAAGCACTTTACGAGTACTTTGTTGAGCGTTGTCGCCAGCAGGAAATGAATACGCAAACCGGACGATTCGCTGCAGATATGCAGGTATCGCTGGTGAACGATGGCCCCGTCACATTCTGGCTCCAGGTATGAGCATACTTACGGCGTGGCCGCGGGTAACAAGAGAGAGTACAGCTATGTATCACCTTCGAGTACCGCAAACGGAAGAAGAGTTAGAAGCCTATTACCAGTTCCGCTGGGAAATGCTACGCAAGCCATTACATCAGCCAAAAGGCTCTGAGCGCGACGCCTGGGACGCGATGGCCCACCATCAGATGGTGATGGACGAAGAGGGCAACCTTATGGCCGTCGGGCGTTTGTATATCAACGCCGATAACGAAGCGTCTATTCGCTTTATGGCGGTTCATCCCTCCGTGCAGGACAAAGGTCTAGGGACGCTAATGGCGATGACCCTGGAATCCGTCGCCCGCCAGGAAGGCGTTAAGCGCGTCACCTGTAGCGCCCGCGAAGATGCCGTGGAATTCTTCGCTAAACTCGGTTTTGTGAATCAGGGTGAAATCACAACCCCGCAAACCACCCCGATTCGTCATTTTTTGATGATCAAACCCATCGCCACGCTGGACGATATTCTGCATCGCGCCGACTGGTGCGGACAGCTGCAGCAGGCCTGGTATCAGCACATTCCGCTCAGCGAAAAAATGGGCGTACGCATTCAGCAGTACACCGGACAAAAATTTATTACCACCATGCCGGAAACCGGCAACCAGAATCCGCACCACACCCTGTTTGCCGGAAGTCTTTTCTCACTGGCCACGCTCACCGGCTGGGGGCTTATCTGGCTGATGCTGCGCGAGCGCCATCTGGGCGGGACCATCATTCTGGCCGATGCCCACATTCGCTATAGCGCGCCGATAAGCGGCAAGCCGACCGCCGTGGCCGATCTGGGATCACTGGGTGGCGATCTTGACCGTCTGGCACGCGGTCGCAAGGCGCGCGTACAAATGCAGGTCGAACTGTTTGGCGATAAAACGCCGGGCGCGGTGTTTGAAGGCACCTACATTGTTCTTCCGGCGAAGCCTTTTGGCGCGTATGAAGAGGGCGGGAACGAGGAGGAGTAATCTCCTGTTTACGCTCCCCGGGCGTGCTGAATCCGCCCGGCGATATCCCGCATAACATCTCGCGCTGATTGGCTAATTCCACCAAGCTGGAAGAAGCCATGTATCACTCCCAGCCATCGCTGAGCGGTACACGTCACTCCTTGCTCCGTGAGGCGTTGAAACAGCGCCTCACCTTCATCGCATAACGGATCGTACTCAGCGGTAACGATATGGACAGCTGGCAGGCCGCTGAAGTCTTCTCGCCACAGCGGGCTAACCTCAGGATGCTTACGGTCGGCTCCAGCCAGATATATTTCATAGCCGCTCAGCAGGGTATCGCGAGTAATTACGTAATCCATGCCGTTGAGGGTATAGCTTTCAAAACTGGCCGTGGCGTCGAGCATGGGGTAGATAAGAATAAGCTGTACAGGCTGCCAGAGCCCTTTAGCCTTAAGCCGCAGCGCCGTTACCAGCGCCAGATGTCCCCCCGCGCTGTCTCCGCAAAAGGTGATCCGGTTTTTATCCACGCCCAGTTTGTCCGCATATTGCCAGACCAGATCTGCACCTCTTTCCGCATCGTCATGTGCGGCGGGGAAGGTATGCTCCGGCGCCAGCCTGTATTGAATCGCAACCACCCGGCAATTGCCGTAGCAGGCTAACTGACGGAGCTGGTTGTCATGGGTATCAAAGCCGCCGCTGATAAAGCATCCGCCGTGGTAGTAGATGGCAGCAGGCAATAGTTCAGGCGCATTGAGAGGTGAAAATACCCGAATGGTAAGACCCTCAAGAACAAGCGTCTCCACCTGAACGCGCGTTTCGGTCTCCCCGGCAAGCCCTGTGCTGGCAATATAGCCTGCTCATCGCACCTCAATGCTCTGGCGACGTGACGAGGGCCGCCCTGCAGCGATAAATCCCTGAACCAGCTGTGCAATACCCTGTTCCAGCGCCATGAATAATCCCTTTTACTGTATGGATGAACAGTTTTATAGCCTGGTTTGATTCAAAAGAAAACAAGAATAGTATTGAGGGTAATAACCTGGAAAGCGGCTCGCAAAGGCGGTAACGCGTCTCTCAACGAGAATGGAGAGTATCTGGCATGAAAGGCGGCGGGTATTGCTGTCGAATTACAGGCCGGGCAAGCACGCGCCGCCCGGCACTGTCACAGGGAATTACTCCCCTTCACCCGGGAACAGGAACGGGTTGATCGAGCTGCGGGCAAAGCCCTCCTGCTCCATCTTCGCGTCCAGAATCAGCGAGGCGAGATCGTCGGCCACCGCTTCGACTTTCGGGTCCTTTTCCTGATACAGAATCTTCAGGTAGGTGCCGCAGTCGCCGCAGCTTTCGGCTTTCACCGCCGCGTCTTCGTTTTCCAGCGACCAGTAGTTCAGATCGCGGGTCTGCTCGCAGTTGCTGCACTTGATGCGCACCACGTGCCACTCGGTTTCACACAGGTTGCAGTGCAGGTAGCGCAGCCCCTGAGTGGTGCCGATTTGCACCATGCTGGAGACCGGCATTGAGCCACACACCGGGCAGAACTGACGCGCCTCGCCGTATTCGGCGCGAGCTTTGCCCGGGATCAGGCTTGCCATTTGTGCCCAGTAGAGCGACAGGGCTGCCCAGATAAACGGCGCCTTATCGCTGCTGACCAGCGAGAAGTCGGACGCGAACAGCGCGCTCGCCATCTCTTCAAGCTCTTGTTCGGACGCTTTTTCCAGATTCTCAATGACCGCCAGCGCGGTTCCGCTCATTTCCGGCTTCAGCTCGGCAATCAGCGAATGCAGCAGCTTTTGCCAGTGCTTGTCGCGCGGCAGGACGTGAATGTCCAGCGGCGGCTTGCCCTGCGCGTTGGCTTCTTTGATGCGCGCGGTCAGGTCCATTTGCAGCGGGTGGTCGTACAGCACCACTTCCTGCGCGTGGGCGACCAGCGCGGCAAAGCGCAGAAAATCACCCAGCGGGTTGTTCTCTGCCAGCTCGCGCAGACGCTCTGCGCGGCGGTTGTAGAGGTTCTTGAGTCTGGGGAATAACAACGGCGGAATATAATCCGCCGTGCGTTTCTCGCTCGACCCCAGCTCATCTTGCGGGATTATGCGAATACTCATTCAGATGACTTTTCCTGTTTCTGGCGGACTTCACGGTACCAGCGCGGGTGATGTTTCTTCGCCCACGTGCTGGTGACCCATCCCTCCACCATCGCGGTAATGGTGCCTTTCACCCAGAGGGCGGCGTAGATATGCACCATGATAACCACAATTAACGCCACTGCGGCAAATGAATGCAGCATCAGCGCGAATCGGATCACCGGGATTGAGAAAGCAGGCGCAAAGTACGGACGCCAGATGATCACGCCGCTCACCAGCAACAGGACCAGGAAGATAATCGCCGCCCAGAATACGCATTTCTGGCCGAAGTTATAACGCCCGGTGTCACCCACCTCCTCGTTGACGACGATCTTACGAATATTCTTCGCCCAAAAGATATCATCCCGATTGATTAGGTTATGGTGCCAGTAGCGGAAAAACATGATGATGAACGACGCGAACATGATGACGCCCACAAACGGGTGCAGGATGCGCGCCAGCTGTGGTGTCCCCATGATCTGCATCAGCCAGTTAAAGGACGGGAAGAAGAACCCCAGCCCGCTTATCGCCGCCAGCATGAAGCAGAAGGCGGTGACCCAGTGGTTGATGCGTTCCGGCGCGGTGTAGCGCACGATGGTGTCACGTTTTCTCATTTGCGCACCTCGTCTTTCTCTTCATGCAGATTGTCGTCTTCCTCTTCCGCGCGGTTCGGACCGACGCCGACGTAGTGGAAGATGCTCGCTGCAAAGGTGGCAGCAAAGCCCACCGCTGCCAGCGGTTTCCAGATGCCTTTCCAGAACTTCACGGTAGCGCTGATTTCCGGGTTCTCCGGCAGGCCGTGATACAGGTTCGGCTTGTCGGCGTGGTGCAGCACGTACATCACGTGCGTACCGCCCACCCCGGCCGGATCGTACAGGCCCGCGTTGTCATAACCACGGGTTTTCAGCTCGCCCACGCGCTCTGCCGCCAGCGTTTTCATATCCTCTTTAGAACCAAAGTGGATGGCGCCGGTTGGGCAGGTCTTCACGCACGCTGGCTCCTGGCCGACGGTTACGCGGTCTACGCACAGCGTACATTTGTAGACGCGGTTGTCTTCCGGGTTCAGGCGCGGTACGTCGAACGGACAGCCCGCGATGCAGTAGCCGCAGCCAATGCACTGCTCGGACTGGAAGTCGACGATGCCGTTGGCATACTGAATGATAGCCCCTTCTGACGGACATGCCTTCAGGCAGCCCGGATCCGCGCAGTGCATACAGCCGTCTTTGCGGATAAGCCATTCCAGCTTGTCGTTCTGCTCCACTTCCGAGAAACGCATCACCGTCCAGGACTTGGCGGTCAGGTCCGCCGGGTTGTCGTACACCCCGACGTTGTGACCCACTTCGTCACGCAGATCGTTCCACTCAGAGCAGGCCACCTGACAGGCTTTACAGCCGATACAGGTGGTCACGTCGATAAGCTTCGCCACTTCCTGCTGGTGGTCCCGCGCCTGAGGCGCGGGCGTGAAACCGTTAGTCGCGGAACGACGGATGATGTCTTGAGATTGATAAGCCATAAGTCGTCTCCGTTACACCTTTTCCACGTTCACGAGGAAGGCCTTAAACTCCGGCGTCTGCGTGTTCGCATCACCGACGAATGGCGTCAGGGTGTTCGCAATGAACCCTTTCTTCGCCACGCCCTCATAGCCCCAGTGAATTGGGATGCCGATGGTATCCACCTGCTGACCGTGAACGTTCAGCGTGCGAATACGCTTGGTCACCACCGCCTTGGCTTTGATATAGCCACGGTTAGAGGAGACCTTCACGGTATCGCCATGGGCAATGCCGAGCTTGTTCGCCAGCTTCTCGCCGATCTCCACAAACTGTTCCGGCTGCGCGATGGCGTTAAGCAGCGCGTGTTTGGTCCAGTAGTGGAAGTGCTCGGTCAGACGGTAAGTGGTGCCCACGTACGGGAACTTGTCCTTTTTACCCAGCGCTTCAAAATCGCTCTTGAAGATACGGGCTGCCGGGTTAGAGACCACGTTCGGGTGCAGCGGGTTGGTGCCCAGCGGCGTCTCAAACGGCTCATAGTGTTCCGGGAACGGACCTTCCGCCATCTTATCGATAGCGAACAGACGCCCCATCCCTTCAGGCTGCATGATAAACGGTCCGACGTCGCTGCCTGGTGCGGCAGTGCTGTAGTCCGGAATATCCACGCCGCCCCATTTCGCACCGTCCCACTTCAGCAGCTGACGCTTCGGATCCCACGGGTTGCCCTGCGGGTCAGCGGACGCGCGGTTATAGAGGATACGGCGGTTGAGCGGCCACGCCCATGCCCAGCCCAGCGTATTGCCCAGACCCGACGGGTCGGCGTTATCGCGGTTGGCCATCTGGTTGCCTTTCGGCGTCCAGCTACCGGCAAAGATCCAGCAGCCGCTGGAGGTGGTGCCGTCGTCACGCAGGTGCGCGAAGGTACTGAGCTGATCGCCTTTCTTCGCCAGCACGGTGCCGGTGGCCGGGTCGATAACGTCCGCCAGCGCCTTACCGTTGCTCTCCATCGCCACTTCTTCCGGCGCTGGGTTTTCCGGCGTCGAGTAGTTCCAGGTCATGTTCAGCACAGGCTCAGGGTTCGCGCCGCCTTCAGCCGCATACATCTTACGCAGGCGTAAGAAGATACCGGCCAGGATCTCGCCGTCGTTCATGGCGATGCCCGGGGCGTCCGCGCCTTTCCAGTGCCACTGCAGCCAGCGCCCGGAGTTGACGATAGAGCCGTTTTCTTCCGCAAAGCAGGTCGATGGCAGACGGAACACTTCGGTCTGAATCTTCGACGGATCGACGTCGTTCGATTCACCGTGGTTCTGCCAGAAGGTCGAGGTTTCGGTATTGAGCGGGTCAATCGTCACCAGGAACTTCAGTTTCGACAGCGACTCAACAACCTTGTTCTTGTTCGGGAACGAGGCCACCGGGTTAAAGCCCTGGCACAGATAGCCGTTCACTTTGCCCTGGTGCATCATCTCGAAATACTGCAGAACGTCGTAACCTTTATCCCACTTCGGCAGCCAGTCAAAGCCCCAGCTGTTTTCCGCCGTTGCTTTGTCACCGAAGAACGCTTTCATCATCGAGACGAAGAACTTCGGATAGTTGCCCCAGTAGTTCACCTGGCCTTCAAGCAGCGGTTTAGGCGTGCTGGCCGTCAGGTAGGTCTGCAGGTCGGTCTGTTTCTCGCTTGGCAGGTTCATGTAGCCCGGCAGGCTTTGGGACAGCAGGCCGAGGTCGGTCAGACCCTGAATGTTGGAGTGACCGCGCAGGGCGTTCACGCCGCCGCCTGCCATCCCCATGTTGCCGAGCAGCAGCTGCACCATCGCCATGGTGCGGATGTTCTGCGCGCCGATGGAGTGTTGCGTCCAGCCGAGGGCGTACAGGAACGACGCGGTTTTGTCTTTCGCGCTGGTTTCGGCGATCAGCTCGCACACCTTCAGGAAGTCCGCCTTCGGCGTACCGCAGATGTTTTCGACAACCTCCGGCGTGTAGCGGGAGACGTGCTCTTTCAGCAGGTTCCACACGCAGCGCGGGTGTTGCAGGGTGGTGTCACGCTTCGCAAAACCTTTCTCATCCAGCTCGTAGTTCCAGCTGGTTTTGTCGTACTTGCGTTTTTCGGCGTCGTAACCGCTAAACAGACCATCTTCGAAGTGGTAATCCTCACGCACGATCAGGCTGGCATTGGTATAGGCTTCGGTGTATTCGCGGTTGTATTTTTCGTTGGTCATCAGGTACAGCAGTACGCCTGACAGGAAAGTGATGTCAGTACCTGAACGAATAGGGGTGTAGAAATCCGCCACTGACGCAGTACGCGTGAAGCGGGGATCGATCACAATCAGTTTCGCACCGTTGTGGATTTTGGCTTCCATCGCCCAGCGGAACCCGACAGGGTGCGCTTCAGCGGCGTTACCGCCCATCACCACAATGAGGTTGGCGTTCTTGATGTCGACCCAGTGGTTGGTCATCGCACCGCGACCAAATGTTGGAGCAAGACTTGCTACCGTTGGTCCGTGTCAGACACGCGCCTGGTTGTCGACCGCGAGCATACCGAGTGCGCGCGTAAATTTCTGGGTTAAATAACCGGTTTCGTTGCTGGAGGCAGAGGCACACAGCATCCCGGTGGAGAGCCAGCGGTTGACCGTGACGCCGTCGGCGTTCTTCTCAACAAAGTTGGCATCGCGGTCTTCTTTAATCAGTTTAGCGATGCGGTCAAACGCCTCTTCCCAGCTGATTTGCTGCCATTTGTCGGAACCCGGCGCGCGGTATTCAGGGAATTTCAGGCGGCTTTCGGAGTGGATAAAGTCCACCAGACCGGCCCCTTTCGGGCACAATGCGCCGCGGTTAACCGGGTGATCCGGGTCGCCTTCGATATGGAAAATAGACGCTTTGGCGTTTTTAGCACCGTCGCCGAGGCTATACATCAACAGCCCGCAACCGACAGAGCAGTACGTACAGGTATTACGGGTTTCACGGGTGCGCAGCAGTTTATACTGCCGCGTTTCCGCCAGCGCTACGCCGGGCGCAAAGCCCAGTGCCGCTGCCGTGGTGCCTGCCATACCGCCAGCGCAGATCTTAAAGAACTGCCTTCTGCTGACCTGCATGGGTCACTCCTTGTTTCGACATTGCTTACATATGTAGTTTTGACTTCACGGTTGAAGAATGACCGCAAAGGAAAAAATTTGCGTTAATCCCTCAATTCCACGAGGGATATCATCAGAATACCACATTGTCGGTACAGCTGTTCTAATGGCGTTAATACAAAGTGAACGTATTATCACCATGTTGATTATAAAGTGTGATATTGATCACGTTAACAGCTCTGCATGTTAAAGCGGTGTAGCCGGTGGCAGGTTGCACCCCTGCTAAATGAGTAGGAGAATGGTTGTCGAAAAGTTGATCCATACTATGCGTACAGCCTGTGGTTTATGCTGCAATAGCACGCTCGCTTCCGTGGTTGTTCAGGAATACCGCTGTGTCTAAACAAAACCGTGATCCCCACTCGTCACCCCTGCCTGCCGGCATTGTGGAACTGTCGGTACAACGACCGCCCCACATAACCGATGCCATACCCGATTTTCTGGCCGAAGAAGTGCCCGTTGCGCTCGTTTACAACGGCATCTCGCATGTGGTGATGATGGCGTCTCCGAAAGATCTTGAGCTGTTCGCCATCGGTTTTTCCCTCTCGGAAGGCATCATTGAGCATCCGCAAGATATCTATGGCATGGACGTGGTGCAGGCCTGCAACGGCCTGGAAGTGCAAATCGAGCTCTCCAGCCGCCGCTTTATGGGGCTGAAAGAGCGTCGTCGCGCGCTGGCCGGGCGTACCGGCTGCGGCGTGTGCGGCGTTGAGCAGCTCAACGATATTGGCAAACCTGTTTCACCACTGCCGTTTACTCAGACCTTTAATCTGGCGCACCTCGATCCTGCGCTTGAGCACCTCAACGATGTACAGCCTATCGGCCAGCTCAGCGGCTGCACGCACGCGGCGGCGTGGGTATTGCCGTCGGGAGAGATTGCCGGTGGGCATGAAGACGTGGGCCGCCACGTGGCGCTGGATAAGCTGCTCGGTCGTCGTGCACGTGAAAGTGAGGTTTGGCAGCAGGGCGCCGCGCTCGTTTCCAGCCGCGCCAGCTATGAGATGGTGCAAAAATCGGCGATGTGCGGGGTGGAGATCCTGTTTGCCGTGTCGGCGGCAACGACGCTGGCGGTGGAGGTGGCCGAGCGCTGCAACCTGACGCTGGTGGGGTTCTGCAAGCCGGGAAGGGCAACCATTTATACCCATCCACAGCGATTAATAGTTAATCAGTAATTTTGAATGATAATAGCAAATCCTTCCGCTTTTAGTTGTTCGCGATGAGGTCTAGTATTTATCTCATCAAGGCACGGTGCCTTACCTGAACAACTTAATGAAAGGGTTTATATTATGAAAAGCATCAAAACTTTTGTCGCTGTAATCGCTCTGGCTGCTTCTTTCGGTTCTTTCGCTGCGCAGACTGTGACCGCAACCGCCTCTACCATTGATGGTGCAGAAGCGAAAATCGCGGCTCAGGCTCAGGAAGCGGGTGCGTCATCATACAAAATTACCCAGGCATTCTCCGGTAACCGCGTACACATGACTGCTGAACTGAACAAATAAGCGAGTCACACCGTCGAAAGAGCGCCCCCGGGGCGCTTTTTTAGTTTATGCCCGCCACGCGCAGCAATGCTGTCACCACTGCCGCGGCCACAATGACCACGATTAACGGCATTTTCCGCCAGGCCAAAAACACCGCAAACGCCACGCCCAGCACGCGCGCCATGCCCGCGAAGTGGTCTCCCTCATAAAAGGTGGTCGCCAGCGCCACGGAGAACAGCAATACCGTTGCCGCATCTGACAGCAGCGCCTGAGAACGCTCCGACAGCGCCAGCCGGTTGCCGAGTTTGGCGCCGCCAAGGCGCATTAAATAGGTTCCGGCAGAAAGAATGGCGATGCCGAGAATAAAGATCGTCATGTTTTCCATTATTTTTTCCTCGCGGCAAGACCGAGTAAAGAGAGCAGTACCGGTAATCCCACCGGGGCAAACGGCACGGCGGCCAGCGATAACACGGCGCCGCTGCAGGCGCGGATCAGCGTGGTACGGTTTTTAAATGCGGGAACAACTAATGCCAGCAGAATGGCCGGAAATACCGCGTCCAGCCCGATGGTTTCCGGGTCGGGCAACAGTTTGCCCACCATGGCACCCAGCAGCGCACCCAGCGGCCAGATGATGGCAACGCCTAGGCCGCACAGCCAGTAGGCAGCTTTACGCTGTTCGGCGGTTTTTTGCGACAGGCCAAACACCACGCTTTCATCGTTCATGATGTGGCAGCCCAGCAGGCTCAGACCGCGCTTGCCCACCAGCTCTCGCACCGTTACGCCAAACGGCACGTGGCGCGCGTTGACCAGCAAACCTGCCGCCGCGGCCGCCAGCGGATTGCCGCCGCTCGCCACGATGCCGATAAACATGAACTCAGACGCGCCCGCCAGCACGGTAATGGAGAGCACAAACGGCACCCAGACCGGGAAACCGTAGGCCATCGCCAGCGAGCCGTAGGACATCCCGACCACGCCCACCGCGAGGCAGACCAGGATGATTGCTTTTATGGTGTCGCCTTTCAGGCAAGAGAGATGATGCTTCATACAATTTTAGCCATATCGAACGTGTATCCATTATAATGAACGCAACGAAACTGATTTTCAAGACGAACGATTCGTTCGTTTTATAGAACAAGAGGCCGTTATATGACGCAGCCGATCAGCCTGATCGCCAAAAGTCTGGTGCGAGAACGCCTGCGAACCGGGCTTTCACTGGCGGAAATTGCCCGCCGTGCCGGGATCGCAAAATCTACGCTTTCCCAGCTGGAGTCCGGCAACGGTAACCCTAGCCTGGAAACGCTGTGGTCGCTGTGCGTGGCGCTGGATATTCCTTTCGCCCGCTTGCTTGAGCCGCAGCTACCGACCACGCAGGTGATACGCCGTGGTGAAGGGACGAAAGTGGTCGCCGGAGAGGCTAATTATGAAGCCATTTTGCTGGCGGCATGCCCTCCCGGCGCGCGCCGCGATGTCTATCTTCTGATGACCCAACCGGGCGCAGACCGTCTTTCTCAGCCGCATCCACCGGGCTCGGTTGAACATATTATTGTGACGCAGGGGCGGGCGCTGGTCGGCCTGCTCGACGCGGCGGAAGAGCTTGGCGCAGGGGATTACATTTGTTATCCCGCCGACCAGCCGCACATCTTCAAGGCCTTGGAGCCAGACACTTACGCGCTGCTGGTGGCGGAACAAAACTAACGAAGATAGGGAAAATCATGTCGCTCAAAGCCATCGCTAAAGAACTGGGGCTCTCTGTTACTACCGTCAGCCGCGCCCTTAACGGATATGACGACGTTTCTGACGAGACGCGCGCACGCGTGGAAGCAGAGGCCCAGCGCCGTGGTTACCGACCGAACACCTTCGCCCGCCGCCTGAAGATGGGCAAAATTGACGCCGTTGGGCTGGTGTTCCCGGTCCATCCTGTTCCGCTCAATAACAGCGTATTTATGGACATGGTCGGCGAAATTAGTCACGAACTGGCGCGACATGAAATCGATTTGTTGCTGATTGCCGATGACGATCTGGCCGATAAACACAGCTATATGCGCATGGTGCAAAGCCGCCGCGTGGATGCGCTGATCGTGGCCCACACGCTGGATCGCGATCCCCGTCTTGAGCAGCTGCAGGCGGCCGGTTTTCCTTTCCTGGCGCTCGGGCGCAGCCATCTCCCGCAGCCGTACGCGTGGTTCGACTTCGACAACTATGCCGGTACGTACAATGCGACCCGCTGGCTGATCGGGAAAGGCCATCAGCGCATTGCCCTGCTGGGCGAAAGCAACAATCAGGCATTCATCACCCAGCGTCGTCAGGGCTATCTGGACGCGTTGCGGGAAGCCGGGCTTTCCAGCGAATGGCTGCGCGCCATGCCCCCTTCTCGCCGGGTGGGGTATGCCACCACGAAAGAGCTTCTCTCGCTATCGCAGCCGCCCACGGCCATCATTACCGACTGCAACACCCACGGCGACGGCGCGGCGATGGCGCTGGCGGAGCTGGGCCGCCTGACCGGCGAGAACGCCGTTGCGCTGGTGGTTTATGACGGGCTTCCGCAGGACAGCATCGTCGACGCTGACGTGGCTGCAGTGATCCAGTCCACCCGTCAGGGCGTCGGGAAACAGATTGCCGATATGGTTCGCCAGCTGATCAACGGCGAGGCGATTGAGCAGCTCCAGGTACTCTGGCAGCCCGAATTCTCTCCCGGCCAGACGGCCTGAATCTCTCCATTTTCTAAACCCGATCACAAATCCGAAACGTTTTGGTTTGTATCCGAAACGTTTCGGATCAAAACTCAAGGCATCCCATGACAGGAGATGTCTGATGCAAGATTCCATTTTACGACTCGAAAGCGCGACGGTGGATGTGGTGATAAAAACGCACCCGTTCGCCGAAATTATCTACTGGGGGCCGCATCTTCAGTACTTTTCGCCGCAGAATGCTGAAACCCTTTCCCGGCCAGTTGCCAACGGCAGGCTGGATGTGGATTCTCCGGTCACGCTGATGGCCGAGCTGGGGCACGGCCTGTTTGGGTCGCCCGGTATTGAAGGGCATCGTCTGGGCCTGGACGGTTCACCTCTCTTTAGCACCACAGACGTCCATCAGCAGGGGCAAACCCTGACGATTACGTCAGAAGATGAACATGCGGGCCTGCGGCTGACCAGCGAGCTGGCGCTGGATGACAGCGGCGTGCTGGCGGTGCGTCACGGTTTAACCAACCTGAAAGCGCAGGCGTGGCAGGTGGACCGTTTTGCCATAACGCTACCCGTGGCCGAACGCGCGCGGGAGGTGATGGCCTTCCACGGGCGCTGGATCCGGGAATTTCAGCCGCACCGCGTGACGCTTGAGCACGACAGCTTTGTGATTGAAAACCGCCGGGGTAAAACCTCCCACGAGCACTTCCCGGCGCTGATTGCCGGTACGCCGTCGTTCAGCGAAATGCACGGCGACGTCTGGGGCGTGCATCTGGGCTGGAGCGGCAACCACCGCCTGCGTGCGGAAGCCAAAACCGACGGCCGCCGCTATCTGCAGGCTGAAGCCCTCTACCTGCCGGGCGAAATGGCGATTGAGGAGGGCGATACGCTCTGGACGCCGCGCCTGTATGCCAGCTACTCCACGCAGGGTCTGAACGGCATGAGCCAGCCGTTCCATCGCTACCTGCGCAACAACGTCATCCGCTTCCCGGAAAACAAACCGCGCCCGGTACACCTCAATACCTGGGAAGGGATCTACTTCAACCACGATCCGGAGTACATCATGCGCATGGCCGACGAGGCTGCCGCCCTGGGCGTGGAGCGCTTCATCATTGATGATGGCTGGTTCAAAGGCCGTAATGACGACCATGCGGCGCTGGGCGACTGGTATCTGGATGAGAAGAAGTACCCGAACGGCCTCACGCCGGTCATCAGCCATGTGAAACAGCTCGGCATGGCGTTTGGCATCTGGGTTGAGCCGGAGATGATTAACCCGGATTCCGATCTTTATCGTGCGCATCCCGACTGGGTGCTGGCGTTGCCCGGCTACAGGCAACATACCGGGCGGCACCAGCTGGTGCTTAACCTGAACATTCCGCAGGCGTTTGATTACCTGGTGGAGCGCATGAGCTGGCTTCTGGGTGAACATGAGGTCGACTACGTGAAGTGGGACATGAACCGTGAGCTGGTGCAGCCGGGTCACGACGGGAAGGCCGCCGCCGACGCGCAAACCCGCCAGTTTTATCGCCTGCTGGACGTGCTGGGCAAGCGTTTCCCGCACGTCGAATTTGAATCCTGCTCCTCCGGCGGGGGGCGAATTGATTATGAAGTGCTGACGCGCTGCCACCGCTTCTGGGCCTCGGACAACAACGATGCGCTGGAGCGCAACGCTATCCAGCGCGGCATGAGCTATTTCTTCCCGCCGGAGGTGATGGGGGCGCATATCGGTCATCATAAATGTCACGCCACCTTCCGCCAGCACAGCATTGAATTCCGTGGTCTGACGGCCCTGTTTGGCCATATGGGGCTGGAACTGGATCCCCTCACCGTCGATGAGCAGGAGCGCGAAGGTTATCGCCGTTACGCCGCGCTGTATAAGCAGTGGCGCGAGGTTATCCATCAGGGCACCCACTGGCGCGTGGATATGCCGGATGCCACTACGCTGGCACAGGGTATTGTGAGCGAAGATAAAACGCAGGGACTGTTTATCGTCAGCCAGCTCGCCATGCCGGACTACACGTTGATGATGCCGCTGCGCATGCCGGGGCTTGAGGCCAGCGCGCAGTATCGTATTTCGCTGCTCGATAACCCTGAGATTCGCATCACCGGTGAGGGAGGCCATACCATGCGCAAGCTGCCGGCGTGGATGGAAACGCCGCAAACGGCGAGCGGTGAGTGGCTGATGCAGGCGGGCATTGCGCTGCCGATTCTCGATCCGGAAAGCGCCATCCTGATTGGCGTGGAACGCGTGTAAAGGTGACGGGCCGGGAAACTGGCCCTCCGTTGAGGATAAAAATAATGAACACAACAACCTGTACCCACAAAGACAACCCCAATTTCTGGATTTTCGGGCTGTTCTTCTTTCTCTACTTTTTCATCATGGCCACCTGCTTTCCGTTCCTGCCGATCTGGCTGTCGGATATCATCGGCCTCAATAAAACCCATACCGGCATCGTCTTCTCCTGCATCTCACTCTCGGCCATTGCCTTCCAGCCGGTGCTTGGGGTGATCTCGGATAAACTGGGGCTGAAAAAACACCTGCTGTGGATCATCTCCGTGCTGCTGTTCCTGTTTGCCCCTTTCTTCCTCTACGTCTTTGCGCCATTACTGAAAGCCAACATCTGGCTGGGCGCGCTGAGCGGCGGCATTTATATCGGCTTTGTCTTTTCGGCGGGCTCAGGAGCCATTGAGGCCTACATTGAACGCGTGAGCCGTAACAGTTTCTTTGAGTACGGCAAGGCGCGCATGTTTGGCTGCCTCGGCTGGGGGCTGTGCGCCTCCACGGGCGGGATCCTGTTCGGCATCGATCCGTCGTATGTTTTCTGGATGGGTTCGGCGGCGGCGCTGCTGTTGATGCTGTTGCTGGTGGTCGCAAAGCCAAGACCCAATCAGACGGCGCAGGTGATGAATGCGCTGGGTGCCAACCAGCCGCAGATCACCGCGAAAACGGTCTTTAGCCTGTTCCGTCAGCGCAGAATGTGGATGTTTATTCTGTACGTGATTGGCGTGGCCTGCGTCTACGACGTCTTCGACCAGCAGTTTGCTACCTTCTTCAAAACGTTCTTCGCCACGCCGCAGGAGGGCACTCGCGCCTTTGGTTTTGCGACCACTGCCGGGGAAATCTGCAATGCGATCATCATGTTTTGTTCACCGTGGATCATTAACCGCATCGGCGCGAAAAACACGCTGCTGATCGCCGGGGTGATTATGGCGACGCGCATTATCGGCTCGTCGTTTGCCACCACCGCCGTAGAAGTGATTGCCCTGAAGATGCTGCACGCGCTGGAGGTGCCGTTCCTGCTGGTAGGGGCCTTCAAGTACATCACCGGGGTGTTTGATACGCGTCTTTCGGCGACTATCTATCTGATTGGCTTCCAGTTTGCCAAACAGTCGGCGGCAATCTTCCTCTCCGCGTTTGCCGGGAATATGTATGACCGGATCGGTTTCCAGGAGACATACCTGATGCTGGGCTGTTTCGTGCTGGCGATTACGGTGGTGTCGGCGTTTACGCTCAGCAGCAGGGAGGAGATTGCGGCAGGCAATAAGGCACTAGAAGTCCATTAACGCCCTGAACCCACTCACTATTCCGGCGTTGGTCAAAAAATGAATAACCTTATAAAAACTACGGCATTGATAATCATTTTCAATATCATTTAATTAACTATAATGAACCAACTGCTTACGCGGCATTAACAGCTGTGCCGCCCGACAATAATGGAGAGGATTATGAGTTATACACTGCCATCCCTGCCGTATGCCTACGACGCACTGGAACCGCATTTCGACAAGCAGACGATGGAAATCCATCACACTAAACACCACCAGACCTACGTGAACAACGCGAACGCCGCGCTGGAAAGCCTGCCTGAGTTCGCTAACCTGCCTGTTGAAGAGCTGATCACCAAGCTGGACCAGCTGCCAGCGGACAAGAAAACCGTGCTGCGCAACAACGCGGGCGGTCACGCTAACCACAGCCTGTTCTGGAAAGGCCTGAAAACCGGTACTACCCTGCAGGGCGACCTGAAAGCGGCTATCGAGCGCGACTTCGGTTCCGTTGACAACTTCAAAGCGGAATTCGAGAAAGCCGCTGCAACCCGCTTCGGCTCTGGCTGGGCGTGGCTGGTACTGAAAGGTGACAAACTGGCCGTGGTTTCTACCGCGAACCAGGACTCCCCGCTGATGGGGGAAGCGATCTCTGGCGCATCCGGCTTCCCAATCCTGGGTCTGGACGTGTGGGAACACGCTTACTACCTGAAATTCCAGAACCGTCGCCCGGACTACATTAAAGCGTTCTGGGACGTGGTGAACTGGGACGAAGCAGCAGCGCGTTTCGCCGCTAAAAAATAAGGTTGCATTGACGCCTGTGAGAAGCGAGTCTGATGGCTCGCTTTTTTTGTATCTGCGTAATGGAGGCAGCGATGCATTATCCGGTGAATGTATTTACAGGCAAGGTAAGGGAGTACGACGGCAGCCGCCCGAGCGCCATCGCCAAAATTCAGGTCGACGGTGAGCTGACGTTAACCGACCTCGGGCTTGCGGGTGACGAGCAGGCCGAAAAGAAGATCCACGGCGGGCCGGAGCGCGCGCTGTGCCACTATCCGCGCGAGCACTATCAGCACTGGAAGGCGGAGTTCCCCGAGCAGGCGGATCTCTTCGTTGCTCCCGCGTTTGGTGAAAATCTCTCCACTGAAGGGCTCACCGAAAAGAACGTGTTTATTGGTGATATCTACCGCTGGGGCGATGCCCTGATTCAGGTGACGCAGCCGCGCTCGCCGTGCTTCAAGCTCAACTACCATTTCGGCATTCATGACATGTCGGCTCAGATGCAAAGCGCGGGTAAAACCGGCTGGCTGTACCGGGTGGTGCTGGCTGGGCAGGTTTCAGCGGATGCGCCGCTTGAGCTGGTATCACGCCTGAGTGAGGTGTCTGTTTACGACGCCTGCGCCATTGCGTGGCATATGCCGTTTGATGACGAGCAGTATCATCGCCTGCTGTCGGCGGCGGGGCTGTCGACCAGCTGGACAAGAACGATGCAGAAACGGCGTTTAAGCAGCAAGATCGAGGATAATTCCCGGAGATTGTGGGGTAAATAGACCTCCGTAAAAAGTAGGCCGGGTAAGGCGAAGCCGCCACCCGGCACTAACAGCTACGAACGCTTATACAACGGTAGCCACAGCGTTAACCGCAGCCCACCCAGCGGGCTGTCGTCGGCTTTCACCCAGCCGCGGTGCTGCTGCATGGCGGTTTCCACAATCGCCAGCCCCAGTCCCGTACCGCCCGATTCCCGGTCGCGCGCCTCGTCGGTGCGGTAGAACGGACGGAAGATCTGCTCGCGGTCTTCCGGGCTGACGCCAGGACCGTCGTCGTCGACAATGACGGTGATCCCGTCTTTATCCACCGAGAACGCCACCTCAATCTTCGTGTGCGAGTAGCGCAGGGCGTTACGCACGATATTTTCCAGCGCGCTTTCCAGCGCGTTGGGGTTACCGTACAGCGGCCATGGCCCCGGCGGGAAGTTAACGGTGAAGGATTTGCCCATCTGCTCCGCTTCGAACGCCGCGTTATCCAGCACTTCATGCCACAGATGATTGGCTTTCACCGTTTCGCTCACCAGCGCGTTTTTCTGCTGATTGCGCGACATGACCAGCAGGTCGTTGATCATGCTGTCCAGACGATGCGCTTCGGTTTCGATGCGCTCCAGCTCTTTGCTTTCTCCGCTGCGGCGGCGCAGCAGGGCGGTGCCCAGCTGTAAGCGCGTGAGCGGGGTACGCAGTTCGTGCGAGATATCCGACAGCAGGCGCTGCTGGGCCGTCATCATGCGATCGAGCGCGCTCACCATCTGGTTAAAACTGGTCCCGGCGGCCAGGAACTCCTGCGGTCCGGACTCCAGTTCCGGGTGCTGCCTCAGGTTGCCCTGCGCCACTTCGTCGGCGGCGTTTTTCAGCTTACGTGCGGGTTTTGCCAGGCTCCACGCCAGCCATAACAGCAGCGGCGAGCTGACCAGCATCGTGACAATCAGCAGCAGGAGAGGGCGGTCAAACAGCAGGTTGATAAAATCGGACTGGGAGCTGCTCGCGGGGCGAATCAGGTAGAGCTGATAGTTATCCTCGCCATCTCTGACGGAGAACGGCCCCACCATCTCTACGCGGCCATATTTTTTCTTCTGGGGGTGATCGGCATTATCTGCCTGGCCAATGAAGTTGCGGATGATCTGCATTTCATTGCGATCGGCGCCAATCACGCGGCCTTCGCTGGTCACCAGCAGCAGGCGTTGTCCGGGCGGCGCCCACTTGTCGATAGCGCGAAATAGCCTGCGCCACCACATCAAATCGTTTGGCGGATCGTTTGCCAGCTCGGCTTCCACGTGCTGCTCGATCATCACGCCCTGACGTTGCTCGCTGTCGAGCAGCTCCGTCATCTGGCGTGAGTCGAGTTTTGGCAACATCAGTACGAGCATTAAAACCAGTGCCAGCGTCAACCAGAAGATGGCGAAGATGCGGGCGGTTAAGCTTCCTATCATGAAGCGGAAACCATCAGATAACCGCGACCACGCAGGGTTTTAAACCATGGGTGACCGTCTTTACGCTCCGGCAGCTTACGGCGCAGGTTAGAGATGTGCATGTCGATGGCGCGGTCAAACGGGGTCAGACGTTTGCCCAGCACTTCCTGACTTAAATGTTCACGCGAAACCACCTGGCCGAGGTGCTGTGCCAGCAGATACAGCAGGGTGAACTCGGTGCCGGTGAGTTCGAGTGTCTGGCCATCAAAGCTCGCTTCCTGGCGGCCCGGATTCAGGCTCAGGGAGTCGACTTCAAGGGTCGGTGAACTGTTGTCTGTATTCTGCTGCTGCTCGCTCCAGTGGGAACGACGCAGGATCGCGCGAATACGGGCGACCAGTTCGCGGTCGTTAAACGGCTTCGGTAAATAGTCATCCGCGCCCAGCTCAAGGCCGAGTACGCGGTCGAGTTCGCTGCCGCGCGCGGTCAGCATGATAACGGGAGTCTGGTGTGTCTGGCGAAGCTCTTTCAGCGTATCAATGCCGTTTTTCTTCGGCATCATCACGTCGAGCAAAAGTAAATCGATGCTGTCGTCAAGGAGACTCAGCGCCTGCTCGCCATCATGGGCAACCAGGACGTTGAAACCTTCCATGTCGAGCAACTCCTTTAAAAGGGATGTGAGCTCTCGGTCATCATCAACTAACAGGATTTTATTCATTGTTTAAATACCTCCGAGGCAGAAATTACGACATCAAGGCTGTCTAATCCATGACTTTACGTTGTTTTACACCCCCTGACGCATGTTTGCAGCCTGAATCGTAGACTGTCTCTCGTTGAATCGCGACACGAAAGATTTTGGGAGCAAGTGATGCGCAAAGTTACCGCTGCCGTCATGGCCTCAACGCTGGCGTTCAGTGCGTTTAGCCAGGCTGCTGTAGCTATCATCAGCGATAACGGTTCCTCACAAGAGGGCGCAACGCAGCACAGTAGCCAAAGCCATATGTTTGACGGCATAAGTTTAACCGAACATCAGCGTCAACAGATGCGAGATCTGATGCAGAGGGCGAGACACGACCAGCCCCCTGTTAATGTTAGCGAAATGGAGACAATGCATCGCCTTGTCACCGCAGAAAATTTTGACGAAAGTGCTGTGCGCGCTCAGGCCGAAAAAATGGCACAGGAACAGGTTGCTCGTCAGGTAGAGATGGCGAAGGTCCGCAACCAGATGTTCCACCTGCTAACGCCGGAGCAGCAAGCGGTTTTGAACACCAAACATCAGCAGCGTATGGATCAGCTGCGTGAGTTTGCACGGATGCAGCGAAGCTCAGAAACCTCGTTTTTCAGTAGCAATAGCAGTACCCGTAGTAACCAGTAAACCCTGTTTTCCTTGCCATAGACACCATCCCTGTCTTCCCCCACATGATGTGGGGGTTTTTTTTATCAGGCACTTAGAAAAAATCCCTTATAAATCAATCCTCCTTGCAACAGCCATAAGCAGTTACAAGAAGGATAAAGCGCTAAGGGTGTAGACAAGATGTAGACAACATTGTCACACCATCAGCCCGCCGCCAAGAGGGTTTAAAGTTACTGCGTGTTGCAGGTAATCAGGTGCAAGGTGAGCATAAACCATCGTCTGTTGTATGCTGGCGTGCCCCAGAATTTGCTGTAACGCAATAATGTTCCCCCCGTTCATCATGAACCAGCTTGCAAATGTATGCCGAAGCACATGCGTGGCCTGCCCGCGTGGTAAATCGGGCTTAACCTGTCTGAGCCGTTCGCAGAAGTTTTCATAGTCAACTTTGAACAATGGCCCGGTGTCGCTGGTCTTGATCTCTTTCTCCAGTTCTTCCGATATGGGAACCGTGCGCTTTTTCCCGTTTTTGGTCTTAAGGAACGTCACGCGCCCGTGATTAACCTGCTCACCTCGCAGCGTGCTGCCTTCACCCCAGCGTGCGCCAGTGCTGAGGCATAGCAGTGCTACACGTCGATCGTCGCCGGTCAGAGTATCCAGCAATTTGCTGATCTCTGATTTGGCGAGATAAGTCATAGCTGGCGGCGCTTCTTTCAGTGGTTCCAGACCCTTACAGGGGTTTTCCTTTCTGAACTCTTCCAGCTTTATCAACGTGCTGAACATCCCGGACAAACGGTAAATATCCCGGTTGATCGTTGCTGCGCTGATACCGTCTTCCAGCCGTTGGCTTCGGTGCTGTGCAATCATTCGCTTGTTCAGTCGGTTAACGGCTGGATCACCAAGCGCCCTGATTGTTTTATTCAGGTGCCGCTTTTCAATCTCGCCATTTTCCTGAGTCTGTCCATATAGCAGCCACCAGGTATCTAACAACTCGCTTAAGGTGCGGCGGTCAACGCTCGCGCCCAGCCATTCTTTTTTGTCGGCGTTGGCTAATACATAACGCTCAAAAAGAACTGCCTCTTGTTTCTTCTCAAATCGCCTGCGGATACGTTTTCCGTTACGTCCGCGCGGCCATACGTCCACTTCATATTGACCACCTTCGAGCTTCTTAATCGACATAAGAAAGCCCTCCGGCGTTTATTTCCCCATCCTGATAACAGATAGTGAAAATGTAATGTTTATAAACAGTTAACCAGTTTGTTTCTCGGAGCGGTCTGATCCAGTTGACTCTGGCCCAATGTGTGCGAGGGCCGGTGCGATTTGACCAGCTTGAGGGGCGGTCTTATCAGTCATAAGCCAGAGCGTGTATTTTGCGAAACGTGAATGCTGAGTGATCTTAAGCAAGATATCGCTACCAATACTCTCCACTCTTCCTGTCTCGTAATACTTCTGCGTGCCAGCAGGTATTCCAGTTAATTCAAAGAATTGCTGCCTTGTTAACCCCTCCGCATCCCTGATAGCTCTGATTTTTTCACCCACGCCGCTTGACGGGGTAGGGATCTCTACCATAACATTCTCCTTAAGGGTGGTAATCTCTACCATGAGCAACCGCCAATATAAGCAGTTACAAGCCGAAATAAGCGCCTAGCGCCGATGGGGATTATGACACATGACAGAGAAAGAGTTAGAGGGGTTCATTGAAGTGCGTCACGCCGTTGACGCGGTTCCATACCCTAAATTTGCCGAGTTAATCGGTAAGAAGCCCGCCACGGTTAAGAGCATGATTGAAGACGGTAAGTTGCCGATCATTCCGTGGAAGAACCCGGAAAGCCTGGGCGCCCGTGCTGAGAATTGGATCTATATTCCTGAGTTCAATCGTGCAATGCGTGACGCCTACTACAACCGTCCGAGAGAGCAGCGCGACGCTTGGTTGCTGTGGATCGGTCTTTGAGGTTATCGCGATGAGCCAGAAAACAGCCAACCACGAAAACCGGGTGCGTGAATGCAACGACATTCTGGACACCCATTTAAAAGATATGCAAACGGGATTCATGATTCGCACCAATAGCGGCGAGTTTATGATCAGGGATAAAAAGCTGATTAAGAAAATAACCAAAGACGTGGCCCGCCATGTTGATGGTAAATTGCTTAAATTGGGAATGTGAGGGGGCTTTTGTGGCTGTGAAATTAATACAGTTAAGTCGTCATTCATATTTATATCGTGGCTTCACTATTCAGAAATGCCCGCGTAATCCATTTACGTTTAAGCACTCTTATCGTATTTCCAGCAATGGTGATTATTACGGGCGTGACTTTGCTTTAGCGGAAGCCATGCGCACGGTTGACCAGATGTATAAGCAAGGGGGCAGTGATGCACGATGAAGGCCCATCACTGGCAAGCCTGCTTAAGCACGGGTGCCAGGTCACACACTTCAAGAACTCACGCGGCTGGCTGGAAACGCCGGACGGAAGATTTTTTAAGCCCGAACCGGCGAAGGTTCAATTTATCAAAGGTAAAAATAAACCGTTTATTTATACCCAAAGAATAAATAAAGGATTCCTGCTTGCACTGGCTGAATTATTTAAAAAGCTAATTAAGTAATTCGGTTTTAAAAAATCAACTCTATTTTCTCCGCCTCTTTATTAAGTGGCGGCGGTTCAACTCATTCTTTTTTGAGGAAGAGATAATGACCAGACGTGATCAATATAGCTTCATTTTGCATGTTCTTTTACCTGCTATCGAAAATGAAGGTTTAACCATTAAAACCCGCCGTGATGGCGAGTTAACCCTTTCTGCCAGTGGGTCAGTAACCACCAATTTTATAAGCAATCTGCGCCAGCACTGCATTGAAGAGTTGCAGCGCCCTTCTATTCCAGCTTCCCATTACGGAGTCCTGTAAAATGATCCGCCCGTTCATCAAATGGGCAGGGGGTAAAACCCGTGTCCTTCCTGACCTGCTGCCGCACCTTCCTAAAGCCGACTGCCTGATCGAACCGTTCGTAGGCGGCGCATCGGTATTTCTGGCGACTGAATACCGCCGCTATGTGCTGGCTGATATCAACCCGGATCTTATTAACCTGTATCGGGAAGTCACCCGTTACCCGGACTTAGTGATCGATGCGGCCCGCGAACTGTTCAACAGTAAGAACAGCCCGCAGGGATACAACGAAGTCCGCGCCGCGTTCAATAAGCAGGTGGGTACGGTTAAAAGCGGTGGGTTGCGTTATGGCGCTGAAATGGCGTGCATCATGCGTGCTGCTCAATTCCTGTATCTGAACCGCCACGGTTATAACGGCTTATGCCGTTACAGCCGTAAGACCGGCTTTAACGTGCCGTTTGGCAAGTATAAGAGCGTCTACTTTCCTGAAAATGAAATCCGCCTGTTTGCCGAAAAGGCCAACGATACAAAGGCAATATTTCTTTGCGCGCCGTTCCAGCGTTCTTTACAGGTCGTCACGGGTGGCGATGTTCTCGTTTACTGCGATCCGCCTTATCTGCCTGAGAGCAAAACAGCGGACTTCACCCAATACCATACCGAACCATTCACGGAAGACAACCACCGCCAGTTAGTCCAGGCACTGCTGGAAGTTAACCGTAAGCATGGCGTGAAGGTCGTCATTTCAAACAGCGACACCGAAGCCACCCGCGCGATTTATCAGCCCTTCAAGATGCACGAAATCAGCGTACAACGTTCCGTCAGCACCGACAAAGACAACCGCCAGAAGGCCAAAGAAGTGATCGGCGTGCTGACTGTCTGCGACTGCTGCGGGCGTTACGGCGGCGGTTGCCCTGATTGTGGCGCCGTGATGGGTGATGCGACTTACAACGCGATGGTTGCGGCGGGCACGTTTGACGATCTGGAGGCTTTTTAATGAATCTTACAGACGCCTGGATCGTTGAAATCATAAGCGTGAGTCGTGGCGAGATTGCGCCGTATTGGTTGGTTGAGGCGAAAGTAACAGCTTATGGAAGGGAGTCAATAACCACAATTCTGAAGAAATCAGAAGAGGAAGCCAAAGCCGTTAAAGTAGGGGATGTAGTTCAAATATGACCACGGAAACCCGTGGCCGTCGCGCCCCTTCTCCACCTCCACCGTATCCGGGTAGCACTGACAATGCTATCCCTTACGCTTATGGGGGAAACAAACCATACCAGCCTATTGGCGTTGATGTCGCGCCGGGGCTGGATGGTTTCGACTATCTCACGCCGGACGGCAGGCGTAAGCATATTGCGTTCAGTGAACTGGTAGCGGAAGACGAAAAGCCGGAGCGCAGCAAGCTGCTGCGTCGCCGTCTGGCTTCACTTCCGCAGTATATCCGCCGCCACTTTGCCGCGAAGCTGGATGCACTGGACGCGAAAGACCGCAAAGCGGCAGATCACTGGCTGGTTAATACCTTTGAGCGCCACGTATTAACGCGAATTGATAGCGTGAACAGTGTTTACCAGCCTGACACTATGATGCCCGGCATTCTGCTGCCAATTCGCGATCAGCTTTTCCGTATGCTCTGGGCAGGGAAGAAAGAGTTAAAAAGACTGGCTTATACGCTTGCCGATATCTTTACGAGCGAGTTTATACGCGAGTCCGATCACCAATTGGCACGCACCGGAGATCCTGAGTTCGCGGCGCTTTCTGGCTATGGCCGTATTGCGTCGCTGGCGGTGCATCTGAAAACGCCGATCCCCGGCTGGACGGCGTATTGCAATGAAGAACTGGAAGCGGAGGACGCGTTACGCGCGGTTCTTCGCCTTGAGTCACCGCAGTGGTGGTTAAACCGCCTGCGCCGTATCCATGCCCGGTGGCGTGAGCATTTGATGATCGCAGCGGGATACGTCCAGAAAAAATCTTCCCCATACAGTAGCGCCCCGTGCCTTACGGAATGGCTGGCCCAGAAAAAGGCTAACCGTGAATACCTCAAGGCTATGGAACTGGAAGATCAGGACACGGGCGAGCGCATTTCACTGATCGATAAAGTCGCTGGCAGTGTTGCCAATCCGGCCAACCGTCGCCGCGAACTCATGACGAGAATGCGCGGCTTTGAAGATCTGGCGAAGCTGGAAGGGCTGGCCGGTGACTTCTACACGCTGACAGCACCTTCCCGTTACCACTCCATGCAGCATAACGGGCGCCGCAATAATAAATACTGTGGCGCGTCGCCGCGCGAGACGCAGCAATATCTTTGCAAAGTCTGGGCGAGAACCCGCGCAGCGTGGAAGAGAAAAGGGATCCGCGTCTTTGGTTTTCGCGTGGTCGAACCGCACCACGATGCAACGCCACACTGGCATTTACTTCTTTTTATGCGCCCGGAATGCGTCGAGCAGGCGCGCGAAATCTTCCGTAAATATGCCCTGAAAGAAGACGGCAACGAACCGGGAGCGCAGGAAAACCGCTTTCAGGTTGTGCCGATCGACGATGCCCACGGCAGCGCAACCGGCTACATAGCGAAATACATTTCGAAGAATATCGACGGCTTCGCGCTGGATGGTGAGAAAGACGACGAAACCGGGGAAGACCTGAAAGAAATGTCACTCCGCGTTAGCGCGTGGGCATCGCGCTGGGCTATTCGTCAGTTTCAGCAGATCGGCGGTGCGCCGGTCACGGTATATCGCGAACTTCGCCGCCTGGGCGATCGCGAACTGGTGTTACACCCTGAACTGGAAACCGCCCGGCAGGCCGCTAACGGTGGCGAATGGGATAACTACGTATTAGCCCAGGGTGGCCCATTGGTTGAGCGCGATAAGCTGCGCATCCGTCTGAATTATGAAACCACTGAAAACGGCAACGCTTACGGCGATAACGTCCAGCGAATCACAGGTATTTACTGCCCTATTACGGGCAATGACTCTTTGATCTTCACCCGCACCACTCAATACAAAATCGTGCCGAAGCGCCAGAGCGCTGACGGTGTGGCCGTTGACGTTGGTTTTTCAGGCGGCAGCGCCGCCCCTCGGAGTTCTGTCAATAACTGTACGCGGGATCCCGCGGCAGGTGCTGACGGTCTTGAACATGCCGATCATGAAGTGAGTGAGACGGTGAATTTTGATGCGCTTTCCCGGCAGGGAAAGAGGGAACTGGCGCAGAGGTTGAAAGAGGACTTGAAGCGAACTCGTAAGAAACTGTCACATCAACGGCAAGAAGGGTCTGGGCTGTCAATCAAAGAGAAACATATTCATGAGCTTCTTTCTTTACGCGGAGTTGATGCAAGCGCTGCAATGGTCAGATCGCTAATTGCTGGTTCATCTTTAGCCTGTGGGGATCAGGTAATGAGCGTAAGCAATGGGAAGTTAAAATCAAGTAGTCGCGCTGGTGCAGGAATAGGCATGCTGCCGACACAAGTGAAGGAGATAAAAGATAAAACTGTAGAACTTATCAATCGTTGGAAACGAGTATTGGCAGTATGTTCGAGTAAACTTACTGGATAGATTTTATGCTGATTATCCATACAGTAAAAAAGTGAGGATACTCTTTGAATAACGTTATTCAGAGTGGTAAGATTAGGCATTAATTTTCATTAACATAGTTACCAACTTATGTAAGTTGATGTTTTATTGGGGGTTTTATGGTAAATGTGCGGGAGGATGAACTTTTCAAACTCATCGAGCAAGGCATCAAAGGCAACGCAAATGCATTTACACTCCTATGCAGAAAGATGATTAACAACATCCGTAAAAATGATGAGACCTTAGCTTCTAAGCTGGCTTCGTTAGTTGCTGAGGGAACAGTATTGCGTGGGGCATCTAGTAATGCTCCTATGCCTGTGGATGGAGACTCCAGACGAAACCTTTTGCAGGAAACATCTGTCAACGCAATTGTTGAAGAACCTGTATGGAATTCGGATATCTCAAAGAAGCTGGAGTCAATTGTTAACGAAAGAGAGAATGCAGTTTCTTTGTTCAAAGCCGGTCTTGAACCTGTAAAAACGGTTTTACTTTCTGGCCCGCCAGGCGTAGGCAAAACAATGTCCGCACATTGGCTTGCTGCAAAGTTAAATTTACCTCTTTTAACATTGGATCTCTCATCTGTAATGAGTTCTCTTTTGGGAAAAACAGGCAATAATATTAAATCCGTTATGGATTATGCCAAAGAGAAACCATGTGTCCTTTTGCTTGATGAATTTGATGCTGTTGCAAAAAGACGTGATGATGACAGGGACGTTGGAGAATTAAAACGTTTAGTTACTGTACTCCTACAGACCATAGATGAATGGCCAGCGACCTCGCTTCTTGTTGCTGCGACTAATCACCCTGATATCTTAGATCCGGCTGTTTGGCGTCGATTTGAGCATATCCTTAAATTTAATATGCCATCAGTAGAACTGATAGATAGATATTTAGTTAATCATGATATTGAGTCTGAATTATCTAAAAAACTTGCACCATTATTAGATGGCATGTCCTTTGCCATTATTAACCGTATTTTGAATTTCTCCAAAAAGAATGAAGTGCTTAGAAATGTTCCATTTGAAAGTTCATTAATAGAGGCCGTAGTTACGGAGAGGGTTTCATTGGATGATTTTAGCGATAATGATCTCAATATAATTAAATATCATTTTGACGGTATTTCAAATAGGAAGATAGCTGAATTAGTTGGTGTTTCACATCCAACAATCGCGAATAAATTACAAAAGTGGGGGGTTAAATGATGGAAAGGAACTTACTTTTAGGTAACGGTCATGTTCTAACAAAAAAGGAACCTTTGCCTAAAGGAAGGGATGGTAAGCGCTATCCCTATACTCTTGAAGAAGTAAGGGAGCATTTAAACCCCGAGATTGATACTTTACTCTCACGCTTTCGCAGTTTGGATGATGCGGCTAAGCCAAGGGGTGAGAGTGTATTCAATTTAACTTTACACCCAGCGTTTTTAGGTAAAAGCTACTTTCCTGAAGGGTTGCTTAGAGCGACAGGTTTACGGGATGTCGGTAGCCGTCAGGTAATCATTCGCCCACGGAAAGCGGCGCGTCAGTCCGATCAGAATAAGGACTTAGTAACGGCGCAACTGTTTGTCAGCGGTGATGATGATGCCGTTATAAGATTTAAGGAAATTTTAAATTCCCCTACAGCTCCGAAGGGCGTACAAAAGGATTTGATCGAAATTGAAAGTGTTAGCTTTTTTGAAGGAAAAGAGAGAGCACGCAATTTTGAGCATGCGAAAAGTGATTTGATAAAATTTGAAGTGGTTCTTCATGCTGGGGTTGAAGACGATGATATCGTTAAAGCCTATATTAACTATGCGGCACAATATGGCGTCTCTGTTGATTACAAAAGTAAAATTCAAGTTGGTGGGCTGACTTTCATCGTTGCACACGCACGACCTGAAGATATGAAAAAAACCCTCGATTTTTCATTAATCCGCGTTGTGCGGCCGATGCCGTCTCTAAGGTGTACTCAGCCGAACATTGTCAGAAAGTTATCTAATATAGTTACACCGGAGTTCCCTAATTCTAAAGCTGTTCTTGAATCCGAACGTATTGCAATTTTTGACGGTGGCTTGGGGACAGCTGACTTAAGTAATTGGGTTACGGAATACGTGTATCCAGACACCAAAGAGACAAGCGGATTATTATTGCAGCACGGTAATGAAGTAACATCAACTTTCTTATTCGGACGTGTCGAGGAAAATGCACCTTCTTTTGAAAGACCGTTTATGAATGTTGATCATTATAGAGTTCTTTCACCAACATCAGGTGACAATGGCGATTGGGATTTGTTTGATGTCCTTAAGAAAATTCAGTCCGTTCTTGATAGTGGTGACTATAAGTTCGCTAATCTAAGTATTGGTCCTCATCTTCCAATTGGCGATGATGAGGTTCATGCATGGACTGCTGTTTTAGACCAAATCTGTGCTAAGCATGGGATATTACTTACTGTTGCTGTTGGGAATGATGGTCATGAGGACGGTGATGCAGCGAGAATACAACCTCCTTCCGATATGGTAAACGCGCTAGCGATTGGTGCTGCTGATCGTAGCGGTGAAAAATGGGGGCGGGCACCATATAGCTGTATTGGCCCTGGCAGAAGCCCCGGATTCGTTAAACCTGATGGTGTTATTTTTGGTGGAAGCGACGACGAGCCTTTTTACACTTACAACCCGCTGCTTGGTTCTATAGTCGGAGTTCAAGGAACCAGTTATGCCTCTCCATTAGCATTGAGAACGGCCGCTGGAGTTGCGGCTCTATCAGGAACCCCATTGAACACCATTGCATTGAAAGCGTTGCTTGTTCATCATGCTGAAACATCAAGAAAATATTCGCGTGAACATATCGGTTGGGGACGGTTTAGTGAAGATCCTAACGTTTTAATCGATTGTGCGAATGATACTGCTACAGTAATTTACTATGGTTCATTAGCAAAAAATAAATATTTAAGGGCACCGATCCCATTCCCCGATGTTCCCTTTGACGAAGCATTTGAGCTTACCGCTACTTTATGCATTCAAACCCCAGTTGATCCTGAACATTCAGTAAACTATACAAGGGCCGGTATGCAGGTAACTTTCCGTCCAAGATTCGGCCTTGACGATGCCGATACTGATGATTTCTTTGGTCAAAAAAGCCAGTATAAGACCGAAAGGGAGTGTAGGAGTGAAGGTCATAAGTGGGAAACTTGCTTGCACAGAAGCAAAAAATTCAGTGCTGAGACATTATTAAGCGATCCAGTTTTTGATATACGGTATCACGCCCGAGATTCTTCGCGCCATGTTAAGGGGGTTTCAGCCCCTGATATGCAATATGCGATGGTAATAAGCGTAAGGGTAAAAGACTTTGATTTATATAATGTTATTCGCCAGCGATATACAATTCTAAATCCTATTCAACTGCGCACACAGATTTCTCTCGACACGTAATTTTCATGGCCGCGAAAGCGGCCTTTTTTCTGTAAATTTTTATGAATTTATATGCACGATAGTGCACAAATTTGCACAATTTTTTTGAGGCTATTTATACCCTTTCCGCCCTGTGGCGGCGCGGTCTGACCCCGGATCGGGAAATGCACAAAAAACGAAGCAAATGTCGTGCGCAGGTGACGGGGGAACAGCCCACGCGACGGAGGGTCGGGAGGTGATGCCTTTAATTGCCATTCTCCGGCCTTTTTCGCCTTCTCCGCGCGTTTTCTCATGTCTGGATGTGTTCAGGGTAAATTGCAGATTGCGCCTGCCAGAATGGCGCTCATGCGCTCTGAGTGAGGGGCGTTAAAGGTTGTGCTGAGTGGTGCTCAGTTGGTGGCCGTTCTTGCGAGGATTGAAAATTATTGAAGGAGAACCGCCGCAGGTTGTGCAGCGGTTGGATCGGGTTACTCGTCTTTGAGCAGAGCGTAGGGATTGAAGCGGATCACTTCCTGACCGAGCCAGTCATTGACGCCTTTCATTGCTTCCATCACAGGCAACATTTCGTTGATGGCAAAGACGCGCGCGGCTTTCTCAACATCACCGAGCGAGCCGTTGCCTTCCGGCATTGCGCCCATCAGTTGCGGCGGGATGCGGTGAGCGTCGCGGAGATCGTTGCGCGTTGCTGATTTGATGTTAAGAAACTCATCCTTTGCCGATATCTGGCTGAACGGCAATAGTTGCACGCCGTCTTTGCCGCCGCCCGGCGCGTGGATCAGCACGTTTTTGAAGGAGCCTTTCCCTCTGGCCTGTGACAGCGTCTTTTGCACCACCTTTATGCTTTCCTGATCCACCTTCTCCGAGCCGACATAGAGAATACATCCGGCGTGAGAGCCGTTGTCGTAATAGAGTTTGCGGAACTTATCGGCGGAATGTGACAGGCTGGCGGACAGAAGCGCCCCCATGTATTCCGGCATACCGTAGATTTCCTGATGAATGTCCGGGTTCATGATGTGGCAGACCTCGCCCGCCTTAAACTCGTATTCATCTTTCCACTGCCGGATAAACCAGTAGGTATCAAGATCGCTTCCCCGTCGCGTGTTCAGCGCCGGAACATGCTTAAGTTTTAGCGGCTCTCCCAGGTGATTAGACCGACGCTCAAGATAGGCATTGCCGAAGACGAACCAGTCCAGCGCAAACGCAGAGAAGGCCTGCCGCGAGAGTAACGGATGAGGGATATAGCACCCGGTCAGCACATTGCGTTTGAAGTAAAGCGCCGACTGATGCAGCGGGGACTGTGTGAACGCACGGGTTAACCCCTTCCAGTCTATTGGCGTCTCGTAGTACCGACCGTTATCGACGCAGCACATGCTGTCCAGCAGATCATAGCCGTCTGTTACTGAATATGGCCCGTCAAACGTGAAGGCGCTGAGCGCCGGATCGCTTCTGAGAGCGTCAGAGATATCAGGCTGTCCGGCACTGCCACTGCTGGCAGTGTGTTTGTTTTTGTAGGTGCGCTTCTTCATCAGAACTCCATAGCAAACCCGCCGCTGCCACTCTCCTGGCCCAACGGTTCGTTAATAATGGCGAGCATATTCGCCCAGGCTAAATCACCGTGGCTGACGCCGCGCGAGCGGTCAGTGTCATAGGTGATGAATCCGCCAGGCGTCTTTACCTTGCGAACAGAGTTAAATGCGTTGATCAGCGCGCGCTCGCTGCGGTCATATTCCCAGCGCCCGGCGCGGATCAGTTGTAGCATTTTCAACACCAGGGCGCGCTTTGACGTCATTGACATGGTGTAGGGCATTGCCATCGGGAAGAACTTCTTCACTATCTGGTAAACGGCCTCACCGTTACCGCCCGTCACGTCGATGCCGACATGCTGCACGTTGTATTTGAAGGTGAAGTTTTCGATAACTTTCGCCTGCTCTTCAAATTCAAGGCCGCGCACCTGTTCCGTTTCCACCGTGCGGAATTTACCGCCCGGCACCAGTGGCGGCACCACAACGCAAATCGCGCCGCTGTCACCGTTGCCGCTGCTGCCGTTGGCGTCATAACCTATCCAGACTGGGCGATTACCCATCGGTCTGGACGCGAAAGGCTTCCAGTCCGGCCATTCGTCGTAACCATCTACCCCGCAGCCAATCAGGGCGTTAAGGTTGAAGGCAGACTCGCCATCGCGAACGAACTCGCACATGTACAGGTTGCGGAATTCATCCTCGCTGTTTTCATCCTGAATTTCTTCAAGATCGGTATACTCCCAGCCGTGGTCTATCACATCCTTCAGGGTGACAATCTGACGCCAGGTTTTATCCGGACATAACAGCCCGCTGTTCAGCGTTTTCCAGCCCACATCAAACGCTTTGCGCTGTGCCTTCGGGCGTTTCTCATTCCAGCGATCGCCCGTCCAGAACGGATAAGCCTCATGGGTCTCACCTGACGGCGTGGAAAAGTAAGTACGTGTCAGCCCCTTCAGCGTTGCCATCGCACCCGCAACCTTTCGCAGGTTGGTGAAGTTGCTGACCCAGAAGAATTCGTCAAACTTCAGGTTGCCCGTATATGACTGCGCTGTTGCAGCGGACGTGCCGAGGAAATGCAGCTCTGCGCCGTTACTCAGTACGATTTTGTCACCGCCCTTAAGCTCAACGTCCACCTCTTCCGCCATCTTCTGAATGAATCCCCTGAACTGGTGCGCCTGACGGCGGGATGCAGACAGAAATATCTGGTTGCGCTGGTACGGGTATTTCACATCATCGCGCAGCGCATCAAGCAACGCCTCGCGTGCAAAGTACCAGGTTGCGCCAATCTGGCGGGACTTCAGTATCATGCGGTTTCGGTGGTGGCGTTGCTCATACCAGCCGCGTTGATGCCACGAAAGGGAATCAAGTATTTTCTCCCGCAGCGCGACGATCTGTTCTTCGGTGAAGTGGTTTTTCAGCTTGCGCTTGCGTGGCTTTTTGCCCGCGCCAGCCCCTGCCGGTTGTCCGGCAGACAGCTTTTTCAGTTGCCGGGTCAGCAGGTCAATCTCCTTGAAGTCTCCCCCGGTCTTATCTTTCTTGTCCGTAAGCTGGATGAGGCGCGCATCCATCGACTGGCTGACGCGCTGTACGGGCGGCGTTTCATCCCATTCATCGCGTTTCTTCCAGGCGTAAATTGTGTTCTGATTAATCCCCATCAGGCGCGCGATCTCCGCTGGCGGGTAGCCCTGCCAGTAAAGTTGTTTTGCCCTCTGACGTACAAAAGTGTCCTGTATCATCTGCCCTCCACCGTTTATGGAGTGAAGATTACCCCGCGCGCGATCCCGCTATCGCCCCCTTTATGGTCTGGCCTTCCTCCGACAACAAAACCTCGTTGAGACAGCAAGTTACGCTCTGCCATCATGGCCGTACAGAAACCACTCAACAGGATTATCGACATGGCTAGCGCAGCTAAACCAGCCCGTAAGAAATTCCGCGTTGCTGTCTCCGGTGCCACCGTTGACGGGCGTGAAATTCGCCCTGAGCACCTTCGTGATGCAGCAGCAAACTACAGCCCCGACGTGTACGGCGCACGCGTCAACGTGGAGCACTATCTTTCGCCGTTCCCCGGCAGTGATTTCGGCGCGATGGGGGATGTGACGGCGCTGAGTGCGGAAGATATCAGCGAAGGCCCGCTTGCCGGACGCACTGCGCTTTACGCCGAGATTGAACCTTCTGAGCGCATGAAGAAGCTGACGGAAGAAGGTAAGAAAATTTACTCCAGCATTGAACTGCATCCGCAGTTTGCGCTTAACGGCAAGGCGTATGTCATGGGGCTGGCGATGACCGATACCCCGGCCAGCCTCGGCACTGAGCGCCTGAAATTTGCCGCGCAGCAACGTCAGCAGGTTATGTCCTTCAACAATCAGCAGGGTGAAGCCCCGCTGTTCACCGATGCCATTGAGGCAGAAATTATCGAACTGGCTGAGCAGCGCAGCGATGAAGGTAAGCAGTGGTTCGGGCGCGTCATGGGGATTATCGGCAAAGGCCGTAAATCTGACGGTGAACAATTCAGCCAGGTGCGCGACGCCGTGGAGAACGTCGCCCAATCCCATGCCGATCTGCTGGACAGTTTTAACGACCTGAGCCGCGCCCGCGAGCAGGACAGCCAAGCTATCCAGAAGCTGACCTCCGATCTTGCCGCGCTGACCAGCAAGCTGGGAAGCACTGACGCCAATTTCAGCCAGCGGGAACCCGCGAGCGGTGGCGCTAACGCGCAACTGGCTGATTACTGATATTCACAAAGAGAGCAGAGAACATGGATAACAATACCCGCCAGCTATTTGATCAGTACATCGCCCGGCAGGCACAGCTAAACGGCGTTTCCACCGCCGCTGTCGCTGCAAAATTTGCCGTAGATCCGACGCGTCAACAGCGCCTTGAGCAGGCCGCACAGCAGGATGATTCTTTCCTGAGCAAAATTAACGTGTTTGGCGTCAACCAGCAGATTGGTCAGAAAGTCCTGATCGGCAGTAAAGGCCCGATGGCTGGCGTAAACAACAGCGTCACCAGTCGCCGCAACCCAGGCTCAAATCATTCAATGGAGCCGCTCGACTACATGTGCCGCAAGGTCAACTATGACTACGGCATCAGCTATGAACAGCTTGATGCGTGGGCGCACATGCCGGAGTTCCAGCCGCTGATCAGCAAGGCAATGGCCCGTCAGATGTCGCTCGATCGCATCATGATTGGCTTTAACGGCGTGAAGTACAGCGATCCGTCTGACCGCGCCGCTAACCCGCTTTTGCAGGACTGTGGCATTGGCTGGCTGGAAAAAATCCGTAAGGAAGCGCCGCACCGCGTTATTTCCAATGTGACGATCACCTCGCGCGATGAAGATAACAAGGTTGTAGCGAAAGGCACCTACGGCAACATTGGCGCTGCGGTGTACGACGCCAAAAACACCCTGATGGATGAGTGGCACAAGCGTAACCCGGATAACGTGGTGATTCTGGCGGGCGACCTGCTGACGACCAGCAATTTTTCAGCCATCAACGCGTTGAGCCAGACCAATCCGAATACCGAAATGCTGGCCGGTCAGTTGATTGTCGCGCAGGAGCGCGTAGGCAACATGCCGACCTTTATCGCGCCTTACTTCCCGGTGAATGGCGTGCTGATCACGCCATTCAAAAACCTGTCGGTGTACTACCAGCGCGGCGGTCTGCGCCGGACGATCAAGGAAGAGCCGGAATACAACCGTGTCGCAACGTATCAGTCTTCAAACGATGACTTCGTCATTGAAGACTACGGCAATGTTGCGTTCATTGACGGCATTCAGTTCGCCCAGGCTGAAGCGGCAGGCGAGTGACAGAAGCGGCGGGGCATTGCCCCGCCATGACGGGGAGAAGTGACGATGTTAACACCGGCACAACGACATTTTCAGAAGGTCATGGCAGAACGCCGGGGCCAGGCGGATGAAGAATCCGATATCCAGCGTACCGCGCATGAGCAAATTCTGCATCGCCTGCGTATGGACTTATCCCGCCTCAGCGGCGTGCAGTCCGAAGAAACCAAAGCCGAAATGAAAAAATCCATGCTGCCTGAATACGAGGGATGGATTGAAGGCACGCTCGACGGCGACAACGGACGGCAGGATGAAGTCATTACCAGGCTGATGGTCTGGGCGATTGATTGTCGTGATTATGCGCTTGCGATGAGGCTTGGGCGTTATGTGGTGCGCCACGGACTGACACTGCCGGATAACTTCAACCGCACAGCGGCAACATTCCTGACCGAAGAAATGAGCAAGCCACTGTTGACGCTCGCGGCTGCTGATGCCGACGCTGATTTATCAGCCAGCACCGCAGTGCTTGACGAAGTGGCGGAAATTGTCGCCGACAGTGATATGCCGGATGTGGTGCGCGCCAAGTTGTGTAAGGCCCGTGCACTTGCCCGCCGTGGTGCGACTGATATCACGACCAAAGCGGAAGCGCTGGCGCTGTTCCGTGAGGCGCTGACGCGAAACCCCAACGCCGGGGTGAAAAAAGAGATTGCCACGCTTGCCCGTGAAGTTAAGAAGCTGTCTGTGGATGGCGGCACGGGTGAAGGCGATACGGCCAGCACCGACAAAACTGACGGTACTGCAGAGCCTGTTCCTGAAAAGAGCACTACCGCCAGCGCAGCAGGTAAAGCGACGGCGCGTAAAACCACGACTAAGACGGCAACAGGCAAAGCGACAAAGCGCAAGCCTGCCAGCCAGAAAAAGAATTAACGACTTCGGCCCCGTCCGACAGGCGGCGCGGGTGGATATCTGCCCGTAAAAGGTCTTTTAACCACCCGCCCACCGCCTGATTTATGGGAGATAAGTGCATGAGCAGCCTTGTGGCAAATAAGCGCGTGTTGCCTGCCGACAGTGATACCCCCGATGTTGATGATGGCGATACCACTGTCAGCGCCGGGGACTTCTGGCCGGTGATTAAACTGGCCGATCTCCGTCTGGCCGCGCGTATCACTGGCGGTATCACCACGTCCAGGCTGATGCACGTCACCACTGAAGCGGTAGCCCATGTCACCGCACAGTTGCTGGACTGGCGCGCCGCGCAGGTCAGCGCAGGCTTTCACACGCTGGAAGATGTGCCTTCAGTCCTGCCGTCAGGTGAGACGGAAAAGCTGGTTATCAACGGTGAAAACGTGAAGGTGTACCGCTTTCGCCGTGCAGTCTATTCGATTGCCAGGGCGCTGGTACTTGAAGGCTATCGCGACGTTGATACCACGGCGAAAGGCGACAAAGACGCCGCCGCGCTTGACCTGCAACGGGATGATCTCTGGCGGGATGCCCGCTGGAGCATCGCTGATATTCGCGACAAACCACGACTCTATGCGGAGCTTTGCTGATGAAAGTTAAGGCGTTGCAGGGGGATACGGTGGATTTGCTTTGCTGGCGTCACTACGGCACCACGCAGGGCGTTACCGAAAAAGTGTTATCCGCCAATCCAGGACTGAGTCAGCAGGTTTTTCTTGATGCCGGTCAGGAGATTGAACTGCCGGAAATCTCGCGTAAAGCGACACAGGAGATGGTGCAGCTATGGGATTAAGTTTCTTTCAGCGCCTGAATGACTGGCTGACATTTACCATGTCAGCAATGGTCACAAGTATCGGCGTCATGACGCTGAGCGAAAAGATTGCGCTGGCCGGTCTTCTCGTCGGGATGGTTTTTGGTGCCCGTGGATGGCTCTATCGCGCCCGCATCGAACGAGGGCAGAAGCGTCGCAACGAACTGATTAACCAGATCCTTGAGCAGGCAGAACACAGACAGATGAGTGGGTCAGAGCGCCGGGCGCTTGACCTCCTGCAACAGAATGAGCCGGAAGATGAAACAGCTTATTAAAAAATGCTCCATTGCGGCCATTGTTGCGCTGGGTATCACGCTGAGTCCGGGCGCGTTGCGCACAACGCCTGAAGGCCAGCAGAAGATTGCTGGCTGGGAAGACTGCCGGAATACGCCCTACTACTGCACGGCTGGCGTGCTGACGGTTGGAATTGGTTCGACGGGACGTGTTGAAAAGCGTGAGTACAGCGACAGCGAGATCGCCGGTCGCTGGATTAACGATATGCGGCACGCTGAAAACTGCATTAACCAGAATTTTGAAGGCGCGCATATGCCGCAGTCTGCCTTTGAGGCAATGACGGATGCCGGTCTTAATGTGGGGTGTACTGGCCTGATGTGGTTCACGGACGACCAGAAGCGAAAGCAGCGCACGACCATCTGGAAGAAGGCGCAGGCGCATGAATGGCAGGCGATGTGTAACCGGCTGACAGACTTTGTGAACAGCGGCGGTAAACGCAGCCAGGGGCTGGTTAACCGGAGAACGGATTTTAAGGCGTGGTGCCTGCGTGACGTGGAGGCTGTTAAGTGAAGATTACAGCCATTTTATGCGCACTGTTGGCGCTGGCCTCTGGTGGCCTGCTCTGGCAGACACATCAGCGCGGTAAAGACTCCGTCCGCAATGAAGCACTTTCCCGCGAGGTGAAGAGTAATGGTGAGGTGCTGGATGAGCTGCGGGCGCTGACTGCTGACGCCCGCGAAGTCCTTGCACAGTTGCGGGCAACCGAACAGCAAAGAAACGCCGAGGGAGAAAAGCGACGTGAAAACATGCGCGATGCCATCAAAGACGATACGTGTGCCAGTACTGTTGTGCCTGCTTCTGTCAGTAACAGCCTGCAACACCGTACCGCCGCAGCCGCAAATGAAAATCATGCACGAACCGGTGCCGGAAAGCCTGACGGCAGCAACGCCAGCGCCGGAACTGACCGCCCCGGTAACGTGGGGCGCAATAGCCATCTGGAGTGATCGCCTGCGCGATGCGCTGGATACCTGCAACGCCGATAAGGCGGCGATAGCCGATCTCGATCTGCGCCGCCTGAAAAGACTGACTGACCACGCGAGGGCAACACCATGACTTTATTCGACTACCTGAGCGCTCACCCTTACTGGACGCTTATTTACCTGCTGATCATTGCGGGCGCGATTGAACGTTTCGGGCGTTAAGAAGGTATCACCATGCTGAAAGCTGATTCACTACGCGAGACCCTGACCCGCGCTAACAAATGGTGCAGGGCCAATCCTGAAGCCTTCACCGTATTTGTGGAAGAAGGGAATATCGAGACGACCGGCGAAACACCGTCGTTTATGTACCGCTATACCCTGGTGTTGTTTGTGATGAACTTTGCCGGTGATATTGATGATTTCACGCTGCCGTTAATGGCATGGCTCTGGCACAACCAGCCCGATCTGCTGCTGAACCAGGAGAAGAACCGAAACATTAAATTTACGACCCTTATCAACAACGACGATACCGCCGACATTCTTTTTGAAATGCCGCTGCGCGAGCGTGTGAAGGTCACTCTGGATGAAAACGGTATTCCCCGGGCGGAGCATTTGCCGGAACCTAAACCGCGCATCCCGTCAGCGGACGGCGACTGGAGCGCCATTTTTGAGGATGTGACGTGGGAGGCTGACACGCATGAGTAACGATCTCTTCCGTGAGTTGGATCAGGTCTTCAGCGACATACTGGCGGGCACCTCTCAGGCCGGACGTATTCGCACCGCCCGCGCGGTGGGTCAGGCACTGCGAAAGAGCCAGCAACAGCGCATTAAAGCCCAGCAAAATCCGGAAGGTTCGCCATATCCCGCCCGCCGTCGCCGGGTGCTGCGTTCTCAACAGGGCATTGTGTTTGTCTGGCAGGGCGAGATCCGCCGCCTCAAAAACTGGCACGGTGGCCGGGGAAAATACGGGCGAACCATTACCGGCTTTGACGAAGAGCGAAACGATATTCGCACGTTTTACCGCAGCGATATTGAGCGTTACATCGAGATCAATACGCGCTCAGTGCGCCGCAGCACTGCGAAGAAGGTGCCGATGTTTCAGCGGTTGCGCAGTTATCGCTTTCTCAAAATGCGCGCTGATGCTGGCGGTACTTCCGTGGGTTATGACGGCGTGGCTGCGCGCATTGCGCGTGTGCACCAGTACGGCCAGCGCGATCAGGTCGGGCCGGGTGCTTTTGCTAAATATCCGGTGCGTGAGCTGCTGGGCTTTACCGCTGGCGATGAACGGATGATTACGGAACAGGTGATTAACAGCCTGGGGAGTGCCGCACGATGAGCGCTGAACTGATCCGCCTGCTGGAAAATATCCTCCGCGTCGGCGTCGTTATTGCCGTTGATGAAGAGAGCTGGCGCGTGCGCGTGCAAAGCGGCGAGCTTCAGACCGACTGGCTGCGCTGGAACACCACGCGCGCCGGGGCATTCAGTATCTGGGTGCCGCCTTCCGTGGGTGAGCAGGTCTGGCTGGGCTGTATCGGTGGCAACCCTGAAACGGCGGTCATTATCGGCAGTCTCTACAGTAGTGACCACCCTGCGCCGGGCAGTAGCCTGAAAGAGATTGTGCTGACAGCGCCAGACGGAGCCTCTTTTCGCTATGACGCAGAGGCCAGCACACTGGAAGCGCAGGGCATGAAGACAGTACATATCAAAGCCTCTGCCAGCGTCACGCTTGAAACACCGATTGTGGAATGCACCAACCATCTGAAAGTGCGGACGTTCGAACTGTCGGAGGGTGGCACGATGAAGGGTAATGTTACCCATTCTGGCGGATCGCTTTCGTCTAACGGGGTAACGGTTCATTCGCACGTGCATGGTGGTGTGCAGGGTGGCAGCAGCAACACCGGGGGGCCGAAATGACAGTCCGCTATACCGGAATGAACCCGGACGGCACGGGCCAGCTTACCGATACCGATCAGCTGTGGAATTCAGTACGCGACATACTGACCACGCCTCTGGCAAGCCGGGTGATGCGGCGGGATTACGGCAGTATGATCCCAGATCTGCTGGATGAACCGCAAAACGAAGTGACGCGCCTGCAATGTATGAGTGCGGCTGTGATCGCCCTGACGATGTGGGAGCCGCGTATTGCCCTGAACGGCATCAATATCAGTTATTCAAAGGATGGCGCTGTCACCGCTGAACTGGTCGGCATTATCACCGAAACCATGCAGACGGCAGGCAGTGCGCTGACGCTCAGGAGTGGCAGCAATGGCAACAGTTGATTTATCGCAGCTACCGCAGCCGCAAATTATCGAAGTGCTGGACTTTGAAGTCATTCTCAGCGAGGTCAAAGCCGTCATGCTGGCGGCATTCCCGCAGGAACAGCAGGCTTCTGTTGCCGCCGCTCTGGAGCTGGAATCCGAACCGCTGAACGTGATCGCCCAAGTGGTTGCCTACCGTGAAATGATGCTCAGGCAGCGGATTAATGATGGCGCTGCGGCGTGCATGTTGAGCCATGCCGTATCGTCCGATCTTGATAATCTCGCGGGAAACCTGAACACCGAACGTCTGATCATCACCCCAGAGACGGCAACCACTGACGCGGTAACGGAAAGTGATACCGCACTGCGTTTGCGCGCGCAGGCTGCATTTGAAGGGCTGAGCGTGGCGGGGCCAACCGGTGCATACGAATATTTTGCTAAAAGTGCCAGCGGCAAAGTGGCAGACGCCAAAGCGATAAGCCCGTCGCCTGCCGTGGTGGTGGTCTCTGTGCTATCCACCGAGGGCGACGGCACTGCCAGTGCGGAACTGCTGGCGACGGTGGATAAGGCGCTGTCTGCTGACGATAAGCGCCCCGTTGCCGATCGTCTGACCGTTCAGGCAGCGGAGATAGTGAATTATCAGATCAATGCGCTGCTGTATTTCTACCCCGGGCCGGAGTCTGAACCAATCCATACCGCCGCGCAGGACGCGCTTCAGTCCTGGCTGAATCAGCAGGGCAAGATTGGCCGTGACGTTGCCCGCTCAGCCATTATGGCGGCGCTGCATGTTCAGGGTGTGCAGAGGGTGGAGCTGCTGGAGCCTGCCAGCGATATTGTGATCGCCGATACGCAGGCGGCGCGGTGTGAGTCCTTTACGATCGAGACCGGGGGCACAGATGAATAACAACATGCTGCCGCCTTCGGCCAGCAGTTTTATGCGCAGTACGGAGAAGGTGACGGAACGGCTTACCGATATTTCTGTTGACCTGCGCAAGCTGTGGAACCCGGACGAATGCCCCGCTGATCTTCTGCCTTATCTCGCCTGGGCGCTGTCAGTTGACCGCTGGGATAAGAACTGGTCAGAACAGACCAAGCGGCAGGTGATTAAAGCCTCCTGGCTGGTTCACCGTCAGAAGGGCACTATTTCCGCTTTGCGTCGCGTCGTTGAACCGTTCGGCTTTCAGCTGCGCGTGATCGAGTGGTGGCAGAGCGGTGAAGAGCCGGGAACATTCAAACTTGAAATCGGCATTCAGGAGCAGGGGATTACGGAGGAAACCTATCTTGAGCTTGAGCGCCTTATTGACGACGCCAAGCCGAGAAGCCGCCACCTGACTGGCCTGTCTCTTTCGCTTCAGTCGCAGGGGGATATCGTGGCCGGGGCAGGATGTTATATCGGCGATACGCTGACCGTTTACCCCTATTTTCCTGAAACCATATCCGTGGGCGGTGGCGACTACACCGGCGCGGCAGTCCATTTAATTGATACCGTGGAGATCGCAAGTGGCGACTAAATATTTTGCCCTGTTAACCAATATCGGGGCGGCAAAACTGGCAAACGCCACGGCATTGGGTGCGCAGGTTGAGATCACCCAGATGGCCGTAGGCGATGGTAACGGCGCGCTGCCGACACCGAACCCGGCACAGACCGCGCTGACGCATGAGCTGCGCCGTGCGCAACTGAATATGCTGACTATTGACCCGGTTAACACCAATCAGATCATTGCGGAACAGGTCATACCGGAAGATGTGGGCGGATGGTGGATCCGTGAGATCGGCCTGTTTGATAAAGACGGCGATATGATTGCGGTTGCCAACTGTGCAGAGACTTATAAACCACAGTTGCAGGAAGGCAGCGGGCGCGTGCAGGTGATTCGCGTGATCCTGATTGTCAGCAGCACCGAAGCTATAACGCTGAAAATCGATCCGTCCGTGGTACTGGCAACCCGTAAATATGTTGATGATGCCGTTATTGAGGTTAAGGCTTATGTAGATCAGAAATTGGCCGCGCATGTAGCTGCCAGTGATCCCCATACGCAGTATTTGCTTGAGACGGATATTGATACATATATCCCAGTTGGATTCCCACTTCCGTGGCCGCAGGCGACGCCTCCGGGCGGCTGGCTTAAATGTAATGGTGCAACGTTTGATACCGCCAAATATCCGAAACTGGCGAAAGTCTATTCCACCGGGAAATTGCCGGATCTGCGAGGTGAGTTTGTTCGTGGCTGGGATGATGGGCGCGGCACTGACAGCGGGCGCATTTTATTGACGGCTCAGAACGATGCTATTCGCAATATCACGGGAGAGCAGTCGCTTGATGTTCCCTATAACGGTAAGTCAACAGGAGCATTCTATAATAATGGCAAAAATGCCAATGAGGGAATTTATGAGGATGGCTCTTTCATATTAGATGCACCGAGTGTTGGCGGAACAGGTGGCTTGAATCCTTCTCAGGGTGAAAAAATATTTTTTGATGCCTCTCGCATTGTTCCTGTGGCGTCTGAAAACAGGCCGCGCAACGTTGCATTTAACTACATCGTGAGGGCTGCATAATGTCAGAGGCAAAATTAAACAGCAATTTTATTGCGATAGTGGCCGGTGATATTACCGTGTTTAATTACGATGGCGAAACGCGCGAGTATCTTTCCTCATCCGTTGAATACCTGGCCGTTGGGGTTGGAATTCCCGCTAACTCATGCACTGATGCGCCGGGTGAAAGTAAAGAAGATTTCACTATTTGCCGGTCAGCGGATTTTACCGCCTGGGAATACGTAGCTGATCACCGTGGAGAAACGGTATATAGCACTGAAACAGGTGAAGCGGTGATTATTTCCGCCCCCGGTGATTACCCAGATGACACCACTACGCTTGCACCGCCAACGCCTTACGACACATGGAACGGCAGCGAGTGGGTGACGGATACGAAAGCGCAGCACGCAGCGGATGTGGAAGCGGCGGAGCAACAGAAGGCTGCGTTACTTGCAGAGGCACAAACAACGATCAGCCTATGGCAGACCGAACTACAGTTAGGCATTATCAGCGATGAAGACAAAGCCAGCTTGATAGCATGGATGAAATACATCAAAGCTGTGCAGGCTGTTGATACGTCGAAAGCGCCGGACATTACCTGGCCGGATAAGCCAGAATAAGTCTGCATTCCGGCACGCACTGCCAGTTTTAACTGTGCTGGCCATGTGTATCGAGTATGATCATTTTTAACGGTGCTGCAGCACGGTCAGTTATGGCGGTGTGTTACGGAAGATGAAGCGGGCAAATGCCCGCTTTAGTTTTATATGGATACCGTCAGAACAGGCCAGACAGCGTACTGCTGGCGGAGTTGTAGGCGGACGTGGCTTTATCCTTCAAACCTGAAAGCAGGTCGCCAACGGACGACGCTTGCAGGCGTTCGCGTAGGTCTTCATCACAACGCTGAAAGCTGATTGAAAACTCAATTTTTTTCGCCTTCCCGTAGCGGTCAAATTCCGTATGCGTGGCCTGTAGCCCGGTCAGCACATACATACCGTAAATCTGCCCCGCACCGCTGATTAAAGGCCAGGGACGCCCGGTGTATGCCTGGGTTGCCAGAACGGTAAGAGATACGTCGCCGCCCGTAATTTCAGGGTAAAGCACCCCGTCAAGGTTGATCTGCGTCTCCCCCGCGCCGATGTACTGCCATTTTGCCGATCGGTTGATGCGATCATTCTTCACATGGCGCCAGTTCAGCGAGTGGCGAAGTTGCTGGTAAGGCAGCGTCTTCAGTTCAAAAACGAACATCCCGTATATCATCATCATAATGTTGCTTCCCCTTAATCTCTGTCTTTGAAGCTGCCGCGATTGAGCCGCGCAAGGCGGGCCATTTCGGCATTCACTGCGTCGGCGGCAATCCGGCCAATTTCGCGCGCGTCCTGCCGGTCAACGCCGTGAAGATGTACGTGGATTTCTCCCGTAAAGCCGCCAGTGGCAACCGGTATATTGCTGGAGCTGCGGCTGACTGGCAGAAGTTCAGCCTGTTTAACGGGAAGCGATGCCGCTACCACTGCGGGGCGTGCGCTTAACCCGTTGTTCCTGACTGTGCTGGCCAGCTGCGATTCCTTCCATTCCCCACGAACGGCCAGCGCACGAGGCAGGTTTTTAAACACGATATCGCCGGGGCCGATCTTCTTCGTGTTGTCGGCTGTCGTTTTGGTGTTGCTGTCGATACTCTGCAACCTGCGCATAGTGCCGTTATCGCCGGTTAGCGGTGATGTGGGTTGCGGTGCGCCAGGCGGAACGTTATTCACCTCAACTTTTTTCGGTGCAACCTTCGCGATATCTCCCTGAAGAAGGGCGACTTTGTCCTGAAGAACAGCCATGCGCTGTGCGTCTTCGATCTTCTTTCTGGCTTTTTCGGCCTCATCAGGCAGAACACCGAGCTTTTCAAGGATCCAGGCTAATGTATCCAGCAGCATTTTTGCGGGAGCCAGGACAAGCTGGAGCGCACCGCCCAGGACATTGCCGAACACCTCACCGGCGCTGGCGCATTTATCCAGTGTTTCTTTGCTGGACTCCATCGGGGAAAGCAGAGATTTGAACCAGTTAAAGACCTGGCTAACAGCGCTGCTTATCGCATCAAAGATAGGGCTAAACTGCGCGAAGGTCTCACGTAACGGGGCCAGTCTTTCCATGATGCCGGTAAATACACCCGCAAAAAATGCTTTAAGAGGCTCCCAATAACGCCAGATAAGAACCCCGGCAGCAACAAACGCCGCTACTATCAGGCCAATCGGACTCAACAGCAGTGACAGCGCAGTACCCAGCATAGACACAGCAGTTGTGATAATGCTCCATATGGTCGTAAAACCCGTAAGGCGAAGTGCAAGCATTCCGAGGTTTTTGGTCAGTGCGCCCAGCGCGGCACCAGGCGCAAGAAATACCCCCATAAGTGCGCCACGCATAGCGGGTATGATGGTTGAAACTCCCCGCATTTTCCCTGCTAATGAGCCGAGAACTGACCCCCATCCGCGCACGCTTGCCATTGCCGGGCCGGAAGCCGTGCCGAGTGTTCGCAGAGCGGCAACCGTTCCGGTTATGCCTCTGCCCCCCGTCAGTAGGGTAAAACCTAGCTGAAGTTTAGCCAGCGGCCCCATCAGCAGGCCGACCGCCAGCGATGTGCCACCAATGGCGGCGGTCAGTGCCAGAACACTACCACCGACAACCAGCAGAGATTGGGTGAGCTTCGGATTTTCCTTCGCCCACTGCGTCATATTCCCCACAACGTCACTCAGTCCCTGAGTCAGGGCGCGGAGCTGATTATCGACGAGATCGTTAATCTGGATGCGGAAGCCTTCCCAGGCGCTGTCCAGATTTTTGAGATCGCCATCAAGGTTATCCGCCATTATTTTGGCGGCCTTCTGCGCCTCACCTTTGGCGTTTTTCAGTGCTTCCAGCAACTTCTGGAGTTCCCCACTCCCGGCTGACATAACCAGTGCCTGCAATGACTTTGACGCCTCTTCACCGGCGATATCTTTAAAGAAAGAGAGCTTGTCGGTATCGCCGTACTTGCTGATCTTTTTATAGAGTTCAGTGAGAACCTCTTCAGCAGGGCGCATTTTCCCCGTGGCGTCAGCAACGTCTACGCCCAGTTCCTTGAGGGCGGTTTTTGCCCTGCCGGTTGGCGCGGCAAGGCGTGAAAACGCGGCCTGTAATCCTGTACCGGCGATACTACCGCGCAGGCCTACGTTCGCCATTACGCCGATCATGGCTGTTGTCTGTTCGACGCTGACGCCAAGACTGGAAAGACCTGTCCCGGCGTACTTCATCGCCTCACCGATATTTTGCAGATCGGTGTTGGTGCGGGTGAACGCCCCCGTTAGTACGTCACTGACGCGATCCATTTCTTTGGGATCGAGACGGAACTGAGACAGAATATTTGAGCTGATATCGGCGCTTTCGCCTAAATCCATACCACCGGCCAGCGCCATATTGAGCACGCCGGGCAGTGCGGCCTGAATGGCCTGCGGAGTGAAACCGGCCATAGCGAGAAACGCCTGCCCGCTGGCGGCGTCAGTCGTGGTGAACTGCGTTTCAGCGCCCAGCTTTTTGGCCTGTTCACGAAGTGCGGAAAAGTCAACGGAGCTTTTGTCTATACGGGTCAGCGCCTGCACGCGGGACATTTCCCGGTCAAACCCAACTGCGGGGGATAAGAAGCGTCCCGCTGCGTAACCGGCAGCAGTGGCCCCGGCAACGGCCATCGTGCCACCGCCGCGAAGTTTACCCGCTGTTTGCTGCATCTGGTCATAGCGCGCCCGTGCCTGTGTGACAGCGGCAAGCTGTCGCCGTTCCCGCTCCAGCGTCTGGTTGTACTGTTCGGTTCGACGTATCGCGCTCTGAATGGTGCGATCGCTGCCGACCAGCGAAACGCCGTGGCTGCGCAGCGCCTGTGAGGCAGCACGCAGCTTAACCATTTCCTGCGTGCGTGCAGAGTTAAGGCGCTCCAGCTTTGCGGCCAGCGCTGCCATATGTGCTTTTTGCTTGTCTGTAAGCTGTGTACCTTCCCGCTGCGCCTGATTCAGCCCTTCAAGCGTCCGGCTGGCTTCGTCAATTTTGCGGGAGGTCTTTTGCACGCTGTCGCGCAGACGGTTGAACGTGCGGGACTGGCTGTCCAGATCTTTAATGCTGGATTGCGTTTTTTTGAGGGATTCTGACAAACCGCCCGCGCTCTGGCGGGCGGCATTGACCGGGCGGGTAAGTTTATCGATCGCGCTGAACGCGACGCGGATATTAAGGCTTTTCACTGTCACTGGCTCCACTTCGGACAGCCGCCCGCTCACGCCAGGCTATGACTTCGCCCAGTTCCATCGTGAAGACTTCAGAGGGCGGCCAGTTGAAAACAACCGCGATATCAGCGACCAGATCGTCGATCAGGTCGAACCGCAGGAGTGTTACTGATTCTCCGTCTCCGCCTCGTTCGATGCTCCAGACCCCGCAGGTGTCAAAAAAGGGACGAGCGCTTCTGACAGGCTGACGAAATCGCGGGTATCCATTTCATTGATTTCGATCTGTTTGAGGCGCGGTGACGTGACGCGGGTCAGCAGTACCGCCACCGAATCCACATCCATATTCATCACGTTAACCAGCTTCAGCCCGCGCAGGGAGCCAGCCTGTTTGATCTCATCCGTGATCGTTACCTGAGTAATTTTCTCATCGCCGCGAACAACGGGTTTTACCAGCGTAATGGCGTTATCGTTTTTTTTGCTCATTGTTTAATACTCCGGGCGGCACGGCTGTACCGCCACTTATCAGATTAATCAGTTACCCATTCCCAGCACAGATGTAATGCGGTCAGGGTAGATATTCTTGCCGTCTTTCTTGTAGATGAAGTTCAGCAGGTCAAACTCAAACATCGGCTTGTCGTCGATGGTGAGCCTGTAATAGGTGTTCTTCATCGTGTAGCTGACGGAGGTGTCTTCTCCCTGCTTGCTTTCGCCGCCGTCCATTTCGGTGATGCGGCCGCGCAGTTCGACCTCAACCAGCAGGCTTTCTCCATCGGTGTAATATTCACCGGCGAAGCGGAAGCGGGTTTCGTCGATATCGCCGCAGTAATTCAGCAGTAACGACTGAACCAGACCGCCAACCACCATCGTGGTATCCAGTGCGCCACTGTCCAGACCGAGATCCACCGCAGCGGAGCCAATCATCCCGCCGCCCTGAAAGTCTTCAGTCTTGCGGGTCAGTTTTGGCAGCGTCACGGAAGAGACTTTGCCGATGCAGTTGCTGCCGTTCACAAAGCAGGTGAACAGGCGCAGTTTGTGAGGAACCGCCATTTATGCACCTCCCAGGGAAGAAAACGCCGATTCGAAATACTCGTCCGTGAAGGTCTGGTAGAGCGTCAGATCTTCCATAGGCGGAACCGGTGTGTATTTATAGCGAATGCGTACCTGACCCTGACGGAGACCGGTTGTCGGGTTATCCAGGATATCAAACCAGCATTCAGCACCAATTAGCCGCCCCTGCGTCACCAGCGAATTGAGTTTGCCGCTGATGCCGCTGACCACGTCCTTAACGTTGGCAGGGGTCAGCGGTTCGTCCACTGATTCAAATTGCGCCTCAGCGATACTGTCAGCCAGAATCTGTGCCGTTCGGGTATAAACCTCAAAGATATAATCTTTGGTGTCTGTAACGCGGTTGCCCCAGAACCGGAAACCGTTACGCTTGATGAGCGTCGTGATCTCCTTGTTGTTCAGTTCGTTCGCGTCGCTGTCTTCGGCCTGAAGCGACCAGAAAACATCCTGTGAAATACCCAGCACGTTGCTTACCGACACATTGGAAAGCGATTTGTGCCAGCCCTGATTGTTGTCAATCAGAGCGCGAAGGCCGCAGGCATAGGCCGGGGCAGGGAAGGTTTCGTTTTCTCCTGTCTGCGGGTTGTATGCGATGAAATCAGGCCAGATAAGCATTAGCTCGCGATAGGCGAAGGTCGCACGATATGCGGTGGCTTCAGCCATCGTTTTGCATCCATAGCAACTGGCGTAAACAAACGCGCGCAGGTTTTGTGCAATGACGCACAGCGCGGAGGTCACTTCTTCCGTGTCGTAGCCCGGCACAGCCAGAATGCGCGGACGATAGCCGACCTTCTGCTCGGCAGTCAGAAACGCGTACATGCCGGTATAGCTGCCGTCTTCTGCCGTGCCACCCATGATGAGCTGCGACTGCGTTTTACTGCCTTCCTCTTCCGTGGCTGCTGCCACGCGCACAACGATAACCTTCGGACTGGTCTGGTCAGCGATGGCTTTGAGTGTTTTGTACAGGGAGCCGGTTTTACCCGCCTTACCCAGCACGTTGTTAACCCGCGTCAGCAACACGGGGGTATTCAGGGGAAAGGTTTCCGCGTCGGCATCATCCGCCACGGCAACGACCCCAATGACACTAGATTCAATGTCATTGATGGCCGTCACCAGGTCGGTATTCTCCCGGACGCGTACACCGTGGAAACGTGTCTCTGACATGTTAGCCACCATTACGTTATTGAGTTCGCAGTGATAATCCCTCATGTCTGAACGCTACTCACGCTATTGCGGGTCTGGCCGGACGGCGACAACAAAAACCGATTTGGTCTCTCCCGCGCGCGTGGGATCCTTCGCCGGAAGAAGGGGGAAAGCATGGCACTTACAGACCTGACTAAATCACTTAACGACGCCGGCAGCAGTTATAACGATTCACTGACCGAGGCAGTAAAAAGTCCGGGATTCAGCATTACGATGGGTGGCAAGGTACTGACGCAGCTTGATGATCGGATCATGTCGTTGTCACTGACGGACAATCGGGGTTTTGATGCCGATCAGCTGTCAATATCCATTGATGACAGTGATGGCATGGTTGCACTGCCGCCGCGTGGTGCTGAGCTTGCCGTATCATTTGGCTGGCTGGGTGAACCGCTGATTTACAAGGGGCTGTACACGGTTGACGAGGTTTCCCACGAAGGCCCGGCAGATACCATTGGCGTTACTGCCCGCAGCGCTGATTTTCGTGAAGAATTCAACGTAAAGCGCGAAGTCTCATGGCATGACGTGACCGTTGAGCGCGTTGTGTCGGCAATAGCGCACCGATACGGACTGAAGGCGCAGATCAGTGAAATGCTCATGGATATTGAGATTGATCACGCCGACCAGACGCAGGAAAGCGATATGTCTTTCCTTACCCGCATGGCGGAAATGCTGGGTGCAATTGCCACCGTCAAGAACGGCAGTCTGCTGTTTATTCTGCCGGGTGGTGGTTTGACCGCTGACGGAAAGGCGCTACCTTCTGCCAGCATTGACCGCACCAGTGGCGACCGGCACCGCTTTCGTATTGCCGATCGGGATGCGTATACCGGCGTCAGGGCTTACTGGCTGGATCTCAATTTCGGTAAAAAGAAAAAGGTCAGCGTTAAGCGCCGCAAGTCTGTAAAGCCCAAAAAAGAGAAGAGCAGCAGCCGTGAGGGCGATTACATGGAGGGCGCAGACGGTAACGTCTATGTGCTGCGCAAAACCTACCAGAATGAAGAGGCGGCTAAACGTGCGGCGGCGGCAAAGTGGCAGCAGCTTCAGCGTGGCGCGGCAGAGTTTTCGATCACCCTGGCGCGTGGCCGCGCTGAGCTTTACCCGGAAATGCACGTGACGGTTAGCGGTTTTAAGGATGAAATAGATAATCAGGACTGGATCATTGCGCGTGCTGAGCACGTCATAGACGACAGCGGTTTTACCACCCGGCTGGAGCTGGAAGCAAAAATACCTGACTGGATAGCGGAAACTGAATAAAATGAAATGGAGTTCAACTCCCACAGGGGAGCCATCATTATGTTCAGATGTCCATTCTGCGGCGCTATGGCCCGCACCCGTACCAGCCGTAAAATAACCGATATGACAATCCGTCAATATCACCAGTGTCAGAATCTGGAATGTAGCCGGTCATTCACCACGCTTAACAGCGTGGAAAGGGAAGTAACAAAACGCGCAGGTACAGCGCCGTTACCGCCTGACTTTATCCCCCGCGATGCCTTCCCGGCGTCTCACTATGGAAAGGATCAGCTAAATCTAGCCCTCTAACGCTACGCCAAATGACGGGGCCAAGGAGATGGTCGCCCCACCCTGTGAGCGGTACGCTGGCAGGGTGTTTTCTATTAATTCAATGTCTAATCGAAAAATTAGTAAGATATTATTATAAGGATGAGCTTTTGATTTTTTTTGAAGGATCCATCATATATGTGGTTATAGTATTATCCTGATCTACTTCTACTATCCTAAATCCATGATAATCAGTTCCCCAACTTCCACCAAAGTGACCATCAAATACAAATGGGATATCATTTTTTATTAACACTTCGTCATGGTCATGGTCGTGACCATTGAATACAGCTTTAACATTTTTGTATTCTGATAGTAGAGAAAGGAGTTGATCGCATTCAACGGCAAAGTGAGTTTGCGCTACAGGATTAATATGCATAAATATAAATACATTTTCTTTTGCTTTGTGCTCTCTTAGGGAAGGTGCGAATAAGCGGGGAAATTCTTCTCGGCTGACTCAGTCATTTCATTTCTTCATGTTTGAGCCGATTTTTTCTCCCGTAAATGCCTTGAATCAGCCTATTTAGACCGTTTCTTCGCC
>OKVZ01000049.1_pt1 | contig 96228 bp, 90 predicted proteins | sample 1606851 | NCBI WGS metagenome assembly OKVZ01 (sample SAMN03281010, study PRJEB24777) | human gut metagenome | isolation source: fecal sample PR157 from 1 month old male Malay infant, caesarean delivered... | reverse complement strand
ATTGCACCGTGGACCATGCCAACCGGTCTGGGAGCCTTCTTTAACACCAACGGTAGCGTCGCCGCATTGCTGGTCGCACTCTTCAACCTTGGTATCGCAACGTTAATTTATCTGCCCTTTGTTGTGGTCGCTAACAAAGCACAAAACGCGATTGATAAAGAAGAGAGCGAAGAAGATATCGCCAACGCCCTGAAATTTTAATTGATGCCGGTACGGGTAATCGTGCCGGTAAGAATAGAGAGGAACGATGTATGATGGATCTCGATAATATTCCCGATACGCAAACGGAAGCTGAAGAGCTGGAAGAAGTGGTGATGGGGCTTATCATCAACTCCGGACAAGCGCGTAGCCTGGCGTATGCGGCACTGAAACAGGCGAAGCAGGGCGATTTTGCCGCAGCAAAAACCATGATGGATCAGTCACGGATGGCATTTAATGACGTCCATGCTTGCGCGTGAACTGATTACTGAATTAATTGAGCTTCATGAAAAACTGAAGGCATAAGGAGTCGATGATGCAGCCAGTGATTAACGCGCCGGAAATTGCCACTGCCCGAGAACAGCAGTTGTTTAATGGCAAAAACTTCCATGTGTTTATCTACAATAAAACTGAGAGTATCAGCGGACTGCATCAGCACGACTATTATGAATTTACTCTGGTATTAACCGGGCGTTATTTCCAGGAGATTAACGGTAAGCGCGTGTTACTGGAACGAGGCGATTTTGTTTTTATTCCGTTAGGTTCGCACCATCAAAGTTTTTATGAATTTGGTGCCACGCGTATATTGAACGTTGGGATCAGTAAACGCTTTTTTGAGCAGCATTACCTGCCGTTGTTGCCTTATTGCTTTGTAGCTTCGCAGGTATACCGGACCAATAACGCGTTTCTCACCTATGTGGAAACAGTGATTTCTTCATTGAATTTCCGCGAAACAGGGCTGGAAGAGTTTGTTGAGATGGTTACTTTTTATGTCATTAACCGTTTACGTCATTACCGCGAAGAACAGGTGATTGATGATATACCGCAGTGGCTGAAAAGTACGGTAGAAAAGATGCATGATAAAGAGCAGTTTAGTGAATCGGCGCTGGAGAATATGGTGACGTTGTCAGCCAAATCACAGGAATATTTGACGCGAGCGACTCAACGATACTATGGTAAAACGCCAATGCAGATTATTAATGAAATCCGTATTAATTTTGCCAAAAAACAACTGGAAATGACCAACTATTCAGTGACGGATATTGCGTTTGGGGCCGGTTATAGTAGCCCGAGCTTGTTTATTAAAACGTTTAAGAAATTAACATCCTTTACGCCTAAGAGCTATCGTAAGAAATTGACTGAATTTAATCAGTAAGTCGTTATACCTGACAATTCACATATCTGTCCTGTTGCTGGATTATTTATGTCCGGGGGGCAGATATGCCAGATATCAGTATTCTGTACTGAAGGGAGAAATTATGAGCCAGAAATTAAAAGTCGTCACTATTGGTGGCGGGAGCAGCTATACCCCGGAGTTACTGGAAGGATTTATTAAGCGTTATCACGAATTGCCGGTCAGCGAATTATGGCTGGTGGATGTCGAAGGTGGTAAAGCGAAACTGGATATTATTTTTGATCTCTGCCAACGGATGATTGATAACGCTGGCGTCCCGATGAAGCTTTATAAAACGCTGGATCGCCGCGAAGCATTGAAAGATGCTGATTTCGTTACTACCCAACTGCGCGTTGGCCAATTACCGGCGCGCGAATTGGATGAACGTATTCCATTAAGTCATGGTTATCTTGGTCAGGAAACTAACGGCGCGGGCGGTCTGTTTAAAGGTCTGCGTACCATTCCGGTGATTTTTGACATCGTAAAAGATGTCGAAGAACTATGTCCGAATGCATGGGTGATTAACTTCACTAACCCGGCGGGAATGGTCACTGAAGCCGTTTATCGTCATACCGGATTTAAACGCTTTATCGGCGTGTGTAATATTCCGATCGGCATGAAGATGTTTATTCGCGATGTTCTGATGCTGAAAGACAGCGATGATTTATCTATCGATCTGTTCGGCCTCAACCATATGGTGTTCATTAAGGATGTGCTGGTAAATGGCAAATCACGCTTTGCCGAATTGCTTGATGGTGTGGCATCCGGGCAGTTAAAAGCATCTGGCGTTAAAAATATTTTCGATCTGCCATTTAGCGAAGGCTTAATTCGTTCTCTGAATCTGTTGCCGTGTTCTTATTTGCTTTATTACTTCAAGCAAAAAGAGATGCTGGCTATTGAAATGGGCGAATACTACAAAGGCGGCGCACGAGCGCAGGTCGTACAGAAAGTCGAGAAACAACTTTTTGAGCTATATAAAAACCCGGAGTTGAACGTTAAGCCGAAAGAACTGGAACAGCGCGGTGGGGCTTATTATTCTGATGCTGCGTGCGAAGTGATCAACGCTATCTATAACGACAAGCAAGCAGAACATTACGTTAATATCCCGCATCATGGGCATATTGATAATATTCCGGCAGACTGGGCGGTAGAAATGACCTGTACGCTGGGGCGCGATGGCGCGACGCCACATCCGCGCATTACGCATTTCGATGATAAAGTGATGGGGCTGATTCACACCATCAAAGGCTTCGAGATTGCTGCCAGCAACGCCGCACTTAGTGGAGAATTTAACGATGTCTTACTGGCGCTAAACCTTAGTCCGTTGGTGCATTCCGATCGCGATGCTGAGCTGCTGGCACGCGAGATGATTCTGGCGCACGAGAAATGGCTGCCAAATTTTGCCGACTGCATCGCAGAGCTTAAAAAAGCACATTAACCGAGGCTGATTATGGAACGCTTACTGATTGTTAATGCCGATGATTTTGGCTTAAGCAAAGGTCAGAACTACGGCATTATCGAGGCCTGTCGCAATGGGATTGTCACGTCGACGACGGCGCTGGTGAATGGGCAGGCTATTGACCATGCGGTGCAGTTGAGCCGTGATGAACCGAGTCTGGCCATAGGGATGCACTTTGTCCTTACTATGGGCAAGCCTCTGACAGCTATGCCGGGGTTAACCCGCGATGGTGTGCTGGGAAAATGGATCTGGCAGTTGGCAGAAGAAGGTGCTTTACCGCTGGAAGAAATTACTCAGGAGCTCGCCAGTCAGTATTTGCGTTTCATTGAGCTATTTGGACGCAAACCTACGCATCTTGATAGCCATCATCATGTGCATATGTTCCCGCAGATTTTCCCGATTGTGGCAAAGTTTGCGGCTGAAGAGGGGATTGCGTTGCGCATCGACCGTCAGCCGTTATCTAACGATGGTGATTTACCGGCTAATCTGCGCAGTTCGCAGGGATTCAGTAGCGCGTTTTATGGTGAAGAGATTAGCGAGACACTGTTCCTGCAAGTGCTTGATGATTCCAGCCATCGCGGGGAACGCTCGTTGGAAGTTATGTGCCATCCGGCGTTTGTCGATAATACGATTCGCCAGAGTGCTTATTGCTTCCCTCGGTTAACGGAACTGGATGTGCTGACTTCAGCGTCGTTGAAATATGCGATTGCTGAGCGTGGTTATCTGTTGGGTAGTTATCATGATGTGTAAGTAAGGTGGTAAGGTCACTCCCCAGGGGCGTGACCTTATCCATATTTACGCCGGGATTTTGTCAATCTTAGGAATGCGTGACCACACGCGGTGTGCTGTCATCAGCGTTAACAGTTCATCCATAAAACTACCATCGGCGCTGTCAGCTTCCGCAATCCCTTCTTCACCCTGGTCAGCGACCTTGATTGTTGCTTTAAACTTGCGCGCGTCTCCTGCCAGCGCAATCGGTTTAAGGTGTTTGTAGGCTTCCATCAGATAGTAGTTGGCATCGCCGTTGTCAGCGATATCCGCAATATTGCCGCAAGGGACAATGACTGCATCGACCGTCAGCGAAGGCGCACCGGCAAAGGTAGCAGCTATAGGCAACACCGTACCGTCATCCGCAGTCACTTCCCCCATTCGGGAGTAGAGCAGTTTGGCATGAACGCCTTTGGCCTTCAGCGCCTTGAGAATGGCCAGAAGGTCTGCCGATCTCACTTCATCATTAAGCAAAATTGCTACCACGCGACCTTTCACATCACCGTCAGGAATGGAGTACAGACTTAAGGATGGATCCTTTTTCAGACCGTTGACGTCCGGAGGTGGGGTGATATTCAGCTGGTCATCAGTCAGTTCGATACCGAGATTTTTCGCCACCGCCTGGGCCAGAGTGAGATCAATATGCGCCAGCTGGTCAACAACGCGCTCACGAATATACGGACGAACTACTTTGCTTAACTCAAAACTGAAACCATCGACAATATGGCGCTGCTCGAATGGCGTCTGACTTAGCCAGAACAGACGCGGATGGGAATAATATTCGCCAAACGATGGACTGCGCTCGCGAACTTTATTTCCTTCCACGCGTTCCTGGTATGATTCAAAACCGCCGCGTTTCGGCCCCGGCGGTGTTTCGCGCGGCCAGTTATCGTTGATCGAGTTCGGTTCGTAATTCGCCGGGTTAGTGTCGATCCCCATACGATGCATGCCGTCACGCTGGAAATTATGGTAAGGGCAGGTCGGGCGGTTAATCGGAATTTCATGGAAATTCGGCCCACCAAGACGACTGATTTGTGTATCGGTATAAGAGAACAAACGCCCCTGCAATAACGGGTCGTTGGTGAAATCCAGACCGGGGACAATATGCCCTGGATGGAAAGCCACCTGTTCGTTTTCAGCAAAGAAGTTATCCGGATTACGATTGAGCACCATTTTGCCGACACGCTGAACAGGCACCAATTCTTCCGGGATAAGTTTGGTTGGATCGAGAAGATCGAAGTCGAACTTGAATTCGTCTTCTTCAGGAATCAACTGGAAGCCCAGTTCGTATTCAGGAAAATCGCCTGCTTCAATCGCTTCCCACAACTCGCGGCGGTGGAAGTCCGGGTCACGTCCGGTTAGTTTTTGTGCTTCATCCCAAACGAGTGAGGCTTTACCTGCCAGTGGTTTCCAGTGGAAACGTACGAACGTTGCCTTCCCTTCGGCATTAATCAGGCGGAAGGTATGAATACCGAAGCCTTCCATAGTGCGGTAACTGCGCGGGATACCGCGATCCGACATTGCCCACATCACGTTGTGCAGAGTTTCAGGTTGCAGAGAAACATAATCCCAGAAAGTATCGTGGGCGCTTTGCCCTTGTGGAATTGCCCAGTGCGGTTCTGGTTTTACCGCATGAACAAAATCGGGGAATTTATGCGCATCCTGGATAAAGAAGATTGGCGTGTTATTGCCAACGAGGTCAAAAATACCCTCTTCAGTATAGAACTTGGTGGCAAAGCCACGGATATCACGTACGGTATCGGCAGAGCCAGCGCCGCCCTGAACGGTAGAGAACCTAACAAATACTGGGGTGATTTTGTTCGTATCTGAGAGGAAATCCGCTTTGGTGATATCGCTTAAGCTTTTATATGGCTGGAAATAACCGTGAGCTGCTGATCCGCGTGCATGAACAATACGTTCCGGGATGCGCTCATGGTCAAAGTGAGTGATTTTCTCGCGCAGAATAAAATCTTCCAGCAGAGTTGGACCACGGCTACCGGCACGCAGTGAGTTTTGATCGTCGGCGATGCGCACGCCCTGATTAGTGGTCAGCGCATAATTTTCACTGCCTTTGCGTACGTCTTCCAGAGAATTAAGTTTTTCGTTACGCGTATCAGGGGCTTTCAGGCTCCCTGGGGCGGTAGGTTGTGCACCAGGCGGTGTTGGTTCAGCCGCTGGACGATGAGATCCGTCTTCAGGTGCCAGTGAGTCCATCCCCGGTTTCGCTTCGCTGGAATCGTGTAGTGGTGACTGGTGCTGATGTGGGTTCTTTTCGTTATGTTGCGACATTGAACTCGTCTCCTTAAATTATTACTGAAAGGGCCGCTGTTTTGGTCAAAAACCCCTCTAACTATAGACCACCAGTCAGATCCCGCTCCGGAAACTATTCTGGAAACGGTGTTATGAAATACACGCAAAGCAGGACGTACAGGGGCTAAATCGGCTAAACTACAGTTTTTCTGATTTTTAATATGCGTTTAGTGAAGCCAGTAATGAAGAAACCGCTCCGTCAGCAAAACCGCCAGATTATTAGCTATGTCCCACGCACGGAACCCGCGCCGCCAGAACATGCGATAAAGATGGATTCGTTTCGTGATGTCTGGATGCTGCGTGGCAAATATGTTGCGTTTGTACTGATGGGGGAGTCATTTCTGCGCTCACCGGCGTTTACTGTGCCTGAATCCGCCCAGCGTTGGGCAAATCAGATTCGTCAGGAAAATGAGGTCGAAGAATAAAAAAACACCTGTCGGGATGACAGGCGTTTAACGTAACAAATCAGAATTAACGGTGTGCCAGTTCGGCGTCGTCTTCGCTATCCAGAATGGCTTTATCGGTTTGCTTCAGCCACTGGCTGGTCAGCGTGCCAGCGGTCATTGAGCCACTAACGTTTAGCGCCGTACGACCCATGTCGATAAGCGGTTCAACGGAGATTAACAATGCCAGCAGCGTTACCGGCAGGCCCATCGCAGGCAGCACAATCAGTGCGGCGAAAGTTGCACCACCACCGACACCGGCAACGCCTGCGGAACTAACGGTGACAATACCGACCAGCGTCGCAATCCACATCGGGTCCAGTGGGTTAATGCCCACCGTAGGCGCAACCATCACCGCCAGCATTGCCGGATACAAACCGGCACAACCGTTCTGACCAATGGTCGCACCGAAAGAGGCGGCGAAACTGGCGATGGATTCAGGAACACCCAGACGACGCGTTTGTGCTTCCACATTCAGTGGGATAGACGCAGCACTGGAACGGCTGGTAAAGGCAAACGTCAGTACTGGCCATACCTTACGGAAGTACTTCAGCGGGCTCACGCCATTAATGCCCAGCAGAAGGCCATGCACTGCAAACATAATCAGCAGACCGAGGTAGGACGCAACAACGAAACTTCCCAGTTTGATGATGTCTTGCAGGTTAGAACCTGCAACCACTTTGGTCATCAGCGCCAGAACACCGTAAGGGGTCAACTGCATGACCAGGCGAACCAGTTTCATCACCCAGCTTTGCAGGGTATCGATAGCGGTTAAGACGCGTTCACCTTTCGGCGCATCATCCTTCAGCAGCTTCAGCGCAGCTACGCCGAGGAATGCGGCAAAAATTACCACGCTGATAATTGACGTCGGATTGGCTCCGGTCAGATCGGCAAACGGGTTTTTCGGGATAAAGGACAAGACCAGCTGCGGAACGCTCAGGTCAGAGACTTTACCAACATAGTTACTTTCGATGGCGTTCAGACGTGCAGTTTCTGCACCACCCTGAACCAGACCTTCAGCCGTCAAACCAAACAGGTTGGTGACCAGCACACCGACCAGCGCTGCAATCAGCGTGGTAAACAAAAGCGTACCGATGGTTAGAAAACTGATTTTGCCTAACTGAGATGCGTTATGCAGACGGGCAACCGCGCTCAGAATAGAGGCGAAGACTAGCGGCATAACGATCATTTGCAGCAGTTGAACATAGCCGTTACCAACAATGTTAAACCACTGTACAGAATCTTTAAGTACCTGGCTGTCAGAACCATAAATGGTATGCAGGGCAAGGCCAAAAACCACACCCATCACAAGACCCACCAGCACTTTTTTCGCCAGACTCCACTGTTTGTGGCGGGTTTGAGCCAGCGCAAACAGCAGTACAACGAACACCACGATGTTCGCAATTAATGGAAAGTTCATCCCCGTTCTCCTGATCTTATTATTTCTATCACTGCGTAGCAGTCATAGTGTTGGCGCAAGATTAACAGAACTGTGAGCTGGCTCTTATATTCAAATGGAATTGCTTATTCCAGAAAGGCGATTTTTGCCTTTTTAGTATTCAACCTGATGCTTAATAAGCCGATGAAACTGGATCTGTAAGGTATTGATCATTTGCGATGACCAACGAACAGCGCTGTTTTCGGGTAATGAATGGGGCATCCATACCGACCAGACAAATAATGCCATGCAGATAAAACGTTCCAGTTGGTTGCCCTTTTGGGGAACCAGGATAGGCAAGCGGAAACGCCAGCGGCATGGCCAGAGCAGGGGAACACCGGCGGGTGTCAGCATATCGGCAAGTATGTGGCTCAAATAACCCAGCACCATACCCTGCAACGCATCAGCCGGAATGAACCAGCTTTCAGGAACCTTAAGGTAAAAGGTTGCCAGCAGCGCAAATACCGCCAGCAGACTGTGGGTAAAACCACGATGCCCAAAAGCGCGGGCGATCGGTTTTGATATCCACTTTAATCGCTGCCCAAGAAACGACTTTGGGTGATCGATGTCCGGTAACAAACACGTCAGGATTGCGGAAGGGACAATATGCCACCAGTCACCCTGTGCCAGCACGGGCGTCAGCTCGGCATTTTTGGCAAATACCGCACAAGCAATAGAAAAGAGAAGGTGACCTTCCGCCGTCATGATAAAACTCACTAAACTGTCGATACGTACAGTATAGGGTTTTTATACAGTGCACGGAAGTGGTGACGGTGTAACTCTTTCTCTTAAATTGGCGATTAATCCGTCAGTTGAATGCAAATTCAGATAAAGAACCAGGGGCAGTGCGATCACTGCCCCCTGGTCATTAACCGAGAAGGTCTTTTGCGGTGAGTTCTGTCAGCGATGAGAGTTTGACGTTTGCTAATACAAAACGTGGATCATTTTGCGCTTCTGGCGCAGGAACGACGATGGAACGCATGCGGGCTGCTTTAGAGGCGATCATGCCATTTACCGAATCTTCCAGTGCCACGCAGGTCAGAGGGTCAACCCCCAGTTTTGCTGCGCAGTCGAGATATACTTGCGGATGCGGCTTGCTGTAAGGCAATTTTTCAGCCGAGGCGAGGGCATCGAAACTGTCGCGTAAATCAAACATGGTCAATACTTTTTCCAGCATATGCAGCGGTGACGCGGAGGCCAGCCCCACCAATAAACCTTGTTCTTTGCATAACGCAACGGCTTCACGCACACCTGGCAATAATGGACGTGTCTCTTCAACCAGTGAAATGGCACGGGCAATAACTTGTTCTACTACTTCCTGACGGCTTGGCCCATTCCATGGTTGCCGGGCGTACCAAAGATCGACCACCATATCGATGCGTAAACCTAAGGTGTCCGGCAGCTCGTTACGACGGGAGATATCCACCCCCAAGCTTGCCATCACATCCAGTTCGGCTCGATCCCATAAAGGTTCTGAGTCGATAAGTAATCCATCCATATCAAAAATTGCAGCAAGAATCTGACGCGGGGTTGACATTACAACCTCTCCTTTAGAGCATTATATGTAAGGTATTAAGCCGTGCTTATGATTAAGCGCCTATCATATCGCCTTTAAAGAATGGGCGAAAACAGATATCTACAGGTAAACTAAGTGAAACGACGCGTCTTAATCAAGGAGAACTCATGACGTATCAACAAGCTGGACGCATTGCTGTTTTGAAAAGGATTTTGGGTTGGGTGATTTTTATACCTGCATTGATCTCTACATTGATTTCTTTGCTGAAATTTATGAATACCCGGCAGGAAAACCAGGAAGGCATTAATGCGGTCATGCTCGACTTTACTCATGTCATGGTCGATATGATGCAGGCGAATACGCCTTTTTTGAATGTGTTCTGGTACAACTCTCCGACGCCAAATTTTAATGGTGGCGTGAACGTTATGTTCTGGGTGATTTTCATCCTGATTTTTGTCGGACTGGCGTTGCAGGATTCCGGAGCCCGGATGAGTCGCCAGGCGCGCTTCTTGCGGGAAGGTGTTGAAGATCAACTCATTCTGGAAAAAGCCAAAGGGGAAGAGGGGCTAACGCGTGAACAAATTGAGTCACGTATTGTTGTTCCGCACCATACTATTTTCCTGCAGTTTTTCTCGCTGTATATCCTGCCGCTTATTTGTATTGCTGCAGGTTATGTGTTCTTTTCTCTGCTTGGGTTTATTTAATCAAAAGGCCGCACGGAGCGGCCATTATCCTCAACCCATATCATGCTGCTAATAATCTATCCAGTGACTGCTGAGCAATAACCAAATGCTGACCGCCAAATAACCTTGCACGATTTAACAGCGTGTAGAGTTGGTAAACCGGTTGACGTTCAAGGAAATCGGCAGGGAGCGGGGATACTGACTGATAGCCGTCATAGATTTGTGGCGGCTGTTCTGTATGCAGCGGTAACATCGCCAGGTCGCACTCTCGGTCACCCCAGTAGCAGGCCGGGTCGAAAATGTACGGGCCATCCGGACCCAGCGCACAGTTGCCGGACCATAAATCGCCGTGCAACAGAGAAGGCTGCGGTTGATGCGAGGCCAGACGCTGCTGAATATGCTCGACGATGGCATCGATATTGCCGAAAGCGATCCCTTTTTCTGCCGCCAGTTCCAGCTGCCAGCCAATCCGTTGTTCAGCAAAAAAAGTTGACCAGCGACGTTGCCAGGTGTTGGGCTGGGGAGTTGTGGAGAGCGCGTTATCGAAATCGAGGCCAAATTGCGGTTGGTCGCTCCATTGATGTAAACGCGCAATTTGCTGACCAAGAATAAATGCGCTATGCGCATCCAGCGGGCGAGGTGGGAGATAGTCCATCACCAGAAAACTGTAGTCACGGTCAGCGCCAACTGCCCAAACCTTAGGCACGGTGACGGTTTTACTACGCGACAGTAACTCCAGTTGGTCGGCTTCGGCGGTAAAACCGGGAAGCAGTTCCCTTTCATCACATTTGACGAAAAAGTCACGTCCTGCATAGCGCAAATGCCATGCGGCATGGACTTCTCCGCCAGGCAGTTCATTACGCAGTTCGATTTCGCCTTCACCTAACTGCTCGCTCAAAAGACGACTGATTGCCTGCCACATGATGTCTCTCCCATGTTGTCTGCCAGATCATAAGGTTAGCGCAAGAATGCGGTGTAAAAACACGAGCTAACGCACACCACAGACTGATTATTGCCCAAAAACCATTTATTTTCTGTTGCTATTCCATTCCTCCCAGGTCGTGATGGTGATTTCAGGATCTTTACCGGTTGCACTTTGGGTAAGCCCCGAAACCAGTTCTCTAATTTCTTCTTCACTTTGGGTACTGATAAGTCCAAAAGTGTTAGTCCCCAGCTCATGGATATTTCCATCATCATCCGTCATGGTGAGCAAAAAACCGTCGCGAGTCAGGTAATTATTCAACTCGTTAATTTCAGTCAATGTATCCTCGTGCAACATGACGGTTATGACATAACGGACAAGATCGCCACTGGCCATAGTTCACCCCTTTGTTATCACATGACTTTTGAGCATAGTCGGAGAAACGCGTTGCCGACAGGTTGGTGGTGATTCCCCCAATGCAGGGGGAATGTTTTTGTTAGCGGGAAAGGTAAGCGTAAATTTTTTGCGTATCGTCATGGGAGCACAGGCGTGTTCCCTGATTGAGTGTGGCTGCACTCCCCGCAGCTACGCCAAAACGGACCATCTCTTCAAGAGAGGCATTTTCTGCCAGTTTCAGTGTCATCGCGCCGACCATGCTGTCACCAGCGCCAACGGTACTCTGGCTTTTTACCGGTGGTGGCACCACCTGAATGCAGTTTTCACTATCAACGCCCAACGCCCCTTGTGGACCCAGGGAAACGACAACCCGTTTGGCCTTGCCGCTATTAACAATTTCCTGCGCGGCTTTGCGGACATCGTCTGGCTGGGTGAGTTCGCGATTCACCAGCGCACTGAGTTCTTTTTGGTTAGGCTTAACCAACTCGATGTTACCAATCGCCAGTGCTGCACTTAACGCTTCGCCAGAACTGTCGATGATGCAGCGGATCCCTTGTTTTTGCGCAGCGGAAATCAGTTGGGTTAATTTTTCCAGCTTCACACCTGGCGGCAGGCTTCCGCTTATGACCAGAATGGCCCCGGATTCAATTTCCAGAACTTGCTCTTCAAGCTGGCGAAACTCATCTTCATTTAATGCCGCGCCTGGCATAACAAAACGATACTGCTCACCGCTTGCTTCCACATGTACGTGTAAATTCTGCCGGGTCCAGTCTTTGGCTTCTACAGTAGCGACGGGGACATTTTCATCTGCCAACAGTGAAACCAGATGTTCGCCGGTCGCACCACCCGCCGGGAAGATCGCTGTGGCACTGCCTCCAAGATGGGCAATGGCGCGGGCGACGTTGATGCCGCCGCCTCCGGGTTCGAATACCGGTGCGGTACAGCGCAGTTTTCCTTCGGGATAAATTTGCGGGGTAATTGTTGCGCTATCGAGTGAGGGCGCAAGTGTCAACGTATAGATACGTACCATCATTTCCTCCTATAGGCTGATTTCAGTCTGGCACCGAATCAGCGGAAAGTGAAGAAATTAACAATATGATTTATTGGAGCTTTACTTAAAATTTTGCAGATAAATATATATAAATAAAAATCTGTTTTCGCCACATGCTTATTCAAAAAATGAAATAAGAATACATTGCTAAGTTATTCGCGCCTTTTTATAATTCGTTACCTTTCCAGGGACGCTAATCTTTATCCTTAAGAAAGTTTCCGGGACCGCGATGGTCTCTTTTTTTGTTGTACGGACTCTTGATAAATGAAGCTTTTGAAGACAGTTCCTGCCATCGTTATGTTGGCGGGGGGCATGTTTGCGTCACTGAATGCAGCTGCCGATGATTCCGTTTTTACTGTCATGGACGATCCTGCCAGCGCTAAAAAACCTTTCGAAGGTAATCTGAACGCAGGATATCTTGCACAATCAGGCAATACGAAAAGCTCCTCACTTACGGCTGACACCACCATGACCTGGTATGGACAAACCACTGCCTGGTCGCTGTGGGGGAACGCCAGTAATACTTCTTCTAATGATGAGCGTTCTTCAGAAAAATATGCGGCGGGCGGGCGTAGCCGTTTTAATTTAACTGATTATGACTATTTATTTGGGCAGGCAAGCTGGCTGACAGACCGTTATAACGGCTATCGAGAGCGCGATGTGTTGACCGCGGGTTATGGTCGCCAGTTTTTGAATGGCCCAGTACACAGTTTCCGCTTTGAATTCGGCCCAGGTGTGCGTTACGACAAATATACCGACAATGCCAGTGAAACCCAGCCGCTGGGCTATGCCTCCGGGGCTTATGCATGGCAGTTGACTGACAACGCTAAATTTACGCAGGGTGTTTCGGTCTTCGGCGCGGAAGACACAACGCTGAACTCCGAAAGCGCATTAAATGTTGCTATTAATGAACATTTTGGACTGAAGGTGGCTTACAACGTCACATGGAACTCTGAACCTCCAGAGTCTGCACCGGAACATACCGATCGTCGGACAACCTTATCGTTGGGTTACAGCATGTAAAATTATCTGCCGGACCGTGTTATGCGGTCTGGCTGTTTTCGTTTGTCACTGCTCAGCCCCAAATCATTGCTGCCCAACGTAGCAACAACATAGCGCCACAGATTGCCAGTAGCACCACCACCATCTTCCAGTGTTTTTTATCAAAGCGTTTAGTCGGCATACCAGTGTCCTGCATATCTCTTGTGCGTGATAACGGAGTGTAACAAAAGGGACAGGCATCAAGGGATTTTTTGTTATTACAGTCGTCGGGTGGCGTTGTACACCTGGTCACTGTTTCTGCATTTTATGAAAAAAATTATGTATCGATATACAAATATCATAAATAGCGGGTTATAAATACGTCTTTAGTTCATCAGCACTAAAACTCAGGCTTTGGCTGATTACATTTATAGCAGCATAATATGTTTCTACAGTTTTATGATGATTATGATGAATGGCTATATGAACAGCTGACATGTTGTCATGATTTTTAGCGGCCAACAGTGTAAATAACTGACGTTGGCTAAAAGAATATTTTTTTCAAAAGTACCCAACGTTGATATATAAGATAACACGACATCTTTACTTACTGACAAAGTATGATTGTCTATATATAAAATCGCGGACATATGACTGACATTGTTTGCCATCATTCGACAGAAGAAAATATCTAAAGCAAAGCCAAAATCCTGACTCGCGATAACGCGACTCCTTGCAAGAGGATGGCGAAGTAATGCTCTGAATTCCGCGTCCCGGACTAAGGGAACATGCTGCTGTATGGATTCAATGGAGGAGTAATGTTTAATCAGGTTGACTTTGCCTTTTCCATTTCTCAATGAATCAAGGGCGTATTTTAATGACAGATGGCGACAAAAAATAGTGTCAGAAGGAGATTGCAAAAAAATGCACTATCATTGAGATTTACTGTTGGCTGTATGGTTTTTTCTCTATGAATTTTTTTTGGACAGTTTCATGCAATGGTTACGTTTTTCGGCAGTTAACTGTTCCTGTTCAATATAATCCAGTATGCTTCGCAAATGGTTAGCTTTAATAGGCGTGGTTTCCAGAAATAAGGAAATGATTTCTTTTTTATAGTGTAATGTAATAAGTGTATTTTCTGCATGGATGGGTGAAGTGGTAAAGCTAATGATAAAAAGGGCAGTGGTATAACAATTGTGTGATATTTTTCGACAGCTTGCGGTAAATTCCTGAGTAACACAGTATGACAGCATCGAACTTAAATCAGAGGTATCAAGTAGGGTGATGAGCTGGCGCGCAAATTGATTAATAGGCTCTGATGAAGGCGTTAGTATGTCGCTATCGATGTGCATTCTAAGAGGAGACTCATAATGAGTTCTGATAATGATATCGTTTTTACTCATAATCTATTCGCCTTATATATGTCTGGAGATTTTGAGGATGATGATTGATTATTATCGCCAGAACGAAATGCGCACGAAAAATTGCTATAAGAATTGTGTCACTTTTATCATTGCGATATGACTACTTCGTCATTAATCTCATGATCGTTTAAATACTACCGCCAAATCACGCAACGAACTTTGCTGGATTCAGTTTATGCTGCTGTAAATCCGCTCGTAGTAAACCTTTCAGACACTCTGTGATGTTATCAGTGGTTCTTTAAGCGTTTTGCTGGTGTACTCACTACAAACGAATTGCGAATCGAATCAATGTGAAACGGAAAGGTACAATCTCCCTTTTTTTAGTGTTAACATCGTTCAACCGGGTGGAAGGTGAGAGGTTAATGTCTTTCATTTGTGTACCTGATTGCGGACCAATTTAGCATTTGTTGGCTAGATGGTTTCGCAATGAACTGTTAATAAACAAATTTTTCTTTGTATGTGATCTTTCGTGTGGGTCACCACTGCAAATAAGGATATAAAATGCCTGTTATAACTCTTCCTGATGGCAGCCAACGCCATTACGACCACGCTGTAAGCCCCATGGATGTTGCGCTGGACATTGGTCCAGGTCTGGCGAAAGCCTGTATCGCAGGGCGCGTTAATGGCGAACTGGTTGATGCTTGCGATCTGATTGAAAACGACGCACAACTGTCGATCATTACTGCCAAAGACGAAGAAGGTCTGGAGATCATTCGTCACTCCTGTGCGCACCTGTTAGGGCACGCGATTAAACAACTTTGGCCGCATACCAAAATGGCAATCGGCCCGGTTATTGACAACGGTTTTTATTACGACGTTGATCTTGACCGCACGTTAACCCAGGAAGATGTCGAAGCACTCGAGAAGCGGATGCATGAGCTTGCTGAGAAAAACTACGACGTCATTAAGAAGAAAGTCAGCTGGCATGAAGCGCGTGAAACTTTCGCCAACCGTGGGGAGAGCTACAAAGTCTCCATTCTTGACGAAAACATCGCCCATGATGACAAGCCAGGTCTGTACTTCCATGAAGAATATGTCGATATGTGCCGCGGTCCGCACGTACCGAACATGCGTTTCTGCCATCATTTCAAACTAATGAAAACGGCAGGGGCTTACTGGCGTGGCGACAGCAATAACAAAATGTTGCAACGTATTTACGGTACGGCGTGGGCAGACAAAAAAGCGCTTAACGCTTACCTGCAACGCCTGGAAGAAGCCGCGAAACGCGACCACCGTAAAATCGGTAAACAGCTCGACCTGTACCATATGCAGGAAGAAGCGCCGGGTATGGTATTCTGGCACAACGACGGCTGGACCATCTTCCGTGAACTGGAAGTGTTTGTTCGTTCTAAACTGAAAGAGTACCAGTATCAGGAAGTTAAAGGTCCGTTCATGATGGACCGTGTCCTGTGGGAAAAAACCGGTCACTGGGACAACTACAAAGATGCAATGTTCACCACGTCTTCTGAGAACCGTGAATACTGCATTAAGCCGATGAACTGCCCGGGGCACGTACAAATTTTCAACCAGGGGCTGAAGTCTTATCGCGATCTGCCGCTGCGTATGGCCGAGTTTGGTAGCTGCCACCGTAACGAGCCGTCAGGTTCGCTGCATGGCCTGATGCGCGTGCGTGGTTTTACCCAGGATGACGCGCATATTTTCTGTACTGAAGAACAAATTCGCGATGAAGTTAACGGATGTATCCGTTTAGTCTATGATATGTACAGCACTTTTGGCTTCGAGAAGATCGTCGTCAAACTCTCCACTCGTCCTGAAAAACGTATTGGCAGCGACGAAATGTGGGATCGTGCTGAGGCGGACCTGGCGGTTGCGCTGGAAGAAAACAACATCCCGTTTGAATATCAACTGGGTGAAGGCGCTTTCTACGGTCCGAAAATTGAATTTACCCTGTATGACTGCCTCGATCGTGCATGGCAGTGCGGTACAGTACAGCTGGACTTCTCTTTGCCTTCTCGTCTGAGCGCTTCTTATGTAGGCGAAGACAATGAACGTAAAGTACCGGTAATGATTCACCGCGCAATTCTGGGGTCGATGGAACGTTTCATCGGTATCCTGACCGAAGAATTTGCTGGTTTCTTCCCGACTTGGCTTGCGCCAGTTCAGGTTGTTATCATGAATATTACCGATTCTCAGTCTGAATACGTTAACGAACTGACGCAAAAACTATCAAATGCGGGCATTCGTGTTAAAGCAGACTTGAGAAATGAGAAGATTGGCTTTAAAATCCGCGAGCACACTTTGCGTCGCGTCCCATATATGCTGGTCTGTGGTGATAAAGAGGTGGAATCAGGCAAAGTTGCCGTTCGCACCCGCCGTGGTAAAGACCTGGGAAGCATGGACGTAAATGAAGTGATCGAGAAGCTGCAACAAGAGATTCGCAGCCGCAGTCTTAAACAATTGGAGGAATAAGGTATTAAAGGCGGAAAACGAGTTCAAACGGCGCGCCCTAACCGTATCAATGGCGAAATTCGCGCCCAGGAAGTTCGCTTAACAGGTCTGGAAGGCGAGCAGCTTGGTATTGTGAGTCTGAGAGAAGCTCTGGAGAAAGCAGAAGAAGCCGGAGTAGACTTAGTCGAGATCAGCCCTAACGCCGAGCCGCCGGTTTGTCGTATAATGGATTACGGCAAATTCCTCTATGAAAAGAGCAAGTCTTCTAAGGAACAGAAGAAAAAGCAAAAAGTTATCCAGGTTAAGGAAATTAAATTCCGTCCTGGTACAGATGAAGGCGACTATCAGGTAAAACTCCGCAGCCTGATTCGCTTTCTCGAAGAGGGTGATAAAGCCAAAATCACGCTGCGTTTCCGCGGTCGTGAGATGGCGCACCAGCAAATCGGTATGGAAGTGCTTAATCGCGTGAAAGACGATTTGCAAGAACTGGCAGTGGTCGAATCCTTCCCAACGAAGATCGAAGGCCGCCAGATGATCATGGTGCTCGCTCCTAAGAAGAAACAGTAAGGCCTTCAAGTAGCACTGTCTGTGGAGCCTTTGGGCTTCACAGGCATTGTTCGCCTTTGTTTCGTTTATTAACAATGCGAAGTGGAAGTTATTAAAATGCCAAAAATTAAGACCGTACGCGGTGCTGCTAAGCGCTTCAAAAAAACCGGTAAAGGTGGTTTTAAGCACAAGCACGCTAACCTGCGTCACATTCTGACCAAAAAAGCGACCAAACGTAAACGTCACCTGCGTCCGAAAGCCATGGTTTCCAAAGGCGATCTGGGCCTGGTAATCGCGTGCCTGCCGTACGCATAAGCCGTTAACGTTTTTAACTTTTTAATTAGAATATAGATACAGGAGAGCACATATGGCTCGCGTAAAACGTGGTGTTATTGCACGCGCACGTCACAAGAAAATTTTGAAACAAGCTAAAGGCTACTACGGTGCGCGTTCTCGCGTATACCGCGTTGCCTTCCAGGCTGTTATCAAAGCTGGTCAGTATGCTTACCGCGACCGTCGTCAACGTAAGCGTCAGTTCCGTCAACTGTGGATTGCGCGTATCAACGCAGCAGCACGTCAGAACGGTATTTCTTACAGCAAATTCATCAATGGCCTGAAAAAAGCCTCTGTTGAAATCGACCGTAAGATCCTGGCTGATATCGCAGTATTCGACAAAGTAGCGTTCACCGCTCTGGTTGAAAAAGCGAAAGCAGCTCTGGCATAAGCCAGTTGAAAGAGGGAGCTAGTCTCCCTCTTTTCGTTTCAACGCCATCAAAACATTGACTTTTATCGCCGTAGCCTTTTCAATAAAGGTCTTTTGAAGAGTACCAAAAGGTAACGCAAGCAATGAATGCTGCTATTTTCCGCTTCTTTTTTTACTTTAGCACCTGACTCCAGGAGGCTAGCGCGTGAGAAGAGAAACGGAAAACAGCGCCTGAAAGCCTCCCAGTGGAGGCTTTTTTTGTATGCGCGTTTTGAAAAATAAAAAGCCTGTCTCATCAGGCGTAATTGTCGCAGCCAGTCTGGACACGGCCAGCGCGGAGAAACCGGAGCGTACTTAAGTACGTGAGGATTTCGAGCACTGCCCGGGACCAAAATGGCAAGTAAAATAGCCTGATGGGATGGGCTCTAAGTCCAACGAACCAGTGTCACCACTGACACAATGAGGAAAAACATGTCACATCTCGCAGAACTGGTTGCCAGTGCGAAGGCGGCCATTAGCCAGGCGTCAGATGTTGCCGCGTTAGATAATGTGCGCGTCGAATATTTGGGTAAAAAAGGGCACTTAACCCTTCAGATGACGACCCTGCGTGAGCTGCCGCCAGAAGAGCGTCCGGCAGCTGGTGCGGTTATCAACGAAGCGAAAGAGCAGGTTCAGCAGGCGCTGAATGCGCGTAAAGCGGAACTGGAAAGCGCCGCACTGAATGCGCGTCTGGCGGCGGAAACGATTGATGTCTCCCTGCCGGGTCGTCGCATTGAAAACGGTGGGCTGCATCCGGTGACCCGTACCATCGACCGTATCGAAAGTTTCTTCGGTGAGCTTGGCTTTACCGTGGCAACCGGGCCGGAAATCGAAGACGATTATCATAACTTCGATGCTCTGAACATTCCTGGTCACCACCCGGCGCGCGCTGACCACGACACTTTCTGGTTTGACGCTACCCGCCTGCTGCGTACCCAGACCTCTGGCGTACAGATCCGCACCATGAAAGCCCAGCAGCCACCGATTCGTATCATCGCGCCTGGCCGCGTTTATCGTAACGACTACGACCAGACTCACACGCCGATGTTCCATCAGATGGAAGGTCTGATTGTTGATACCAACATCAGCTTTACCAACCTGAAAGGCACGCTGCACGACTTCCTGCGTAACTTCTTTGAGGAAGATTTGCAGATCCGCTTCCGTCCTTCCTACTTCCCGTTTACCGAACCTTCTGCAGAAGTGGACGTCATGGGGAAAAACGGTAAATGGCTGGAAGTACTGGGCTGCGGGATGGTGCATCCGAACGTGCTGCGTAACGTTGGCATCGACCCGGAAGTTTACTCTGGTTTTGCCTTCGGGATGGGGATGGAGCGTCTGACCATGTTGCGTTACGGCGTCACCGACCTGCGTTCATTCTTCGAAAACGATCTGCGTTTCCTCAAACAGTTTAAATAAGGCAGGAATAGATTATGAAATTCAGTGAACTGTGGTTACGCGGATGGGTGAACCCGGCGATTGATAGCGACGCGCTGGCAAATCAAATCACGATGGCGGGCCTGGAAGTTGATGGTGTAGAACCGGTTGCCGGTAGCTTCCACGGCGTGGTCGTTGGTGAAGTGGTTGAGTGTGCGCAGCATCCGAACGCTGACAAACTGCGTGTGACAAAAGTGAATGTCGGCGGCGATCGCCTGCTGGACATCGTCTGCGGTGCGCCAAACTGCCGTCAGGGCCTGCGTGTGGCGGTAGCGACCATTGGTGCTGTTCTGCCGGGTGATTTCAAAATTAAAGCCGCGAAACTGCGTGGCGAACCGTCTGAAGGGATGCTGTGCTCCTTCTCTGAGCTGGGAATTTCTGACGATCATAACGGCATTATCGAGCTGCCTGCGGATGCGCCGATTGGCACCGACATCCGCGAATACCTGAAACTCGATGACAACACCATCGAAATCAGCGTGACACCAAACCGTGCCGACTGCTTAGGTATCATTGGTGTTGCGCGCGACGTTGCCGTGTCGAACCAGCTGCCGCTGGTTGAACCGGAAATCGTTCCGGTTGGTGCGACCATCGACGACACGCTGCCGATTGCAGTAGAAGCGCCGGATGCCTGCCCGCGCTATCTTGGCCGTGTGGTAAAAGGCATTAACGTTAAAGCGCCAACTCCGCTGTGGATGAAAGAAAAACTGCGTCGTTGCGGGATCCGTTCTATCGATGCAGTTGTTGACGTCACCAACTATGTGCTGCTCGAACTGGGCCAGCCAATGCACGCTTTCGATAAAGATCGCATTGAAGGCGGCATTGTGGTGCGGATGGCGAAAGAGGGCGAAACGCTGGTGTTGCTCGACGGCACTGAAGCGAAGCTGGATGCTGACACCCTGGTCATCGCCGACCACAACAAGGCGCTGGCGATGGGCGGCATATTTGGTGGCGAACACTCTGGCGTGAATGACGAAACGCAAAACGTTCTGCTGGAATGCGCTTTCTTCAGCCCGCTGTCTATCACCGGTCGTGCTCGTCGTCATGGCCTGCATACTGATGCGTCTCACCGTTATGAGCGTGGCGTTGATCCGGCACTGCAGCACAAAGCGATGGAACGTGCGACCCGTCTGCTGATCGACATCTGCGGTGGTGAAGCGGGTCCGGTAATTGATATCACTAACGAAGCAACGCTGCCGAAGCGTGCAACCATCACTTTACGTCGTAGCAAACTGGATCGCCTGATCGGCCATCATATTGCTGATGAGCAGGTAACAGACATTCTGCGTCGTCTCGGCTGCGAAGTGACCGAAGGCAAAGACGAGTGGCAGGCAGTTGCGCCGAGCTGGCGTTTCGACATGGAGATTGAAGAAGATCTGGTCGAAGAAGTCGCGCGTGTTTACGGCTACAACAACATCCCGGATGAGCCGGTACAGGCAAGCCTGATTATGGGGACTCACCGTGAAGCTGACCTGTCGCTCAAGCGCGTAAAAACGCTGCTCAACGACAAAGGCTATCAGGAAGTGATCACCTACAGCTTCGTTGACCCGAAAGTGCAGCAGATGATCCATCCAGGCGTTGAAGCCTTACTGCTGCCAAGCCCGATCTCTGTTGAAATGTCAGCAATGCGTCTTTCCCTGTGGACCGGCCTGCTGGCAACCGTGGTGTACAACCAGAACCGTCAGCAGAATCGTGTACGCATTTTCGAAAGCGGTCTGCGTTTCGTGCCAGATACTCAGGCACCGTTGGGTATTCGTCAGGATCTGATGTTAGCCGGTGTGATTTGCGGTAACCGTTACGAAGAGCACTGGAACCTGGCAAAAGAGACCGTTGATTTCTATGATTTGAAAGGCGATCTTGAATCCGTTCTCGACCTGACCGGTAAACTGAATGAGGTTGAGTTCCGTGCAGAAGCGAATCCGGCACTGCATCCGGGGCAATCCGCAGCGATTTATCTGAAAGGTGAACGTATTGGTTTTGTTGGGGTTGTTCATCCTGAACTGGAACGTAAACTGGATCTTAACGGTCGCACTCTGGTGTTCGAACTGGAGTGGAATAAGCTCGCAGACCGCGTGGTGCCTCAGGCGCGCGAGATTTCTCGCTTCCCGGCGAACCGTCGTGACATCGCGGTGGTGGTCGCAGAAAACGTTCCCGCAGCGGATATTTTATCCGAATGTAAGAAAGTTGGCGTAAATCAGGTAGTTGGCGTAAACTTATTTGACGTGTACCGCGGTAAGGGTGTTGCGGAGGGGTATAAGAGCCTCGCCATAAGCCTGATCCTGCAAGATACCAGCCGTACACTCGAAGAAGAGGAGATTGCCGCTACCGTCGCCAAATGTGTAGAGGCATTAAAAGAGCGATTCCAGGCATCATTGAGGGATTGAACCTATGGCGCTTACAAAAGCTGAAATGTCAGAATATCTGTTTGATAAGCTTGGGCTTAGCAAGCGGGATGCCAAAGAACTGGTTGAACTGTTTTTCGAAGAGATCCGTCGCGCTCTGGAAAACGGCGAACAGGTGAAACTCTCTGGTTTTGGTAACTTCGATCTGCGTGATAAGAATCAACGCCCGGGACGTAACCCGAAAACGGGCGAGGATATTCCCATTACAGCACGGCGCGTGGTGACCTTCAGACCCGGGCAGAAGTTAAAAAGCCGGGTCGAAAACGCTTCGCCCAAAGACGAGTAATCTGATCTAACTAAAAAGGCCGCTCTGCGGCCTTTTTTCTTTTCACTGTCGAAGAGTCACCGTAAAATCAACGCCATGACACTTCAGCAGAACGGATACCATGCTGACACTTGCCCGCCAACAACAGCGACAAAATATTCGCTGGTTATTATGCCTGTCAGTTTTGATGCTGCTGGCGCTTCTCTTAAGCCTTTGCGCCGGTGAACAATGGATCTCGCCAGGTGACTGGTTTACTCCTCGTGGCGAACTGTTCGTCTGGCAAATTCGCCTGCCACGTACGCTGGCTGTATTGCTGGTTGGTGCGGCGCTGGCTATATCCGGCGCTGTAATGCAGGCGTTGTTCGAAAATCCTCTGGCAGAACCTGGACTACTTGGCGTCTCTAACGGCGCAGGCGTGGGGCTTATCGCCGCGGTATTGCTTGGGCAAGGGCAACTCCCCAACTGGGCGCTAGGGCTGTGTGCGATTGCTGGCGCGCTTATCATCACTTTAATACTCTTACGTTTCGCCCGTCGTCATCTTTCGACCAGTCGGTTATTGCTGGCTGGCGTTGCATTAGGGATTATCTGTAGCGCACTAATGACGTGGGCTATCTACTTTTCCACCTCTGTTGATCTACGTCAGCTGATGTACTGGATGATGGGCGGTTTTGGCGGCGTAGACTGGCGGCAAAGCTGGCTGATGCTGGCATTGATCCCCGTGTTGTTGTGGATCTGTTGTCAGTCCAGGCCAATGAATATGTTAGCACTTGGCGAGATCTCGGCGCGGCAACTGGGTTTACCCCTGTGGTTCTGGCGCAATGTGTTGGTGGCAGCGACCGGCTGGATGGTTGGCGTCAGTGTGGCGCTGGCGGGTGCTATCGGCTTTATTGGTCTGGTGATCCCACATATTCTCCGGCTGTGTGGTTTAACCGATCATCGCGTATTACTTCCCGGCTGCGCGCTGGCAGGGGCGAGCGCATTGCTGCTGGCCGATATTGTAGCGCGCCTGGCATTAGCTGCCGCAGAGCTGCCAATTGGCGTGGTCACCGCAACGTTGGGTGCGCCGGTGTTTATCTGGTTATTGTTAAAAGCAGGACGTTAGCCGCAAAAGACGGTCTATGATTAAAAGCTAAGATTTTTACTGACCACACCCAGGAGAAACGATGCAAGATTCCATTCTGACGACCGTAGTGAAAGATATTGACGGTAAAGTGACCACGCTGGAGAAGTACGCCGGTAATGTGCTGTTGATTGTCAATGTCGCCTCAAAGTGTGGCTTAACGCCGCAATATGAGCAGTTGGAGAATATTCAGAAAGCCTGGGCTGATCGTGGTTTTGTGGTGCTGGGATTCCCGTGTAACCAGTTTCTGGAGCAAGAACCGGGTAGCGATGAAGAGATTAAAACTTATTGCACCACCACATGGGGGGTGACGTTCCCGATGTTCAGTAAGATTGAAGTTAATGGCGAAGGACGTCATCCGCTGTATCAAAAATTGATTGCCGCAGCGCCGACTGCAGTCGCGCCGGAAGAGAGCGGATTCTATGCCCGAATGGTCAGCAAAGGTCGTGCACCGCTGTACCCTGATGATATTTTATGGAATTTTGAGAAATTTTTAGTTGGCAGGGACGGATTGGTCATCCAGCGTTTTTCCCCGGATATGACGCCGGAAGATCCCATTGTGATGGAAAGCATTAAACTGGCGTTGGCAAAATAATGTCTATTGTGATGCAGTTACAGGATGTTGCGGAATCTACCCGCCTGGGGCCGCTTTCTGGCGAGGTTCGGGCTGGGGAGATCCTGCACCTGGTGGGGCCGAATGGCGCGGGTAAGAGTACCTTACTGGCGCGAATGGCCGGAATGACCAGCGGTAAGGGAAGCATTCAGTTCGCGGGGCAACCACTGGAAGCATGGTCTGCAACAAAGCTCGCGCTGCATCGCGCCTATCTTTCACAACAGCAGACGCCGCCGTTTGCAATGCCGGTCTGGCACTACCTGACACTGCATCAGCACGATAAAACGCGTACCGAACTACTGAATGATGTCGCAGGGGCGCTGGCTCTTGATGACAAACTCGGACGTAGCACCAATCAACTTTCCGGCGGTGAATGGCAACGCGTACGTCTTGCTGCGGTGGTGCTGCAAATCACACCACAAGCCAATCCCGCAGGCCAATTGCTGCTTCTTGATGAGCCGATGAACAGTCTTGATGTTGCGCAACAAAGTGCCTTAGACAAAATTCTGAGCGCGCTGTGTCAGCAAGGACTGGCGATTGTGATGAGCAGTCACGATCTCAACCACACATTGCGTCATGCGCATCGGGCGTGGTTGCTAAAAGGTGGAAAAATGCTGGCCAGTGGACGCAGAGAAGAGGTGCTCACGCCGGCAAATCTGGCGCAGGCCTATGGGATGAATTTTCGCCATCTGGATATCGAAGGTCACAGAATGCTGATTTCGACCATCTGATTTCATTAGTATCTTGAAAATCGGGTAATTACGACGCTAAATTAATGCAAGAATAAAAAACAGAGGAACCGTACGGAATGCGTTTCTGCCTTATTTTGATCACAGCACTGTTTCTGGCCGGGTGTAGCCACCATAAAGCACCGCCGCCAAATGCCAGACTTTCTGATTCGATCACCGTTATTGCCGGTTTGAACGACCAGCTACAAAGCTGGCATGGCACGCCGTATCGTTATGGTGGCATGACGCGGCGCGGTGTGGACTGTTCGGGATTTGTGGTTGTGACGATGCGTGATCGTTTCGATTTGCAGCTGCCCCGTGAAACCAAACAACAAGCCGCTATTGGCACGCAAATTGATAAAGACGAGTTGCTGCCAGGTGACCTGGTCTTTTTCAAAACGGGTTCCGGACAAAATGGTTTGCATGTAGGTATTTACGATACCAACAACCAATTTATCCACGCCTCTACCAGCAAGGGAGTGATGCGTTCCTCACTTGATAATGTCTATTGGCAGAAAAATTTCTGGCAGGCGAGACGAATCTAGTATGTCGAAAAATGGACGGCGATGATACATCGCCGTCCATTTACTCCTGAATACAGTAGTATTTTGCAGACAAAAATTCCGTAAATGGATTCTTCGTTTATAATCAGGATAATCTAAAAAAAGGCCCCCTGAAAAAGTGGTTAACATGGAACAAATGAAAGTTACTCCTTCTGTAATTGTTATGTCTTATGGCCTCATCCCTTTTAGCCGGATACTGAAAAACATCCTTCGAGAGGGACGGTTACCATGAAGATTTTTTTGGAGAATCTTTATCATTCTGATTGCTATTTCCTGCCGATAAGAGATAACCAGCAAGACCTTGTCGGCGTTGAGTTAATTACCCATTTCTCCAGTGAAGATGGTACGGTTCGTATCCCGACGAGTCGGGTTATAGCGCAACTTACCGAGGAGCAACATTGGCAATTATTTTCAGAGCAGTTGGAATTACTAAAATCATGCCAACACTTTTTTATTCAACATAAACTCTTTGCCTGGCTTAATTTAACGCCACACGTGGCTACATTATTATTAGACAGGGATAATTTCGCAGGCGAACTATTAAAATATCCGTTTATTGAACTGTTGATTAATGAGAATTACCCGCATTTCAATGAAGGAAAAGATAATCGCGATCTTTTATCCTTATCGCAAATGTATCCCCTTGTGTTAGGTAATTTGGGAGCAGGTAATAGCACAATGAAAGCGGTTTTTGATGGTCTTTTCACCCGCGTCATGCTGGATAAAAGTTTTATTCAGCAACAAATCACGCATCGTTCCTTCGAACCGTTTATTCGTGCGATCCAGGCGCAAATTTCCCCTTGTTGCAATTGCATCATCGCGGGGGGCATTGATACGCCAGAAATATTGGCACAGATTATCCCCTTTGATTTCCATGCTCTCCAGGGATGCCTGTGGCCTGCGGTTCCTATAAATCAGATAACGACGTTGGTTCAGCGATAACCCTCCTGTTTGCTGGTGTTTAAGACGAGAGTAACCGTCTACACTATCAAACAGGAGGATCTATGACCCTGTCTTTTATTACCCGCTGGCGCGATGAATTGCCAGAAACCTATACAGCACTTTCCCCTACGCCTTTAAATAATGCCCGGCTGATTTGGCATAATACCGAACTGGCTAACACGCTGAGTATTCCATCGTCGCTGTTTAAAAATGGCGCAGGTGTCTGGGGCGGCGAAAACCTACTGCCGGGTATGTCACCACTTGCGCAGGTTTACAGTGGTCATCAGTTTGGCGTCTGGGCGGGCCAACTGGGTGATGGGCGCGGCATTTTACTCGGCGAACAACTGCTTGCTGATGGCACTACAATGGACTGGCATCTGAAAGGTGCTGGCCTGACGCCTTATTCGCGAATGGGGGATGGACGGGCGGTTTTACGTTCGACGATACGAGAAAGTCTCGCCAGTGAGGCGATGCATTATCTGGGCATTCCGACGACCCGCGCTTTAAGTATCGTCACCAGCGATTCGCCAGTGTATCGGGAAACGGTGGAGTCAGGCGCGATGCTGATGCGTGTGGCACCAAGTCATCTGCGCTTTGGTCATTTCGAACATTTTTACTATCGCCGCGAGCCGGAAAAGGTTCGTCAGTTAGCTGACTTTGCCATTCGTCATTACTGGTCACATCTTGATGATGAGGAGGACAAATACCGTCTCTGGTTTACCGATGTTGTCGCACGTACCGCCTCGTTAATTGCCCAATGGCAGACGGTCGGCTTTGCTCATGGGGTGATGAATACCGACAACATGTCGCTGCTGGGGCTGACGCTTGATTACGGGCCGTTTGGTTTTCTTGATGATTACGAACCCGGTTTTATTTGTAATCACTCGGATCATCAAGGGCGTTATAGCTTTGATAATCAACCTGCCGTCGCGTTGTGGAATTTACAGCGTCTGGCGCAGACATTGTCACCATTTGTTGCCGTTGATGCGCTGAATGAGGCCCTGGACAGCTATCAGCAGGTTTTGTTGACGCATTATGGACAACGGATGCGGCAGAAACTGGGCTTCATGACGGAGCAAAAAGAGGATAACGCGCTACTTAATGAATTATTCAGTCTGATGGCGCGAGAGCGCAGCGATTATACCCGCACATTCCGCATGCTGAGTCTGACCGAGCAGCACAGCGCGGCGTCACCGCTACGTGATGAGTTTATTGATCGTGCGGCATTTGATGACTGGTTTGCCCGTTATCGGGGGCGTTTGCAACAAGACGAGATTACCGATAGTGAGCGTCAGCAACTGATGCAAAGCGTTAACCCGGCTCTGGTGTTGCGCAACTGGTTGGCGCAACGGGCGATTGAAGCGGCAGAAAAGGATGATATGACGGAATTGCACCGCCTGCATGAGGCGTTGCGAAATCCTTTCAGCGACAGAGATGATGACTATGTCAGTCGTCCACCCGACTGGGGTAAACGGCTGGAAGTCAGCTGCTCGAGTTAAAGGCTACTTGGTCAACAGCAGCTTGCCAGCCTGAGTTTTACGGAGCAGATATTCTTGCCCGTCATGATCGATAATCAGTTTGCCATCCGGACCTAACAGTGTCTGGCTGGTAATTCGCCGGATGGGCTGCGGGGAAGCGGTCTTGTGACTGGCATCCGTTTCAGGCGTGAGTTTTCTGCTATCCGTATAACGCATAAAAATTAATAATAATTTATATAACAATGATTCTTATTATCAATATTATGGCGGGCCAGAGCAAGTAGTAATTTGTTGAGAAGACAACAAGTTGCGCAGAAATGCCCATCCCGTCAGGAATGGGCACGCATTCAGAAGCGAGTATCTACCGCAGAGGCGAGTTTTTCGACCAGGCGTTCGGTATCTTCCCAGCCCAGACACGGGTCGGTAATGGATTGACCGTAAGTGAGCGGCTGACCGCCGACGATTTTTTGCGTTCCTTCGCGCAGGAAACTTTCCGCCATAATTCCAGCAATCGCCGTAGAGCCATTGCGGATTTGCTGACAAATATCCTCACAAACTTCTAACTGGCGACGGTGCTGCTTCTGGCAGTTACCGTGGCTGAAATCCACCACCAGATGTTCAGGTAAATCAAACTCGTGCAGCGTATCGCAGGCTGCGGCGATATCATCGGCATGATAATTCGGTTTTTTGCCACCACGCATAATAATGTGGCCATACGGGTTGCCGCTGGTCTGATAGATGGTCATCTGACCATTTTTGTCTGGCGAGAGGAACATATGGCTGGCGCGGGCTGCGCGGATAGCATCCACGGCAATCCGCGTGTTGCCATCGGTACCATTTTTAAAACCCACCGGACAGGAGAGTGCCGAAGCCATTTCGCGGTGGATCTGACTTTCGGTAGTACGTGCGCCAATCGCGCCCCAACTGATTAAATCAGCAATAAACTGACCGGTCACCATATCGAGGAACTCAGTCGCGGTAGGGACGCCCAGCTCATTTACCTGTAAAAGTAATTTGCGCGCCAGCTCCAGACCGTGATTTACCCGATAGCTACCGTTTAAATCTGGATCGGAGATGAGTCCTTTCCAGCCGACAACCGTTCGTGGTTTTTCAAAATAGGTGCGCATTACGATTTCCAGCCGTGACTGGTACTGGTTGCGCAGCGACTGCAGACGGGTGGCGTACTCCATCGCAGCGGTGAGATCGTGGATCGAGCAGGGGCCAATAATGACCAACAGTCGCTTATCTTCACCATTCAGTATTTTTTCAATTCTACGGCGGGAGTCGGTGACATGGGTGGCGACGCCAGGCGTTACGGGATACCGTAGCGCGAGTTCGGCGGGCGTTACCAGGCTCTCAATACGCGCAGTACGGAGTTCGTCAGTTCTGTTCATTACAAGTCTCAGAAATTTGTTGCTTCTACGGCAGGACTACCGGGAAGTGATGCGCATCACGATAAACCAATCGCAGCTGATTTCAAGTGCGAGGTGTGTCACACCTCGCCGGGTGGTTAGCATGATAACAAAAAAGTAAGCCAATGCACTAGTTCTCTAGTACATTCGGCGGCTAAGGCCCATGATATCGAGGATCTTGGTGGCAATCTCTTCTACCGAATAATTGGTACTGTTAATCCACGGGATCTGATTTTTACGGTACAACGCTTCCACTTCCGCGACTTCCATCCTGCACTGACGAAGCGAGGCATAGCGGCTGTTCTCCCGACGTTCCTCGCGAATCGCCGCCAGACGTTCCGGGTCGATAGTCAGGCCGAACAATTTGTGCTGAAGTGGTTTGAGCGACGCGGGCAGCACCAGATTATCCATATCGTCGGCAATAAAGGGGTAATTTGCCGCGCGGATACCAAATTGCATTGCCAGATACAGACTGGTGGGGGTTTTACCACAGCGAGAAACACCGAGCAGGATCACCTGAGCCTGGTCCAGATTGCGCAACGAAATACCGTCATCGTGGGCAAGGGTGTAATCAATCGCCGCAATGCGCGCATCATATTTATTGAGATTATTAGGGTTAAGGCCATGGGTACGATGAGCAATCGGCGTTGGATCCAGTTTCATCTCTTGTTGTAGCGGGGCAACCAGCGCCTGAACGATATCCTGGCAAAAGCCTTCACTTTGCAAGATGATAGCGCGAATCTCCGGCAACACGATGGAGTAGAAGACCAGCGGGCGCACACCTGTCTGGTGATAAATTGCGTCAATCTGATCCTTCACTGCCCGTGCACGGCTCTCATTTTCGACAAACGGCAGCGTAATGCTGCTGATAGTGACGGGAAATTGTGACATTACTGCGTGTCCTAATACCTCCGCAGTTATTGCCGTACCATCAGAAATATAAAAAACGTGGCGATCAACAGCATTATCCATTTTGTTCTTCCCGTGATGCAGACATAATTCTATGAAAGCATAAATTAAAAACGCACAGAAGCGTAGAACGTTATGTCTGGTTTATAAAATGAAACTTAAATTTTATTTTTTATGAAAACAGCATTTCATTTTTATGGTTTCGTTTATACCGATGGTTTATGTGGAAATTGTCGAAGAGAGCAGATTTGCGCAACGCTGGGATCAGTCTTAAAAAGTAAAAAAATATATTTGCTTGAACGATTCACCGTTTTTTTCATCCGGTTAAATATGCAAAGATAAATGCGCAGAAATGTGTTTCTCAAACCGTTCATTTATCACAAAAGGATTGTTCGATGTCCAACAATGGCTCGTCACCGCTGGTGCTTTGGTATAACCAACTCGGCATGAATGATGTAGACAGGGTTGGGGGCAAAAATGCCTCCCTGGGTGAAATGATTACTAACCTTTCCGGAATGGGTGTTTCCGTTCCGAATGGTTTCGCCACAACCGCCGACGCGTTTAACCAGTTTCTGGACCAAAGCGGCGTAAACCAGCGCATTTATGAACTGCTGGATAAAACGGATATTGACGATGTTACCCAGCTTGCGAAAGCGGGCGCGCAAATCCGCCAGTGGATTATCGACACTCCCTTCCAGCCTGAGCTGGAAAACGCCATCCGCGAAGCCTATGGACAGCTTTCCGCCGATGACGAAAACGCTTCGTTTGCGGTGCGTTCCTCCGCTACTGCAGAAGATATGCCGGACGCTTCTTTTGCCGGTCAGCAGGAAACTTTCCTCAACGTTCAGGGTTTTGACGCCGTTCTCGTGGCAGTGAAGCATGTATTTGCTTCTCTGTTTAACGATCGCGCCATCTCTTATCGTGTGCACCAGGGTTACGACCATCGTGGCGTAGCGCTCTCCGCCGGTGTTCAGCGGATGGTGCGCTCCGACCTCGCATCTTCTGGCGTGATGTTCTCCATTGATACCGAATCCGGCTTTGACCAGGTGGTGTTTATCACTTCCGCATGGGGCCTTGGTGAAATGGTCGTGCAGGGTGCGGTTAATCCGGATGAGTTTTATGTGCATAAACAGACACTTGCGGCGAATCGCCCGGCTATCGTGCGCCGCACCATGGGGTCGAAAAAAATCCGCATGGTTTACGCGCCGACCCAGGAGCACGGCAAGCAGGTTAAAATCGAAGACGTACCGCAGGAACAGCGTGACATCTTCTCGCTGACCAACGAAGAAGTGCAGGAACTGGCAAAACAGGCCGTACAAATTGAGAAACACTACGGTCGCCCGATGGATATTGAGTGGGCGAAAGATGGCCACACCGGCAAACTGTTCATTGTGCAGGCGCGTCCGGAAACCGTGCGCTCACGCGGTCAGGTCATGGAGCGTTATACGCTGCATTCACAGGGTAAGATTATCGCCGAAGGCCGTGCTATCGGTCATCGCATCGGCGCGGGTCCGGTGAAAGTCATCCATGACATCAGCGAAATGAACCGCATCGAACCTGGCGACGTGCTGGTTACTGACATGACCGACCCGGACTGGGAACCGATCATGAAGAAAGCATCTGCCATCGTCACCAACCGTGGCGGTCGTACCTGTCACGCGGCGATCATCGCTCGTGAACTCGGCATTCCGGCGGTAGTGGGCTGTGGTGATGCAACAGAACGGATGAAAGACGGCGAGAACGTCACTGTTTCTTGTGCCGAAGGTGATACCGGTTACGTCTATGCGGAGTTGCTGGAATTTAGCGTGAAAAGCTCCAGCGTAGAAACGATGCCGGACCTGCCGTTGAAGGTGATGATGAACGTCGGTAACCCGGACCGTGCTTTCGACTTCGCCTGCCTGCCGAACGAAGGCGTGGGCCTTGCGCGTCTGGAATTTATCATCAACCGTATGATTGGCGTCCACCCACGCGCACTGCTTGAGTTTGACGATCAGGAACCGCAGTTGCAAAACGAAATCCGCGAGATGATGAAAGGTTTTGATTCTCCGCGTGAATTTTACGTTGGTCGTCTGACTGAAGGGATCGCGACGCTGGGTGCCGCGTTTTATCCGAAGCGCGTCATTGTCCGTCTTTCTGATTTTAAATCGAACGAATATGCCAATCTGGTCGGTGGTGAGCGTTACGAGCCAGATGAAGAGAACCCGATGCTCGGCTTCCGTGGCGCGGGCCGCTATGTTTCCGACAGCTTCCGCGACTGCTTCGCGCTGGAGTGTGAAGCAGTGAAACGTGTGCGCAACGACATGGGGCTGACTAACGTTGAGATCATGATCCCGTTCGTGCGTACCGTTGATCAGGCGAAAGCGGTGGTTGAGGAACTGGCGCGTCAGGGGCTGAAACGTGGTGAGAACGGGCTGAAAATCATCATGATGTGTGAAATCCCGTCCAACGCCTTGCTGGCAGAGCAGTTCCTGGAATATTTCGACGGCTTCTCAATTGGCTCAAACGACATGACGCAGCTGGCGCTCGGTCTGGATCGTGACTCCGGCGTGGTGTCTGAACTGTTCGATGAGCGCAACGATGCGGTGAAAGCACTGCTGTCGATGGCGATTCGTGCCGCGAAGAAACAGGGCAAATATGTCGGGATTTGCGGTCAGGGTCCATCCGACCACGAAGACTTTGCTGCATGGTTGATGGAAGAGGGGATCGATAGCCTGTCTCTGAACCCGGACACCGTGGTGCAAACCTGGTTAAGCCTGGCTGAACTGAAGAAATAAAATAAATACCCGGCGGCGTTTTGTCGCCGGGTTTATGTGATCCCCGAAGATGAAACTTATTCAATCTCTTCACAGACATCCTGAGTTAATCGCCGCATAATATCTTTCCTTAACAAAAACTTTTGTATTTTACCTGAGACAGTGCGCGGTAGTTTTTCGATTACCACGATATGTTCAGGATATTTATATTTCGCGACCCGTTTACGGCTAAAAAAAGCCACCACCTCTTCCAGCGATAATGAATGATGCGGCGCTTTCAGCACGACATAAGCGCATGAACGTTCACCTAAACGTTCATCGGGCATCGCAACCACACAGGCATCGTGAATTTTAGGATGCTGCAATAAAATATCTTCTACTTCACGGCTGCTAATATTTTCGCCGCCGCGGACAATAATATCTTTCTTGCGCCCGGTTATTTTTATATAGCCAGCCTCATCCATGCGGCAGAGATCGCCGCTGTAATACCAGCCTTCTTCATCCAGCGCACGGGCGGTTAATTCAGGTTCATCAAAATACCCCATAAACACATTGGGGCCACGCGAGGCTTCTTCACCTTCGCAACCTGGCGGTAAAGTCTTGCGTGCGTCATCGACCACTTTAATCTCTACACCTGCGGCAGCGTAACCGTCGGTGTGCATAAAGCGCGGCAAAGGATCGTCGAGATTCACCACCGCATGCGGCGAACTTTCTGTGGAACCATAAACACTTAATAATTTAATGCCGCGCTGCTGGCATTCTCGCGCCACTTTTTTGGGGATTGTGGTACCTCCGCAAAGAAAGAAGCGCAGCGCTGAAAGGTCTGCGGGTTGTTTCTCTAGTAAATTCAAAAGATCATAGACAAACGGCGTTGCGCCGAGCATACAGGTGCAACGCTGCTGCTCAAGCAGCGCGAGACACGCATCAGGAGTGAAAATATCTAACAACACGCTGCGAGCACCAATCAAAAAAGGTGCTGTTACGCCATGCAGAAAGCCCGTTGCGTGACCAAGTGGCGCAGGCATCATAAAGACATCCTGCCAGGTCAGATTTAGCCGCGCGCAATAAGCCCGCTCACTGGCGAGAATATTGTTATGCGTTAGCATCACACCCTTTGGCAGACCCTCGGTTCCGGAGGTAAATAGCACAGCGGCTAATTCATCGCCGTGGGTCGTTATCGCCGTGGTCAGAGGGGTATTGTCGGCGAGAATCTGACTTAATGAGAGGGAAGAGGTGGCGGGAGCCAGTTTGTCCACGCCGACAATTTGTTGTAGTTGTGGAAGCTGATTTTGCAGCGGCAGGATTAAATCTACTGGACGCGTTTGTTTAAACAACGTCGGTGCAAAGAACATTTTTGCCTGACACTTATTGAGCACCCATACCAGTTCTGCTTCCCGCCAGGAAGGTAACAGCGGCACGGAAACCGCACCGGTTTTCAGGCAGGCAAGATAGATAACGGTAAATTCACACCAGCCTGGCAGTTGAAATGCGATGCGATCGCCTGATTCAATACCCTTCGCTAACATCCAGTTTGCCAGACAGCTCGCGGCGTGATCGAGCGCGCTATAGGTGTACGTTGCACCATGATTGTCGACCACGGCAATTTTGTCTGGCATCGCACGAGCGGTCTGCTGCCAGTAATCGGCCAGCGAAGCATCGCCCCATAACCCTTGCTGACGATACGCCGCACGACGTTGTTCGTTGAACGTTAATGTCACTTTCATTTTGGACTCTCGAAACAGAACATCAGGCCCGAGATGCGGGCCTGTGGGATGCATGATTAGCCGTAGCGAAATTCAATACCGAAGGTGCCTGCGGGATATTGCCACTGTTCGAGAATAGTGTTGCCGCACAGCACCCGACAGGTGCCGCACTCCAGACAACCGGCGGAATCGAAATGAATGTTTCCTGCGTCATCCTGCTTATAAAGTCCGGCAGGGCAAGCTTTCATTAATTTACGGAATTCATTGATATCGGGATTTGCCGCCAAAATGATATGCGGGTGGCCCTCATCAACATGGAATTTATTGACGCCTAATTTGATGTCGACGTTAACCGTAGCGTTCTGGCTCATAGCGCGGTTGCTCCCTTAATGCCATCTTTCAGCAAGTTGATCAGCCCAATTTTCTTCGCGTGTCCCATGATCATTTTGCGTACCGGCTGGTTTGGTTTGCCGTCAATGGTGAACATATCGTTCATGATGTCGGCGACCATTCGTGGGTATTGGCTAAACAGGCGCGGGTTTTCCATCAGCGCCGGGATCTTGCGGAAATGCTGCATATCGCGCATAACACAACTTTGTTCCAGCTCACGTTTGTATTGCGCCAGACTGCTGGCGGAGAAATCCGCGCGTTCTTTGGCGGCGATCACCGTTGTGGCGGCAGCCTGAGCTGATGCAATGGCTAAATCCATGCCGCGAACTGTAAAACCCAAATTCAGGCAGAAGCCTGCGGCGTCACCAACGATCATCACGCCATCGTTAACCAGCTGCGGCACCATTGCCAGACCGCCCTCCGGCACCATATGCGCGGAATATTCAAGCAGTTTGCCGCCGCTAATCAGCGGGCGAATGGCGGGGTGTTGTTTAAAATCTTCCAGCATTTGCGGCACGCTTTTTTGCGCATGGGCGATATCACTCAATCCACAAACCAGCCCCAACGATACGGAATCCTTGTTGGTATAGAGGAATCCGCCGCCCATCAGGCCGTCAGAAGGGGAACCGGCAAACAGCCAGGCGGCACCTTCCTCGCCCGTAACATTAAAGCGATCGTTGATCTGTTCTGGTGTCAGGCCTATAACCTCTTTAACACCAACAGCGTAATGATGCGGATCGGAAGCGGAAACCATTCCCAGCGAGCGGCCAAGCATCGAGTTAACGCCATCAGCCAGAATCACCACATTCGCTTCGAGAATATCATCCCCGGCCTGGACGCCAGTGACCTTGTTTCCTTCACGAACCAGCGCATCGACGCGTACGCCCGGGATAAACTGCGCGCCCGCCTGCTCGGCTTGTTCCATCAACCACGGGTCCAGACGATTACGCAATACGGTATAAGACGCGTGTTGCGGAACATCTGGTTGCTCGCGGTGAAAATCGAGGGTAACGGCGCTTTCTTCGGTTAAGAAGGAGATTTTCTCGCGTGTGACCTTGCGTTCTATCGGCGCTGATGCTGCAAAGCCTGGAATAATTGCTTCGAGTGTGTGGGCATAAAGACGCCCGCCGGTCATGTTTTTACATCCGGCACTGTCGCCGCGTTCTATCACCAGGACATCCAGCCCGGCTCGCGCCATGACCAGTGCGGCAACGCTACCGGCAACGCCCGCACCGACCACAATGGCATCAAATTTGTCATCCGACATGCGTTATGCTCCCTTCCCGCTGCGTTTACAGCGGGAGATGTGGTTGAAAGGGAATTAGCGATTCAACTGGCTAATCAGGGCAGGGACGACTTTGTAGATATCGCCCACCAGACCGTAGTCGGCATAGTTGAAGATTGGCGCATTTTTATCTTTATTAATGGCGACAATCACTTTTGCGCCGTTGCCGCCAACCATATGCTGGATCTGCCCGGAGATCCCCAGCGTCAGGTAGAGATCGGATTTCAGCAACACGCCGGAGACACCGATATAACGTTCACGCTCCATCCAGTTCTCGCCTTCGGCAATTGGACGTGAACAGCCGACTTCAGCATTCAGCACTGCCGCCAGTTCGTGGACCATTTTCAGGTCATCCTGCGCCGCCAGACCACGACCGACGCCAACCACACGTTTTGCTTTGCTCAGGTCCACGCTGCTTGCCGCTTTCGCACGGCGTTCGCGACAGAGAATTTCATGACGCGGGGCAACATAAGGTACCGTTTCTGTCGGGCACTGATGAGAGATATCACGGGTGCACGGCTCCTGAACACCGGGTGCAAGGGTAATGATCGCCAGCGGGCTGTTGATCTTTTCCTGAGCGAACGCTAACCCGCCATACATCCGGTGTTCGGCGCAAATGTGACCATCGACAATATCCACCGCCGTGGCATCGTTCACCAGCGCCGCATTCAGTTGCACACTTAACCGTGCGGCCAGAGCTTTACCACGTTTCGTCGCGGCCAACAGCAACATAGCGGGGTGTTTATCTTTCAGCAGGGCAGCAATGCTTTCGGCGTAATTTTCAGTACGTTGCAGCGCGTCGTTTTGCTCAAGAACATAAATGCATTTTGGCCCATAAGGCATAACCGCCTGCGCCTGCTCGGTATTTTGTACAATGGCATACACCTGTTGGCCCCATTGCTGAGCGCCGCCAAACAGTTCAGCATAATGTTCAGGATTATCGCTAAAGACCCAGACGCTGTTTAATTGACTCATCGTTTCTTCTCCGTAGGCTTCAGTTCAGGGCTTTTTTCAGATGTTCCGCCAGCTCGGCAATGGCCTCCGGCGAATCGTTATCGAGAATGATGTGCTTACGTTCTGTTTGCGGCGGTACGCGAATACCGGTCAGTTCAGCAAGTGGTGCGCTCTGGCTCCAGCCAATATCACTTGCCTGCCACTGATTTACCGGTTTTTTACCCGCGCCGAGGATGGCTTTCATCGAAGGAATACGTGGTACGTTAATATCGGAGGTGACGCAGAGCACGGCTGGAACAGAGAGTTCAATAACTTCAACATCATCTTCAAGCGTGCGTTCAATCACCAGTGTATTGCCCTGACGCTGAATAGCACTCACTGCATTAATCACCGGAAGTTGCAGAAGTTCTCCGACCAGCAAGCCAACCTGCTGGGCATAAAGGTCGCCGGAACCTTCACCAAAGATCAGTAAATCGAAGCCGATCTTTTCAACTGCTGTCGCCAGCGCCTTTGCGGTATCGAGAGGCAGTGCATGCTCAAGTTGTGCATCCTGCACCATATACAGGCTGTGCGGCCCGCGGGATAGCACGTCTTTGCGCACTTTCGAGTTCTGCAACAAAGAGCCGCCGACGGTCAGCGCGGCTATCTCATCGTCATCTGTTGCAAGCTGGCTTGCAACTTCAATGGCATTGAGATCGAACTGGCTGATTTTGGCGTCGGCATTGTCGAAATTCAGGGTGTATTCTGGAGTGACAACAATGTCCTGTTCTTCAGGCACCAGCTTAAAGCAGGTTATTATTTTCATGATTTCTCCTGTGAGTCGCATACGGAACCATCTCCGATGGAAGGTAAAAATGGCCTGAAAATAGTGTGCGATAGCGGTGCGGGGTTTTCGACGGAGCAAGCTGTTTTCCTTGCTAACAATCTTGCAAAAAAAATGCGATCGCTAAAACAAAAGTGCAATTTGCGGCAATATAGTTATTCCATGACCGTGCAATCTTGCATTCAGTGTAAATAATCTTGTTTAGCTCTCGCTAAACGCGGTTGTATAACCGCAATACACGCCGTATTTTATCCGGCATATATTGTTTTTGTTTGCTCATGGAATAGGGAGGTTGTCATGTATCAACGCTGTTTTGATAATGCCAGTGAAACGCTGTTTGTCGCCGGTAAAACGCCACGGCTTTCACGTTTCGCATTTAGCGATGATCCAAAATGGGAGTCTGGACATCACGTTCATGACAATGAAACCGAGCTGATTTACGTCAAGAAAGGGGTAGCAAGGTTTACCATCGATTCTTCGTTATATGTCGCGCATGCCGATGACATTGTGGTGATAGAACGTGGCAGGCTGCATGCGGTGGCCTCTGACGTTAACGATCCGGCAACGACGTGTACCTGTGCGCTGTACGGCTTTCAGTTTCAGGGGGTTGAGGAAAATCAGCTACTGCAACCGCATTCTTGCCCGGTAATTGCCGCAGGGCAGGGAAAAGAAGTCATTAAAACCTTATTTAATGAGCTAAGTGTGATTTTGCCGCAAAGTAAAAATAGCCAAACATCTTCGTTATGGGACGCATTTGCCTATACGTTAGCAATTCTTTACTACGAAAACTTTAAAAATGCTTATCGTTCGGAGCAGGGATATATTAAAAAAGATGTTCTGATAAAAGATATTCTTTTCTATCTGAATAATAACTATCGCGAAAAAATCACTTTAGAGCAGTTATCGAAAAAATTTCGTGCCAGCGTCAGTTATATCTGCCATGAATTTACCAAAGAGTATCGTATTTCCCCTATTAACTATGTTATTCAACGGCGTATGACGGAAGCGAAATGGTCACTCACTAATACTGAATTATCACAGGCAGAGATTTCCTGGCGTGTGGGTTATGAAAATGTCGATCACTTTGCCAAACTGTTTTTGCGCCATGTCGGCTGTTCGCCCAGCGATTACCGCAGGCAATTTAAAAACTGTTTTGCGGAACAAGAAATCCTATCTGAATTTCCTCAACCGGTAAGTCTTGCCGGATAAATCTGGCGGCGCAGTTTGTTAAGAGGCTGCGCCGCCTGCAGATTATTTGTTCTGATAATCTTTCAGGATCTGCCGACCTGCTACGTAAATCATAATTTCGTCTGTACCGCCGCCGATACGTTCACAACGGACATCACGCCAGAAGCGGGAGACGCGCGCCTCATCGGTATAGCCCAGACCGCCCATGATTTGAATCGCATCATCAATGACTTCCATTGCGGTACGTGCGCAGTACAGTTTTGCCAGCGCCGCGCTGGTGCGCAGTGACTGATGCTGATCGGCTTGCCATGCCACTTTCAACACCATGTTGCGCATGTTGTCGATCTTAATCGCCATCAGCGCCAGTTTTTCCTGGATCATCTGGTTATGACCAATGGGCTTACCAAAAGCGATACGCTGGTTGGCATAGCGGGCGGCATCTTCGAATGCGCATTCGGCAAAGCCGGTGCTGCGCGCGGCGTTGATCAGGCGCTCCATCTCAAAGTTGTACATCACATTGAGGAAACCCATTCCTTCTTCGCCCACCATGTCGCTCTCTTCAACTTCCACGTTGTCGAGATAGACTTCGCAGGTGCTGAGCATATGCCAGCCGATTTTATGCAGTGGATTGATTTTAATGCCGGGCTTACTGGAGTCGACCCACCACAGCGTAAAGGCCTTTTTCGGATCTTTCGGTTGCGGATCGCGCGCCAACACCAGCATATATGGGTACTCTTTCGCACCGGTAATAAAGGTTTTCTGTCCGTTGATGTAAACCTTGCCGTTTTTACGCGTGTAAGTGGTAGTGGCACTGTTGTTGTCTGAGCCTGCGCCTGGCTCCGTCAATGCCAGGGCATAGGCGGGATCACCCGTTTCCAGGGTGCTCTCTGCCGTTTTACGTAGCTGCTCTGCAGAACCGAAACGGCGCATACTGTGAATACATTGACCGTTGGTAATCAAAAATGCCGGAGCACCGCATTTTGACACTTCCATCAGCGCCAGCATTTGGGTGACGTAATCCGCAGGGATACCACCAAATTCTTCCGGCACGCCAAGCATGGAAATACCGTTATCCGCCAGTGCCCGCATAAACTCACGCGGGTATGTCCCGTTTTGATCGCAGGTGCGGAAATACTCTTCCGGAAAGTTAGTCGTAATCAGTTCACGAATACTGGCCAGCAGCAGTTCTTGTTCTTCAGTTAAAGAGAAATCCATCATTATACTCCTGTTAATGAGCCGCTTCAGGCAGGACAAAACCCATCGCCGCATCGATAAATAATCTTTCGTCCATCAGTTTCAGTTCTGGTGAAATCACTGGGGTGAAATCCATTTTGTCGAGAATATCTTTTTGTAAATCGACGCCAGGAGCGATTTCGATTAAATGCAGGCCGTCTTCTTTTAGCGTGAATACGGCGCGCTCAGTGATATAACGAACATCCAGCCCTCGCTTGAGAGCGATTTTTCCACTGAAAGTAATTTCCGGTAGTTCCCGAATAAATTTCTTCACCCGTCCTTCTTGGACGATATTTAATTTGCCGTCGGTAATTTCTGTTTTTAAACTGCCCGCAGTTAATGTGCCGCAGAAAACGATTTTCTTCGAAGTGGCACTGATATCAATAAATCCACCGGTGCCCATGATTTTACCATTGAATTTATGCACGCCGACGTTACCGTGCTGGTCGACTTCAGCAAAACTCAAATAACAAACATCCAGACCACCACCGTGATAAAAATCAAACTGGGACGTCATATCCAGAATGGCGCGGGTATTCACGTTCGCGCCAAAGGCGATCCCCTGTGAAGTAATACCGCCAATCGGACCTGTTTCTACCGTCAGAATAAAGTCATCAGCACAACCTTCTTCCCGGGCGACCAGGCCAATGCCGTCAGCAATACCGACGCCGACATTCCCCACTGCGCCTTTGCGCATTTCGAATAATGCACGCCGTGCAACTAATTTACGTTGGTTTAGGGGCAGGCTAAGTTTGGTACTGTCATCAAGGGTGAAGTCACCAGAAATAAAGCGGTTAACCGGTGCACCGCCATACAGTTGGGTTTGATCCGGATCGACCACCACAATATCCACCAGATAACCCGGAATACGGACAGATTTAGGATGCAGCGTGGCTTTCTTAACCATTTTCTGCACCTGCATCATCACAATACCGCCGTTATTGTGCACCGCCTGAGCAATAACCAATGCGTCGAGATACATCACCTCATCTTCAAAAGTGGCGTAGCCTTCGCTGTCGCAGGTGGTAGCGCGAATGAAGGCGATATCTGGCGCTATCGCTTTGTAATAGAGATATTCTTTGTTATCAAACTCGACCAGTTTAATCAGTTCTTCTTTAGTGACTTCATTCAGTTTGCCGCCTTGCTGGCGTGGATCGACAAATGTCCCGATGCCAATATCACTAATAATACCAGGCTGGTGGGCTGCGGCGGCGCGTAAGGTTTGTGTAAGTACACCTTGTGGATAGTTATAAGCAATAATTTTATTTTGTTCTGCGAGATCAGAAATACGCGGCGATTGTCCCCAGTGACCGCATAATGCCCATTTCACCAGACCTTCTTGCGCCAGCGGACTAATACCACGGTCGGCGCGATCGCCAAGCCCTGTTGGACTAATAATCGATAAATTACGTGGTGTTTGAGTCTGTTTATATTTATCAGCAAGAGCAGTAATTAACGTGGTGGCTTCCAGAATACCGCCGCCAGCGCCTAACACACAAAGTGTTGCTTCGTCGGGAATATAATTCACCGCTTCCTGTGCCGACAGGACCGGCACTCGTCCATTAATACGAGGTGGTTTTACAGGTTTCATTGTTAATTCCTGATTCAGGTGTGATTTTCCCTACGCCAGATGGAGAATTAGCGCACAGAGACTCACGAAATATTTTTATTAAATACGGTTAAAAATACTTTTTTTAGTTCGGCGGGGGAGGGTATTCCCGCCGAAATATTATTGCTTATGCCTGATGTAAAATAGTTAATACCGTACGCAAATCATTTACCGAGATTTGCCCTGGCGCAGAGGCTTTTTTTACCGCACCAAAAGTTGCCGCCGAGCCAAATACTTCACCAGCCAGACGAGAAATTACGCCAGTTTTTGCCATCGACATCGTGATGATTGGACGATCGGCATACTGCTCCTGCATCTCCAGGGTCGCGGCAAGCAACGTCAGCACATCGCTGGTACTTTGCGGCATCAGCGCAATCTTAGGAATATCGGCGTCGAAGGACTGCATTTTGCGCAGACGGGCAATGATTTCTTCGGCTTCCGGCGTTTTATGGAAGTCATGGTTGGACATGACAACTTTCACATCATGCGCGTGGGCGTAGGCGACGGTTTCTTTAACCTGATCATCGCCGGTAAATAACTCCAGATCGATCATATCAACCAGGCCACTGTCGATGGCTGCACGATTGAGTGCAATATAAGCCTCGGTGGAAATCGCCTGCTCGCCGCCTTCTTTGGCACTGCGGAAGGTAAACAGCAGCGGTTTTTCTGGCATGGTTTCACGGAGAATTTTGGCTGCCGCTATGACAGACTCCACATTGGAGAGATCGGCATAGTGGTCCACACGCCATTCCAGAATATCAAAGTCCGCTTCACGATAGGCGAGAGCTTCGGATTTCACGCTGGCGATATCTTTCGCCATCAGCGAGACGATGATTTTAGGTGCGCCCGTACCAATGACGAGATCTTTTACAGTTACGGTTTTCATTTTTTACCCTTTCTGCACGCGGTCAGCCTGTCAGGCACCGAACCCCATGACCTGTTTAACATATTCCAGAGGGAAATCTTTGCCAGTCCATAACGTGAACTGTTCAGCCCCTTGCCACAACAACATGCCGTATCCATCAATCGTTTTGCAACCAGCTTGTTGCGCCTGCTGCAATAACTTCGTCATATGCGGGTTATACACGCATTCAGTGACCAGAAGTCCCGGATGTAACAGACTGATATCATTAACCAATGATTCATTCTCAAGGGGTTTCATACCCACTTTGGTGCCATTGGTTAAAATGTCGGCGGAAGCCAGGGCTTCTGCAAAGGCTTGCTGATCGGCGAGATCGGTGACTGTCACGACGCAATCGGTGTTTTCGTTAACCCGCTGCGCGAAGGCGAGAGCTTTATCGAAGAACTCATCCCGACGGTTAAAGAGTTTAATTTCTTTTAAACCTTCAATTGCCCCCTGCGCGCCAATTGCCGTTGAGGCACCACCGGCCCCTAATAGCACCATCGTTTTGCCTTTGATATCAAAACCGCTCTCTTTAATGGCGCGAATATGACCCGTGCCGTCGGTGTTATAGCCACGCAGATAGCCATCATCATTAACGATGGTGTTGATGGCTCCCACCAGTTTGGCCGCTGGCGTTAATTCATCAACATATTCACACGCCAGTTGTTTGTTCGGCATTGATACACCAGTTCCGCGCATTTTGAGGGCTTTTAATCCTTCAATTGCTGCGGGAAAACTATCGTTATCCACTTCAAAGGCCATATAGGTAAATGGCAATCCCGCTTTTTCTAAGGCTTTATTCTGCATTTCGGGCGATAAACTGTGGCGGATGGGATAGGCCATCAACCCAATCAATTCGTATTTTGCGGTAACATCCATAATTAACTCCTTTAACCTCTATGCTTAATTGTGTTTAACCGGGTGCTAAATTTATGCTCGCCAAACCGCACATCATTTTCAGGAATAATGAAAACGCGGTAATAGCGGATAAAAACAATAATTGCGGTAATCAGGGCCAGCAGCGCGAAAGTAAAATCGAGAACAATGATATATTGCAGGCCGATGTTCGACAGATAACCGGTAATCAGCGGAATAACAAAGTTAGCCAGTCCACCCATCATCATATATATACTGGTGACTTTGGCTTTGCTTTTTGGGAAAAACTCTGACATGACCGAAACGCCGAGCTGTAAAATGCCGCCAGCTGCTGAGAAACCGATAACAAAGGCTCCGGCATTACACACCAATGGAGATGGGTACAGGTAGATAATGGCAGCTGTTATTGTTGCCAGTGCAGAGTTAAATACATTAGCCCAGATGGGCCGGACCATTTTTTTCAGCAGTGCGGCAAAAATAAAGACACAGACCAGCGAACCCATACTGTAATAAGAGATGGTTTTTAATGCCTCAGCTTCTGACATACCAGCAAAAGCCATCGCATATTTGGGCATCCACACCACAATCACATAAAAGGTCGAGAATGCGGCTACACCGAACAGTACTGATGAAACACCTTCCAGCCAGACTAACGGTTTGCTGTTCATTTGCGGTAATTCATTAGCTACGCTGGCGTCCACCAACTGGCTGGGGAATTTGCTTTTCAACAGCATCAGCGTGATCAGTACAAACAGAATACCCGGAATAATCAGCCCATAGCCGTACCAGATGTTATTGAGCAACATATAGCTCACCAGCATTGGGTAGAACATTTGCCCGAATGACACCATCGCTTTAACCAGTATGACCGCCGAACCAGAGGCTTTCGGAAAGCATTCCATGAGCGCGGGGTAGCCACCCGTATCCAGCGCTGAGTTAGCGATACCTACGCACACTGCCAGACAGTAGGCGAGAGTTAAATTCGGGCAAGCAGGAATACCAAAGAAGAATAGCAGATACATTATTACTGCCATTAATATCACCGCCCGACGACCAAACTTATCGGAGATCACTCCGAAGAATAAAATACTGATCAATCGCCCCAATCCGATACCGGAAATTAAATAGGCAATGCCCGCGTTGTCAGTGGAAAACTTTTCTGCCAAAGATGTCATGTTTTGGGCAAGCGTAATAACACTAATGCCGTGCAGGAAATAGCTGAAGTAAATACAAAGAACAGCCAGGATAAATGGCGTGCTGAAAGCCTTATTTTGAGACATTTTCACAGCTCCTTGCTGAAAGATAATTTCGTTACCGTACGTATTGTTCTCCGACGGTTTACATAATTACTATACTGAAGATGATTTTCCCTGGGTACATGGCATAAAGTTTATGTTTCCAGGAATATTGCATGTCATAGTTTGTTTTTGATCGCGATTTTCCTTAGTTAGCGCAGAAAGAGTTATTTATCCGTAAGATCTTGCATAACCTGAAAAGAATATTGCATTACCCACCCGGAGCGATATTTTCCTTTAGCGTGTGATGCCGCGTTTCTTTGCGACTGCGTAAGCCAATAAACAGTGCCAGTATAAAGCCGATAGCAGCGATGGCGGTATCGAACCACATAATATCGGCAATACTTCTTTGCGAAAGATGAGCCGTAATCAACGGAATGGTAAATGTTGCAATGCTGCCCGCACTGTAATAGATCCCCGTTGCTTTTCCTTTAGCGTAGGGAAAACGTTCCGCCATTAACGTCAGGCCAATTTGTACAACACCGCCTGCGGAGGTAAAACCGATGACGAAAGCAAATATTATCACCACATAAAATGTGGGATGCAGGCAGACGGTGAGCAGGGCGATAAATGAGATAAAGGTGTACAGCATCAGTAATGTTGTTGGGCGAACGGTATTACGAATGAGTGGAGCAGTAATAAATACACACAGCAGCGAACCCACGGTGTAGATACTGAGTAATTTGATCGACATGGTGTATGACATGCCAGCGACAAATTGTCCGTATTGTGCCAGCCACTGGCTAACCAGATAAAACGTTGCCATTGAGATATAGCCATATAGGGAATAACTGGCTAAATCGATAATTGAACAGCGATGTTCCGTAGAGCTGGTGGTTTTCTTTATGACAGGTAAGTGACGACCCGGATGGGGTGGGAACGTACAACGGTATAAAAACAGAGCGTTAATAAACATAATGCCTGCGGCAATCATAAAGGACCAACCGAACCACAGTTCAGCCCACACTAACAGGCTGATAATTAGCGGTAATAAAAATTGTCCGCTGGAAACAAATGCTTTAATTAAAATATTGGCTGTACCCGGTGAGCGTGGAAAAGCTTCCATCAAACTGGGATAGGTGCCTGCATCGAGAAAACTGTTTGCCATTCCCGCCAGAAAGCCAAAAACATAAGCGATAATGATGTTATTGGTGTGCAGGATGCCAAAAAAGAAGGCCATATAGCAGCACATCCCGAGCATGATAAAAGGGCGGCGACCAAAGCGATCGGATAATAATCCTGCAAAAAGCAAGACACTTAATCGACCAATGCCCAGTGATGAGATAACTATCGAGACGCCCGCGGCATTAGTCTGCCAAAGCGTCTCCAGCGAGGCCATATTCAGGCTCATCAAAATGACGCCCATACCATGCACCAGGTAATTAAAATACAACCCAAGTGCGGTAGGGTAATAGGGATTTTTCATAGGTTCTACTTAGCAAAGGTGCTTTAAAAAGTGTAGCGATGTTGTGTCAGTATCCGTTCATTATTGTTGTAACAACGACAATTCCTTTCTGTGGAGAAATTAACAAAGCCGCTCCAGATCGTGTGCATATAATTCAGCGGCTACCGATTGATAGATCTTCCAGTCAATAAAATTGCCATCAGGGTAGACTTGTTGAAACGCGGTTAAGTCGGGGAAAAAACGCATGGTGTTGTTGCCGATGCGGTTATTTATTTTCTCTATGATGGCATGAAGATGTTTTTTTCGTTGCTGACGCATAGCCAACAGTTGCTCGACTACACAATCAGGAATGGCGCATTTGCCATTTTCCCACTGACGCCAGCTTTCACTGTTACCGGTCTGGGCAATCCAGGTCGCGCATTCATCAATAGTCATGGCAAAAATATGGCGAAGTGCCTGGAGTTCATAAGCGTTCATCGTGTAATGGCTGCATGAAATAAACAATAAAATATAAATAACATTATCAGCCTGCTGACGGCTTGAAGAGAGTCACAGTATCTTGTGCAACATTATTGGAAAGAGTGAGGGGCGAGGTAGCGAAGCGGAAAAATGTTAAAAAAAAGCCCATCGTGGGAGATGGGCAAAGACTACACACAGCAATTCGTTGTTTCACTCAGGGGATTTCCATGCTTATAAATCAATATGTTGATTTATAACCGTGAGCTAATAGTAGGCATACGGACTTTTTGCGTCGATCAGATTCGTCTCATTAGTTTAAAAACTGTAAAGAATTTGCGACAGGTACTACCAGCTGAATAGCGGTAAGCAGGAAAATATGGGGAAGAGCAAGCAAATATCAATTAGCAGGGGTTAACAATCAGGCGGCAGAGCCGCCTGATGAGAAATTACTTATTCGGTTTCTCGATTTCGCCAAGTTCTTCGAGAATTTCTTCCGGTTGGTCCGTCGGCGGTGGGACTTCTTCCACCCACGCGGCAAACAGACGCCAGGAAACGGCTAACAGAACCGGACCAATAAACAGACCGATCATCCCGAAAGCAATCAAACCACCAATAACGCCAGAGAGGATCAGGATCAGCGGTAAATCGGCACCCATGCGAATTAACATTGGGCGGATGACGTTATCGAGCGTGCCAACCACACCGCTCCAAACTAACAATACCGTTCCCCAGGTGGTATCGCCAGTCCAGTAGAGCCAGATAATCGCCGGAATCAGTACCGGCAACGGTCCAAGCTGGACAAGGCAGGAGAGGATCATTAACACCGTTAGCAAAGTTGCATAAGGTACGCCGGATACGGCGAGGCCGATACCGCCAAGCACTGCCTGTACTAACGCCGTCACCACCACACCCAGCGCCACCGCGCGGATAGCCTGTGCCGCCAGCAGCACGGCGGCATCTCCGCGAACGCCTGCCAGACGGGTTGCAAAATGGCGAATGCCTTGTGCCACCTGTTCACCGCGCCAGTACAGCAGGGCGCTGAAGAGAAGCATCAGCGCACAATGCACCATAAAGCGCCCGATATGCGCCGCCTGCCCAACGAACCAGGTGGTGGTGGTGCCAATATAAGGACGGACTTTCGCCATGATCGCCGTCCCCCCCATATCCAGCAAATTGTGCCAGCCTGCATATAGCTTCGCGCCAATCACCGGAATGGTATTAAGCCACGCCAGATCGGGTAACGTCATGTCACCACTGGAAATGGCTTTAATTAGCGGGCCGCTGCCGTCGACGATACTGTTAACCAGCAAAGCAATAGGGATGATAAACACCATCACTAATAACAGCGTCATCACCAGAACGGCGAGAGAGCGGCGACCAAACATGATCTTTTGCAAACGTAACAATACCGGCCAGGTGGCGATAACCACTGTACCGGCCCATGCAAAGCCGAGAATAAAGGGTTGTACAATCCACAGACATGCCACAATCATGATGGCTAAAAACAGCACCGAAAGCAGAATTTGTGCGACATCCCTGGGCTGACGAACATTTACCATAACTACTTTTCACCTTTTTTGTGCGTCAAATCGTCGACGCGACGTGAACACGCGAAACTCACCTGCATAATGATGAGCAATTTCAGCGGTTTTTAACAGGTCGATTCTGCCCTTAATTCTGATGGGCGTGTAAGAAAAAAATGTGGTACAACAACTCAGGCAACACGCAAACGATTAATCTCTCATCACAGACCGCAGGAAAGGGTCAATATAATGATTCCACAGATTTCCCAGGCACCCGGCGTCGTTCAACTGGTGCTTAATTTTTTGCAAGAGCTGGAGCAACAGGGTTTTACCGGCGATACGGCGACAAGTTATGCCGATCGTCTGACAATGTCGACTGACAACAGTATTTACCAACTTCTCCCCGATGCGGTGGTATTTCCGCGTTCAACCGCAGATGTAGCGCTGATCGCCCGTCTTGCCGCGCAGGAACGCTATTCATCGTTGATCTTTACCCCCCGCGGCGGCGGCACCGGCACTAACGGACAGGCGCTCAACCAGGGGATTATTGTTGATATGTCCCGCCATATGAACCGCATCATCGAAATTAACCCTGAAGAGGGCTGGGTGCGCGTTGAGGCCGGGGTGATTAAAGACCAACTCAATCAGTACCTGAAACCCTTTGGCTACTTTTTTGCGCCAGAACTTTCGACCAGCAACCGGGCAACGCTCGGCGGGATGATCAATACCGATGCATCCGGTCAGGGATCGCTGGTCTATGGCAAAACGTCAGATCACGTACTTGGCGTACGCGCGGTGTTGTTGGGGGGCGATATTCTCGATACGCAACCTTTACCCGTCGAACTGGCGGAAACGCTGGGTAAATCCAATACCACAATCGGGCGAATTTATAACACGGTTTATCAACGTTGCCGTCAGCAACGCCAGTTAATCATCGACAACTTCCCCAAGCTTAACCGCTTTCTTACCGGTTACGATCTGCGTCATGTCTTTAACGATGAGATGACCGAGTTCGACCTGACGCGCATTCTGACGGGTTCAGAAGGGACGCTGGCCTTTATTACCGAAGCGCGACTGGATATTACGCGCTTGCCTAAAGTACGCCGTCTGGTGAACGTCAAATATGACTCTTTTGACTCCGCGCTGCGTAACGCGCCGTTTATGGTTGAGGCGCGGGCGCTTTCGGTAGAGACGGTGGACTCAAAAGTGCTCAACCTTGCGCGGGAAGATATTGTCTGGCATTCCGTCAGCGAGTTGATTACCGATGTGCCTGATAAAGAGATGCTCGGGCTGAACATTGTGGAATTTGCCGGTGATGATGAGGCACTGATTGACGAGCGAGTTAATGCACTCTGTGTGCGGCTTGATGAGCTGATTGCCAGCCAACAGGCAGGAGTGATCGGCTGGCAGGTGTGCCGCGAGCTGGCGGGTGTTGAACGTATCTATGCGATGCGCAAAAAAGCCGTTGGTCTGCTTGGCAATGCCAAAGGTGCTGCTAAGCCAATTCCGTTTGCTGAGGATACCTGTGTACCGCCGGAACACCTGGCGGATTATATTGCTGAATTTCGCGCGCTGCTCGACAGCCACGGCTTAAGCTACGGTATGTTCGGTCACGTCGACGCAGGTGTCTTGCACGTCCGTCCAGCACTGGATATGTGCGATCCGCAACAGGAGATTTTGATGAAGCAAATCTCTGATGATGTAGTGGCGCTTACCGCGAAATACGGTGGTTTGTTGTGGGGCGAACACGGCAAAGGTTTTCGCGCCGAATACAGCCCGGCGTTTTTTGGTGAGGAACTTTTTGCAGAACTGCGTAAAGTGAAAGCGGCGTTTGATCCGTATAACCGACTCAACCCCGGGAAGATTTGCCCGCCAGAAGGTCTCGATGCGCCGATGATGAAAGTGGACGCGGTGAAGCGCGGTACATTCGATCGACAGATCCCCATTGCGGTACGCCAGCAGTGGCGTGGTGCAATGGAGTGTAACGGCAACGGTTTATGCTTCAACTTTGATGCTCGTAGTCCGATGTGCCCGTCGATGAAGATCACCCAGAACCGGATTCATTCACCGAAAGGGCGCGCAACGCTGGTACGTGAATGGCTGCGTTTGTTGGCGGATCGCGGCGTTGACCCACTCAAACTGGAACAAGAACTGCCTGAATCCGGCGTCAGTTTGCGGACGTTAATTGCCCGCACGCGCAATAGTTGGCATGCGAATAAAGGCGAATATGACTTCTCACACGAAGTCAAAGAGGCGATGTCGGGCTGTCTGGCCTGTAAAGCTTGTTCGACTCAGTGCCCCATCAAAATTGATGTGCCGGAGTTTCGCTCTCGTTTCCTGCAACTCTATCACACCCGTTATTTACGCCCGCTGCGCGACCACCTCGTCGCTACGGTTGAGAGTTACGCACCGCTGATGGCACGCGCGCCGAAAACCTTTAACTTCTTCATTAACCAGCCGCTGGTGCGCAAACTCTCGGAAAAACATATCGGCATGGTTGATTTGCCGCTGCTGTCGGTCCCCTCGCTACAACAACAAATGGTGGGGCATCGCTCGGCAAACATGACGCTGGAACAGCTTGAAGCTCTCAATGCAGAGCAGAAAGCGCGCACGGTGCTGGTGGTGCAGGACCCCTTTACCAGCTATTACGATGCTCAAGTGGTGGCGGATTTTGTCCGTCTGGTCGAAAAATTAGGTTTCCAGCCCGTGTTACTGCCATTTTCGCCAAATGGAAAAGCCCAGCATATCAAAGGTTTTCTTAATCGTTTTGCGAAGACGGCGAAAAAGACGGCGGATTTCCTCAACCGTATGGCGAAGCTGGGTATGCCAATGGTAGGCGTCGACCCGGCGCTGGTACTTTGTTATCGCGATGAATATAAACTGGCTCTGGGCGAGGAGCGTGGCGAGTTTAACGTCTTACTGGCAAATGAATGGCTGGCAAGCGCACTTGACTCACAGCCAGTGGCTACAGTCAGCGGTGAATCATGGTATTTCTTTGGTCACTGTACCGAAGTTACCGCCTTGCCAGGCGCGCCAGCACAATGGGCGGCAATATTTGCCCGTTTTGGCGCGAAACTGGAAAATGTCAGCGTGGGGTGCTGCGGCATGGCAGGGACTTACGGACATGAAGCGAAAAACCATAAAAATTCACTCAGGATCTATGAATTATCCTGGCATCAGGCTATGCAGCGACTGCCGCGTAACCGCTGTCTGGCGACCGGATATTCCTGCCGTAGTCAGGTAAAACGGGTTGAAGGCACAGGGGTACGCCATCCTGTGCAGGCTTTACTGGAGATTATTAAATGATATGGAAACGAAAAATCACCCTGGAAGCACTGAATGCTATGGGGGAAGGAAACATGGTGGGATTGCTGGATATTCGCTTTGAACATATTGGTGATGACACCCTTGAAGCGACAATGCCAGTAGACTCACGGACAAAGCAGCCTTTCGGGTTGCTGCATGGAGGTGCATCTGTGGTACTGGCCGAAAGTATCGGTTCCGTTGCCGGTTATTTATGTACCGAAGGTGAGCAAAAAGTGGTTGGTCTGGAAATCAATGCTAACCACGTCCGCTCGGCACGAGAAGGGCGGGTGCGCGGCGTATGCAAACCGTTGCATCTCGGTTCGCGTCACCAGGTCTGGCAGATTGAAATCTTCGATGAGAAAGGGCGTTTGTGCTGTTCGTCACGATTGACGACCGCTATTTTGTGACGTTGTCACCAGAAAAGTGTGACGCATATTGCTTTTGGTTATTATCTGCACAGTAAACGGTGGTATACTGTGCAGGTCTTGTCTAAAAGCGAGGATGCTATGTCTACTCAACTTGATCCCACCCAACTGGCCATTGAATTTTTACGCCGTGACCAAAGCAATCTTTCACCTGCCCAATATCTCAAGCGTCTGAAACAATTAGAACTTGAATTTGCTGACCTGCTTACTCTCTCTTCTGCTGAATTAAAAGAAGAAATCTACTTCGCCTGGCGTCTGGGCGTGCATTGATCCTGATTTAATGTCGCGAGTTCGCCAAATCGGCCTGGATTAATCTTCGTCCAGGTTCGAGGGCCTTTTTAATACAGCCTATCTACCCGCCTGATAACGTTCAAAAATAATACAAATCGCAGTTTGTGTTAAAACAGTGGGTTAGCTTTATGAGATTATCCTTATCGCCCCTTCAAGAGCTAAGCCACTGTGAGTGCCGGAGATAAGCGCCGGATGGGGTAGAAACCCTTAAGCCTGTGTCGCACAGACTTAAGGGTTTTCTTATTTCTGAACGCTGCTCTTTTTTACCTATCCCTTAAATAGTCATTTTCAATGCAACTTTTTCTTTTTCATCACAGCCTTAATGCTCCTTAGATAATAATCATTATCTAACAATGAGATACCTAATTCTTAGCGTGCCTGTTAACCCACAAATCAGGGTCTATGCTTATTAAAAGCAGGTAAAAAGCATATTTTACGCTAAAGCCCCTGCGTTTGCTGGGTTGAACTGATAATCATTATCACTAACATGCTGTTATACGCTGAAAGCGATGAAGTGAGGTAAATCGATGGACATGCATTCAGGAACCTTTAATCCACAGGATTTCGCCTGGCAAGGCTTAACGCTGACACCCGCAGCGGCGATACACATCCGCGAACTGGTGGCAAAGCAGCCTGGTATGATCGGCGTGCGCTTAGGCGTTAAGCAAACAGGCTGCGCGGGCTTTGGCTATGTGCTCGACAGTGTTAGCGAGCCGGACAAAGACGATCTGCTGTTTGAACACGACGGCGCGAAGCTGTTTGTCCCGCTGCAAGCGATGCCTTTTATTGATGGCACGGAAGTCGATTTCGTTCGCGAAGGACTTAATCAGATATTCAAATTTCACAACCCTAAAGCCCAGAATGAATGTGGCTGTGGCGAAAGCTTTGGGGTATAGGCGGTACTATGTCTCGTAATACTGAAGCAACTGACGATGTCAAAACCTGGACCGGCGGCCCGCTGAATTATAAAGAAGGATTCTTCACCCAGTTAGCCACCGATGAGCTGGCAAAGGGGATAAACGAAGAGGTGGTGCGCGCAATTTCGGCGAAGCGTAATGAGCCGGAGTGGATGCTGGAGTTTCGTCTCAACGCCTATCACGCATGGCTGGAGATGGAAGAACCGCACTGGTTGAAAGCGCACTACGACAAGCTGAATTATCAGGATTACAGCTACTACTCGGCACCATCGTGCGGTAATTGTGACGACAACTGCGCGTCTGAACCCGGCGCGGTGCAGCAAACTGGCGCGAACGCCTTTTTAAGTAAAGAGGTGGAGGCGGCGTTTGAGCAGTTGGGCGTTCCCGTGCGGGAAGGCAAAGAGGTGGCAGTGGATGCCATTTTCGACTCTGTTTCGGTTGCCACTACTTATCGCGAAAAACTGGCGGAGCAGGGAATTATTTTTTGTTCCTTTGGCGAGGCGATCCACGATCACCCGGAACTGGTGCGTAAATATCTCGGCACCGTGGTGCCGGGGAATGACAACTTCTTTGCCGCACTTAATGCGGCGGTAGCCTCTGACGGTACGTTTATTTATGTGCCTAAAGGCGTGCGTTGCCCGATGGAACTTTCCACCTATTTTCGCATTAACGCGGAAAAAACCGGGCAGTTTGAGCGCACCATTCTGGTGGCCGACGAAGACAGCTACGTTAGCTACATTGAAGGCTGTTCCGCTCCGGTGCGTGACAGCTATCAGTTACACGCGGCGGTGGTGGAAGTCATCATCCATAAAAACGCCGAGGTGAAATATTCCACGGTACAAAACTGGTTCCCTGGCGATAACAACACCGGCGGTATTCTCAACTTCGTCACCAAGCGTGCTTTGTGCGAAGGCGAAAACAGCAAAATGTCATGGACGCAATCAGAAACCGGCTCAGCGATTACGTGGAAATATCCCAGCTGCATTTTGCGCGGCGATAACTCCATTGGTGAGTTTTACTCAGTGGCTCTGACCAGCGGTCATCAGCAAGCGGATACCGGCACCAAGATGATCCACATCGGTAAAAACACCAAATCGACCATTATATCGAAAGGGATCTCTGCCGGACATAGTCAGAACAGTTATCGCGGCTTAGTGAAAATCATGCCGACGGCAACCAATGCGCGCAATTTCACTCAGTGCGACTCAATGCTGATTGGCGCTAATTGTGGGGCGCATACCTTCCCGTATGTCGAATGTCGCAATAACAGCGCTCAGCTGGAGCACGAGGCAACGACATCACGTATTGGTGAAGATCAACTGTTTTACTGCCTGCAACGCGGGATCAGCGAAGAAGATGCCATCTCGATGATTGTTAACGGTTTTTGCAAAGACGTGTTCTCGGAACTGCCGCTGGAATTTGCCGTTGAAGCACAAAAACTCCTCGCCATCAGTCTTGAACACAGCGTCGGATAAGGAATAAACATGTTAAGTATTAAAGATTTACACGTCAGCGTGGAAGATAAAGCTATCCTGCGTGGATTAAGCCTCGACGTTCGTCCCGGCGAAGTTCACGCCATTATGGGGCCCAATGGTTCGGGCAAAAGTACCTTATCGGCAACGCTTGCCGGGCGAGAAGATTATGAAGTGACGAGCGGCACGGTTGAGTTTAAAGGCAAAGATTTGCTTGCGCTGTCGCCGGAAGATCGTGCAGGTGAAGGCATCTTTATGGCCTTCCAGTATCCGGTGGAAATTCCCGGCGTCAGTAACCAGTTTTTCCTGCAAACGGCACTTAATGCGGTGCGCAGCTATCGTGGGCAGGAAACGCTCGACCGCTTTGATTTTCAGGATTTGATGGAAGAGAAAATCGCTCCCCTGAAGATGCCGGAAGATTTATTAACCCGTTCGGTAAACGTTGGTTTTTCCGGCGGCGAGAAAAAGCGCAACGATATTTTGCAAATGGCGGTGCTGGAACCGGAGTTATGCATTCTTGATGAGTCAGACTCCGGGCTGGATATTGACGCATTAAAAGTGGTTGCCGATGGCGTGAACTCGCTGCGTGACGGCAAGCGTTCATTCATCATTGTTACGCACTACCAACGCATTCTCGACTACATCAAGCCTGATTACGTCCATGTGCTGTATCAGGGACGAATTGTGAAATCCGGCGATTTCACGTTGGTCAAACAACTGGAGGAGCAGGGTTATGGCTGGCTTACCGAACAGCAGTAACGCACTGCAACAGTGGCATCATTTGTTTGAAGCTGAAGGGGCGAAACGCTCCCCGCAAGCACAGCAGCATTTACAACAATTGCTGCGTACCGGACTGCCGACACGTAAACATGAAAACTGGAAATATACGCCGCTGGACGGGCTGACCAATAGCCAGTTTGTCAGCATTGCGGGGGAGATATCCCCACAGCAGCGTGATGCCTTAGCGTTAACATTAGACGCCGTGCGGCTGGTGTTTGTCGATGGACGTTACGTGCCCGCACTGAGCGATGCAACTGAAGGCAGCGGATATGAAGTGAGCATTAACGACGACCGTCAGGGGTTACCCGACGCTATTCAGGCGGAAGTGTTTCTGCATTTGACGGAAAGCCTGGCACAAAGCGTGACGCATATCGCCGTGAAGCGCGGTCAACGGCCGGCAAAGCCATTGCTGTTAATGCATATCACCCAGGGCGTGGCAGGTGAAGAGGTGAATACTGCCCATTACCGGCATCATCTGGATCTGGCGGAAGGTGCCGAAGCAACGGTGATCGAACATTTTGTCAGCCTTAATGATGCTCGTCACTTCACCGGCGCACGGTTCACTATCAACGTCGCAGCGAACGCCCATTTGCAGCATATCAAGCTGGCGTTTGAAAACCCGCTCAGTCACCACTTTGCTCATAACGATTTGTTGCTGGCTGACGATGCCACCGCATTTAGCCACAGTTTCCTGCTGGGTGGCGCAGTGTTACGACACAACACCAGTACGCAACTCAATGGCGAAAACAGCACGCTGCGGATCAATAGCCTGGCGATGCCGGTGAAAAACGAGGTGTGTGATACTCGTACCTGGTTGGAACACAATAAAGGTTTTTGTAACAGCCGACAGTTGCACAAAACTATCGTCAGCGACAAAGGCCGCGCGGTATTTAACGGTTTGATCAACGTCGCGCAGCACGCCATCAAAACGGATGGTCAGATGACCAACAATAATCTGCTGATGGGCAAACTGGCGGAAGTGGATACGAAACCGCAGCTGGAAATCTATGCAGATGATGTGAAATGCAGCCACGGCGCGACGGTGGGGCGTATTGATGACGAACAGATGTTTTATCTGCGCTCGCGCGGGATCAATCAGCAAGATGCCCAGCAGATGATCATTTACGCCTTTGCTGCCGAACTGACGGAAGCACTGCGTGATGAGGGGCTTAAACAGCAGGTGCTGGCCCGAATCGGTCAACGACTGCCAGGAGGTGCAAGATGACTTTTTCCGTCGACAAAGTGCGGGCCGACTTTCCGGTGCTTTCTCGTGAGGTAAACGGTTTGCCGCTGGCTTATCTCGACAGCGCCGCCAGTGCGCAGAAACCGAGCCAGGTGATTGATGCCGAGGCTGAGTTTTATCGTCATGGCTACGCGGCGGTGCATCGCGGTATTCATACCTTAAGCGCCCAGGCGACCGAGAAAATGGAGAACGTGCGCAAGCGTGCTTCGCTGTTTATTAATGCCCGTTCGGCGGAAGAGCTGGTGTTCGTCCGCGGCACGACGGAAGGGATCAATCTGGTCGCCAATAGCTGGGGCAACAGCAATGTGCGAGCGGGCGATAACATCATCATCAGTCAGATGGAGCACCACGCTAACATTGTCCCCTGGCAGATGCTTTGTGCACGCGTTGGCGCAGAGCTGCGTGTGATCCCGCTCAACCCCGACGGTACTCTGCAACTGGAGACGCTGCCTACGCTGTTTGATGAGAAAACTCGTCTGCTGGCAATTACTCATGTCTCCAACGTGCTTGGGACAGAAAATCCGCTGGCGGAGATGATCACACTTGCGCATCAACATGGCGCAAAAGTGCTGGTGGATGGCGCTCAGGCGGTGATGCATCATCCGGTGGATGTTCAGGCGCTGGATTGCGATTTTTACGTGTTCTCCGGGCATAAACTGTATGGCCCTACCGGAATTGGCATTCTTTATGTCAAAGAAGCCTTGTTGCAGGAGATGCCGCCGTGGGAAGGGGGCGGTTCTATGATCGCCACCGTCAGCCTGAGTGAAGGCACTACCTGGACCAAAGCACCATGGCGGTTTGAAGCCGGTACACCCAATACCGGAGGCATCATTGGTCTTGGCGCGGCGCTGGAGTATGTTTCGGCGCTGGGGCTTAATAACATAGCCGAGTATGAACAGAATCTGATGCATTACGCGTTATCACAGTTGGAATCTGTACCGGATCTCACTCTCTATGGCCCACAAAACAGGCTTGGCGTTATTGCTTTTAATCTCGGTAAACACCACGCCTATGATGTTGGCAGTTTTCTCGATAATTACGGCATTGCTGTGCGTACCGGACATCACTGCGCAATGCCATTAATGGCCTATTACAACGTCCCTGCGATGTGTCGGGCATCGCTGGCCATGTATAACACCCATGAAGAAGTGGATCGTCTGGTGACCGGCCTGCAACGTATTCACCGTCTGCTGGGATAACAGGGAGGCACTATGGCTTTATTGCCGGATAAAGAAAAATTGCTGCGTAATTTTTTACGCTGCGCCAACTGGGAAGAGAAATATCTCTACATTATTGAGTTGGGTCAGCGTCTGCCAGAATTACGTGACGAAGACAAAAGCCCGCAAAATAGCATCCAGGGCTGCCAGAGTCAGGTGTGGATTGTAATGCGTCAAAATGCGCAGGGAATTATTGAATTACATGGCGACAGCGATGCGGCCATTGTAAAAGGGCTTATTGCGGTCGTCTTTATTCTTTACGATCAAATGACGCCGCAGGATATTGTCAATTTCGATGTGCGCCCGTGGTTTGAAAAAATGGCGCTCACCCAACATCTCACCCCATCACGCTCACAAGGTCTGGAAGCGATGATTCGCGCAATTCGCGCCAAAGCCGCTGCACTTAGCTAAACTAAAGGGACAGCTTTCATCCGGTTGGCTCACATTGCCGGGTGGTCAATGTTTACACTGGCCTGCACAGGAGTGTTTTGGTTTCAGGTGAACATAAGCGCCATCCGACGTTTCAGCGTGAGTCTCCGGCAAATACAGGAGGTTTACAATGAAACGCGCGTCTTTGCTTACACTCACGCTTATCGGCGCTTTTAGCGCCATCCAGGCTGCCTGGGCGGTTGATTATCCGCTACCATCAACCGGCAGTCGACTGGTTGGGCAAAATCAAACGTATACGGTGCAAGAAGGGGATAAAAACCTTCAGGCCATCGCCCGACGTTTTGATACTGCGGCAATGTTGATCCTTGAAGCCAATAACACTATCGCCCCGGTGCCAAAACCCGGTACGACGATAACTATTCCTTCACAACTATTATTACCTGATGCGCCGCGTCAGGGGATTATTGTAAACCTTGCAGAGCTGCGCCTTTATTATTATCCGCCGGGAGAAAATATCGTGCAGGTTTATCCGATAGGTATTGGTTTGCAGGGGCTGGAAACGCCGGTGATGGAAACGCGTGTGGGGCAGAAAATCCCTAACCCAACCTGGACGCCTACGGCGGGCATTCGTCAACGTTCGCTGGAGCGTGGCATTAAATTACCACCAGTCGTTCCTGCCGGGCCCAATAACCCACTAGGACGTTACGCACTGCGCCTCGCGCATGGTAATGGCGAATACCTCATTCATGGCACCAGTGCGCCGGACAGCGTCGGTTTGCGCGTCAGTTCGGGCTGTATTCGCATGAATGCACCGGATATTAAAGCTTTATTCTCCAGCGTGCGGACGGGAACGCCGGTGAAAGTGATCAACGAACCGGTGAAATATTCCGTGGAACCTAACGGGATGCGTTATGTTGAAGTACATCGACCACTATCGGCAGAAGAACAGCAGAACGTTCAGACAATGCCGTACACGCTGCCAGCAGGCTTTACGCAATTTAAAGACAATAAGGCTGTAGATCAGAAGTTAGTCGATAAAGCGTTGTATCGTCGGGCAGGGTATCCGGTTGCGGTGAGCAGTGGAGCAACTCCCGCAGCCAGCAATGCGCCTTCAGTAGAGTCAGCGCAGAATGGGGAACCAGAGCAAGGGAATATGTTACGCGCGACGCAGTAGCGGTAAATAGCAGGCAAAAAAATGGCGCACATCGTGCGCCATTTTTCACTTCACAGGTACTATTACTTGCGGTATTTAGTAGCCATGTTGTCCAGACGCTGGTTAGCACGAGCTGCGTCATCTTTAGCAGCCTGAACGTCGGAACGCATTGCGTTCACGTCGTTGCTCAGCTGGTCAACTTTAGCGTTCAGAGTCTGAACGTCAGAAGACAGCTGATCGATTTTAGCGTTGCTGGAGCAACCTGCCAGCAGAGTAGAACCCAGGATTACCGCGCCCAGTACCAGTTTAGTAGCTTTCATTATTAATACCCTCTAGATTGAGTTAATCTCCATGTAGCGTTACAAGTATTACACAAAGTTTTTTATGTTGAGAATATTTTTTTGATGGGAAGGCACTTATTTTTGATCGTTCGCTCAAAGAAGCATCGAACGCTGGGTTTTAGATAAAAAAATTGAGAGAAAACAGGATGCTTCCATCGGATTCATCTTAGATAAAGTGAGATTATATAGTGAAATCCGATTTGATTTTTTATTGCTTCTGGTTATCGATTAAATAAAAAAAGCGCCCATCAGGGCGCTTCGATATACAAATTAATTCACAAAAGCAATATTACAGGACGTGAACAGATGCGGTGTTAGTAGTGCCGCTCGGTACCAGTGCACCAGAAACCATAACTACGACATCACCTTTGTGTGCCAGACCGCTCTGCAGAGCCAGTTCTTTACCCAGACGGTAGAAGTCATCAGTAGAAGTGATCTCTTTAACCAGCTGCGGCACAACGCCTTTGCTCAGTACTAACTGGTGAGCCGTTTTTTCGTTGGTGGTCAGTGCCAGGATGGTGGCATCCGGGAAGTATTTACGTACTGCGCGAGCAGATTTACCGCCCTGAGTAGCAACCACGATCAGTGGAGCATCCAGTTTTTCAGCAGTTTCAACGGCACCACGGCATACCGCTTCGGTAATACGCAGTTTACGGTTGTCATTGTTGAACTCGAGACGGCTGTTCATCACGCGGTCGGTACGTTCGCAGATGGTCGCCATGATAGAAACCGCTTCCAGCGGGTATTTACCTTTTGCGGATTCACCAGACAGCATCACTGCGTCAGTACCGTCGAGGATGGCGTTTGCAACGTCACCGGCTTCTGCGCGAGTCGGGCGTGGGTTTTTGATCATGGAATCCAGCATCTGGGTCGCAGTGATAACGACTTTACGTGCACGGATACATTTTTCGATCATCATCTTCTGGGCGAAGATAACTTCTTCTACCGGGATTTCTACACCCAGGTCGCCACGCGCAACCATGATGCCGTCAGAGGCTTCGAGGATTTCGTCGAAGTTGTTGAGGCCTTCCTGGTTTTCGATTTTGGAGATGATGTGGATGTTTTCGCCGCCGTGCGCTTTCAGGTGCTCACGGATTTCGATAACGTCAGAACGCTTACGAATAAAGGAAGCAGCAACAAAGTCTACGCCTTGTTCGCAACCAAAGATCAGGTCCTGTTTGTCTTTTTCAGCCAGTGCTGGCAGGGCAATGGAAACGCCAGGCAGGTTCACACCTTTGTTTTCGCCCAGGTCGCCGTTGTTCAGCACTTTACAGATAACTTTGTTACCTTCAATGGCGGTAACTTCCATACCGATCAGACCGTCGTCAACCAGTACGGTGTTGCCAACAGACAGGTCAGTAGTGAAACCTTCATACGTTACCGCAACCATTTCGCTGTTGCCGATAACAGATTTATCAGTAGTGAAAGTAAAGGTCTGACCCGCTTTCAGAGAAACGTCGTTACCGCCTTCCAGTTTCATGGTGCGGATTTCTGGACCTTTGGTATCAAGCAGGATAGCGGCGGTTTTACCAGTTTTGCTCATCACGTTGCGCAGATTCTGAATGCGCTGACCGTGTTCTGCATAGTCACCATGAGAGAAGTTCAGACGCATAACGTTCATGCCAGCGTCCAGCATTTTAGCTAACATCTCTTCAGATTCGGTTTTCGGTCCGATGGTGCAAACAATTTTGGTCTTTTTCATGACAGTCTTAGTCTTTAAGTTGAGAAGGATGGGAGAAACTTGCTTTCTGGGCGCACTGCCGGAAAGCGAATCCGGTATTACGAAAGTGGTTGTGCCTCGCTCTAAGGATAGGTGACATCGAAAAAGCGTGCAGAGGAATGTGTGCTTGTGTCTCAGCCCAACGTGAGTGCCTGTTTTTGAGTCGTTGAGTTCTACAGTCCAAAGTGCTGAAACCATTCAAGAGTCAATTGGCGCGCATTATACGCTGAAATTAATCCAAAAGGAAAACAAAAACAGCGTTTCAAAAAATATACAACTTGTTAGACAATAAATTGTTATCAAAGATTTAACGTTCCAGGGAAAAGGTTACGCAAAAACTTCGCTGTTTGCGCAACGTCTTGTGCCGGGGGTGTCACTGTGAAGATAAGTGAAAGTTCATCCGGTGTATAAATACATCATCGCTCAATTGCTACAGTTAAAATAATTTATCGCGTTATTTATCTGATTTTGTTTGATTTTTGTTTAATTGGTTAGATTGATATATGCTGATAGTTGGCATGATAAATAGGTATAAAGAATGGGAAATCGGACAAAAGAGGATGAACTGTACCGAGAAATGTGCAGAGTTGTCGGTAAAGTTGTGCTGGAAATGCGCGATCTGGGGCAGGAACCAAAGCATATTGTTATCGCAGGCGTATTACGTACAGCATTAGCCAATAAACGCATTCAGCGCAGTGAGCTGGAAAAGCAGGCGATGGAAACCGTCATTAACGCACTGGTAAAATGACCATTCAGGATGAGGCGGTAAGCTTCATCCTGATATTCTTGCTTCAGTTGCGGTCCAGTTAATCATTCTAAATAACAACTGCTGAAATTATACGAATTTCGGTGTGTATTTTAATTTATAGCGATAAAGTTATTTTTATTTTCTGCGATGAACTTCACAAATAATTGTCGGTTAAGTTAAATTTATTTCAAATGATAATAAATATCACTTCACTTATAATTTCTTGCTTTGTGATTTTAATTGATAACGATCAATGTTAAGAGCCCAGAATAATCACATTATTTTTTCTCCTAACCATAAAGGATTAGTTTATCAGCGTTAAATCTTTTCTCATACACTATTGGGTTAGGGAAAATATCTGGTGTTGAGGACAGAGTCAGCAGCGTATTAGTTGAGTGCCTAATATCAGGCTGCTGAATTGTCAGCACTGTGTTTGCGAAGAGGATGCGAAATAAATGAACCCGGTTGATCGTCCACTATTAAATATTGGCTTAACGCGATTAGAATTCTTGCGTATATCAGGAAAAGGCCTTGCTGGTTTAACAATTGCCCCTGCGTTACTGTCACTTTTGGGTTGCAAACAGGAAGATATTGATAGCGGCACAGTAGGCTTGATAAATACACCCAAAGGGGTGCTGGTGACCCATCGTGCGCGATGCACGGGTTGCCACCGCTGTGAAATCTCTTGTACCAACTTCAACGATGGCTCAGTAGGGACATTCTTCTCCCGTATCAAAATCCATCGCAATTATTTCTTTGGCGATAACGGGGTTGGCTCTGGTGGCGGCCTGTATGGCGATCTCAACTATACCGCGGACACCTGCCGTCAATGCAAAGAACCGCAATGCATGAATGTCTGCCCGATTGGTGCGATTACCTGGCAACAGGAAGAAGGCTGTATTACCGTCGATCATAAACGTTGTATTGGCTGTAGCGCCTGTACTACGGCGTGCCCGTGGATGATGGCCACCGTAAATACCGAAAGTAAAAAATCCTCGAAATGTGTGTTATGCGGTGAATGCGCAAACGCCTGCCCAACAGGGGCGTTAAAAATTATCGAGTGGAAAGATATTACTGTGTGAATCTTGCAAAGGAAAAAATCATGGCTAACGGTTGGACAGGTAATATATTAAGAGTCAATCTCACGACAGGAAATATTACCCTCGAAGATTCCAGTAAGTTTAAAAGTTTTGTCGGTGGCATGGGCTTCGGCTACAAAATTATGTATGACGAAGTACCGCCAGGCACGAAACCTTTCGATGAAGCGAATAAATTAGTCTTTGCTACCGGCCCATTAACTGGATCTGGTGCCCCCTGTAGTTCTCGCGTAAATATCACCTCACTTTCTACTTTTACCAAAGGAAATTTAGTCGTCGATGCCCATATGGGGGGCTTTTTTGCAGCGCAAATGAAATTCGCTGGATACGACGTCATTATTATCGAAGGGAAAGCGAAATCACCGGTATGGCTGAATATTAAAGATGACAAAGTTAGCCTGGAAAAAGCCGATTTCTTATGGGGAAAAGGGACGCGCGCAACGACGGAAGAGATTTGTCGATTGACCAGCCCTGAAACCTGTGTGGCGGCTATTGGTCAGGCTGGGGAAAACCTTGTTCCTCTCTCTGGCATGTTGAATAGCCGTAACCACAGCGGTGGTGCGGGAACTGGCGCAATAATGGGTTCGAAAAACCTGAAAGCGATTGCGGTTGAAGGGACGAAAGGGGTCAACATTGCCGATCGTCAGGAGATGAAGCGTCTCAACGATTACATGATGACTGAACTTATCGGTGCGAATAACAACCATGTCGTGCCAAGTACGCCGCAATCGTGGGCAGAGTATTCAGATCCCAAGTCACGTTGGACTGCACGTAAAGGGTTGTTTTGGGGCGCGGCTGAAGGTGGTCCGATTGAAACGGGTGAGATTCCGCCAGGCAATCAGAACACGGTCGGCTTTCGTACCTATAAATCCGTTTTTGACTTAGGTCCGGCGGCAGAGAAATACACAGTAAAAATGAGTGGCTGCCACTCTTGCCCGATCCGTTGTATGACCCAAATGAATATTCCTCGGGTGAAAGAGTTTGGCGTGCCCAGCACAGGTGGTAACACTTGTGTAGCAAACTTTGTCCATACCACCATCTTCCCGAACGGTCCGAAAGATTTTGAAGATAAAGATGATGGTCGTGTGATTGGTAACCTGGTTGGTCTGAATCTGTTCGATGACTACGGCCTATGGTGTAACTATGGTCAGCTTCATCGCGACTTTACCTATTGTTACAGCAAAGGGGTGTTCAAGCGTGTTCTGCCTGCTGAAGAGTATGCGGAAATTCGCTGGGATCAACTGGAAGCGGGTGACGTTAACTTCATTAAAGATTTTTACTACCGTCTGGCGCATCGCGTGGGTGAGCTGAGTCACCTGGCTGATGGTTCATATGCCATCGCAGAACGCTGGAATTTGGGTGAAGAGTACTGGGGCTACGCGAAAAATAAACTCTGGTCGCCGTTTGGCTATCCAGTTCACCACGCCAATGAAGCGTCAGCGCAGGTCGGCTCCATTGTTAACTGTATGTTCAACCGTGACTGCATGACGCATACCCATATCAACTTTATTGGTTCCGGCTTGCCATTGAAACTGCAACGTGAAGTGGCGAAAGAACTTTTTGGTTCTGAAGATGCTTACGATGAAACCAAAAACTACACGCCAATCAATGACGCAAAAATTAAATATGCTAAGTGGTCGCTGTTGCGGGTCTGTTTGCATAACGCCGTCACCCTGTGCAACTGGGTCTGGCCAATGACCGTTTCGCCGCTGAAAAGCCGTAATTATCGGGGCGATCTGGCGCTTGAAGCCAAATTCTTCAAAGCGATCACTGGCGAAGATATGACTCAGGAAAAATTAGATTTAGCTGCAGAGCGTATCTTTACGTTGCATCGCGCCTACACGGTAAAACTGATGCAAACTAAAGATATGCGTAATGAGCACGATCTTATCTGTTCCTGGGTATTCGATAAGGATCCGCAGATCCCGGTCTTTACTGAAGGTACTGACAAAATGGATCGTGACGATATGCATGCTTCGCTCACGATGTTCTACAAAGAAATGGGCTGGGACCCACAGCTTGGTTGTCCGACCCGTGAAACATTGCAGCGTCTGGGGCTGGAAGATATTGCCGCCGATCTGGCAGCACACAATCTACTGCCTGCGTAAGGAATGGGTGAGATGAACCATCAGGATGAATTGCCGTTAGCGAAAGTCAGCGAAGTTGATGAGGCGAAGCGGCAATGGTTGCAGGGGATGCGTCACCCCGTTGATACGGTAACCGAACCAGAACCTGCTGAAATCCTGGCAGAGTTCATTCGTCAGCATTCTGCGGCTGGGCAGCTGGTGGCGCGCGCCGTGTTTCTCTCGCCGCCCTATTCGGTTGCAGAAGAGGAACTGTCAGTTTTGCTGGAAAACATTAAGCAGAACGGAGACCACGCGGATATCGCTTGTTTGACGGGAAGCCAGGATGATTACTATTACTCAACGCAGGCCATGAGTGAAAACTACGCGGCGATGTCTTTGCAAGTTGTGGAGCAGGACATTTGTCGCGCTATTGCACACGCCGTTCGTTTTGAGTGCCAGACGTATCCTCGTCCTTACAAAGTCGCCATGCTGATGCAAGCGCCATATTACTTCCAGGAAGCGCAGATTGAAGCCGCGATCGCCGCGATGGATGTTGCACCTGAATATGCCGATATACGGCAGGTGGAGTCATCGACGGCGGTGTTGTACTTGTTTAGCGAGCGATTTATGACCTATGGCAAGGCGTATGGCTTATGCGAATGGTTCGAGGTAGAGCAGTTTCAGAACCCCTGAAATTTCAGGGAGATGTCATGGATAGGGTGGACAGTAGCAGCCACTGCATTAGGGGATAATCAGATGTCCTTCACTCGACGCAAATTTGTTCTGGGGATGGGAACAGTAATCTTTTTTACTGGTTCTGCGTCTTCTCTGTTAGCGAACACGAGGCAAGAAAAGGAAGTTCGGTATGCCATGATTCATGACGAGTCACGGTGCAATGGCTGTAATATTTGCGCCCGCGCATGCCGTAAAACTAACCACGTCCCCGCTCAGGGAAGCCGTTTATCGATAGCACACATTCCAGTCACCGATAACGACAACGAAACGCAGTATCACTTTTTTCGCCAGTCATGTCAGCACTGCGAAGATGCTCCGTGCATCGACGTTTGTCCGACAGCGGCATCGTGGCGTGATGAGCAGGGGATCGTACGGGTAGAAAAATCGCAGTGCATCGGCTGCAGTTATTGCATTGGCGCTTGTCCTTACCAGGTTCGCTACCTTAACCCTGTCACTAAAGTGGCAGATAAATGTGATTTCTGCGCTGAGTCCCGACTGGCAAAAGGCTTTCCGCCCATTTGCGTCAGCGCCTGTCCGGAACACGCATTGATCTTTGGTCGCGAAGATAGCCCAGAAATTCAGGCGTGGTTGCAGGAAAATAAATACTATCAATATCAGCTACCTGGTGCCGGGAAACCGCACCTGTATCGCCGGTTCGGTCAACATTTGATTAAAAAGGAAAATGTATGAACCCGTCGCAACATGCTGAACAGTTTCAGAGCCAGTTGGCGAACTATGTGCCACTGTTCACTCCCCAATTTTGGCCGGTGTGGTTGATCATTGCCGGACTATTGCTGGTAGGGATGTGGTTGGTGCTGGGGCTGCATGCCTTGCTTCGTGCTCGTGGCGTGAAGAAATCAGCCACCGACCATGGTGAGAAGGTTTATCTTTACAGCAAAGCGGTCAGATTATGGCACTGGTCGAATGCGTTACTCTTTGTATTGTTGCTGGCAAGTGGGCTGATAAATCACTTTGCGCTGGTGGGCGCAACTGCGGTTAAAAGTCTGGTTGCGGTGCATGAAGTTTGCGGATTTTTGTTACTGGCATGCTGGCTCGGCTTTGTTCTGATCAATGCCGTTGGGGGTAATGGTCACCACTATCGCATTCGTCGTCAGGGGTGGCTGGAGCGAGCGGCAAAACAAACGCGATTCTATTTGTTTGGCATTATGCAGGGGGAAGAACATCCTTTCCCGGCAACAACCCAGTCTAAATTTAATCCCTTACAGCAGGTTGCCTATGTTGGTGTCATGTATGGATTGCTGCCGTTGTTACTATTGACGGGGCTGCTGTGTCTCTATCCGCAAGCCGTGGGAGATGTGTTTCCTGGCGTAAGATACTGGTTATTGCAGGCGCATTTTGCTCTGGCATTTATAAGCCTCTTTTTTATCTTCGGTCATCTTTATCTTTGCACCACGGGGCGTACGCCACACGAAACCTTTAAAAGCATGGTCGATGGCTATCACCGGCACTAACGAATGATCATTACACGAGCAGACCTGCGAGAATGGCGTATCGGAGCGGTGATGTATCGCTGGTTTCTGCGCCATTTCCCACGTGGCGGTAGTTATGCCGATATTCATCATGCACTGATTGAGGAAGGATATACGGACTGGGCGGAGAGTCTGGTTGAGTATGCGTGGAAAAAATGGCTGGCGGATGAAAACTTCGCGCATCAGGAAGTTTCTTCTATGCAAAAACTGGCCACAGATCCCGGAGAACGACTATTTTGCAGTCAGTTTGCCCGCAGCGACGATCATGCTCGCATCGGCTGTTGTGAGGATAACGCCAGAATCGCAACCGCTGGGTATGCCGCGCAAATTGCCAGTATGGGTTATAGCGTGCGGATTGGAAGTGTCGGCTTTAACAGTCACATTGGCAGCTCCGGTGCACGCGCACGGGTTGCTGTAACCGGTAATTCTTCGCGGATAAGCAGCGCTGGAGATAGCAGTCGGATTGCGAATACCGGAATGCGAGTACGCGTTTGTACATTGGGTGAACGGTGTCATGTCGCCAGTAATGGTGACCTGGTGCAAATCGCCAGCTTTGGCGCAAACGCCAGAATTGCCAACTGCGGCGACAATGTACACATCATTGCCAGCGGTGAAAATTCAACAGTAGTGAGCACGGGCGTGGTCGACTCAATTATTCTCGGGCCAGGGGGATGCGCCGCACTCGCATATCATGACGGCGAAAGAGTTCGCTTCGCCGTCGCCATTGAAGGTGAAAACAATATTCGAGCCGGAGTCCGCTATCGTCTTAATGAACAACATCAGTTTGTTGAGTGCTGATAGCTTTACCTTTAATCAAACGAAAGACGCCGACGCGCACGGGATGCAGGTTTTACGACCGCCCGAGCCATCGCCTCTCCAATTTCTGCACATGCCGTAAGTCCCTGAACGAAAGGCTGGTCGTGCATCAACCAGGGCAACGCGCCGAACGCTACGCGCCCACGAATATCTTCGGGTTGCTGTAACGTATAATCTTCGCCAACATCAGGGATTTCATCCCCTGTTTTCTGTAATTGTTCGCGTAGTCCAGGGAAAGGAATATCTTTCACTTTAAGCGGACGCTGCCCACGGGCATCAATAAAAACGTCAAACGAGTAGCTATTGTCTTCCGTTTTCAGGACGGTGCGCGACTCATTAATTTCCATTTCGTAGTCTTCACCGAGGGCGAGAATATGAATGATTCCCGCTTCACGTAAGGCCAGTAGTCGACGAATAGACTCTGAAGGGATTGCCGCATAATTATCGATGAAAACCCGGGCAAGGCCTTTACTGAACCGTTTATGGTCGTGTTCATTCAGATGAGGAACAATTTCCTGTACGGCTTCATGCAGGCGCAGAATGACATAACGCCAGGGAACAGTATGATTTTCTCGTTTATTGCGTTCGACCTCCTGGAGATTTTTTTCTGCCCAGTCGAATGGGTCGCGTTGTTTGCGCTCGGCAAACCAGGCTTGAGCAAAGGAATCGACATTCAGGCTTTCTAAGGCTATGCGTTGGCTCCAGTCTGGATCAGCAAATTTGATTTCCTCTACTATCAATCTAAATACCCGATCCAAAAGGCCCTCTTCGCCTTTTTGAATCTCAGCATTTAATGCTTGATCAGTGACGATGTGTAAGGGCTCGTAGGGAATAGGGCAATAGAAATCGGCTTCGGGTAAAATACCTGTGCGCGACATTAACGTAATATTTAGCTTTTCACTTGCGTTATCGCGGTGAAAAATGACGTGTTGTTTATCATCTTCAATGAACGAACCATGCTGAATAGCCACTGCCATTGCCGCATCCAGTCCGCTCAAGGATGTTCCCATAATACCCACGTTACACGCATCGACCTTTGCTTCCATCAGGCCTGACCACGGGCTGGGAAAATACGTTCTGGTTGCTTCTTCTTCATCAGGCCAGACGTGACCCGTGGCAATCACCGCTAAATCAAACGTCTCGCTGGGTAAATCCTGATTTGTAGCGATCATGACGCCAGCATTTGTAATTTGCAGATCGGTAACCTGGCATGATTCATAAACAGCCACTGCAAATTTTTGCTGTCGTGCCTGGTCTACTAATCGTAAAAATTGATCGCGGAAATATTCGCCCAGCAGAATTCGCGGTAAAAACTGACGATCGTGCAAGGTTTCTTTTTTAACGCCATAACGCTGGAGATGGCTGGCTTCTTGCTTTTGTAGCCATTCGAGATACGTGCAATAAATCGGCGGTATTTCAATACTGGCAATGTTTGCCAGCATCAGTTTTGAGTTTTCATCATCACTGTATGGCATCCCGACACCGGCTTCGTCAGCCTGCTCGAAGATAGAAATAGAAAGTGGCGTTTGTTGCTGTAGAAGCGAGAATAAGGTGTAGATCCCCGTAGGCCCGGCACCCACAATAGCAATTTTTTTCATTGTTACTTACCTGTACGCATTCTTTCGAATTTAGTGTTATCAGATAAGTTTGGTTGAGATTTTTAGAATTTGAGAAATTTCAGACAGGGATAAAAAGGGCGCTAACCGCCCTTGATTAAATTCTGTCAGGCGAGTTTTGCCTGATTGATTTGACTAAGTGGCTCATTGACGTCGAAAACTTTGGCGACTACTTCCTCAACGCCGAGATTTTTCAGTCGGGCAGTATGTTTTTCCAGATAGGCAAGGGCGCTTTTTTCATTAATAAAAAGGTAGATCCCACCGGCTTCGTGGTTCTTTTCACTTTCTGTCCATACCTTCCACAGAAAACCAGGTTCCTGATTAATCGACTCAGCAAGCGGTTTAAGCTGCTCAGCCATTGCGTCGCCAAATGGGCCATTAAAAGCAAAATGAAGTTGTAACAAAGTTGCCATAGCGATTCTCCTTCTGATAACGCATACGAAGACAGTGTAAATCTTTTAACGTATTGGATACAGAGAAGAAACAGAGGGAAAAAGGAGAAGACCAGATTAAGAAAATCTGGTGCGTCCGAGTGGACTCGAACCACCGACCCCCACCATGTCAAGGTGGTGCTCTAACCAACTGAGCTACGGACGCAGGATGGTGCGTTCAATTGGACTCGAACCAACGACCCCCACCATGTCAAGGTGGTGCTCTAACCAACTGAGCTATGAACGCAACGTTGTAGGTGACAACGGGGACGAATATTAGCGGCAGAGTGGGAAGGTGGCAAGAGGCAAAACGTATTTTTCTGCGCTATTTCGACCGTTTGCAGAGCTTTTAAGCAAATTGGCTATATTTTGTTGATTTGCAAGGGCGATTTTTATTCAGGATCGCATTTACATCTGACACAACCCAATAATCTGTGTATCAGAGTTTAAACAGAGTTGTTTGCCACCATCTCAAAATCTGTCGTGGATAAATCCTCCGTAGCCTTTACACTTAGGTAGCAATAAAGGCACACAGATGCAGCAAAGGAATAAATCATGGGATCTGATGCGAAAAACTTGATGAGCGACGGGAACGTGCAAATTGTTAAGACCGGCGAGGTCATTGGCGCGACGCAACTTACTGAAGGTGAGTTAATAGTTGAAGCTGGCGCAAGAGCCGAAAATACCGTGGTCACGGGGGCTGGCTGGTTGAAAGTGGCAACCGGTGGGATCGCCAAATGCACACAGTACGGTAACAATGGCACGCTATCGGTCAGCGACGGTGCCATTGCCACAGATATTGTTCAGTCCGAGGGAGGCGCAATTAGTCTCTCTACGCTCGCTACGGTTAATGGCCGCCATCCCGAAGGTGAATTCAGCGTTGATCAGGGTTATGCCTGCGGTTTGTTGCTGGAAAATGGCGGTAACCTGCGTGTACTGGAAGGACATCGCGCGGAAAAAATTATTCTCGATCAAGAGGGTGGCCTGTTGGTCAATGGGACAACCTCAGCGGTCGTGGTAGATGAAGGTGGTGAATTGTTGGTGTATCCAGGTGGGGAAGCCAGCAATTGTGAGATTAATCAGGGCGGCGTTTTTATGCTGGCGGGGAAAGCCAATGATACGTTGCTTGCTGGTGGCACCATGAATAATCTCGGTGGTGAAGACTCTGACACTATTGTTGAGAATGGAGCCATCTATCGTCTGGGTACGGATGGTCTTCAGCTCTACAGTTCCGGTAAGACGCAAAACCTGTCCGTTAATGTGGGTGGTCGGGCTGAAGTGCATGCCGGTACGCTGGAAAATGCGGTAATACAAGGTGGGACAGTGATCCTGTTGTCACCCACCAGCGCGGACGAAAATTTTGTCGTAGAGGAAGATCGCGCACCGGTTGAACTGACCGGTAGTGTTGCATTACTGGACGGCGCTTCAATGATTATTGGCTATGGCGCAGATCTGCAACAATCAACGATTACTGTACAGCAGGGCGGTGTATTGATTCTCGACGGCAGTACGGTAAAAGGTGATAGTGTCACTTTCAGTGTTGGTAACATCAATCTCAATGGCGGAAAACTGTGGCTAATCACTGGTGCGGCAACGCATGTGCAACTGAAAGTGAAACGCCTGCGCGGAGAGGGAGCGATTTGCCTGCAAACCAGTGCGAAAGAAATTTCACCTGACTTCATCAATGTGAAAGGGGAAGTTACTGGTGATATACACGTTGAGATAACAGATGCCAGTCGGCAAACTCTGTGTAACGCACTGAAACTACAGCCAGACGAAGACGGGATTGGCGCAACGCTCCAGCCTGCGTAAAAACACAGGCGCAACCCGTGAAGGTTGCGCCTTGTCTTTACTAGCGAGCTGCTCGTTGCAGAATGATGGCTGACGGCAGACGTTGCAGGAACCGCATACGCAGCATCATCATAATGGCTGCCGACGTCAGGCCAATAATAAAGCCTATCCAGAAGCCTGCTGGCCCCATAGGTTCAACGACCAGATCGGTCAGTGCCAGAATATAGCCGCTTGGCAAGCCCAGCACCCAGTAAGCCGTAAAGGTGATATAGAAAATGGAACGTGTATCTTTATAACCACGCAAAATCCCACTGCCAATCACCTGGATAGAGTCAGAAATCTGATATACCGCCGCCAGCAACATCAAATGCGCAGCCAGCGTTACAACCTCGGGATTGTCGTTGTACAACAGGGCGATTTGCTCCCGCAGTGAAACCGTGAAAATGGCCGTCAGGGTTGCCATACAGACACCCACCATAAGCCCGGTCCGCGCAGCGGTTTGCGCATCCAGCGTTGAGCCCTGACCCAGACGATAACCTACGCGGATAGTTACCGCTGCCGCCAGCGACATGGGAAGCACAAACATCAGTGAACTAAAGTTCAGGGCAATCTGGTGTCCTGCGACATCAACAATACCGAGCGGAGACACTAACAGAGCCACGACGGCAAACAGTGTCACTTCAAAGAACAGTGCCAGCGCAATCGGCAAACCGAGTTGAATCAGTCGTTTCATAACCGCAGGATCGGGCTTAGCGGTGCCTTTTTCGTTACGAATATCGCGCATGGAGCGGGCGCGTTTAATGTAAGAAACCATGGCAAGGAACATGACCCAATACACCGCCGCAGTAGCCACGCCACAACCAACGCCACCGAGCTCAGGCATACCGAAATGACCATAAATAAAGATATAGTTCACCGGAATGTTCACCAGCAGGCCGATAAAGCCCATTACCATACCCGGCTTGGTTTTTGCCAGACCTTCACACTGGTTACGGGCAACCTGGAAGAACAGATAGCCCGGCGCGCCCCACAACAACGCACGCAGATAACCCACGGCTTTGTCCGCCAGAGCCGGATCGATGTTTTGCATGGAACGGATAATGTAACCCGCATTCCACAGCACCAGCATAATGAGAACGGAAACAAAACCCGCCAGCCAGAAACCTTGTCGCACCTGATGCGCAATGCGCTCACGTCGACCGGAACCATTTAATTGCGCGATAACCGGCGTTAATGCCAGCAGCAGTCCGTGACCAAAGAGGATCGCCGGAAGCCAGATAGAAGTACCGATAGCGACCGCCGCCATGTCGGTGGCACTATAGCCGCCCGCCATCACGGTATCGACAAAACCCATCGCAGTTTGGGCGATTTGCGCGAGAATCACCGGGATTGCTAATGCTAATAACAGACGCGCTTCACTGATATACTTCTGCACGTGAACACCTTTTATTTGTAGTTATATGAGAGACTAAAAAGCCGCCTGAATGGGCAGCAAAAAGAAGAAGCAGGGGAAATTCAGTCTATTGTAGCGAGGATTTATTAATTCTCCAGTGAAAAAATAGCCATTCTTGCCCCTTCACTGGTAAGGGCGTTTTCCACCTGCTATTGTGCTGAACAGAATGTCTTAACTGATTTCAGGAGTTGTAAGTATGTTTACGGGGATTGTACAGGGCACCGCAAAACTGGTGTCTATTGACGAAAAACCAAATTTTCGTACGCATGTGGTGGAGTTACCCGACCACATGCTGGACGGACTGGAAACCGGTGCGTCCGTGGCGCATAACGGTTGCTGCCTGACCGTGACGGAAATTAACGGCAACCATGTCAGTTTTGACCTGATGAAAGAAACGTTACGCATTACTAATCTTGGCGATTTAAAAGTGGGGGATTGGGTAAACGTTGAGCGTGCGGCGAAATTCAGCGATGAAATTGGCGGACACTTAATGTCAGGTCATATTATGACCACCGCTGAAGTCGCGAAAATATTAACCTCGGAAAATAATCGCCAGATCTGGTTTAAAGTCCAGGATAGTCAGTTGATGAAATATATCCTGTACAAAGGATTTATTGGCATCGACGGTATTAGCCTGACCGTCGGCGAAGTCACGCCAACGCGCTTTTGCGTCCATTTAATTCCGGAAACACTGGAACGCACGACTCTTGGGAAGAAAAAACTTGGCGCACGCGTCAACATTGAAATCGATCCACAAACTCAGGCAGTGGTAGATACGGTAGAACGAGTGCTGGCGGCACGAGAAAATGCCATGAATCAACCAGGTACAGAAGCCTGATCTGAAATCGCCCCCGGAGAGGGGGCGATAGAATAGCCTTTAGCGAGCCACTCGAAGGCCGTTTTCAACACCGCGTGAGAACACGACCTGCCAGAGCTGAATATCACGGGCGCGGAAAGCACCTGCACAGGCATTCAGATAATAGGTAAACATCCGTTTAAAGCGTTCACTGTAGTTATCCGCAATTTCTGGCCATGCGGCGAGGAATCGTTCATACCACGCCATCAACGTAGTATCGTAATCAGCACCGAAGTTATGCCAGTCTTCCATCACAAAGTGGGGTTCGCTGGACTGAGCAATCTGGCGTACAGAGGGCAGGCAACCGTTCGGAAAAATATATTTATTAATCCAGGGATCAACATTCAGATCGGTTTTTTTCGAACCGATAGTATGGAGCAGGAATATGCCTTCCGGTTTCAAATTACGATCCACCACCGCAAAATAGGTATCGTAATTTTTCGGTCCGACGTGCTCGAACATCCCCACAGAAACAATACGATCAAACTGGTCGTTCAGGTCACGATAATCTTGCAGCAAAATGGTGACATCCAGGCCTTCACAGCGTTCCTGAGCCATTTTTTGCTGTTCGGCAGAAATGGTGACGCCAACCACGCTTACGTCATAATTAGATGCCATGTAGTGCGCCAGTCCGCCCCAGCCGCAGCCAATATCCAGTACGCGCATCCCTGGTTTTAACTGCAATTTTTCACAAATCATTTTGAGCTTCGCCTGCTGGGCAGATTCCAGATTATCGGCATCTTTCCAGTAAGCGCAGGAATATTGCATGAAGGGATCAAGCATGCGGCTGAACAAGTCATTACCCAAATCGTAATGCTCTTTGCCGACTATCCAGGCACGTTTTTTACTCTGCAGATTGAAGAGACGAGCGCCGGCAATACGCAGCGTGTCTTTGAAATGATGGGGGAGTTGGTTCTCGAGACCTGCGCGTAAGACTTTGCTAAAAAACATATCCAGTCGGTCACATTCCCACCAGCCATCCATATAACTTTCGCCTAACCCCAACGATCCTTCCTGCAGAACGCGTTTAAAAAAATCGGGGTTTTTGACACGAATATCCGCCGGGGCAGAACCGTTAATGGCTATACCGGCACGGCTAAGTAATTCGTTGGCGATACGGTACCAGTTGTCATCCGGTACACTGACTTCTTCTATACACGATGAACTCATAGTTTCTCCATCACTGGTCGGTGATCAGAACCTTAAAACAGCGTAGACGCTTTTTGGGCTTTGTGAGAAATCTCGCAGAAAAAACCGCGAGTCTATAATCCGACGTAGAACAGAGGGAAAGGAGGAACCCTTGCCGAAATGACCATCCATAGTGAGTCGGGAACGATCCTGTCCCCGTAATAACATAATATTTATCGTAGTTTTAACAACTCGAAATTAGTATAGGCCGCTAATTTCAATCATACAACAAAATTTTGTTAGCAGCCTAAGTATAAGTATATCGATATAGATCAGTGTGATTCGCTATGAGCGACTTCGGCATTGCCATGATTCTGGCAGCCAACTTCTTCACAACGTTGCATCATGTAACCCAGAGCGACCAGCACTACTGTTGATAACATCACGCTGGTGGTGGTGAGCAATGGCGTGCTGATACTGATAAGCCAGGAAACTACCAGACTTGCGAGGAAGCACAGACCCAGTTGCAGAGTGTTCTGCAACGCTGCGGCGCGACCGGTTGCATGTGGGAAGGGACGCAGCGCTTGGGCGACAACAATCGGGTAGATCGCACCGTTGGCAATCGCCATCACACAGAATGGGATCAGGATTTCGACCAGCGACACATGGCTAATGAAGCCCGCAGCCCAGGTCGCAATGACGCTGACAGCAAACAGTACCAGCAACCACGGTAATAACTGCTTGCCTTGCCATTTCTGCAGCGCGGCGCGACAGCCATAACCACCAATCAGAAACGCGATAGTTTGCGGGACGTAACTTAAACCAATAACTGCCGGGCTGTAACCCATTTCACTAAGGATGAACGGTGAACCGGTCAGCCATGCAAAAAAACTGGCTGAACAGGCCGCGTATATCAGCACGTTGCCGCGATAGGTTTTAGAACGTAGCAGGTCGGTAAAGGTCAGACCATCCTGACTATTGTTACGGGCCTTCGTCGTGGGTTTGAGCCAGAAAATAGGCAGAATCAGCACCACGGTAATGGCAAACAGGGTGGCGAAAATCGCCTGCCAGGAAAAATGGACCAGCAGCCAGCTTCCTAACAGAGGAGCCAGTGCCGGAGACAGACCCACCAGCGGCATGATGGTCGCAAAAATACGGTTAACTTTCTGTGAAGGATAATAATCTGTCACTAATGCTTGCCAGATAACCGCCGCGGCGCAGACACCCACAGCCTGTACAAAACGCAATATCAGCAGCGTGGCGGCGTTTTCTACCCACAGCATCCCCAGACTACCTAACGCAAAAATTGTCAGGCCGATGAATAACACCGGTTTACGACCATAACGGTCGGAGAGTGGCCCCCACAGAAGCTGGGCTGCGGCAAAACCGGCAAGGAACAGACTAAGGCTGGCACTGACAGCAGACGCAGGCGTTTGCAGGTCGGCCTGTATGGCGGCGAAAGCAGGCAGATACATATCGGTTGCCAGAAAACCGAGTACGCTCAAACCCGCCAGCCAGACTAAAAATCTTTTCCCAGGTTGCATGTATTTTCTCTAAATCTCTCAATTAAACACCGCCGCAAAGTGTAGGGAGTGAAATTAGTGTTGTGAAACGGTAATATTTGATGATTGGTTTCAAAAATTTTGCAGGCAGACTATGTGGTCAGAATATTCTCTGGAAGTTGTTGATGCGGTAGCGCGTAATGGTAGTTTTAGCGCCGCAGCTCAGGAGTTGCATCGCGTCCCTTCTGCGGTCAGCTATACCGTGCGTCAGCTGGAAGAGTGGCTGGCGGTGCCGCTTTTTGAACGACGTCACCGTGATGTGGAACTGACCGCTGCCGGGGCGTGGTTTCTCAAAGAAGGACGCTCTGTTGTCAAAAAAATGCAGATCACCCGCCAGCAATGTCAGCAGATAGCGAACGGCTGGCGCGGTCAGTTAGCTATCGCAGTGGATAATATTGTCAGGCCAGAGCGAACACGGCAGATGATCGTTGATTTTTATCGCCATTTTGATGATGTCGAACTTCTTGTCTTTCAGGAAGTGTTCAACGGTGTCTGGGATGCACTTTCCGACGGGCGCGTGGAACTGGCGATTGGCGCAACACGCGCGATTCCGGTAGGCGGTCGTTATGCCTTCCGGGATATGGGGATGTTAAGCTGGAGTTGCGTTGTTGCCAGCCACCACCCGCTGGCGTTGATGGATGGCCCGTTCAGCGATGATACGTTGCGCAACTGGCCGTCATTGGTGCGCGAAGACACCTCGCGAACGCTACCTAAACGTATTACCTGGTTGCTGGATAACCAAAAAAGACTTGTCGTGCCTGACTGGGAATCATCGGCAACCTGTATCTCGGCAGGATTATGCATAGGGATGGTGCCAACACATTTCGCCAAACCGTGGCTTAATGAGGGGAAGTGGGTAGCACTAGAACTGGAAAATCCCTTCCCGGATTCGGCATGTTGTCTGACATGGCAGCAAAATGATATGTCGCCTGCGTTAACCTGGTTGCTTGAGTATCTCGGCGATAGTGAGACGCTGAATAAGGAGTGGCTGCGGGAGCCGGAAGAGACTCCCGCAACGGGTGATTAACGACGATAGTCGCGGAACGGGCCGTCAGCCACGGAGCGGCGTTCAATCAACCGCGGATGCACTTCAATGGACTGCGGTTCTTCACGTTTGTTGACGATACGATCCAACAGCATGTTGAACGCTGTTTCGCCCAGCGAATCTTTTGGCTGATGGATCGTGGTCAGCGCCGGCGTAAAATAGCGGGCGTTGCGCACGTTATCATAACCGATCAGCGAAACATCCTGCGGCACGCGCAGACCCATTTCATCAGCAGCACAAAGTGCGCCCATTGCCATGATATCGCCACCACAGAAGACGGCAGTAGGGCGATGCGACTGCGACAGGATTTGCTGCATGGCGCGATAACCGGATTCAGGTTCAAAGTCACCCTGCACAATCCAGCTTTCCGGCACTTTGATCATCGCTTCTTCCATCGCCTTCATAAAACCGGCAAGGCGGCCTGCGCCGGTGTTACGTTCCAGCGGGCCAGGGATAACGCCGATTTCGCGATGACCGCGTTCAATCAGATAACGCCCGGCCATGTAGCCGCCTTCGAATGCGTTATCAATGACCGCATCGGTGAAGTCAGCTTTTGCTTCACCCCAGTCCATCACCACCATTGGGATATGGCGATACTCTTCCAGCATCGCCAGCAACGGCTCTGGGTACTCAGAACACATCACCAGCAGACCATCGACGCGTTTTTGCGCCATCATCGACAGATAAGCCCGCTGTTTCTCAAGATTGTTCCACGCATTGCCCAGAATCAGGGTGTAACCTTTCTGGAAGCAATTTTTTTCGACCGCTTCAATGATCTCGGCAAAATAGGCCGCTTCGCTGCTGGTCGCCAGCAAACCGATAGACTTGGTGTGGTTAACCTTCAGGCTACGCGCCACCGCGCTAGGGGAGTAGTGTAATTCTTTGATTGCTGCCCACACGGCATTGCGCGTTTCTTCAGCGACGAAACGTGTTTTGTTGATCACGTGTGACACAGTTGTAGTGGAAACGTTTGCTCGTTTCGCTACATCTTTTATTGTTGCCATTCCATTTCACTCCAGACCCTAACTTCAGCTCCTGCAAATTCGCAAGGTAAACGTTTGCCTTTACACACCTTACGCACAACAAAAATGTTGCGGTACGCCGGAAAAACGACACGGAGCGTCAGGAAGGGGTCAATGGCCAGTACGCAAATAATGTAAGCGTGGAATTTTGGCCGATCTTGACGAAAAGGGGAAGTAGTAAAAACACTTATCATTATAAATGACGGGAGATTTTTTCATCACAGTGTGTAAAAATGCGTAATATCACTTTTTGTGTGGTAATAAAAAAGGAGAAAACTTGATGAGCACCGACCTTAAATTTTCACTGGTAACAACGATTATCGTCCTCGGTTTGATCGTGGCCGTGGGTTTGACTGCCGCGCTGCACTGATTTCCTCTCGAGGGAGCGCGTTCTCCCTCGCATCTCCTTCCTGTTTGTTAGCAAAATGGCAAAAGTGTTTTCTCTTTTTGTTATTTTCATTTTTTTGTGATTACTGTCATGCTTTCGCCACTTTAATGAATATCGCGTAATGACGCTAAGAGGTGGAGATAAGGCATGAAAATTAACTATCCGTTGCTGGCGCTGGCGATTGGCGCGTTTGGTATCGGGACAACGGAGTTCTCGCCAATGGGCTTGTTGCCCGTCATTGCGCGCGGTGTGGATGTCTCGATTCCCGCTGCCGGAATGTTAATCAGTGCTTATGCAGTTGGCGTAATGGTTGGCGCGCCGCTGATGACGCTTCTACTTTCTCATCGTGCCCGCCGCAGTGCGTTGATTTTCCTGATGGCGATTTTCACGCTTGGCAACGTACTTTCCGCCATCGCGCCGGATTATATGACCCTGATGCTTTCACGCATTTTGACCAGCCTGAATCACGGGGCATTTTTTGGTTTGGGTTCAGTCGTGGCCGCAAGCGTAGTGCCAAAACATAAACAGGCTAGCGCAGTTGCCACTATGTTTATGGGGTTAACCCTGGCAAATATCGGTGGCGTGCCGGCGGCGACCTGGTTGGGCGAAACCATCGGCTGGCGGATGTCATTTCTGGCAACAGCGGGGCTGGGCGTGATTTCAATGGTAAGTCTGTTCTTCTCATTACCTAAAGGTGGCGCAGGGGCGCGACCTGAAGTGAAAAAAGAGCTGGCGGTATTAATGCGTCCGCAGGTGCTGTCTGCATTGCTGACGACGGTACTGGGCGCTGGTGCAATGTTTACCCTCTACACCTATATCTCTCCGGTACTGCAAAGTATTACCCACGTAACGCCGGTGTTCGTCACGGCAATGCTGGTGCTGATTGGTGTCGGATTTTCTATCGGTAACTATCTCGGCGGCAAACTGGCAGATCGTTCAGTTAACGGCACGTTGAAAGGCTTTTTGTTGTTGCTGATGGTGATTATGCTGGTAATCCCGTTCCTGGCCCGCAATGAGTTCGGCGCAGCTATTAGCATGGTAGTGTGGGGAGCTGCAACCTTTGCGGTCGTACCGCCGTTACAGATGCGCGTGATGCGTGTCGCCAGTGAAGCGCCAGGTCTGTCTTCATCAGTCAATATTGGTGCCTTTAATCTTGGAAATGCGCTGGGAGCAGCTGCTGGTGGTGCGGTAATTTCCGCTGGGCTGGGATACAGTTTTGTGCCGGTGATGGGGGCGATTGTCGCGGGACTGGCATTATTGCTGGTGTTTATGTCAGTCAGAAAACAACCTGAAACAGTTTGCGTTGCCAACAGCTAATTAAACAAAAACGCAGAAGGATAACCTTCTGCGTTACAGTTGCTGGCAACGTGCGATTTATTTTGCCGAATGCGCTGTTAACGCCTCATCCGCGTTGGCATGGTAAGCGAAGCGCATCAGATAATGTTGCATTTGCCATCAGTTATTATGCAGCGAGATTTTTCGCTACGAATTCCCAGTTCACCAGCGCCCAGAAGTGCTCCAGATAGCCAGGACGTGCATTGCGATAGTCGATGTAATAAGCGTGTTCCCAGACATCAACGGTCAGCAGCGGAGTCGCATCGGTGGTCAGTGGAGTACCCGCGTTAGAGGTTGAAACGATAGCCAGTTTGCCATCGCTGTTTTTCACCAGCCAGGTCCAGCCAGAACCAAAGTTTTTGATCGCTGCATCAGTAAACTGAGCTTTGAAATCGGCAAAGCTGCCAAAAGATGCGGCGATAGCTTCAGCGACTTTTCCAGTCGGTTCGCCACCCGCGTTCGGTGCCAGGCAGTTCCAGTAGAAAGTATGGTTCCAGACCTGAGCTGCGTTGTTGAATACGCCACCTTCAGAGCTGCGAATAATCTCTTCCAGTGATTTACCTTCAAACGCGGTACCTTTGATCAGGTTGTTCAGGTTAGTGACATAAGTCTGATGATGCTTGCCGTAGTGATACTCGATGGTTTCCGCAGAAATGTGCGGTGCCAGAGCATCTTTAGCATATGGTAGTGCAGGTAATTCGAATGACATTGCTACTCTCCTTTATTATTAATTTGCATACGTACAATAGCCTTATTGTGCGTATGGATAGGGTAGCAAATTAAAAGGTGAGACAAAAGATGAACTTACCCTGTTGCCGTAACAACAGGGTAAAGTTTTAGCGAAGTGTTTTTGGGGTCATTACCCGGCGAGCGCCAACATAGTGGCGCTGCCAGTAGTCTTCACTGAGAGAAGTGATTTGAATTTCCCGGCCCGTGCGCGGTGACTGAATAAATTTGCCGTTGCCGACATACACGCCGACATGATCGGCTGTACCGCGTCCCTGAGTACGGAAGAAGACCAGGTCGCCGTTTTTCAGTTCACTACGTTCGATTGGCGCTGCATCGCGCAGGTGATACATTTCATTCGCCGTACGCGGAATACGAATTTTCACCAAATCTTTATAAGCGTAATAAACCAGACCGCTGCAATCAAAACCGGTACGCGGTGAACTGCCACCCCAACGATATGGCTTACCAATTTGCTGCATCAGTTTATTCATTGCCACTTTTGTGGCTTTTTGCACCTTCGCTTTGTGCGCGTCGGCAAGGGTTCCTGACGCGGCATTTTTGACTTTCACACAATGCGATTTATAGCCCTTACGTTTGGTACACTTTTCGGTAAAGTTGGCTGAGGCCGTTTTATTGACGGTGTGTTTGCTGCGAGTTTTGGCGTTTTTAGAAGCGGTAATGGAAGATTTTTTAACGGAAGAAGCGGTTTTGCTTTTGGTCGTACTTTTACTGGCGGCTTTTTTCGCTGTTTTCTGGGTCTTTTTGGTGGTTGCCGTGCTTTTCTTTTTATCTGCTTTTTTGGTGATATGAGTAGTAGCAGAACTCTCCCTGGCTTGCTTTGAAGCATGGGCCATAGGCGTTAAAGGCAGGGTGGTAAAAAGTAAAGCACAGAGCGTGATCGAAATACGGTTTATCCGCGCCACTGAGCGTCCCTCTGTTAAGGCAGGTCTATCATGCCTGCGTCTGATTTACAAAACTTGATGATTCTAATGCATAGAAGAAGAGAAAGTTAATAGCTTTTATTGTTAAAAAATACGTTTCGTCGGCGAGCGCAAAAAAATGCAGCAGTGAAAGCTAAAAATGGTTATAAATACGCCAGTTTGCCGTGCATCAGGGAAGAAACGAATATTTGAAATGCAACAAATAGAGCAAAGGGATAAAATAGCAAAAGCGTGATGAAAATGTTATTTTCCGATGCCGCACTGACCCGCTACAATGTCAGATTACTGCCGTAAAGAAGTTTGAGGAAGCAAGACAATGAGCACCACTATCGAAAAAATCCAACGCCAGATTGCTGAAAACCCGATCCTGCTGTACATGAAAGGTTCACCGAAACTGCCGAGCTGCGGTTTCTCTGCCCAGGCAGTTCAGGCGCTTGCCGCATGTGGCGAACGTTTTGCCTATGTTGATATTCTGCAGAATCCGGACATTCGTGCGGAACTGCCGAAATATGCGAACTGGCCGACCTTCCCGCAACTGTGGGTTGACGGCGAGCTGGTGGGCGGTTGTGATATCGTGATCGAAATGTATCAGCGTGGTGAACTGCAGCAGCTGATCAAAGAAACTGCCGCTAAATACAAGTCTGAAGAGCCGGACGCGGAATAATCCGTCCTGCAATACTGACGGATGCGAACGGGCATCCGTCAGTCCTTTCTCTATCCCCAATCCAGCCCTTGTGGCGAACTTGAAAATCCCGCCTCACGTAACCGCGTAAACATCGGCGTTTGCCGGACCGGTAGGTCATTCACTTCTGTTAGCGTAAAGCGCAGCCGTGGTTCGCGACTGGACAGCTGTCGGCTGTTTAAAGGCGCGAAGAAACCAGTCGCGGGTCGCCGGTGAAAACACGTCCGGCAGGGGCGATGAAGGGTTTGGATTATTTGCCATTAACGCTATTCCCCGTGAATAACATGCATGATGCGTAGAATAGCCTCACTATAGATGCCTGATTCATTGCATGTCATCAGGCATCGACTCGATTACACCTCTTCGGCGGCAGGCAGCGGCCAGCCTCCCAGACGTTTCCAGCGGTTGACGATTTCACAAAACAGCACAGCAGTGCGTTCGGTGTCGTACAGCGCGGAGTGCGCCTGGGTGCTGTCGAAGTCCATGCCAGCGGTCTGGCAAGCCTTTGACAATACGGTTTGTCCGAGTGCCAGCCCGGCCAGTGCAGCAGTGTCAAAAGTGGCGAAAGGGTGGAACGGGTTACGTTTCAGTGAGGCGCGTTCTGCGGCGGCCATCATAAAGCTGTGATCGAAATTGGCGTTGTGCGCCACCATAATGGCGCGGTTACAGCCGCTCGCTTTAATACCTTTACGTACAACTTTAAAAATTTCGTGCAGCGCCTCGTACTCGCTGACCGCGCCGCGATCGGGATCGTTCGGATCAATGCCATTGAAGGCAAGGGCCTCTGGTTGCAAATTTGCGCCGACAAATGGTTCGACGTGGAAATGTAATGTGGTGTCCGGCATCAGCCAGCCTTGTTCATCCATTTTCAGGGTGATGGCGGCAATCTCAAGCAGCGCATCGGTTTTGGCGTTAAATCCGGCTGTTTCAACATCGATCACAACAGGATAAAAACCACGAAAACGGTCGCACAGACCGGTAAGTTGAGCGTTATCGGACATCTGATTCTCTTAATACGGATAAATTGCAGCGCGCATTATGACAAATATTACTTGTCGATGCAGTAAAGATGCGGGCGCGATGAGTTCACGCCCGGCAGGAGATTAGTTGCCCAGACCGCGACCGGCGTCTTTCTCTTCGATTAATTCAATTTTGTAACCGTCCGGATCTTCCACAAATGCGATAACCGTAGTACCGCCTTTTACCGGACCCGCTTCACGGGTTACGTTACCCCCGTTTTGACGGATTTTTTCGCACGCTTCAGCGGCGTTATCTACGCTAAGCGCGATGTGACCATAAGCAGTGCCGAGTTCGTATTTATCCACGCCCCAGTTGTAGGTCAGTTCAATCACTGCTTCTTCGGTTTCCGGGCCGTAACCAACAAACGCCAGTGAGTATTTGTATTCCGGGTTTTCGCTGGTACGCAGCAGTTTCATGCCCAGCACGTTGGTATAAAAATCGATGGAGCGTTGCAGATCGCCAACGCGCAGCATGGTATGAAGAAGACGCATCTTTATATCCTCAAAATGGCTAACAGATTCAAAAAGTTGTTTTAGTATAGCGGCGGCTTTGCGCCGCTCGCAATGTTGGATTACAGCGTCGGGTAATCAGTGTAACCTTCAGCACCGCCACCATAAAAACTTTCGGCACGCTGTGGGTTAAGCTCAGCTTTGCGCTGCAAGCGGGCGACCAGATCCGGGTTCGCAATCCAGTCACGACCAAATGCTACCGCATCAATTAACCCTTTGCCGATCAGCGTTTCAGCTTTTTCTACTGTGTATGCACCTGCGCCGATAATCGGACCGTGGAAACGGGCGCGTACTTTTTCGCGAAACGCATCAGTATATGGTTCACCTCCCGCCCAATCTGGTTCTGACATATGAAGATAAGCAATGCCGCGTTTACCCAGTTGTTCAATCAGATACAGTGCATCGGCTTCTTCATTCGGGCCGTTATCCGTGTTCTGGAAAGTACCGATTGGCGAAATGCGAATGCCAATGCGATCGGCACCCCATTCTTCAATCCCGGCATTGACCACTTCCAGCACCAGACGCGCGCGATTTTCCACGCTGCCGCCGTACTGATCGGTACGATGGTTTGAAGAAGGGGAAAGGAACTGATGCAGCAAATAACCGTGAGCAGAGTGGAGCTCTACCAGATCAAAACCGGCTTCACGCGCGTTAGCAATGGCCTGACGGAAATCATTGACGATACCCGGAATCTCTCCCAGTTCAAGCGCACGCGGCATGGATGTTTCAACACGGATCGCCTGACCATTTTCATCGCGCAGAGAAGTACGTGTTCCCGCGCTAAGTGCTGAAGGCGCTACCGGTGCCTGACCGCCAGGTTGCAGGCTGGCGTGAGAAATGCGTCCGGTGTGCCACAGCTGTACGGCCATATGACCATTTTCAGCATGAACGCCAGCGGTAATTTTTTTCCATGCGGCAATTTGTTCCGGGCTATGGATGCCAGGTGCACCTGCGTATCCTTTTGCCTGGGCAGAAATTTGCGTGGCTTCGCTAATAATCAAACCGGCACTGGCACGTTGGCGATAGTATTCCGCCATCAACGGGGTAGGGATGTCACCCGGTTCGATACTGCGCAGACGCGTCAGCGGTGCCATAAAAATACGATTTGCCGCCGTGATCGCGCCCACTTTCAGTGGGGAATACAGTTTTTCAGATGACATAAAGGCTCCCGGTCGTCTGGTGATAAAAAATGCCTGCTAAACGGCAGGCGTCGCAATAATGTTTTTTACATGGGCCAGCGCGTTTTCCAGTGGCTCGAAACTGCGCGAAATTTTGGCCTGCAGATTCGCGCCAAGCCACAGTGCGTAAAGCACTTGTGCCTGTTGCAGCGGTTCGCCACAAAAGGTTAAACAATGGTTCTCACGGCCATTTTCCAGCGCCTGAGAGAGCAGGGCGATCACGCCGCGAGCCCCTTTATCCATTGCGCTGCGCATATCTTCTGACAGATCGCACACTTCGGCAGAGAGTTTTACTGTCAGGCAACCACTGATGGTTCCATGTTGGCAAAACTGGTTCAGTGTTTGCTGGTAATAAGCCAGTATGCGGTCGCGGTAGTTACCTTCGCCGGATTGCAGCAACTCAGTCAGTCGCTGGTGATATGCGGCGTAATGGCGCTCAAGCATAGCAACGCCAAACGCTTCTTTAGAACGAAAGTAGTGATAGAAGGACCCTTTCGGCACTTCAGCGGTTTTTAGGAGTTCGCTTAGCCCCATCCCGGTGAATCCACGTTGCAGGCAAAGTTGCTCGCCCGTCGCCAGGAGATGTTCGCGAGTATCATGTTCGGTGTGTTTGTTCATGCGTTGGAGTGTAGTAGACCAGTCGGTCTAGTGCAAGCAAAGTTGCTACTTTGGACATTAACAGCTTCAATAATGGTAATAATCTTATCTGAGGAGGGCGAGGTGGCGGAGCAATTAGAGTTCTTTCCCGTCCAGAGCCCGTGCCGGGGAATTTGCCAGTCTGACGAACGCGGATTTTGTCGCGGCTGTTTTCGTAGCCGGGATGAGCGTTTTAACTGGAATAAGATGAGCGATGGCGAAAAACAAGAAGTGTTGCGCCTTTGTCGGCAGCGATTAATGCGCAAATTACGTGTAAATAAGTCAGCGCCATCAGACGAACCTGAGCAACCATCACTCTTTTGAGCCTAATCTTGCGTATACTCCTCTCATATCTGATAAGAGGAAGCAATTATGGTTCAGCGTATTACTATTGCGCCGCAAGGCCCGGAGTTTTCCCGTTTTGTGATGGGCTACTGGCGATTGATGGACTGGAATATGTCCGCCCGCCAGTTGGTCAGTTTTATTGAAGAGCATCTGGATCTAGGCGTGACCACCGTGGACCATGCTGATATTTATGGTGGCTATCAGTGCGAAGCGGCGTTTGGTGAGGCGCTGAAACTGGCACCTCACCTGCGTGAACGGATGGAAATCGTCAGTAAATGCGGTATCGCGACGACCGCGTGTGAAGAAAACGTCATTGGCCATTACATCACTGACCGCGATCACATCATTAAGAGCGCCGAACAGTCGCTAATTAATCTCGCGACCGATCATCTGGATCTGCTGTTAATCCACCGACCAGACCCGTTAATGGATGCCGATGAAGTGGCGGACGCCTTTAAACATCTGCATCAGAGCGGCAAAGTGCGTCATTTTGGTGTATCGAACTTTACACCTGCGCAATTTGCGCTGTTGCAATCACGCCTGCCATTTACCCTTGCCACTAATCAGGTGGAAATATCCCCGGTGCATCAGCCGTTACTGCTGGATGGCACGCTCGACCAACTGCAACAACTGCGTGTTCGTCCGATGGCGTGGTCCTGCCTTGGTGGTGGTCGTCTGTTTAATGATGATTATTTCCAGCCGCTACGTGATGAACTGGCTGTGGTGGCAGAGGAGTTAAACGCGGGCTCGATTGAACAGGTAGTTTACGCCTGGGTATTACGTTTACCGTCGCAGCCGCTGCCAATTATCGGCTCAGGTAAAATTGAGCGCGTACGGGCAGCAGTCGAAGCAGAAACACTGAAAATGACCCGTCAACAATGGTTCCGTATCCGTAAAGCGGCACTAGGTTACGACGTACCGTAAGCACTTTTAGGAATAGCCGCCGTTCAAAAATGTGTCACTGGTTTACACTTATTCAGGAATGCACAATGAACGGAGGTCCTATGAAACGTTTTAGTCTGGCCATTCTGGCGCTGGTTGTTGCGACCGGCGCACAAGCTGCCAGTGAAAAAGTCGAGATGAACCTCGTCACGTCGCAAGGGGTTGGGCAGTTAATTGGTAGCGTCACCATTACTGAAACCGATAAAGGTCTGGAGTTTTCGCCCGATCTGAAAGCATTACCTCCCGGTGAACATGGCTTCCATATTCATGCCAAAGGAAGCTGCCAGCCAGCCACCAAAGATGGCAAAGCCAGCGCCGCAGAATCCGCAGGCGGGCATCTTGATCCACAAAATACCGGTAAACATGAAGGGCCAGAAGGTGCCGGGCATTTAGGCGATCTGCCTGCACTGGTAGTCAATAATGACGGCAAGGCGACCGATGCCGTCATCGCGCCTCGTCTGAAATCACTGGATGAAGTCAAAGACAAAGCGCTGATGGTCCACGTTGGCGGCGATAATATGTCCGATCAACCCAAACCGCTGGGCGGTGGCGGTGAACGCTATGCCTGTGGTGTAATTAAGTAATTAAGAAGCCAGCGTACCTTGCGGCGGTGCTTGCTCAAGTTGCGAAAGCGAGCAGTACAGCCGCCAGACAATTGCCGCCAGTTCTCGGGCGGCAGGTTGATGATGACGGGCAAGGCTGTCGCAAATTCGCTGTAATTCTTCAAGTGTGGCCGCCAGTGATTTTTGCTGAACGCCACGCTCACTCATCACTCCCCGCAACAGTGAAATACAGTTATCCCGTACTCGCGATAACGGATCGGAACGCGATTCCCAGTCGCGCAATTGCCAGACAACATGAGAACAGTTCAGCAACACTACACCCCAGCGTAATAACCAACGGCGAGCCAGCGCATCCTGGCTGTTACTCAACTGACTGACGTGATGATAAGTGAGCGATTCAAATTCGCTTTCACTCAGTGTTGGATGGCGGCTTAGTTGATCGACAAAATCCCGGCGTAGCGCGCGAATATGGCGGCGGCTTTTACGAGCATCCGATCCTGGACGCAGAATGGCGAACGCTAACCACGCCAACGCGACGCCAACAATTTTTGCCAGATTATCGTTAAGAAAATCAGCAAAATCATACACCGGGGGATTAGTGACAGCGATAAACGAACCCATAAAAACAATCAGTTGCCCCCACAGTGCGGCAAATTTGGGCATCTGCAATTTAAGAAGCTGCATTGTCGCCAGCAGTGGAAAGAGAAACAGTAAAAATTGCCACAGATCGCTAATCTGCACCATCAGGCCAAATTTGACCACAAAGCTGAATAGCGAAAGTAACACCAGCGTGCGCATCAGCAGTGACAACGACTTAAACGGTGCCGCGACGGCGGAGTAGAGTACGCAGCTAATTGCTGCCAGCGTTAAAGCATTGGCACCGGCATCCCATTGCGAAGCAATACTCCATGCGCCAATCATCATCAACGTACAAAATGTACGCAGCCCGCTCCACATAGCTTCGGCGTTATCGGTATGACGAGCCAGGCCGGATGTCCGTGGGAGTCTGGCACGATCATCTACACCGCTTTGCAGACGATGTAATTCCTGACTACTTTGCAGATAAAGGCGGCAAAAATAACGTAGTCGCTGCCAGAAGGCGACGTGCCGGTAGTCGGCGACGTTGGTCGGGCGTAGCGGGGAGATAATACGTGCGACGGTGTAAACATCTGTTTGCGAACTGGCGAGCGCCGTCAGCAGCTGTTCGAGAATTTCTCGCGTGGCATCTGGCGGTGAGGGCCAGTTGAGCAACATACGTCGCAGGCTGGAGATGACACTGGTCATACGTAATTGCTGGTGGAGTAGCGCATTAAGGCGCGCGTTTTGCTGGCGAAAACGATAGTGGCTCCAGAAAGCCTGGATACGCAGCAAATTCATGGTCAGTATCTGCCCAATCACCCCTTCATGTGCTGCACGAATGGCATCGGTTGTTTCAGGCTGCCAGAGTAAACTGGCATGTTCCAGTAATCGGGCGTGCATGTTTTTCAATGCGGTTAAAAGGGCTGTAGCATCGGAACTGCTCGGCAGGATCATCATCATCATGCCGCCGCACAAAATACCGACTATCACCTCGCAAACACGCGCCTGAGCGATATCCCACAGCTGGCTGGCCTCAGTAATATTAACCATCGGAAAGGCGATGATGGCAGCCGTGTAGCCCGCCAGTTGAAATGCATACGCGACGTTATTCGTGAAGTGCGCACAGGCCCAGGTACAAAAGCCAAGCCACGCCGACATGCTCAATAGAAAAAACCACGGCTCATTGAGCGTATGTCCGGCAAGAAGCAGTGCCGCAATGGCTCCGAGCAAACTGCCAGCGATGCGTCCGAGGCTTTTGCTGATGACACCGCCAACGGTGGGAAAGCTAACCACCGCAGCCGAGGTCATCGCCCAATAGGGCTCATCAAGATTCAAATAATAGGCAACCGTCAGCGCCAGACACATGGCAATGGTATTGCGTAACGCATAACGCCATTGCGCCAGCGTGGCCCTGAACCAGGGCAAATTGCGCAAGGACCATGACGATGCGTTCATTATTGACCTACGGCAATGCTACAGGTGGTGCCCGACACCAGCGTGACATCGCCTGGGACTTTATCCAGCGTAAAGCGGACGGGAACGCGTTGGGCGAGGCGAACCCAGGGGACGTTAGGTTTCACATCCGGAATAAGGCTTGAGTCACTTTCAACGCTCTGATCATAAATCGCCCGACCGATACTGGACACGTGACCCTGTAACGTTTTGTTATCACTATAGAGGGTAATTTGTGCTGGTGCACCTTCGCGGATATGGCGCAACTTGGTTTCTTCAAAATAACCAATGACGTAAAACGAGTGGCTGTCGACAAGGGCAAACAGCGGTTTCCCGGTGTCAGCGTAGTCGCCGATGCGGGTAGTGAGATTAGTCACCCATCCACTCACCGGGGCGCGAATTTCCGTTTGCGCCAGTTGCCATTGTGCCTGTTTCAGCGTCGCCTGTGCGGCATCAACGCTGGCCTGCATCGCTTTAACATTGAGGTTAGCGGTATCGAGTTCTTCGGCAGAAATAAAATTTTGTGAGAGATGACGACGACGATTCGCTTCGTTATTGGCTTTTGCGAGGCCAGATTGCGCTTTCGCCAGCTGAGCCTGTGCGTTCAGCTCGGCGATCTGAAAGGGCGTTTTATCGATCGTGAGCAGAAGATCCCCCGCGTTAACCAGCTGGTTGTCTTTTATATTCAGCTCAATAATACGTCCCGACACCTGTGGGGTGATAGAAACCTGTTCTGCGCGTATTTTCCCGTCGCGTGTCCACGGAGATTGCATGTAATAATTCCACAGCCACCATCCGGCAAGAACCGCAACTACCGCTACAATGATTGTTGAGAAATACTTAATTGTTTTAATTGACATAGTTACCACGCAATCAGTATTGCCAGAGCAAGGCAAACGCAAATCGCAAACAGCGATAAATCCATTAACAAGGGATGCCAGATGTCACCGGCGTAGATCCAGCCTCGAAGCAGGCGGTGTATGACAAGCCAGATGACGAATCCAAATGCGAATGCTTTGAAAAACGGAGGAAAGTAGACGGACGCACCGAACACCAGATCTTGTAAGGGCAATCCTGTTGCATTGAGCATAAACTTCACAAAGTAGATTCCTTTACGACAGAATATATTGCGTTAGATTAATAAATATTCTTTAAGTGCGAAAAATTTACGCGCAATTTCTGAAAAATATGTCTGACGGTAACCAAATGCAGCAATACATTTGTTTTAGCAATACAATTGCTGCACACTATTCTAAAAGCCGCATAATATCTTAGCAAGCTAATTATAAGGAGATGAAATTGGAATCGCCACTAGGTTCTGATCTGGCACGGTTGGTGCGCATATGGCGTGCTCTGATAGACCATCGCCTGAAACCGCTGGAGTTAACACAAACCCATTGGGTTACGTTACACAATATCCATCAGTTACCTCCAGACCAGTCGCAAATTCAACTGGCAAAAGCGATTGGCATCGAGCAGCCATCACTGGTCCGTACGCTGGACCAACTGGAAGAAAAAGGGTTAATTTCGCGTCAAACTTGTGCCAGCGATCGTCGGGCTAAACGTATTAAACTGACGGAAAAGGCAGAGCCACTGATCAGCGAAATGGAGGCTGTTATTAACAAAACCCGCGCGGAAATTTTACATGGCATCTCCGCAGAGGAACTGGAACAACTGATTAAGCTCATCGCAAAACTTGAGCATAATATCATTGAGTTACAGGCCAAAGGGTGAAATGAAGGGGGCGTGTGGTCAGTAACCTGACCACACGCAAACTTATTTAGCGCGGGGAAACGGTCACCTGACTGCCATTGCTGGCCAGTACGACACGTTGGCCTGGAGAGAAATGAGTGTTCCCTTGTTTCTGTACCACCATGATGGTGTTGCCATCATCTTTACGAATTTCCAGCTCGACACCCTGCGTTTTGTTCATTGCACTCTGTACGCCCTGACCGGCTACACCACCTGCAACAGCCCCTGCTGCAGTAGCCAGAGAACGCCCGGTTCCGCCACCAATAGTATTTCCCAGGAAACCACCAAGTACAGCACCGCCAATTGCGCCAATAACGTTGGAATCATCACCGCCCTGAATCTGTACCTGACGTACATTAACGATGGTGCCATAGCTGACATTCTGTACTTGTTTCGCTTCAGAAGCGGTATAAACATCCCCTGACAGGGTGTCGTTATTAACACAACCGACAAGAGACAGACCTACCATTGAAACAACCAATACGCGTTTAATCATTGAAAAATCTCCTGTTCACCATGAAACGCCACGCAAGCATCCCTCATGGTCAAAGTATATGGCATATGTGAATCCATGGTTACATGTTCTACCAAATATGAGCAAATCATAATGAAAGTAGGATCAACCAATTATAAACAAAATATTCATGATGATTATTGATTTGAAGATAATGTTTTACTACCAACGGTAAAAATTGGTCATTCCGCATGGTATTCACGAAAAGTTTATGTTTGAGTGGTGCGCAAACGTCAGATTGAAAAAGGATGAACTATGAAATCGGGCCGCTTTATTGGCGTTATGTCAGGCACCAGCCTTGATGGTGTTGATGTTGTGTTGGCGACAATTGATGAACACCGGGTCGCACAGCTGGCAAGTTTGAGCTGGCCGATCCCGGTGTCTCTGAAACAGGCTGTACTGGATATTTGCCAGGGCCAGCAGCTTACACTTTCGCAGTTTGGACAGCTTGATACTCAACTCGGGCGACTTTTTGCTGATGCGGTCAATGCCTTGCTTAAGGAACAAAACCTGCAGGCGAGAGATATCGTTGCGATCGGCTGTCACGGTCAAACCGTCTGGCATGAACCGACGGGCGTGGCACCACACACTTTACAGATTGGCGATAACAATCAAATTGTTGCGCGCACCGGAATTACGGTTGTCGGTGATTTTCGCCGTCGCGATATTGCCTTGGGAGGACAAGGTGCACCGCTGGTACCTGCGTTCCATCATGCGCTGCTGGCTCACCCAACCGAGCGACGAATGGTGCTCAATATTGGCGGCATCGCCAATCTGTCACTGCTCATTCCTGGCCAGCCGGTTGGGGGCTACGATACCGGTCCTGGTAACATGCTGATGGATGCCTGGATCTGGCGTCAGGCCGGTAAACCTTACGATAAAGATGCCGAGTGGGCACGGGCGGGTAAAGTTATTCTCCCACTGCTGCAAAATATGCTCAGCGACCCATATTTCTCGCAACCCGCACCGAAAAGCACCGGACGCGAATACTTTAACTACGGCTGGCTGGAGCGCCATTTGCGCCATTTTCCGGGGGTTGATCCCCGTGATGTGCAGGCCACACTGGCAGAACTCACCGCCGTGACCATTTCTGAACAAGTTTTGTTGAGCGGTGGCTGCGAACGATTGATGGTATGTGGTGGAGGTGGTCGTAATCCGCTACTCATGGCGCGTCTGGCGGCATTACTGCCAGGCACAGAAGTCACCACCACCGATGCCGTTGGCATTAGTGGCGATGACATGGAAGCATTGGCGTTCGCCTGGCTTGCCTGGCGAACGCTGGCGGGATTACCAGGAAATCTGCCTTCCGTCACTGGCGCAAGCCAGGAGACGGTACTGGGGGCTATTTTCCCCGCTAACCCGTGATATCAGAGTTAACTGAATTTTTCTTACCGCGTCTGCCGTTACACTTGGAACGTTAGGGAGGGCGTATTGCCCTCCAGACCAGGAAAGTCTTCGGGATATGTCTATGAAAAAACTGTTACTGATCTGTTTGCCGGTGCTTCTCACCGGCTGTAGCTCGTTCAATCAACTGGTTGAGCGCATGCAAACCGATACGCTTGAATACCAGTGTGATGAAAAACCGTTGACGGTCAAACTGAATAATCCGCGCCAGGAAGTCAGTTTTGTTTACGATAATCAACTGCTGCATCTCAAACAGGGCATTTCAGCATCTGGTGCACGTTACACCGACGGAATCTATGTTTTCTGGTCGAAAGGCGAGGAAGCGACTGTCTATAAACGCGATCGCATCGTCTTGAGTAACTGTCAGTTACAAAATCCGCAGCGTTGAGATTTTTCCAGGGGCGGCGCACAATAGCGTCACCCACTGACAATCCGTAAAGAAAACCATGTCTGATAACGACGAATTGCAGCAAATCGCGCATCTGCGCCGTGAATACACCAAAGGCGGGTTACGCCGCCGCGATCTACCCGCCGATCCATTAACCCTTTTTGAACGTTGGCTCTCTCAGGCTTGTGAAGCCAAACTGGCTGACCCTACCGCGATGGTGGTCGCTACCGTGGATGAACATGATCAGCCTTATCAGCGCATCGTTTTACTCAAACATTACGACGAAAAAGGCATGGTGTTTTACACCAACCTCGGCAGCCGTAAAGCACATCAAATCGAAAATAATCCGCGCGTTAGCCTGCTGTTCCCGTGGCATACCCTTGAACGCCAGGTGATGGTGATCGGTAAAGCGGAACGACTTTCGACTCTCGAAGTGATGAAATATTTTCATAGCCGCCCGCGTGATAGCCAGATTGGTGCATGGGTTTCGAAGCAGTCCAGTCGCATTTCTGCCCGCGGTATCCTTGAAAGTAAATTCCTGGAGCTGAAGCAGAAGTTTCAACAGGGCGAAGTGCCATTGCCAAGTTTTTGGGGCGGTTTTCGCGTCAGCCTTGAACAGATTGAGTTCTGGCAGGGCGGTGAGCATCGCCTGCATGACCGCTTTTTGTACCAGCGTGAAAATGATGCGTGGAAGATTGATCGTCTTGCACCCTGAAAAGATGCAAAAATCTTGCTTTAATCGCTGGTACTCCTGATTCTGGCACTTTATTCTATGTCTCTTTCGCATCTGGCGAAAAGTCGTGTACCGGCAAAGGTGCAGTCGTTATATACATGGAGATTTTGATGGCAAGCAGTAACTTGATTAAACAATTGCAAGAGCGGGGGCTGGTAGCCCAGGTGACGGACGAGGAAGCGTTAGCAGAGCGACTGGCGCAAGGCCCGATCGCGCTCTATTGCGGCTTCGATCCTACCGCTGACAGCTTGCATTTGGGGCATCTTGTTCCATTGTTATGCCTGAAACGCTTCCAGCAGGC
>OKVZ01000048.1_pt1 | contig 96439 bp, 100 predicted proteins | sample 1606851 | NCBI WGS metagenome assembly OKVZ01 (sample SAMN03281010, study PRJEB24777) | human gut metagenome | isolation source: fecal sample PR157 from 1 month old male Malay infant, caesarean delivered... | reverse complement strand
CGGAGCGTTGTTACACCATGATGGACAACCTACGCACGGCCGCCAACAGCGTCGTGCTCAAGATTATTTTCGGTATCATTATCGTCTCGTTCATTTTGACCGGGGTGAGTGGTTACCTGATTGGCGGCGGCAACAACTATGCCGCAAAAGTGAATGGTCAGGAGATTGGCCGCGCGCAGTTTGAAAATGCCGTTGCCAGCGAGCGTAACCGCATGCAGCAGCAGCTAGGCGATCAGTTCTCCGAGCTGGCGGCCAACGAAAACTACATGAAGACCATGCGTCAGCAGGTGCTGAACCGTCTGATCGATGAATCGCTGCTGGATCAGTATGCCCGTGAACTGGGCCTGAGCATCAGCGACGACCAGGTGAAACAGGCCATCTTCCAGACCCAGGCCTTCCAGTCGAACGGCAAGTTTGATAACGAGCGCTTCAGCGGCATCGTGAATCAAATGGGCATGACCACCGATCAATACGCGCAAGCGCTGCGTAACCAACTGACGACGCAACAGCTGATCAATGCGGTAGCCGGTACCGATTTCATGCTGCCGGGCGAGTCCGACCAACTGGCGGCGCTGGTATCCCAACAGCGCGTGGTTCGTGAAGCGACTATCGACGTTAACGCGCTGGCGGCGAAACAGACCGTTAGTGATGAAGAGATTAACGCCTTCTGGCAGCAGAACCAGGCCCGTTTTATGGCGCCAGAGCAGTTCCGCGTGAGCTACATCAAGATGGATGCCGCCAGCATGCAGGAAAACGCCTCTGACGAAGAAATCCAGTCATGGTATGACCAGCATAAAGATCAGTTCACTCAGCCGCAGCGTAATCGCTACAGCGTGATTCAGACTAAAACTGAAGCTGATGCGAAAGCGGTGCTCGCCGAACTGCAAAAAGGCGCCGATTTCGCCACGCTGGCAAAAGAGAAATCTACCGACATCATCTCTGCGCGTAACGGCGGCGATATGGGCTGGATGGAAGAGGCCTCTACCGTGCCTGAGCTCAAAGATGCCGGCCTGAAAGACAAAGGTCAGCTTTCCGGAGTGATCAAATCTTCCGTAGGCTTCCTGGTGGCGCGCCTTGATGATGTTCAGCCGGCACAGGTAAAACCGCTGGCCGATGTGCGTAACGACATCGCGGCTAAAGTGAAACAGGAAAAAGCGCTGGACGCGTACTACGCGCTACAGCAGAAAGTTAGCGATGCAGCCAGCAATGATAACGAATCCCTGGCGGGCGCGGCGCAGGTTGCCGGCCTGAAAGTGGTTGAGACCGGCTGGTTCGGCCGTGACAACCTGCCGGAGGAGCTGAACTTCAAGCCGGTTGCCGATGCTATCTTTAATGGCGGTCTGGTGGGTGAAAACGGCGCGCCGGGTAGTAACTCCGATATCATTACCGTTGACGGCGATCGCGCCTTTGTTCTACGTATTAGCGAGCACAAAGCGGAAAGCGTTAAGCCACTGGCGGATGTGAAAGCGCAGGTGACTGATATCGTGAAGCGCAATAAAGCGGAACAGCAGGCGAAACTGGATGCTGACAAACTGTTAGCCGCCCTGAAAGCGGGCAAAGGTGATGAAGCGATGAAAGCCGCAGGGCTGAGCTTCGGCGCCGCGCAGACGCTGTCCCGTACCGGCCAGGATCCACTGAGTCAGGCTGCATTCTCTTTGCCGCTGCCGCAGAAAGATAAAGCCAGCTACGGCGTAGGCAGCGATGCTAAAGGCAACGTAGTATTGCTGGCGCTGGATGAAGTAAAAGCGGGCGCTATGCCAGAAGAGCAGAAGAAAGCGATGGTGCAGGGTATTACTCAGAATAATGCGCAAATCGCATTCGAAGCGTTGATGAGCAATCTGCGTAAAGAAGCCAAAATCAAGCTCGGCGACATCATCGACCAGCAGCAATAATTTCGCGCCGTCTCGCAAAACGAGGTAACGCGATGCAATACTTAAAGGCCGCTTTCGCGGCCTTTTCCATTTCCGCAATCTGCCTTTTGTACTCCTTTTTTGTAGCCGCTATCGTGACCTTGCTGTCTACAAACAAGGAGATAACAGCATGAACAGAGGAATGAAAATGGTTATTGCCGCCGTGTTGCTGGCTTGTGCGGCGGGTTCTCAGGGGGCGCTGGCGGCATCGGCGAGCGGCAAGGCGGCATCGGCAAAAGAAACTATTCAGGCGCCGCAGACGAAAATGCCGGAGGAGGCCAAAACGGCGGATACCCACGGCGCGCAGGTTAGCATCAATAATGCCAGCGCGGAGGAGTTAGCACAGGCTATGAACGGCGTTGGGCTCAAGAAAGCGCAGGCAATCGTCAGCTACCGCGAAGAATATGGGCCGTTTAAGACTCTCGACGATCTTAAACAGGTCCCTGGGATGGGCAGTTCACTGGTAGAGAGAAATCTGTCACATCTGACGCTGTAATTTTCGCCTGTTGGTTTGCACAGTAGCAAATCTTTGCCATGCTAAAGAGGTTACATCATCTGGTGTGACCTCTTACCTGATTAACAACAATAATAGTAAGGCATGTGCGCTATGCAGACTCAAATTAAAGTTCGCGGTTATCACCTGGATGTTTACCAGCACGTTAACAATGCTCGTTATCTGGAGTTTCTCGAAGAGGCGCGCTGGGATGGGCTGGAGAGTAGTCCGGCGTTTCACTGGATGACCAGCCATAACATCGCTTTTGTGGTGGTCAATATCAATATCAATTATCGTCGCCCGGCGGTACTTGGCGACGTGCTCACCGTGACCAGTAAGCTTGAGCAGTTGAACGGCAAAAGCGGCACCCTTAGTCAGGTTGTGACCCTTAACCCTAACGGTGAAGTGGTGGCCGATGCGCTGATTACCTTTGTCTGCATTGATTTGAAAACGCAGAAGGCGCAGCTGCTGGAAGGGGAGTTGCGCGAAAAGCTCGACCAGATGAATTTGCGCTAATAACAGTCGGACCGCGGAGAGTTGCGAACCCGTAGCCCCGGTAAGCGAAGCGCCACCGGGGACGTTGAACTTAAGCTTCGTGCCCCTGGCCCAGACCGGTTTTTTGCTTCATTTGCGCCATCACGCCGGCCTGATCGCCCAGATACTGATTCAGGCCGTTGGCGCGCAGGTTGCAGGCCGCACACTGGCCGCAGCCGTCGCCCTTGATGCCGTTATAGCAGGTGAGCGTTTCGCGGCGAACCAGATCCAACTGGCCCCAATAATCGGCCAGCGCCCAGGTCTCGGCTTTGTTGAGCCACATCAGCGGCGTTTCAAAGCGAATGTCTTTCGCCATACCAAGGCTAACCGCGTGGTGCAGCGCTTTAACAAATTCGTCGCGGCAGTCCGGGTAACCGGAGAAGTCGGTCTCGCAAACGCCGGTAATAATCGCTTCGGCCTTAACCTGATAGGCGTAGATCGCCGTCAGGGTTAAAAACAGAATATTGCGACCTGGAACGAAGGTATTCGGAATACCATCGGCATCCGGCTCGTAATCCGGTACCGGAATGCTATCGCGGGTCAGGCTGCTCACCGCCAGTTCGTTAAGCAGCGTAACGTCCAGCACTTTGTGCGCTACCGCGCCCAGTTTTAGCGCCAGCTCGCGAGCCACGTCAATCTCGGCGCGGTGGCGTTGGCCATAATCAAAAGTGACGCAATGCACTTCATCATACTGTTCCAGTGCCTGCACCAGGCAGGTTGTTGAGTCTTGTCCTCCGCTGAAGACAACTACGGCGCGTTTCATGGCAATTCCTGACTAAATAAGTGAGAGCGTTATGGTACCGTCAGACGCTCGCGGCGACCAGCTCTCTCACGCCGATGATGCTGGTAGCCAGGCGCTGGCAAAGTCGAACCACCCTCTGGCATTAAGGCGCAGGCCGTTAACCCCAGGCGGCGCGCTGATGCGGTAATTATATTTGAATAACGGCGTCATGATGGCGTCATCCATCAGCGTATTGAAGACGTTGCGCAGGGCATCGTTGCGGCTACGCGCTTCGGGCTGCGCCTGCACGGCATCTAACGTTGCCTGCAGGTGCGCATATTGCGCCCCGGTCAGCAAATGGGGCCATAGCGTATCGCAGCGCAGCCACTGCTCAAGGGTATATTCCGGCGCTTCGCCAATCAGGCGGTCGCCCATCATCATATCGGCCTGCGCCAGATACCGGCAGCCGTCCCAATTTTTGGCGTCGTGAAAAATGAGCGTCAGTTCGCAGCCGAGAGTGGCGAGGCGTAGTTTCAGTTGCTCAGCCATTGTGTGTAATTCGACCGGCAAATGATAGAGCAGGGTGAGCTGGCGAGGCAGCGGCACCTCATGGTTTTCCGGGCCCTGGGGAATGGACCAGCCCGGTAGCACTTCATGGCTCGGCGTAATCAGATCTTCATCCAGCGGTAGCGTTTCCAGCAACGACGAGCGGTGGATAATCGAAATTATCCGCTGGGCCTGCGCTTTACTGAGACGTGGACTCTGACGCAGGGTCAAATAGCAGAAGCCGAGGCTGATGCTGTTGCTCACCTGGCGCAAATTATTGAGCTCTTCGGGATCGCCGATGGTGATCTGTACCGGATGGCGACAGCTGGTGCCGAGATCGCTTTCGAATAGCTGCGGCGTGATCCAATATTCTACCGCCTGGATCAGCGGATGCTGTAAATGGTAGCGGGGATGGTTCTCCAGCCGGACCAGATCCGGGCCAAAAAGCTTTATTCGGAACGGACCGCTACCGAGCGCCGGATCGTCAGGATGCGCCAGCACGCTGCAATAGCTGGCTAAACGGAACGGTAGCCAGTAGTCCGGGCGATGCAGCGTAATCGTCAAACATTGGGCGTGGGTGACATCGATACGGCTGATGCTGGCAAAGAGGGTGCGTAGTGCCGGGAGTTCCAGGAGCAACAGTAGTCTTTGCTGCAGCTGTGAGGTTTTCACGGTATCGCCGTTATGCCAACACAGGGTAGAGCGGATATAAAAGTGCCAGCGCAGCCCATCGGATGATACCTGCCAGTGGTGTGCCAGATCGCCCACCGGCGTATTGTCGCTATCGTCGAAACGCGTCAGGCCGGAATAGATCTGCCCGGCCAAATGTTGTTCCGCACGACCGGGCAGAAAACCGGGGCGCAGCGGTTCCAGTGGACGGTAGTAAGGTATACGCAGCGTCGGGGTATTGTTTTGCCACTGGCCGCCGAGGAAGGGGTGCAACAACGCTTTCAGCTCAACCGGCGCCAGCTGCGCCAGCTCCAGCGCGTTTTGTTGCTGACCCTTATTCAGCGCCTGTTCCATCATCTCGTTACGCAAACTTTCCGGGGTTTTGTAAAAACAGAGCATTCCGCGCTTGCCGCGCCCGGAGCTGGCCTGCCAGCTTAACCAGCCGGCCTCCTGAGCCTGGCGCAACAGCGTACGGATATGTCGCTCGCTACAAAAGCAGCGTTCAGCCAGCTCGCCAACGGTCACCTGCTGCGGAGCGCCGGACGACGGCTGCCAAAGGCGCTGGTACTGATTTAAACGATTTAATAATCTCATTTGCCGAAAACCCGGAACAATAAAAAATATCTATTCACTATTACTTCCGTATATCTCAGGCGATACTGCAACACAAGCGAAACCCATCACACATCGGGGAAAATACCATGGCAAAACTGGCGGCATTTGATATGGACGGCACCCTGTTGATGCCGGACCATCGTCTCGGAGAACAGACTCTGACGGCGCTGAGACGGCTGCGTGAACGCGATATCGCCCTGACCTTTGCCACTGGTCGCCATGCTCTGGAAATGCACCATGTGATCGGCGAGTTTTCCCTTGATGCTTTTCTGATTACCGGTAACGGCACGCGCATCCATTCACTGGAAGGTGAAGAGTTGTATCGCCAGGATCTGAATCCGGAAGTGGCGGAAGAGGTGCTGCACAGCGTGTGGGATACTCAGGCGAGTATGCACGTTTTCAATGATGGCGGCTGGTTTACCGGCCAGGCAAGGCCGGAACTGCTCCGGGCTCACGCCTTCAGCGGCTTTCATTATCAACTGCGCGATCCGAAACGGATGCCGGCGCATCACGTCACCAAGATCTGTTTCTGCGGCGATCATGACGATCTGCGCCGTCTGCGGATCCAGCTAAATGACGTGCTAGGCGATCGCGCGTTTCTTTGTTTCTCGGCGATGGATTGCCTGGAGGTGCTGCCGGTCGGCTGTAATAAAGGGGCTGCGCTGGCGGTGCTGAGCCAGCACTTAGGTTTCACTTTGCAGGACTGTATGGCCTTCGGCGATGCAATGAACGATCGCGAGATGCTTGGTAGCGTAGGTCGAGGCTTCATTATGGGCAACGCGATGCCGCAGCTCAAAGCTGAACTGCCGCATCTACCGATCATCGGAGACTGCCGTCATCAGGCTGTTTCCCATTTTTTAACACATTGGCTGGATAATCCTGATCTTCCTTATTCCCCCGAATAGAGAGACCCTACCAGCAAGCCGGATAGCGTTCTATCCGGCTTTTTTTATTGTGCGCCGCTTAGTTGCATAATCTGCGCCTGCCACGGGGTAATATCGCCGATATTTGCCGCGACCCACTGCGGGTTGTAATAGCTTTCGAGATAACGTTCGCCACTGTCGCACAACAGGGTGACGATGGAACCCTGGCGTCCTTCATCGCGCATGCGCGTGGCCAGTTGCAGCACGCCCCACATATTGGTACCGGTGGAGGCGCCGACTTTTCTTCCAAGCTGCTTTTCCAGCCACAGGGCGGTAGCGACGCTGGCGGCATCCGGAACGCGCAGCATCTCATCGACGACGTCAGGAATAAACGATGGCTCGACGCGCGGACGGCCAATCCCTTCGATCTTGCTGCCGACCGGGCTGCGCAGGCTGGCGTCGCGGCTTTGCCAGTAATCGAGGAACACCGAATTCTGCGGGTCGACGACCATCAGTTGCGTCTCGTAACCCTGGCAGCGAATATAGCGGCCAATGGTTGCAGAAGTACCGCCGGTTCCGGCGCTCATGACGATCCACGACGGCTGCGGATACGGCTCATGGGTCATCTGGCGGAAAATGCTGTCGGCGATATTGTTATTGCCGCGCCAGTCGGTGGCGCGCTCGGCGAAGGTGAACTGATCCATATAGTGGCCATTCAACTCGCGCGCCAGCATTTCGGAAGCAGCGTAGATTTCGCAGGCGTTGTCGACGAAATGACAGCGTCCGCCATAAAATTCAATCTGTTCGATTTTACGTTTCGCCGTGCAGGAGGGCATCACGGCAATAAACGGCAGGCCCAGCAGGCGAGCAAAATAGGCTTCTGAGACCGCCGTCGAACCCGAAGACGATTCGATAATCGTGGTGCCTTCTTTGATCCATCCGTTGCACAGGCCATAGAGAAACAGCGAGCGCGCCAGTCGGTGCTTAAGGCTACCGGTTGGATGCGTACTCTCATCTTTCAGATAAATAGGGATACCCGGAAAACCAGGCAACGCCAGGCGGATCAGGTGCGTATCGGCGGAACGCTGATAGTCGGCGTTAATTTCACTAATGGCATGTTTTACCCAGGCGCTGTTCATCTCGGATTCCTGTTTGTCATTTTGTGCCCAGCTTAGCGGATTGTGCGGGAAAAATTGTTGCTATTTGGCCTTTCAATTACAATTACGGGAGTAAATTATTCTCTCTGGTGGCCTTATGCTAGATAAAATTGACCGTAAGCTGCTCTCATTGCTGCAAACTGACTGCACCCTCTCTTTGCAGGCGCTGGCGGATGCCGTTAATCTGACCACCACGCCCTGCTGGAAACGGCTCAAGCGTCTTGAGGACGAAGGCATCCTGCGCGAGCGCGTGGCCATCCTGGATGCGGAAAAGCTGGGGCTCGGGTTAACCGCCTTTGTGTTGATAAAAACCCAGCACCACAGCAGTGACTGGTACTGCCGCTTTGTCAGCGAAGTGTCGCAAATGGCGGAAGTGCTGGGTTTCTGGCGTATGGCCGGCGAGTACGACTACCTGCTACGGGTACAGGTCGCGGATATGAAGCGCTATGACGACTTTTATAAACGTCTGGTGAACAGCGTGCCGGGGCTGTCGGATGTCACTTCGAGTTTTGCCATGGAACAGATAAAATACACCACGGCCTTGCCTATTGATTAACGGCTTTTTGCCGCCACGAATTATACATTCAGGATTTTACCGTTTGCGATTATTTGCTCAACTTAGCTGGTACTTTCGCCGGGAGTGGCGCCGCTATCTCGGCGCCGTCGCTCTGCTTGCCGTTATTGCCGTACTCCAGCTAATCCCGCCGAAAGTAGTGGGGATTGTGGTCGATGGCGTGACTAAAGAACATTACACCGTAGAGCAGGTGTGGATGTGGATCGGCGCGCTGGTGGTTATCGCGGTGATGATTTATCTGCTGCGCTATGTCTGGCGCGTGCTGCTCTTCGGCGCCTCTTATCAACTGGCCGTTGAACTGCGTGAAGACTTCTACCGTCAGCTCAGCCGCCAGCATCCGGCCTTCTATCTGCGTCACCGTACCGGCGATCTTATTGCCCGCGCGACCAACGATGTTGACCGCGTCGTCTTCGCCGCCGGCGAGGGTGTCCTGACGCTGGTGGATTCATTGGTGATGGGTTGTGCGGTACTGATTGTGATGTCGACGCAAATCAGCTGGCAGTTAACGCTGCTGGCGCTGGTGCCGATGCCGTTTATGGCGCTGGCGATCAAGCGTAATGGCGATGCCCTGCATGAGCGTTTCCGCGTGGCGCAGGCGGCTTTTTCCAGCCTCAACGATCGCACACAGGAAAGCCTGACCAGCATACGGATGATTAAAGCGTTCGGCCTTGAGGATCGCCAGTCGGCGCAGTTTGCCGACGATGCGGCGGATACCGGGGCGAAGAACATGCGGGTTGCGCGTATCGATGCCCGCTTCGACCCGACAATCTATATTGCCATTGGCGCGGCCAACCTGCTGGCAATCGGCGGCGGCAGCTGGCTGGTGTTGCAGGGCGAGCTGACCCTTGGTCAGTTAACCAGTTTTGTCATGTATCTCGGCCTGATGATTTGGCCAATGCTGGCGCTGGCGTGGATGTTTAACATCGTTGAGCGCGGTAGCGCCGCCTATGGACGTATTCGTTCGATGCTGGAAGAAGCGCCGGTGGTCAACGATGGTAGCGAAACGGTGCCGGAGGGGCGCGGGGCACTTAACGTGGCGGTGCGCGAATTTATCTATCCGCAGGCGACGAAACCGTCGCTGGAGAAGGTTAACTTCACCCTGCAGCCGGGGCAAATGCTCGGTATCTGCGGCCCGACGGGAGCCGGGAAAAGCACCATACTTTCCCTTATTCAGCGCCATTTTGATGTTACCGAGGGGGATATCCGTTTCCATGATATTCCGCTGTCTCGCCTGCAGCTTGATAGCTGGCGCGGGCGGCTGGCGGTGGTCAATCAAACCCCATTCCTGTTCTCCGATACCGTGGCCAATAACATTGCGTTGGGTAAACCGGACGCGACCCGGGAACAAATCGAACATGTCGCGCGGCTGGCCAGCGTTCATGATGATATTCTGCGCTTGCCGCAGGGCTATGAAACGGAAGTCGGCGAGCGCGGCGTCATGCTCTCAGGCGGTCAGAAACAACGTATTTCTATTGCCCGAGCGCTGCTGCTGGAGGCGGAAATCCTGATCCTTGATGACGCGCTGTCGGCGGTTGATGGGCGGACGGAGCATGATATTTTGCATAACCTGCGGCAGTGGGGGGAAGGGCGGACGGTGATTATCAGCGCCCACCGCCTCTCAGCATTAACCGAAGCCAGTGAAATTTTGGTTCTGCAACACGGCCATATTGCTCAGCGCGGACGCCATGAGCAGCTTGCCGCCCAGTCGGGATGGTATCGCGACATGTACCGCTATCAGCAACTGGAAGCGGCGCTCGATGATGCGCCGCAGGATGAGGAGGCGACAGATGCGTAATTTCGCCGATCTCTGGCCGACCCTGAAACGTCTGCTGGCCTACGGTTCGCCGTGGCGTAAGCCGCTCATCATTGCCGTTATCATGATGTGGATAGCAGCGGCGGCGGAAGTCAGCGGCCCGCTGCTGATAAGCTATTTCATTGATAACATGGTGGCGAAACAGTCGCTACCGGTGAAGCTGGTCTGCGGCCTGGCGGCGGCCTATATCTTCCTGCAGATCCTTGCCGCTACGCTGCACTATAACCAGGCGCTGCTGTTTAACCGGGCGGCGGTCGGCGTGGTGCAGCAGTTGCGCAGCGATGTGATGGACGCTGCGCTGCGTCAGCCGTTAAGCGAGTTTGATACGCAACCTGTCGGCCAGTTGATATCACGCGTTACCAACGATACCGAAGTGATTCGTGACCTGTACGTGACAGTCGTGGCGACGGTGCTGCGTAGCGCGGCGCTGATTGGCGCGATGCTGGTGGCGATGTTTAGTCTCGACTGGCGAATGGCGCTGGTGGCGGTGGCTATCTTCCCGGCGGTGCTGATCGTGATGGCTATCTATCAGCGTTACAGCACGCCGATCGTGCGTCGCATGCGCGCCTGGCTTGCCGATATCAATGATGGCTTCAACGAAGTCATCAACGGCATGGGTGTTATTCAGCAATTCCGCCAGCAGGTGCGATTCGGCGAGCGAATGCGTGAAGCCAGCTATGGCCACTATCTGGCGCGTATGCAGACGCTGCGTCTGGATGGTTTCCTGCTGCGCCCGCTGTTAAGCCTGTTTTCATCGCTGATCCTTTGCGGCCTGCTGATGCTGTTTGGCTTTAGCGCTTCCGGAAGTATCGAAGTCGGCGTGTTATATGCCTTTATTAGCTACCTCGGGCGGCTTAATGAACCGCTGATCGAACTTACCACCCAGCAGTCGATGCTGCAGCAAGCGGTGGTGGCGGGCGAGCGCGTGTTTGAGCTAATGGATCGCCCACGCCAGAGCTGGGGTAACGATAACGCGCCGTTACGCAGCGGCGCGGTGGCGATTGATAACGTCTCTTTTGCCTATCGCGACGATCGGCTGGTGCTGCAGGATATCAATCTGGATATTCCTTCGCGCGGTTTTGTGGCGCTGGTTGGCCATACCGGTAGCGGCAAGAGCACGCTGGCCAGCCTGATGATGGGCTACTATCCGTTGACTAAAGGCGAAATTCGTCTTGATGGCCGCCCGCTGTCGTCGTTAAGCCACAGCGCTTTACGTCGGGGCGTCGCGATGGTGCAACAGGATCCGGTGGTATTAGCCGATACCTTCTATGCCAACGTGACGCTGGGCCGCGATATCAGCGAGCAGCAGGTCTGGGAAGCGCTGGAGGCGGTGCAACTCGCTGACCTTGCCCGTGAAATGAGCGACGGGATTTATACCCAACTGGGTGAGCAGGGCAACAACCTGTCGGTGGGCCAGAAACAGCTGCTGGCGCTGGCTCGCGTGCTGGTGGAAACGCCACAGGTGCTGATCCTCGATGAAGCGACAGCGAATATCGACTCCGGTACCGAGCAGGCTATCCAGCAGGCGCTGGCGAAAGTGCGCGAGCACACCACGCTGGTAGTTATCGCCCACCGTCTGTCGACCATCGTCGAAGCGGATACGATCCTGGTGCTGCATCGTGGCCAGGCCGTCGAGCGTGGGAACCATCAGCAATTGCTGGCGGCGAAGGGCCGCTACTGGCAGATGTACCAGCTACAGCTGGCTGGCGAAGAGCTAGCCGCCAGCGTTGAGGAGGAGTCGCTGAGCGCCTGATGCACCATCAGCAGGCATTGGTGCAGGGGTGACGTGAAGTGGTGCAACTTGCTCACTAAGGGCGCACCGTATTGGTGCATTTTTGCGCATTAGCGGTCATTTGCCGTCTCGCCAGTAACATCCTCGCGTTTTTTTCTCCATAAACGGGCCGATTCACGGCCCGTTTTCATTTTTGGCATATCCCTTGCTTTATCTCCTGTGTTAGCTGCGGCCACTATCAAATACTGACTGGAGGGGATTTATGAAGCTGGTTACCGTGGTAATCAAACCATTCAAACTGGAAGACGTTCGCGAAGCGTTGTCCTCCATCGGCATTCAGGGCCTGACGGTCACGGAAGTGAAAGGCTTCGGCCGCCAGAAAGGCCATGCCGAGCTCTATCGCGGCGCCGAATACAGCGTCAATTTCCTGCCAAAAGTAAAAATTGATATTGCGATTGCCGACGATCAGCTGGATGAGGTTGTCGAGGTGATAGGCAAGGCCGCCTGGACCGGAAAAATTGGCGACGGCAAAATTTTTGTCGCCGAACTGCAGCGCGTGATTCGTATTCGTACCGGCGAATCCGACGAAGCGGCACTGTAATTGCCTGACCACACAGCGATGGGGATGAAGAGATGATGAGAACGACGATGAAAACGGCTCTGGGAGCGCTGGCGCTGCTTCCGGGACTGGCGCTGGCGGCCGAACCGGCGGTGGCGGATAAAGCCGACAACGCCTTTATGATGATTTGCACCGCGCTGGTGCTGTTTATGACAATCCCCGGCATTGCGTTGTTCTACGGCGGCCTGATTCGCGGTAAAAACGTGCTCTCAATGCTGACTCAGGTCATTGTGACTTTTGGCCTGGTTTGCGTGCTGTGGGTTATCTATGGCTATACGCTTGCCTTCGGTAGCGGCGGTAGCTTCTTCGGCAGCTTCGACTGGGTGATGCTGAAGAATATTGAACTGAAAGCGTTGATGGGCTCGTTCTATCAATATATCCACGTCGCTTTCCAGGGCTCTTTCGCCTGTATCACCGTGGGCCTGATCGTCGGTGCGCTGGCGGAACGTATTCGTTTCTCCGCGGTACTGATTTTTGTGGTGGTTTGGCTCACGCTCTCCTACGTGCCGATTGCGCATATGGTGTGGGGCGGCGGCCTGCTGGCGACCCATGGTGCGCTGGACTTCGCCGGCGGTACCGTCGTACACATCAACGCTGCGGTAGCGGGGCTGGTGGGCGCGTATATGATGGGCAAACGTGTGGGCTTTGGCAAAGAAGCGTTTAAACCGCATAACCTGCCGATGGTCTTCACCGGTACGGCGATTCTGTATGTCGGCTGGTTCGGCTTTAATGCTGGTTCCGCAAGCGCGGCCAACGAAATTGCCGCCCTGGCCTTCGTAAATACCGTCGTGGCGACCGCTGGCGCGATTCTGGCCTGGACCTTCGGCGAATGGGCCACCCGCGGCAAACCGTCGCTGCTGGGCGCCTGCTCCGGCGCGATTGCCGGTCTGGTCGGCATTACTCCGGCGTGCGGTTATGTTGGCGTTGGCGGTTCGCTGATTATCGGTATCATCGCCGGCCTGGCCGGGCTGTGGGGCGTCACGGTGCTGAAGCGCTGGCTGCGCGTCGATGACCCATGCGATGTGTTTGGCGTTCACGGCGTGTGCGGCATCATCGGTTGTATCCTGACTGGCATCTTCGCTTCCACTACCCTTGGCGGCGTCGGCTATGCGGAAGGCGTCACGATGGGGCATCAGTTGCTGGTACAGCTGGAAAGTATCGGCATTACCGTGGTCTGGTCCGCCGTCGTCGCCTGGATCGGCTTCAAAGTGGCGGCGATGACCGTCGGCCTGCGCGTGCCGGAAGAGCAGGAGCGCGAAGGGCTGGACGTCAACAGCCACGGCGAAAACGCCTACAACGCCTGATATATTGTGCAATCTCCATAAGCGTCAAAGCCTCCCGCATGGGAGGCTTTTTCTTTGCGTGGAATTTATTTCTTACTGAAGCCAGGGATAAAGCGGTCAACATCCACTTCCATAAACTGGCTGCGCTGGAAGTGGGCTTTCATATTCCACGGGACGGTGCAGTCGAAAATGGTTTTGCAGGCAATACCGCTATCGCGAATCGATGGGCTGAAGGCCGGGTCGGATGATGGATCCAGCGGATGGCAACGTACGCCGGGAATAAACACGGTGCTGACATCGCCCTGATAGCGGGTGGTCATCGCCCACATGACGTCGTTGATGTCGAAAACGTCGACGTCTTCATCGACCAGCATTACGTGCTTTAGCTCCGAGAAGGCGGAAAACGCCAGTAGCGCGGCCTGACGCTGACGGCCCTCATCGCTGGGGGTGCGTTTCTTCACCTGCAGCACGGCGAGATATTTACCGGTGCCTGGCGAAGGACAGTGGACGTTTTGCACAAAGCCTGGAAGCGCGCGCTCTACCATTTGCAGAATGCTGGCTTCGGTCGGGATCCCGGCAAGATTGGTATGTTCATCGCTCGGCCCGATACAGGTTTGCAGAATCGGGTGACGGCGGTGGGTAATTGCTTTGACTTTGATCACCGGCACTTCCGCCTGAGCGCTACCGGTATAGCCGGGGAACTCCGGCATCGCTTTCCCGCTGTTGGTATTCTGATCTTCGCGGACCCGCACGCCCGGTAGCAGTTCACCTTCAATAACGATTTCGGCGTTGGCGATGGCGCGGGCGTTGACGCTCACGCATTCGCTGAGCTCGACGGCCTGATTACGTAGAGCGCCGGCGATGGAGAGTTCATCAAACCCGAGAGGGGTGGTCGGCGGCTCAAAGCAGGCGCCAATTTCAATCGCTGGATCCACGCCGATGCTAATCGAGATAGGCAACGCTTTCCCGGCCGCCTCGGCTTTTTGCCGGAAAGTATCGAGATGACGTCCCGGTACGAAATACATCGAGATTTCGTCTTTGCTCTGTACGCACAGGCGGTGGATGGTGACATCATGATCGCCGGTTTCCGGATCCGCGGCATAGCACATGCCGAGGGTAAAGTAGGGACCTGCGTCTTCCGGGGTGTTAGTCGGCGCAGGCAAAATTTTGAGAATATCGAAATCAGGATCGCTTGCCAGATGTACCACCTCCTGGCAGGCCGCCTGGTCGCGCGGGATGGTGATTGGCGCGATAGGATTCGCCACGGAGTCTTTGAGCATAAACGCCAGGTTTTCCGGCGTGGTGCCAAACAGGCGGGCGACGCGCTGGCGTGAACACAGCAGGCCAATAAGCACTCTGACATCATCGTAGCCTTTGACCTTATTAAAGATCATCGCCGGGCCAACGCGGGTCGGGCGCTGAACGGTGCCGTGGGCGCCGACATAGCGGTACACGCCGGAGAGCTCGGCGATGGGGTCAACGGGTTCGTCGGTGTAGATCAGTTCATCATCGTACTGGCTTAATACCGCCAAAGCAGAACGCAGATCGGTTACTTTCATTTGTGGTTCAGACATCGTACTTCCTTCAGGTTTCTGGCAATGGCTATTCATTCTCACCAGATACCGATAAGAGTCCAATCACATTTCCCCTTATTTTAATAAGATATTATTATCAGTGTTTTCGGGAGGGCGTGATGGATTATCGACAGCTACAGGCATTTACGGTTCTGGCGGAAGAATTGCACTTTGGTCGGGCGGCGCAGCGTCTGCATATCACGCAACCGGCGCTGACGCAGCAGATTAAAAGTTTTGAGAACGCGCTGGAATTGCGGCTATTTACCCGCGATCGACGCAACGTCGCGCTGACCGCCGAAGGGCATTTTTTGCTGGCCGAGGCGCGGATGATCCTCGGCCACTGCGATAAATTTCGCGAGAATGCGCGCAGTTTGCGGCAGGGGCGCAAAGGGCAGTTGAAAATTGGCTACGTTGGCTCTGCTATTTTCGACCCGGCGTTGAGCGTGTTAATTGGAAATTATCGTCAACGTAAACCTGAAGCCGATCTGCTGATTGAAGAGCATAACGTTAACGACCTGATAACCGGGCTATTAAGCGAAACGGTCGACCTGGCGTTTATTCGCTCGCCAGGGGCGCAATATGATGAACTGGAGTCGCTGGATATTGCGACCCGGCCGCTGGTGGCGGTGGTACCTCGCCATCATCCGCTCGCCAGCCGGCGCGCTATTCCACTCGCGGCGCTGGCGGAAGAGACGTTTTTTATTCAGCAAGATCCTTGCGGCGTCGGGCTGGGTTGGTCAGCCATCAGCGCCTGTCGGCAGGCGGGTTTTACGCCCCGTAAGATTCAGTACTCGCGTGATGTCTCCACGGCGATAGGCCAGGTATCGATGGGAATGGGCGTGACGTTGGTGCCCGAGACGCAAAGCGCCATGCTGGTGTCGGAGGTCAGCTATTGCCTGCTGGAAGAGACCTTTGCCGTGACGACGCTTACGCTGTGCTGGCGGCGGGAGAGTCGCAACGGGCTATTGGGTGATTTTATTGCCGGTGCGCGCGAACTGCTTGGCCGTTAAAGGTAAGCGGGCCCGTTGTGGGCCCGTCGCGAATTAGTTATTGCGGTTACGCATGACGCCTTCCTGCACCGTCGAGGCGACCAGAATACCGTCCTGGGTATAGAATTCGCCGCGAACAAAACCACGGGCGCTGGAGGCGGAAGTGCTTTCGACGCTGTATAGCAGCCATTCGTTGATGTTAAACGGGCGGTGGAACCACATTGAGTGGTCTATGGTGGCAACCTGCATACCCGGCTCAAGGAAGCCGACGCCGTGCGGCTGTAGCGCTACCGGCAGGAAATTAAAATCAGACGCGTAGCCCAGCAGCGACTGGTGGACGCGAATATCATCCGGCACTACGCCGTTGGCGCGGATCCACACCTGGCGGGTGGGTTCGGCAACGTGGCCTTTCAGCGGGTTATGGAACTCCACCGGGCGAATTTCCAGCGGTTTATCGCTGAGGAACTTCTCTTTCGCCTGCGGCGGCAGCAGATGCGCCAGTTTACGGGCGATATCGGTTTCAGAGGGCAGGCCTTCCGGTGACGGGGCTGCCGGCATTGCTTTTTGATGTTCGTAGCCCGGTTCCGGGGCCTGGAACGAGGCGGTCATGTAAAAGATGGGTTTACCGTGCTGGATAGCCGCCACCCGGCGAGCGCTGAAGCTATTGCCGTCGCGCAGCACTTCAACATCGTAAACGATGGGTTTTTGGCTATCGCCGGGACGCAGGAAGTAACTATGAAAGGAGTGAATCAGGCGTTCCTCAGGCACGGTTTCTTTGGCGGCATACAGCGCCTGACCGACCACCTGGCCGCCGAAGACCTGACGTAAGCCGAGGTCTTCGCTCTGCCCGCGAAACAGCCCTTCTTCAATTTTTTCCAGATTTAATAATGCCAGCAGATTGGTTAGAGCCTGACTCATAGATACCCTCAATTATTGATAGCGGCGCTGACGCAGCGCATATTGAGGGCAAGTATAACCTGGAATCTCAAGTGGTCCGATGGGTGTAATAATCTGAATAAATGCCCCTTTCCGGGAATTATTCTGAGATCTGTGCCACACTTATTCACGATACTAATGTCTTAGCCATCGTGATGGCAGGACGTACTCCTGTGACTAAAGGGATGAAAAGGAGAACATAATGAAATTTGCCTATATGTTAAGTGCTATCGCCGTTGCTGCGGCATTATCCGCCTGTGCGAATAACCCGAACAGCAACGCCGCTCATCAGACGACGGCACCCGATCCTTACGGCATTGCCTCACTGAGCTCCTCGCAGCAACAGCCTAATGTTTCCGGGACTATCAATATTCGCCAACGTGTAGCGTTACCGCCGGATGCGGTACTGACCGTGACGTTGTCCGATGCGTCGCTTGCCGATGCGCCAGCGCGTGTATTGTCGCAAAAAGCGGTCCGTACTGAAGGTAAGCAGGCGCCGTTCAACTTTGTGCTGCCTTACAACCAGGCGGATATCAAACCGAACGCGCGGATCCTGCTGAGTTCGGCGATTACCGTAAATGGCCAGCTGATGTTTATCACCGATACCGTGCAGACCGTGGTAACCCAGGGCGGTAATCGCGCCGATCTGGTGCTGGTGCCGGTGCAGCATGCGCCAGTGCCGGTGGCTAATGATATGGCGCCGATGGCGCAATAAACGTCTCCATGCCCCTGTTCAGGGGCATTTTTTTGCCCTTAATAAACCCAGCGATAGTGTTGCAGGTCGATATGACCGCTGCCGGAGACCTGGACGCCTTCCGCCAGTAGCGCCTGACGCTGGCGCTGTAGGTCGGGGCCGGTCAGCGAAATATCGCCGTGGCGATTCACCACCCGGTGCCATGGCAGCGTTGAGCCTTCCGGTAGGCGCTTTAACACGCCGCCCACCTGACGCGCCGCGCGCGGCGAACCCGCCAGCAGAGCGACATCGCCGTAGGTGGTGACATACCCTTCCGGAATTGAGGCGACTATCTGCCAGACCCGCTGGGGAAAGCTGTCGTGGGCGTCCTCCATCATCACTCCTTCGCGCGAGAAAAGCCCAGAATAAGCGCTAGCCCGCGTGCTGTACAGCTGTCAAAGGACGGTGAATTCCAGCGCCAGCCCGAGGATCTGCATACCGTGAATATTGTCATGCGGGCTGGTAGCGATCAGGCTTTCAAGAAATTTCAGCCGCTGTGATTGCGCATTGATAATCAGTTTGCCGCGCAGCGTCGGGTATTTGAGTGATGAAATGGGATAAACCACCTTGCCTTTGACCTCAACGGGCAGCTTACGCAGCTCGACGTGTTGCAACACGCCCACCGTGGAAAAGAGCAGGGCGACGGGGGTCACTGATAACAACGGCGCGGGACTGACGCTGACGAAATCCAGCAGCAGCTCGGGGCGTAGAAAATTCATGCCGTGAAAGGGTACGGTTACGCCATCAATGGCGGGCATGGGCAAGGTGGTGGTGGGGCGTGGCGATTGAGTCATGCGATTACCGTAGCGGCTACACGTTGAAAAGATACAGGACGAATAAGTATGGCGGGTTGCGGTAAAGTGTGCCGCGATGGGGCTCGCAATCTTTTTCATTGCTGGGACGTATGGCCTTGTGAAGGCACTATTTGCTGTGAAATCCAACGTTTTGCGTAATAAACCAGCAGCTGGACGCGAGTGGCTTGCAATTCAGGAGTGCTATAGGGATAATGCGCCAGCGCGTTGGTTATCAACGCTCTCAATGGGGGCTCTGTTGGTTCTCCCGCAACGCTACTCTGTTTACCAGGTCAGGTCCGGAAGGAAGCAGCCAGAGCAGACGACGTGTGTGCCGGGATGTAGCTGGCAGGGCCCCCACCCAATTCAGGCGGTCCTGATTTAAAATCCCTTCATTTGTTGTGCTTTTATTCTCTGCTACTATTATAGGCAGCTTCACTTTATTTATTGTTTTACGTTACTAAAACGACTCTTTTTTATACCTTAATTTTGTATTGTCATAAATATGAAATAATAATGACATACTAATGTCATTTTCATGTCATATATAATGGGCAAATTATTTCATGGAATTACCAGATATTATTAAGGATAAATAATATCTCTGGATCAAGATGTTAACTTCGTGTATTAATTATGATGATTTTATTGCACGGGAAGCGTGATCATGACCACAGTAGTTCTGAATGTGAAAATTGACGCAGAGTTAAAAGATAAACTGCGTCATTATGCGGAAGTGAATAACGAGAATTTAGGCACGGCTACGGAGAAGCTGCTGCAATTGGCGCTTGCGGCCATTGATTCAGCAGACGAGGCGGGGGTTTCGCATGAGGATATTGATAACCAGCATACCGAAGAGGAAGCGTCGCCGTTAACCCCTAAAGAAATCAAAGCATTACGGAAACTTCTGAAGAAGAAAAGATGAAACAACAATTCTCTACAGCCAGCAGTTACAGTGAAGCCTGTGACCTGCTGCGTTCCGGGTACGTTAAGCACGTGCGCCTGAACTGGAATATCGGTAGTGATGAGTTTTTTCGCATTGCTTCCGACTGGTGTGAAACCGGCGCAAAAATTAAAAAAGATGACGATGGCTTTATTATTTCGCTAAAAGGTTTTCCTATTCCGCGCCAGCATTAATGAAATGACTACGCGGTTGTCATCGTAATGACATGCGGCGTGGGCAAGATGGTACTGCAATTTTATAAAACATCTCATATTCATCATGGATGGTGGTTTTTGACGGGCTGATCCCAGCCCGTCGATATTTTATTATATTATTTTACGTGTTCTCGCCATTTCTTTCTGTTGCGTAAGGGTCTGCCACAGCGGTTGTAAAATGCTGAAGGCGTTGCGCAATTCCGTATCCGGCAGCGTGAAAGGCAAACGTAAATAACGGTCGAAGGCACCTTCCAGACCGAATCGTGTACCGGTACCGATATGAATGCCGGCATTCTCAGCGCGCACCGAAAACTGCGTTGCCAACATCTCCGGCAGCTCCACCCAAAACGATAGCCCGCCCTCGGGGACGCAAAAGCGCCAGTGGGGAAAATATTCCGCCATCAACGCAGCGCACATATCACGACGCGCGGCCAGCATTGCCCGCCGTTGCGGCAACAGTGTTTGTTCGTTCTCCAGTAGCCAACAACAAGCCAGCTGTTCCAGCAGCGGCGAACCGAGATCGAGTGTATCCCGCGCCTGGATGAGCGAGGCAATCGTCCGTGCCGGGGCGCGGATCCAGCCAATTCGCAGTCCTCCCCAGAACGTTTTACCCGCTGAACCAATAGTGATTATCGGTGCTTCAGGGTTGAAAGCCGCCAGCGGCGGCGGCGGTGGGGCGTTGTACCATAAATCGACCATCGTTTCGTCAGCGACCAGCGTCGTTCGCGTGCTGGCGGCCAGATCGGCGACGCGCTGCCGGGTTTCGCTATCCATGCAGCGACCGGTGGGATTATGAAAATCCGGCATCATAAAGGCCAGCCGCGGCGAAGTTTGGGCAATGGTCGCCGCCAGGCCGTCGCAGTCCCAGCCCTTTTCCGGTAAAGAGACGCCTATCGGTCGGCAGGAGGCGCCGCGAATAGCGTTAATCGCCATCGGGTAAGAGGGCGCGTCAACTACCACCCGATCGCCTGGCCCGGTTAACAGACGCAGTACCAGGGCAAATCCGCTCAGCGCGCCATTCACAATCATCACTTCATCCGCCTGTGTCGGCAGGCCGCGTTCGCTATAGCGGCGGGCAATGATTGCGCGCAAATCGACTAACCCCTGCTGATCGTAGCCGGTATAGGACAAATACTGCGGCATCAGCGTCAGCGCGTGGCGGTAGGCTTGATGAATCTCCGGTCCGGCGCTGAGGGCGGCGGTGGCGAGATTGACCGATGGTGCCGAAAGCGTCTGCTCTCCGGGGTGCAGAGGGCCGGCAGGTAGCGCAATGCGTGAACCACTTCCCTGGCGACTTTGCAGATAGCCTTCTTCTCGCAATAACCCCAGCGCGCTGGCGATAGTGGTGCGGCTAACATTTAGCGCCGTCGCCAGTTCCCGCTCGCCGGGCAGACGGGTCTCCAGCGCCAGCCGTCCATCAAGGATCAACAGACGCAGCGCTTCTGCCAGCTGCCGCCACAGCGGCGCGCGCGAGGAAGGGGATTGCCAGTTGCCGAGCAGGCGTGCCAGCGATTGTGTTCCAAAACGACGTACTGACATAGCGATCCACTTTTAAAAAACTGGCCATTAATTACCAATCCATTTTCGCTGATGATGGGGGTGTTCGCAATACATACTGAGGTGTTTATGGTCCGTCGTTTGCTACAACTTTATATTGGTCTGGTTCTCTATGGCGTGTCGACGGCGTTATTCGTCCATGCCAACCTCGGGGCCGATCCGTGGGATGTGTTTCATCTGGGGGTGGCGAAACAGCTTAATATCAGTTTCGGTACGGTGATTATTGCGACCGGCGCCGCGGTGCTGCTGCTGTGGATCCCGCTGCGTCAGATGCCGGGTCTCGGCACCATTAGCAATGTCATCGTGCTTGGCCTTGCGGCCGATGCCACGCTCGCGGTACTTCCGCCGCTGGAATCGCTGCCCGCGCGTAGTCTGCTACTCGCCGGCGCGGTGGTGATGAATGCGATAGCAACCGGGATGTATATCGGCGCCGGTTTTGGTCCCGGGCCGCGTGATGGCTTGATGACCGGATTGCATGCGCGAACCGGCTGGTCTTTGCGTGGTATCCGTACCGCTATCGAAGTCTCGGTACTGCTGATTGGCTGGCTGCTGGGCGGCAAAGTCGGGGTTGGCACCGTGGTTTACGCCTTTGCTATCGGCCCGCTGATCCAGCTGTTTTTACCCTGGTTCCGTCAACCGCGAGCAGTCAGTACGGCGGCGAAAAGCCGGGGGCTGGCGTCCTGAAATCGCCGTTCGCGATAGCAGCGACTAAACTTATCACTCAGACGCCGACGGATATGCCGCCGGCGCTGTTCACTTCGGAGACTCACTCATGAAGTATGTTGATGGTTTTGTCGTTGCCGTCCCTGCGGAAAATAAGGAGGCATACCGCGAACTGGCAGCAAAATCGGCGCCGCTGTTTAAAGAGTTTGGTGCCACGCGCGTCGTGGAGTGTTGGTCGGATGATGTCCCGGAAGGAAAGCTGACGGATTTCCGCATGTCGGTTAAAGCGCAGGCGGATGAGGAAGTGGTTTTCAGTTGGATCGAGTACCCGTCTAAGGAGATCAGGGATGCGGCCAATGCGAAAATGATGAGCGACCCGCGGATCAAAGCGCTTAGCGATAGCTTGCCATTTGACGGCAAGCGCATGATCTTCGGCGGGTTTGCGCCGATTCTTGACGAGTAAATCCGGCGGCGCGACTGGTTGCCAGCGCGCCGCACATGGTATTAATGCGTTTTAATATTATGTTCCGCCCACTGAATAAATTCCTCTTTCGGTAGCGCCTTACAGTACAGCCAGCCTTGCGCGTAATTGACGCCATGCGCGCGCAGCCAGTCGCGCTGAGCGGGCGTTTCCACCCCTTCGGCGACAATCGCCAGATTCAGCGACTTCGCCATCTCAATGATATGCGGCGTCAGCGGCTTATATTCCAGGGTATCGACAAAAGACTTATCGATCTTCAGCGTATCGACATCCAGCGTTTGCAGGTAACTGAGGCTGGAATAGCCGGTGCCGAAATCATCGATCGAGATCCGGTGTCCCGCCTGGCGATAGCCAATAATCACCGGCAGAGTGGTTTGTGGATCGACAAAGCCGCGTTCGGTAAGCTCAAGGGAGATCTGTTCCGCATTGATTCCCCAGCGCGCCAGTTGTTCCTTGAGTAGTGTTGGCAACGTAGGCGAGCGCAGGTCATCCACCGACAGATTAATAGAGATGTGCATCTGCGGATGATGGCGCAGCCAGGGGCCGAGGTCGGCAAAGATTTTACGCACGATATCCTCGGTCAACCGGGTGATCAGCCCGGTTTGCTCGGCCAGCGGGATAAAAATATCCGGCGATAAAAAAGTGCCATCCGGCTGCTGCCAGCGGGCCAGCGCTTCGGCGCCGGCGATTTTGCCATCCTCCAGCGAGACGATCGGCTGATAGTAAACCTGAATGGCATCTGACTGTAGCGCATCCAGCATGCCATAACGCGGCGAGCGTAATCTGCGCAGCAGGCGTAGAAGTAAAAAAGAGGTCAACAGACTGGTAAAGAGCCCTATCGGCAGCCATAGCAGCAGCTGCTGGCGAAGGCGCGCATCCAGTGGCTGCGTGGACGACCAACTGGCGACGCCAAGACCCAGTTCAGGGATGATATGCACGCGATAGACGGTGTCATTCAGCGTTAGCGTCTCGCTATGGAGGTTTTTAATTCGCGTCCAAACTGCGGGATCGATCGGTTGGCTACTGATCACCACCTGATCGTGCTCGGTGCCGAATAATATCGTGTGGATCTTTTCCTGACCGGTGGCGATGACATCAATAAACGACACCGGGTCGATCATCACAATATGATTTTTGTTGCCAAAGGCGGTCATGCGATGTTGCAGGCCGAGGTCGTTGATTGAGGTAAGCCAGGTGCTGTAACCGTCGGCGGTGACGTGGTCGGGCTGCGGAAACGTCACCGAGACCTGGTGATCCTCAAGCGATGAGCACATCGGCACCGAATTACGCAACCAGAGTACTTCCTGCACATAGCGATGGGTGTAGGCAATACGGCGCATATTCAGCAAATGTTCTGGTGAACAGGCACTGGCGCTGTGCGCATCGGCTTCTTGTAATGCTTCTTTGGCCTGAGCGGCGACTTGTTCTACGCGCATGACAATGCGTTTTGAGTAGTGGTCGAGCTCGCTATAAAACTGCGCCTGCGCCTGGCGCATTGCCAGCCAGATACTTAAGGCGATGGGTAGCACGATGGCGAGAATAAGCACCCCTGTAACCAGACTCATTAAATGGCGAGTCGTCATGGGTATGTCCTTATTTTACGGGGAATTGCTCTGAGTATACGCGAAAGCGAAAAAAAGACTCGGGTCGCGAATATTGCGATTCGGGAGAAGGGGGCAAATGATCGCCCTCTGAGCCACCGCGTGGTTCCCGCTGAAACCGTGAATTTCCTGTGGTTGATCTTTGGCGGTCAACGGTGTACTTTTATTGTTATGTTATAACATATAAATTGAGGTTTGCCATGAAAGCTAATATTCATCCGCACTACCGTACCGTCGTTTTTCACGATACGAGCGTAAACGAGTACTTCAAAGTGGGATCCACTATTAAAACCGAGCGTGAGATTGAACTGGATGGCGTAACCTATCCGTATGTCACCTTAGATGTTTCGTCTAAATCCCATCCGTATTACACCGGTAAGCAGAAAACACATGCTACCGAAGGCAGCGCCGCTCGTTTCCGCCAGCGCTTCGGTGGTTTTATTGATGCGAAAAGGAGCTAAACATGCAGGTACTGAACTCATTGCGTAGCGCTAAACAGCGCCACCCGGATTGCCAGATAGTGAAACGCAAAGGGCGGCTGTATGTTATCTGCAAAAGTAACCCGCGCTTTAAGGCGGTGCAGGGACGTAAAAAACGCCGTTAATTCGTTGGTTTGCGAAAGCTTTCCAGCGTGCGGTATTGCTGGCCGTTGGCATCAAAATTACCGGCGGCCAGCCACTGGCGCATTGCGCTATCTATCTCTGGCCACTCGCTATCGATAATGGAAAACCAGTCGGTATCGCGATTGTGGCCTTTTATCACCAGCGCTTGTCGAAAGCGCCCCTCGAACTGGAAACCTAAGCGCAGCGCCGCGCGCCGCGACGGTTCATTCAGGCTATTGCATTTCCACTCATAGCGGCGGTAGCCGAGCGACTCAAAGACATAACGCATCAGCAGCCACTGTGCCTCGGTGGCCATTGCTTTGCGGCTCAGCAGCGGCGAAAAGTGAACATGGCCGACTTCAACGACGCCGTTTTTGCTGTCAATACGCATCAGCGCTAACGATCCGACCGGCTGCCCACTGCGTTCATCAATAACCGCGAAGTGAAGCGGATCGTTTAGCTCGCTGATGCTGGCAATCCAGGCGCTGAACTCGGTAACGCTGTTTTCCGGTTCACGCAAAAGCCAGGTCCAGGCGCGGGTATCAGGCGCCTGTCGATAGGCGTTGAACAGCGCTTGCGCGTGTTTGACGTCAAGCGGTTCCAGGCGGCATAACTGTCCTTGCAAGGTCTGGCGCTGCGGCCAGGGGCGTGGCTGCCAGTCAGGTAAAGCGTCGCCAACGAGTTGGTTGAATTGGTTGTATTGCGTCATCGGTCAAGTCCTGTTTGCGGGAAGAGTCCTGAGATTAAACGTCTGCTGGTTCCATAAAAAGGGCCATAAAGGTATCTTTTTAGGGTGCCACGAGGAGCCATGATGAATATTCCGGACGATGCTTTTTTTGCCCTGCTGACGCGCGGGATACAGCAACGGGGAGACGCGACGCTACAGCGCGCGCTCTATCAGGCGCTGCGCGAGGCTATTTTACAGGGCGAGTTACTCAGTCATAGCCGGTTGCCGGGCGCGCGCGTTATTGCGCAGCGTGCTGGCGTATCGCGCAATACCGTAAACAGCGCGCTGGAACAGCTGGCGATTGAGGGATATCTGATCCGCAGTCGTCAGGGGACGTATGTGGCAGCGCTCAATACGCTGGCGGAAAGCGAGCCGGCGCCACCAGCGTTTGTTTTGCCTGAGCGCTTGCGCACGCTACCGCTGCCGGGTCGACGGGACTCCCCGGCGCTGTTGTTGACTACCGGAATGCCCGCGGTGAACTACTTCCCGCTGGCTATCTGGCGTCGTTTGCTCGATCGGGTACTGCGCGAGGATGGCAGCACGATCCTTGGATACGGGGAGGCGGCCGGTGAACCGGCGCTGCGCGAGGCGATAGCCCGTCATCTGACTTTATCCCGGGGCATACGCTGCACGGCGCGGCAAATTGTGATCACTGAAGGCGCGCTGGAGGGCGTTAACCTTTGCACGCATCTGCTGAGCGTCGCGGGGGATACTGCCTGGGTTGAAGAGCCCGGTTATTTCGGCGCGAAAAGCGTGTTTATTAAAGCCGGGTTACAGCTGAAGGGGATACCTGTTGACGGTGATGGCATGTGTCCTGATAGCGTTAACGAGGTAGCGCCGCGGCTTATCTTTACCTCGCCTTCGCACCAATATCCGAGCGGGGCGGTGATGAGCGCCGGACGTCGTCTGGCATTGCTGGAATATGCCCGCCAGCATGACGCGTGGATTGTGGAAGATGACTATGATAGCGAGTTTCGCTACAGCGGCGAGCCGATTCAGGCGATGCTCGGCATGGTGGCGCAGGCGCCGGTGGTTTACCTTGGTACCTTCAGCAAAACGCTATTTCCTTCATTAAGAATAGGCTTCGCGGTGATGCCGTCGGCGCTGGCCGAGGCGGCTCAGGGAGCGATCGGCGCGCTGCTGCGCGGCGGCCATCGTCTGGAACAGCGTGCGCTGGCGCTGTTCATCGAAGAGGGCCATTATGCGCGCCATCTGGCTTCAATGCGCCGATTATATCGTCGGCGTCAGCAGCAGTTACGCGAGGCTGTGGCAAGCGAATTCACGCTGGCGAATGAGATTTGGGGGGGAGAGGGCGGGCTGCATTTAACGGTTGCCGTCGATGACATTGACGATGTGCAAATTGTCGAGCAGGCGCGTCAGTATCAAATGGCGCCAGCGGCGCTTAGCCGCTTTTATCTTAACCCGCATAAGGCGCGTAGCGGTTTGGTTCTGGGGTATGGCAATACGTCCGCGGCGCATTTCGTACCGGCGCTGCGGACGTTGAACAGGCTAATCAGGCAGCAACGCGGGTCAGGGTGAAAACATCGTAGAAGGAGAGTTCACCTTTGGTCGCGATCATTTTCTGCAGTTGAGCTTTCTGCTCATGGGCGACCTGTGGCGATTGCAGAATGCCGTCAATCAGCTGTTCAGGGACGAAACGGGTGTTATACCATTCACCGTTATAACAGACGCGAAAATCGAGCACATCGATATCTTCATAACGGTAGCGCGGGTAGACGTCAAAGAAGAAAAAGCCGTTCAGCAGAACAAACAGAACGATCAGCAGCCACACGGAATCCACCAACGTCTCAGAGCGCAGCATGACGATGAGAGTGGCCAAAAAGGCGCCGTACATAGCGACAAATAGCCATGGATGGTTGCGAATAAAACTGATACTAAAACGCGGGCGATTATCGCGCTTTTCTTTTTCGTTCAGTTCCTCGATGGTATTGGTTAGCAGGCGCTGTATTTCTGTCATTTTAGTCCCCGAATTCTTCGTAGAGCCCGGCATTTCAGGCTCTACGGCTCAGTCTGACAGTTATTTTATGTTGCCGGAGACCGGGGTTAAAGTAACAGATCAGTTACAGAAAAGCATAACAGTTACTATTTTTCGGTTAATAGCAGCTTGATGATTTGGGCAGGATTACCGCCAACTACCGCATTGGCCGGCACGTCTTTCACCACCACTGCGCCGGAGGCAATAACCGCATTGTCGCCAATGGTCACTCCAGGGTTGATGACCGCCCGGCCGCCAATCCATACGTTGTGGCCGATCGTTACCGGTTTACCATACTCGATACCGCTGTTGCGTTCCGTTGGGTCCAGCGGATGGGTCGCGGTATAGATATGAACGCCCGGCGCCAGCATACAGTTATCGCCAATTCGGAGCGGGCAAACATCGAGCATCACGCAGTCAAAGTTCGCGTAAAAATTGGCGCCGAGGCTGATGTTATAGCCGTAATCGCAGCGGAAAGTGGGTTCGATATACGCGTCAGTGGGCTTACCAAATAGTTCAGCCAGCAGAGCGGCGCGCGATTCGCGCTCATCCGGTGCTGAGTGGTTGTAGCGGTGCAGCACCTGCCGGGCATGCAGGCGGTCTGCTTTTAGCGTGGCGTCTCCAGCAAGGTAAGGTTCGCCGGCGATCATTTTCCTTTTTTCTTCGCTCATGGTCTTCTCCTGTTTAAAGAAAAAACAGTATAAAGCGAAACCGGTTTCATATGCAGCAATACGGGACTCAGGCGTTTAATATCCCGAGTAATCCCTGTTGAGGCGCGGTTGTATTAATGACAGAAAATGAACTAGCGGATAAATTTCCATACTGAAGTTGGGATTTTGTCGTATAGCTTATTCATGGTCAATTCAGCAAGACGATGGTCGGCTGCTGAGTAAAATACCGCCAATTCATTGTCGGAAAGTTCATATTTATTCTTTTCAATTACGCGCTCCAGCGTATCAATTGTCTGACAGCGGCGTAAACGCATCAAATAGTCTGTTTTAGTTAATGGTTTACCAGACATCATTTCACCTTTTGAATGTAATAATTCTAACAAGAAAGACTTGCCGGGTTCTCCCGGCTGGCGTTCACAAAGCATCGGAATAACCGATTGCCGGATTTGCGCCATTTTTGGAGATCGCTTGTGTTTATGCCATAGCTACTGAACAGCATAAAAGTGTCATCCAGGTATTCATCAAGCTGAGAAATCAGCTTATTATCCTCAGCGTACTTAATTTTATAATTAAGCGCGTAAGTTGCTATGTGCTCGATCAATTCATTTAATTGAAGATTCACCGCCGAGGTGGGATCGTTAACCCAGCCGCGGTTGCTTTCTTCCAGGTTTGCAAGGCAGTCATGATACAACGTTTCGCAGAGAAATCTTAGCTGCGCGATATCATGTCTTTTTGGCGAGTACTCGTCCATAACACATCCCCTTGTAAGTGGTTTAAACGACGACTAACAAACACCGTTGTGGGATGAAGACCAGGCTCAAACATTGTAATCCTGTGATTTAACTATAATCCAGTCTCAAAAACATTTCACCGTGCTATTACGAAAAATTACAATAAATACGGTTAATTTATCTTAAAAAAACAGGACCTATTATACTGATTCCTTTTATGTTTGGCGAAACTGGAAGGTCAGCCTTATATATCATAAGTTTATCTGATTGACGCCTGCCTGCAGCGAGAAGGTTGTCGGGAGATTGTTGGTAATTAAGAATATTCTGAATGAGACCTGATGACAAAACCGGTAATCGAAATCTTAATAAAAATAGAACAACGTTCATCAATGTATATTATATGTCAGAACGTAAAATAAACAATAACAATGTGTGCGTTTAAATACCCCTAAAGAAAAAGGGCCGCAAATGCGGCCCTTAACTTAAGCAAGATTAATGATGCTCAACCGGATGGTTATGCTCAATATCTTCAGTTTTCTTAGTGAAGCGGCGACGAACCACCACGAAGAACACCGGCACGAAGAAGATAGCCAGAACCGTCGCGGTCACCATGCCGCCCATTACGCCGGTACCGACGGCGTTCTGTGCGCCGGAACCTGCGCCAGAGCTGATAACCAGCGGCATGACCCCGAGGATAAACGCCAGAGAGGTCATCAGGATTGGACGCAGACGCATACGTACTGCTTCCAGCGTCGCTTCAATCAGGCCTTTGCCTTCTTTTTCCATCAGGTCTTTGGCGAATTCAACGATAAGTATCGCGTTCTTCGCCGACAGGCCGATGGTCGTCAGCAGGCCGACCTGGAAGTAAACGTCGTTAGTCAGCCCGCGGAAGGTTGCCGCTAACAGCGCGCCAACAACACCCAACGGTACCACCAGCATGACGGAGAACGGAATCGACCAGCTCTCGTACAACGCCGCCAGACACAGGAAGACGACGATAAGCGAGATAGCATACAGCGCCGGGGCCTGGTTGCCTGACAGGCGTTCCTGATAGGACATACCGGTCCAGTCGTAACCGACGCCTGAAGGCAGTTTGCTTGCCAGCTGTTCCATCATCGCCATCGCTTCACCCGTACTGCGGCCCGGCGCTGCCTGACCGAGGATTTCCATCGACGGCAGACCGTTGTAACGTTCCAGACGCGGTGAACCATATTCCCAATGGGAAGTGGAGAAGGCGGAGAACGGCACCATTTGGCCATCGCTGCCGCGTACATACCAGTTGCCGATATCCTCTGGCAGCATACGGTATTTCGCTTCAGACATGACGTACACTTTCTTCACGCGACCGCGGTCGATGAAGTCGTTGACGTAGCTGCCGCCCCATGCCGCGCCGAGGGTGGTGTTGATGTCGCTAATTGAAACGCCCAGCGCCTGCGCTTTTTCCTGATCGATATCGATCTTGAACTGCGGCGTATCTTCCAGGCCGTTAGGACGCACGCCAACCAGCAGATCGGGATGCTGAGCAACCATACCAAACAGCTGGTTACGCGCCTGAGTTAATTTCTCATGCCCTAAACCACCCTGATCGATGAGCTGGAAGTCAAAGCCGGTAGCGGTACCCAGTTCGACGATCGCCGGCAGGTTAAACGCGAAGACCATCGCATCTTTAATCTGCGAGAAACGGGCCATCGCGCGGCCGGTAATCGCTTCAACTTTGTTTTCTGAACCCGGGCGTTCGCTCCAGTCTTTTAACGACACGAAGGCGATACCGGTGTTCTGACCGCGACCAGCAAAACCAAAACCGTTAACCGCGAACACCGATTCAACGTTGTTCTTCTCTTTGGTCAGGTAGTAGTCAGTCATCTCGTCGAGGACTTTCTGCGTACGTTCCTGACTCGCGCCCGCCGGAAGCTGCGCCATACTCAGGAACACGCCCTGGTCTTCGTCCGGCAGGAAGGAGCTTGGCAGACGAACGAACAGGTAAGCCATACCGACGACGATAATCAGATACAGCACCAGGTAACGACCGGTACTACGCAGAATGTTGCCTACGCTGTCGGTGTAGTGGTGCGTGCTCTTATCGAACATGCGGTTAAACCAGCCAAAGAAGCCTTTGTGCTCGCCATGGCCGCCTTTCTGAATCGGTTTCAGCATGGTAGCGCACAGCGCTGGCGTCAGAATCAGCGCAACCAGTACCGACAGCGCCATCGCGGAAACGATAGTGATCGAGAACTGGCGATAAATCGCGCCGGTTGAACCGCCGAAGAAGGCCATCGGGATAAATACCGCCGACAGTACCATCGCAATACCGACCAACGCGCCCTGAATCTGACCCATCGACTTACGGGTCGCTTCTTTCGGCGGCAATCCTTCCTCCGCCATTACGCGCTCGACGTTTTCTACTACCACGATGGCGTCATCCACCAGCAAGCCGATGGCCAGCACCATCCCGAACATCGTCAGGGTGTTTATCGAGAAGCCAAACACCGCCAGGATGGCGAATGTCCCAAGCAATACCACCGGTACTGCAATGGTCGGGATCAGCGTGGCGCGGAAGTTCTGCAGGAACAGATACATGACCAGGAACACCAGGATGATCGCTTCCACCAGCGTTTTTACCACTTCATGAATAGAGATTTTCACGAACGGGGTAGTATCGTACGGGTAGACGATTTTCAGGCCTGACGGGAAGTACGGTTCCATCTTCGCCAGCTCTGCGCGGATGGCGTTGGCGGTATCCAGGGCGTTAGCGCCGGTGGCCAGTTTAATCCCCAGACCGGAAGCCGGTTGGCCGTTGAACTTCGCGATGATGTCGTAGTTTTCGCCGCCGAGTTCAACTTTCGCCACGTCGCGCAGACGAACCTGTGAACCATCCTGATTGACTTTCAGCAGAATCTTGCTGAATTCATCAGCGGAAGTCAGACGCGTTTGGGCGATGATCGAGGCGTTCAACTGCTGGCCTTTCACCGGCGGCGTACCGCCTAACTGACCTGCCGCGACCTGGGCGTTCTGCGCTTTAATGGCGTTGATGACATCTACCGGAGTTAACTGGAAGTTGTTTAGCTTCGTCGGGTCCATCCAGATACGCATCGCGTACTGGGAACCGAACAGCTGAACGTCGCCGACGCCGGAGGTACGGCTGATGGCATCCTTCATATTGGCGCCCACGTAGTCGGAAATATCCTCCTGCGTCATGGTGCCGTTAGTGTTGATAACCCCGACAACCATCAGGAAGCTACTGGAGGATTTCTCCACGCTCACGCCCTGTTGTTGTACTTCCTGCGGCAGCAGCGGCATCGCCAGCTGCAGCTTATTCTGCACCTGTACCTGGGCGATATCTGCGTCGGTACCGGACTGGAAGGTCAGGGTGATCTGCACCGTACCGGTGGAGTCACTGTTCGAGGACATGTACATCAGGTTATCGATACCGTTCATGTTCTGTTCGATAACCTGTGTCACGGTGTCCTGCACCGTTTTCGCATCAGCCCCCGGATAGGTGGCCGAGATCGTCACTGCTGGCGGCGCAATCGTTGGATATTGCGCCACGGGGAGTTTCATAATCGAAAGCCCCCCTGCCAACATGATGATTATGGCGATCACCCATGCAAATATGGGGCGATCGATAAAGAAATTAGGCATGTCTTAACGGCTCCTGTTTAAGTTAAGACTTGGTTTGTTCAGACTGAGCGTTCGCGTTGCCGGCGGTTTGCTGTTGGTTGTCTGAAGCTACTTCCTGCGCTTTTACCTGTACGCCTGGTTTGACTTTTTGCAGGCCAGCGACGATCACGCGATCGCCTGATTTCAGACCTTCGGTCACTAACCACTTGTCGCCGATAGCCTGAGTCGCGGTGACCTGGCGCACTTCAACTTTGTCGCCTTCGCCGACCACCATCACGCTGGCATCGCCGCGCGGGGTACGGGTAACGCCCTGTTGCGGAACCAGCAGCGCATCCGGGTTAATACCTTCTTCCAGACGTGCGCGAACAAACATCCCTGGCAGCAGAGTGTGGTCCGGGTTCGGGAAGATAGCGCGCAGCGTGATAGAGCCGGTGGTCTGGTCAACGGTGACGTCGGAGAATTCCAGCGTACCCTCTTGCGGATATTTCAGACCGTCATTGGTGACCAGTTCGACTTTCGCCTTACCGTTTTCTTGCTTCAGTTTACCGTTCGCCAGTTCCTGTTTCAGACGCAGGAAATCGTTGCTCGATTGGGTAACGTCAACATAGATAGGGTCTAGCTGCTGAACGGTAGCCAGCGCGGTAGATTGCCCGTTTTGCACCAGCGCGCCTTCGGTGACCGCGGATTTACCGATGCGTCCACTGATTGGCGACGTCACTTTGGTATAAGCCAGGTTGATACGCGCGGTTTCAACTGCGGCTTTCGCCGCGACGACGGCGGCGTTGCTTTGCTGAGCGTCGGCAACGGCTGAGTCATATTCTTGTTGGCTGATGTATTTGGTGCCAACCAGTTTCTGATAACGTTTGACCGTCAACTGAGCGATGTTTGCGGCGGCCTGGGCTTTCGCTAAGTCGCCTTTGGCGCTTTCATAGCTTGCCTGATAGGTTGCCGGATCGATCTGATAAAGAGACACCCCCGCCTGAATATCGCTGCCTTCAGTGAAGTTACGTTTCAGAATAATGCCACTTACCTGAGGACGGACTTCTGCGACACGATAAGCATTGGTACGACCAGGAAGTTCAGTGGTGATTTGTAGAGGTGCGGATTTGAGCGTGACAATACCGACTTCCGGCATTTGCTGGGCTCCTTGTTGAGCCGGTTTATCGTCACATCCTGTTAGCGCTAAGCTGCCTGAGAGCATCAGAACGACCGCCAGAGGCGTTAACCCTCTGTTTTTGTTCATATGTAAACCTCGAGTGTCCAATTTCAAATTTTTTAGTGGCTCAAACGTCCACAAACCCACTACAGTCTTTCTATTATGGTCATGCTATGGTACATACATTCACAAATGTATGTAAACGCAACCTCTGTAAAGTCATCAACCTATGGCACGAAAAACCAAACAACAGGCACTTGAAACCCGGCAACTGATTCTTGACGTCGCCCTGCGATTGTTTTCGCAGCAAGGGGTATCATCTACCTCGTTGGCCGCGATTGCAAAAGCTGCTGGAGTGACCAGGGGCGCTATATACTGGCATTTCAAAAACAAATCCGATCTGTTTAATGAAATATGGAGTCTCTCTGACGCCAGCATTAGCGATCTCGAAGTTGAGTATCGGGCAAAATTCCCTAACGATCCACTGTCCGTTGTTCGCGAAATACTCGTCTATATCCTCGAAGCGACGGTAGTAGAGGAACGTAGACGCCTGATGATGGAAATCATCTTCCATAAATGCGAATTTGTCGGAGAAATGGCCGTTGTCCAACAAGCACAGCGCAGTTTATGGCTTGAAAGCTACGATCGTATTGAGCAAACATTAAAAGATTGTATCACTGCTCAACAATTACCTGCGAATTTACTCACTCGCCGTGCGGCAATTCTGATGCGCAGTTATCTTTCCGGATTAATGGAAAACTGGCTCTTTGCGCCAGAGAGTTTTAACCTTCATGCGGAAGCCCGTGCTTATGTCGATGCCCTCATTGAGATGTATCAGACCTGCCCGTCGCTACGAAGTTCGTCTGAGGTCATGGCCTGAATCCGCAGGCGTAAATAAAGGTAAATTTTACTTATCTCTGCCGCTATTCGCGCGCAGGGAGAAGTGCTATTCTGCGCGCTGCGACGACCCCCGGTATTCTCCGGCATTTGCAACCATTCATGTTAATACTATGCAGCATACAAATCGTTGGCCTCATGCTATTTCCACCATTGTCTTTGCACTGGTCCTTATAGTTGGCACTCTGAGCTTCAGCCAGGTTCAGGCTGCAGATTTACCTGACCGTTCTGACATTCAAAGCCAGCTCACTACGCTAAATAAGCAAAAAGAACTCACGCCGCAGGAAAAATTAGTTCAGCAGGACCTGACGCAGACTTTAGAAACGCTCGATAAGATTGAGCGTATAAAGTCTGAAACTGTGCAACTGCGTCAGCAGGTTGAACAGGCGCCGGCGAAAATGCGTCAGGCGGTAGACAGCCTGAATGCGCTGAGCGATGTTCCTGATGATGAGGTCACCCGTAAAACCCTGAGCACGTTATCGTTGCGACAGCTTGAATCCAGGGTGTCTCAGGCGCTCGACGATCTGCAAAGCGCGCAGAACGATCTGGCGACCTACAACAGCCAATTGGTCTCGCTGCAGACGCAGCCGGAGCGCGTGCAGAACGCGATGTACTCCGCCTCCCAGCAGCTACAGCAAATTCGTAACCGTCTCAACGGCACCGCGCCGGGTGAAGAGACGCTGCGCCCGACGCAGCAGGGGTTGCTGCTGGCGCAGCAGGCCTTGCTGAATGCGGAGATCGAACAGCAGCGTAAGAGCCTGGAAGGCAATACTGTGCTGCAGGATACGCTGCAGAAACAGCGCGATTACGTGACCGCCCACAGCAACCGGCTGGAACATCAGCTGCAACTGTTGCAGGAAGCGGTGAACAGCAAGCGGCTGACCCTCACCGAGAAAACCGCTCAGGAAGCGGTCTCGCCGGAGGAGACCTCGCGGATCCAAAATAACCCGTTGGTCAAGCAGGAGCTTGAAGTTAACCATCAGCTTAGCGAAAAGCTGATTCAGGCGACGGAAAACGGCAACCAACTGGTGCAGCGCAATATCAGAGTGAAAAACTGGCTCGACCGCGCGCTGCAATCCGAACGCGATATCAAAGAGCAGATTTCGGTATTGAAAGGCAGCCTGCTGCTGTCGCGTATCCTCTATCAGCAGCAGCAAACATTGCCATCAGCGGATGAGCTGCAGGATATGACCAACCGCATTGCCGATCTGCGCCTGGAGCAGTTTGAAGTTAACCAGCAGCGCGATGCGTTATTCCAGAGCGATGCCTTTGTGGCAAAGCTGGAAGAGGGCCATAGCAGCGAAGTCACGCCGGAAGTTCACGACGCCCTGTTGGAAGTCGTGGACATGCGCCGAGAATTGCTCGACCAGTTTAACAAACAGCTGGGGAACCAGCTGATGATGGCCATCAACCTGCAGATTAACCAGCAGCAGTTGATGAGCGTCTCCAGCAATCTGAAATCGATCCTGACCCAGCAGATTTTCTGGGTGAACAGCAATAAGCCGATGGATTGGGAGTGGATTAAATCCTTCCCGGAAGCGCTGAAAGCCCAGTTCAAATCGATGAAAATCACCGTCAACTGGGAGAAAGCCTGGCCGGCGGTATTTATCGCGTTCCTCGCCGGGCTGCCGCTGCTGTTGATTGCCGGGCTGATCCGCTGGCGCTTGCAGTGGCTGCGTGATTACCAGGCTAAGCTGGCCTCCCAGGTAGGCCAGTTACGCAATGATACTCAGCTAAACACGCCAAAAGCGATCCTGATAGATTTAATCAGAGCGCTGCCGGTGGTGCTGCTCATCCTCGCCGCCGGGCTTATCCTGCTGACGATGCAGCTGAATGTCAGCAACCTGCTATGGGCCTACAGTAAAAAACTAGCGATGTTCTGGCTGGTGTTCGGCCTGTGCTGGAAGGTGCTGGAAAAAGACGGCGTGGCGGTGAAGCATTTCAATATGCCCGCACAGCTCACCAGCCACTGGCGGCGGCAGATCGTCCGCGTCAGCCTGGCGCTGCTGCCGCTGAATTTCTGGTCGGTTGTTTCTGAGCTCTCTCCGCTTAATTTGATGGACGACGTGCTGGGGCAGTTTGTTATCTTCGTCAACCTGCTGCTCATTGCGGTGCTGGTGTGGCCGATGTGCCGCGAAAGCTGGCGTGACAAAGAGTCGCACAGCCTGCGCCTGCTGACGGTGACCGTGCTGTCGATTGTGCCCGTCGCGCTGATGGTCCTCACGGCGACCGGTTACTTCTATACCACGCTGCGTCTGGCTGGCCGCTGGATTGAGACCGTCTATCTGGTGATGATGTGGAATCTGCTATACCAGACCGTTCTCCGCGGCCTGAGTGTGGCGGCGCGACGTATTGCCTGGCGCCGGGCGCTGGCGCGTCGCCAGCATCTGGTGAAAGAAGGGGCGGAAGGCGCCGAACCGCAGGAAGAGCCGACGATCGCGCTCGAACAGGTTAACCAACAAACGCTGCGCATCACCATGCTGGTGATGGTGGCGTTGTTCGCGGTGCTGTTCTGGGCGATTTGGTCCGATCTGATAACCGTGTTCGCCTATCTCGACAGCATTACGCTCTGGCACTACAACGGCACCGAAGCCGGCGCCAGCGTGGTGAAAAGCGTGACGATGGGTAGCCTGCTGTTTGCGATTGTCGCCTCGATGGTCGCCTGGGCGCTGATCCGCAACTTGCCGGGCCTGCTGGAAGTGCTGGTGCTGTCGCGTCTTAATATGCGCCAGGGCGCTTCTTATGCCATCACGACGATCCTCAATTACGCGATTATCGCCATCGGCGCGATGACGGTCTTCGGCTCCTTGGGCGTGTCGTGGGATAAACTGCAGTGGCTGGCCGCGGCGCTGTCGGTTGGTTTAGGTTTCGGCTTACAGGAGATTTTCGGTAACTTCGTCTCCGGCCTGATCATTCTCTTCGAACGCCCGGTGCGGATCGGCGATACGGTCACTATCGGTACCTTCTCAGGCACCGTCAGTAAGATCCGTATCCGCGCGACGACCATCACCGATTTCGATCGTAAAGAGGTAATCATCCCGAATAAAGCCTTCGTTACTGAACGGCTGATCAACTGGTCGCTCTCCGATACCATCACCCGCGTGGTGATCCGCCTGGGCGTAGCTTACGGATCCGATCTCGATAAAGTGAAAGAGGTGCTGCTGCAGGCGGCGCATGAACATCCGAAAGTGATGCAGGAACCGGCGCCGTCGGTCTTCTTTACCACCTTCGGCGCCAGCACGCTGGATCATGAACTGCGCCTCTACGTGCGTGAACTGCGCGATCGCAGCTACGCGGTGGACGAACTTAACCGCTCGATCGATCGCCTGTGCCGCGAAAACAATATCGATATTGCCTTCAACCAGCTGGAAGTTCATCTGCGTAACGAGAAGGGAGATGAAGTGACGGAAGTGAAGCGCGATAATAAAGGGGATGATACGGCGCCAGGCGTCGCATAATCGCTAATCGGGGCGGCATATGCCGCCCCGAATCGTTTTATTCTTCTGACCGGGGCGCGTCAGGTTGGGCGTTTTTCAGTTTGTTTTCATAGTCACGCTTAATAATATCCAACGCTCCCAGCACCGTTTTTGCGCTGACCCGGTTTTCCTCCAGCAACATGATTAAATCGACGGCCAGTTTGACCTCGTCCGGTGCATTTTCCAGCGACATAGTCCTCTCCTGTTAGCGCGTTAAACGCGCCAGTACGTTTTCAATATTTTCCAGCGCATCGCGACAGCGGGCCAGGCGCCCGGCATAGGCCTCGACCTCTTTCGTTAGCCGTTGCTGTTCGGCAAGGGTAGTTGCCGACGCCAGCTGACGTTGGCGATCGTTGCGCATTGCCAGCAGGCGGCGCTCATACTCCTGGTGCTGCAGGCGGCGGCGTTGCCAGCGGTTTAGCGTCGGCGAGGCGCTGTCCCATTGGCGTAACGACCAGGTCGCCGTCTCACGACTAATGGCGGCAATCTGCGCCACCAGCCGCTCGGCGAGCCAGGCGACCTGGGGCAGATGCTGATGCTCAACGGCATGCTGGAGCTCGGCGAGATTATGCTGTGCTTCGTCGAGATACGCCTGCATCTGGGTGTCGCGGGTACGGAACAGCTGGCGGTCGAAACGCGGGCTCAACGTAGCGTGGCTGGACAGCGGCGCCACCTGAAGCGCCAGTTCAGCCAGCTGATTTTTCAGCGTTTGTAAAAGCCGGGTTGTTTTCAAATAACTCCTCCATTCCCTACTCAGCAACTGTGCTACAGTAGCGACATCTGCTTGATAACGATTCGCATTATGCCACGTATTATTTTAATCATCATTGGCTGGCTGGCGGTAGTGCTGGGGACGCTGGGCGTCTTCTTACCGCTGTTACCGACAACGCCATTTATCCTGCTCGCCGCATGGTGTTTTGCCCGCTCGTCGCCGCGCTTTCACCACTGGCTGCTGTATCGCTCGTGGTTTGGCGGCTATCTTCGCCACTGGCAGCAGTACCGGGCGATGCCGCCGGGGGCCAAGCCGCGAGCCATTATCATGATTTTACTGACCTTTGCCATTTCTCTGTGGCTGGTTAAGCTTATGTGGGTGCGCATCATGCTGCTGGCGATCCTCGTCTGCCTGTTGATATTTATGTGGCGCATTCCGGTGGTTGACGCAAAGCAACAAAAGCACTGATGCGCAATAATGCCTGTTGCAATTGTTGGCGACAGCCAGTAAATTCTGGCGTTTTCGAGCGCGGGTAAGCCTGGTCAAAGGTTAAACAAATGTTTCTTTGGCCCATTTTGCACGCCCGTGGGTAACACCGTTTCAATCAGGCATAAACTTATGACCGCAACTGCACAGCAGCTTGAATATCTGAAGAACAGCATCCAAAGCGTCCAGGATTATCCGAAACCGGGCATCCTTTTCCGCGATGTCACCAGCTTGCTGGAAGACCCTAAAGCCTATGCGCTTAGCATTGAACTGCTGACCGAGCGTTATAAAGACGCCGGCATCACCAAAGTGGTGGGGACCGAAGCGCGTGGTTTTCTGTTCGGCGCCCCGGTTGCGTTGGCGCTGGGCGTTGGCTTTGTTCCGGTTCGTAAGCCGCGCAAGTTGCCGCGCGAAACCATCGCCGAAAGCTATGAGCTTGAATATGGCACCGATCAGCTGGAAATCCACGTTGATGCCATTAAAGAAGGCGATAAAGTGCTGGTCGTTGACGACCTGCTGGCGACCGGCGGCACCATTGACGCCACCGTGAAGCTGATTCGTCGCCTGGGCGGCGAAGTTCACGATGCCGCTTTTATTATCAATCTGTTCGATCTGGGCGGTGAACAGCGCCTGGAAAAACTGGGCATCAATTGCTTTAGCCTGGTGCCTTTCCCGGGCCACTAAGCAAATCCCGACACATAGCCTCGCCGATCCGGCGGGGCTGTGATAGCATTACCCCCTCGTGAATTCACCTTCCAGCGTTTCAGAGCCAGCCCATGAGTTATCAGGTCTTAGCCCGTAAATGGCGCCCACAAACCTTTGCTGACGTCGTCGGCCAGGAACATGTGCTGACCGCACTGGCGAACGGCTTATCGTTAGGGCGCATCCATCACGCATATCTCTTTTCCGGCACCCGCGGAGTAGGGAAAACCTCCATCGCCCGTCTGTTGGCGAAGGGGTTAAACTGCGAAAGCGGTATTACCGCGACGCCGTGCGGCGTCTGCGATAACTGTCGCGAAATAGAACAAGGCCGCTTTGTCGATCTGATTGAGATCGATGCCGCCTCGCGCACCAAAGTGGAAGATACCCGCGATCTGCTGGACAACGTCCAGTACGCGCCGGCCCGCGGCCGCTTCAAGGTCTACCTGATCGATGAAGTGCATATGCTGTCGCGTCACAGCTTCAACGCGTTATTGAAAACGCTGGAGGAGCCGCCCGCGCACGTCAAATTCCTGCTGGCGACCACCGATCCGCAAAAGCTGCCGGTGACGATTTTGTCCCGCTGCCTGCAGTTCCACCTCAAGGCGCTGGATGTCGAACAGATCCGCCATCAGCTTGAACACATCCTTGGCGAAGAGCAGATCGCGTTTGAGCCGCGTGCGCTGCAGCTGCTGTCGCGCGCCGCGGATGGCAGCCTGCGCGATGCGTTAAGCCTGACCGATCAGGCGATCGCCAGCGGCGATGGCCGCTTAACCGCGCAGTCCGTCAGCGAAATGCTCGGCACCCTCGACGACGATCAGGCGCTATCCTTGATAGAAGCGCTAGTGGCCGCCGACGGCGAGCGCGTGATGGCGGGCGTCAGCGACGCCGCCTCGCGCGGCGTTGAATGGGAAGCGCTGCTGGTGGAAATGCAAAGTCTGCTGCACCGTATCGCGATGGTTCAGCTCTCGCCATCGGCGCTGGGGGCGGATATGGCCGCCGTCGAGCTACGTATGCGCGAGCTGGCGCGTACCGTGCCGCCGGCCGACGTGCAGCTTTACTATCAGACGCTGCTGATTGGCCGCAAAGAACTGCCTTATGCGCCAGACCGGCGTATGGGGGTTGAAATGACGCTGCTGCGCGCGCTGGCTTTCCATCCGCGTCAGCCGCTGCCGGAGCCGGAAGCGAAGCCCATGCAGACCGCTGCGCCTGCGCCGCAGCAGCAAACAGCGCCGCCGGTCGCATCGGCTCCGCCGCCGCAGAATCTGCCGCAAAGCACCAGCCAGGTGCTGGCGGCGCGCAGTCGGCTGCAGCGAACCCCGGGAGCAACCACCCCAAAAAAGAGTGAACCGGCAGCCGCATCCCGCGCGCGGCCGGTGAATAACGCTGCGCTGGAACGACTGAGTTCGATTACCGAGCGCGTACAGGCTCGTCCGGCTGCGGCCGCGCTTGAGCAGGCCCCGGCGAAGAAAGAAGCCTATCGCTGGAAATCGACGGCCCCGATTGAAGAAACCCAGGTCGAGGTTGCCACGCCGAAAGCGCTGAAAAAAGCGCTGGAGCATGAAAAAACGCCGGAGCTGGCGGCGAAACTAGCCGTGGAAGCGGTCGAGCGCGATAGCTGGGCGGCGGAAGTGAGCCAGTTGGCGGTACCGAAACTGGTTGAACAGGTGGCGCTGAACGCGTGGAAAGAGCAGGACGGCAATCGCATATGTCTGCATTTACGCCCGAGTCAGCGGCATCTCAACTCCACCGGCGCACAGCAGAAACTTGCTGAAGCGCTGGGCGTGTTGTACGGTGCGCCGGTTGAATTGACTATCGTTGAAGATGATAATTCGGCGATGCGCACGCCGCTGGAGTGGCGACAGGCAATTTATGAAGAGAAGCTCGCGCAGGCGCGCGACGCGATTATTGCGGATAACAACATCCAGACCCTGCGACGATTCTTCGACGCCGATCTGGATGAAGAGAGTATCCGCCCCATTTGAGCGGCAGTCTGACTGGCGTTCAGTACCTTAACGATGACTTACTGAGAGAGAAGCCTATGTTTGGTGGAAAAGGCGGCCTGGGTAACCTGATGAAACAGGCCCAGCAGATGCAAGACAAAATGCAGAAAATGCAGGAAGAGATCGCGCAGCTGGAAGTGACCGGTGAGTCCGGCGCGGGTCTGGTAAAAGTAACCATCAACGGCGCGCATAACTGCCGTCGCGTGGAAATCGACCCAAGCCTGCTGGAAGACGACAAAGAGATGCTGGAAGATCTGGTGGCTGCCGCATTCAATGACGCAGCGCGCCGTATTGAAGAGACCCAGAAAGAGAAAATGGCCTCCGTTTCTGCCGGCATGCAGCTGCCGCCAGGCTTCAAGATGCCGTTCTGATGCAAACCAGCCCGCTGTTAACTCAGCTTATGGAAGCGCTGCGCTGTCTGCCGGGCGTTGGCCCGAAGTCGGCGCAGCGCATGGCGTTTACGCTGCTGCAGCGCGATCGCAGCGGCGGTATGCGTCTGGCGCAGGCGCTAACGCGCGCGATGTCGGAAATCGGCCACTGCGCCGATTGCCGCACCTTCACCGAGCAGGAGGTGTGCAATATTTGCAGCAACCCGCGTCGCCAGGAAAACGGTCAGATCTGCGTGGTGGAGAGTCCAGCGGACATTTACGCCATTGAGCAGACCGGGCAGTATTCCGGCCGCTACTTCGTGCTGATGGGCCACCTGTCGCCGCTTGACGGTATCGGGCCGGATGACATCGGGCTTGACCGCCTCGAGCAGCGCCTCGAAGCCGAGTCAATCAGCGAGTTGATCCTCGCAACCAACCCAACGGTTGAAGGCGAGGCGACGGCCAACTACATCGCTGAGCTCTGCGCGCAGTATGGCGTTGACGCCAGCCGCATCGCCCACGGCGTACCGGTTGGCGGCGAGCTGGAAATGGTCGACGGCACCACGTTGTCGCACTCACTGGCCGGGCGCCACAAGATTATTTTCTGAACAAATGGAGGCGGCGTTCGCTGCCTCCGCTTGAAATTTCCCGCACCTATCCCCATCTCCTCCCCAACACGTTATTTCCATTAATAATAAATGGCATTGTTGAGGTCGACTTACATGAAAGGACAAGAAACCCGTGGTTTCCAGTCAGAAGTGAAACAGCTTCTGCACCTGATGATCCATTCTCTTTATTCCAACAAAGAAATCTTCCTGCGCGAGCTCATCTCCAACGCCTCGGATGCGGCGGATAAGCTGCGTTTCCGCGCGCTGTCCCAGCCGGATCTGTATGAAGGCGACGGCGAGCTGCGCGTACGCGTATCGTTTGATAAAGACAACCGCACGCTGACCATCGCTGATAACGGCATCGGGATGAACCGCGACGAGGTTATTGACCATCTCGGCACCATCGCCAAATCCGGCACCAAAGCGTTCCTCGAATCTATGGGTTCCGATCAGGCGAAAGATAGCCAGCTGATCGGCCAGTTCGGCGTCGGCTTCTATTCAGCCTTTATCGTTGCCGACAAAGTCACCGTGCGCACCCGCGCCGCGGGCGACAAGCCGGAAAACGGCGTGTTTTGGGAGTCCGCTGGCGAAGGCGAATATACTGTTGCCGATATCACTAAGGCCGATCGCGGAACCGAAATCACGTTGCATCTGCGTGAAGGCGAAGACGACTTCCTCAACGACTGGCGCGTGCGTTCGATCATCAGTAAATATTCTGACCATATCGCGCTGCCGGTTGAGATTGAAAAACGCGAAGAAGTGGACGGCGAAACCGTTATTTCGTGGGAAAAAATCAACAAGGCGCAGGCGCTGTGGACCCGCAGCAAATCTGAAGTCAGCGATGACGAATACAAAGAGTTCTATAAGCATATTGCCCATGATTTCAGCGATCCGCTGACCTGGAGCCACAACCGCGTCGAAGGTAAGCAGGAGTACACCAGCCTGCTGTATATTCCGTCGCAGGCGCCGTGGGATATGTGGAACCGCGATCATAAACACGGCCTGAAGCTGTATGTGCAGCGCGTCTTCATCATGGATGACGCCGAGCAGTTTATGCCGAACTACCTGCGTTTCGTGCGCGGCCTGATAGATTCCAACGATCTGCCGCTGAACGTGTCGCGTGAAATCCTGCAGGATAGCAACGTCACCCGTAATCTGCGCACCGCGCTGACCAAACGCGTGCTGCAGATGCTGGAAAAGCTGGCGAAAGACGACGCCGAAAAATATCAGACCTTCTGGAAACAGTTTGGCCTGGTGCTGAAAGAAGGCCCGGCGGAAGATGCCTCCAACCAGCAAGCGATTGCTAAACTGCTGCGCTTCGCCACTACTCATACCGATTCTTCCGCGCAGACCGTGTCGCTGGAAGAGTACGTTTCGCGCATGAAAGAAGGGCAGGAGAAGATTTATTACATCACCGCCGACAGCTATGCGGCGGCGAAGAGCAGCCCGCACCTCGAGCTGCTGCGTAAAAAAGGTATCGAAGTTCTGCTGCTGTCCGATCGCATTGACGAGTGGATGATGAGCTACCTGACCGAGTTCGACGGCAAGGCGTTCCAGTCGGTTGCCAAAGCCGACGAGTCGCTGGAGAAGCTGGCGGACGAAGTTGACGAATCCACCAAAGAAGCCGAAAAAGCGCTGGAGCCGTTCGTTGAGCGTGTTAAGGGCCTGCTGGGTGAGCGCGTGAAAGAGGTGCGTCTGACGCATCGTCTGACCGACACTCCGGCGATTGTCACCACTGATGCCGACGAAATGAGCACCCAGATGGCGAAGCTGTTCGCCGCTGCCGGTCAGGCGGCGCCGGAAGTGAAATACATCTTCGAGCTGAACCCGGCGCATCCGCTGGTGAAACGCGCCGCCGATACCCAGGACGACGCGCAGTTTGGCGAGTGGGTCGAACTGCTGCTGGATCAGGCGCTGCTGGCGGAACGCGGTACGCTGGAGGATCCTAACCAGTTCATCCGCCGTATGAATCAGCTGCTGGCATCCTGACGCGAACCTGAATGAGTAGCCCGGCCGAGCGACGCGACGCCGGGAACGGAATAAATGCCCCGTCTGAGTGATTTGCTCATACGGGGCATTTCACATTAGATTGCATAAAATATCTGACCATTAACCGTTTCAGCCGCACCGCCTTCCTTGAGCCATGGCCGTTCTGGTGGTATGGTTTAGCGTTTTTTGAAAAATTGAAACGACATTTGAGGGGATTTTCGTAATGCGTATTATTCTGCTTGGCGCTCCGGGCGCGGGTAAAGGAACTCAGGCTCAGTTCATCATGGAGAAATACGGTATTCCGCAAATCTCCACCGGCGATATGCTGCGCGCCGCGGTAAAATCCGGCTCCGAGCTCGGTAAACAAGCGAAAGACATTATGGACGCCGGCAAACTGGTGACCGATGAGCTGGTCATCGCGCTGGTGAAAGAGCGTATCGCCCAGGAAGATTGCCGTAACGGTTTCCTGCTGGACGGCTTCCCGCGCACTATCCCGCAGGCTGACGCCATGAAAGAAGCCGGCATCGCCGTTGACTACGTTCTGGAGTTCGCGGTACCGGACGAGCTGATCGTCGATCGTATCGTGGGCCGCCGCGTACACGCCGCTTCCGGCCGCGTCTATCACATCAAATTCAACCCGCCTAAGGTTGAAGGTAAAGACGACGTGACCGGCGAAGAGCTGACCACCCGTAAAGACGATCAGGAAGAAACCGTGCGTAAGCGCCTGGTGGAATACCATCAGATGACTGCGCCGCTGATCGGCTACTATCAGAAAGAAGCGCAGGCGGGTAACACCCAATACGCGAAAGTCGACGGCACCAAAGCGGTGGCTGACGTGCGCGCCGATCTGGAAAAAATCCTCGGCTAATTAAGCCCTTTCTCATCCTGCTGCGGCAGGATGAGAACACCTCTCATTTCTACCTTTTGCTATGATTGGTTCCGTTTAACGCCATTTACGCTACAATTGTCAGCGATTCAAATGGTTAAGAGGCGGTAATGCATCAGACGAAAACAGGTATTTTGCTAGCCAATTTAGGCACTCCCGATGCGCCCACGCCCGATGCGGTAAAGCGCTATCTGCGACAATTTCTTAGCGACAAACGGGTAGTGGATACGCCTCGTCTGCTGTGGTGGCCGCTACTGCGCGGCATCATACTGCCGATTCGCGCTCCCCGCGTGGCGAAGCTCTATCAGTCTGTGTGGATGGCGGAAGGCTCGCCGTTGATGGTGTATAGCCGGCAACAGCAACAGGCGCTGGCAGCCAGGCTACCCGATGTTCCAGTAGCGCTGGGGATGAGCTATGGCTCGCCGTCGCTGGCAAGCGCGGTCGATGAGCTATTGGCCCAGGACGTTGACCATATCGTGGTATTGCCGCTGTATCCGCAATATTCGTGTTCTACCGTGGCGGCGGTATGGGATGAACTGGCGCGGATCCTCGCGAAAAAGCGCGCCATTCCGGGCGTTTCGTTTATCCGCGACTATGCCGACGACGCTGACTATATCCACGCGCTGGCGGCCAGCGTACGCGCTTCGTTCGCCGTTCACGGCGAACCGGATGTGCTGCTGCTCTCCTATCACGGTATTCCGCAACGCTACGCCCATGAGGGCGATGATTACCCGCAGCGCTGCCGGGTAACGACTCGCGAGCTGGTTTCAGTGCTCGGGCTGCCGCCGGAGCGGGTGATGATGACCTTCCAGTCGCGCTTTGGCCGCGAACCCTGGTTGACGCCATATACCGACGAAACGCTAAAAATGCTTGGCGAGAAGGGCACACAGCACGTACAGGTTATCTGTCCGGGCTTCTCCGCCGACTGTCTGGAAACGCTGGAAGAGATCGCGGTGCAGAACCGGGAAATTTTCCTTGAGGCTGGCGGTAAGCAATATGAGTATATTCCGGCGCTTAATGCCGATCCTGCACATATTGAGATGATGGTGAACCTGACCGCGTCGTATCGCTAATCGCACGCGTAGCGGGGAATATGCTACTATTCCCCGCTTGTTCCCTGTCATTTAATCGCCACTATGAAATTTCCCGGTAAACGCAAATCTAAACACTATTTCCCCGTTAGCGCTCGCGATCCGCTGCTGCAACAAATTCAGCCAGAAAATGAGTCCAACGTCTCCTGGGTGGTTGGCATCGACCAGACGCTAGTGGATATCGAAGCGAAAGTGGATGAGGCGTTTATCGTACGCTACGGCCTGAGCGCCGGTCATTCGCTGGTAATTGAAGATGATGTCGCCGAAGCGCTGTATCAGGAACTGGTACGCGACGGCCTGATCACCCATCAATTTGCCGGCGGCACCATTGGCAATACCATGCACAATTATTCGGTGCTGGCGGACGACCGCTCGGTGCTGCTCGGCGTGATGTGCAGCAACATCGAGATCGGCGGCTACGCTTATCGCTACTTGTGCAATACCTCCAGCCGTACTGATCTGAACTACCTTCAGGGCGTTGATGGCGCCATTGGCCGCTGTTTTACGCTGATTAGCGATAGCGGCGAACGTACCTTTGCCATCAGTCCTGGCCACATGAACAAGCTGCGTCCGGAAAGCATTCCGGAAGAGGTGATTGCCGGCGCTTCCGCGCTGGTGCTGACCTCCTACCTCGTGCGCTGTAAGCCGGGCGAGCCGATGCCGGACGCGACGATGAAAGCCATTGAGTATGCCAAAAAGCATGATGTGCCGGTGGTGCTGACGCTGGGAACGAAATACGTGATTGCTGACAACCCGCAATGGTGGCAGCAGTTCCTCAAGGAACACGTTTCGATTCTGGCGATGAATGAAGAAGAAGCGGAAGCGCTGACCGGTATCGCCGATCCGCTCACCGCGGCGGATAAAGCGCTGGACTGGGTCGACCTGGTGCTGTGCACCGCAGGCCCGGCGGGTCTCTATATGGCGAGCTTCACCGAAGAGGAAGCGAAGCGTAAAACGCAACATCCGCTCCTGCCGGGGGCGATTGCCGAGTTCAACCAGTATGAATTCAGCCGCGCGATGCGCCATCAGGATTGCGTTAATCCGCTGCGTATCTATTCGCACATCGCGCCTTATATGGGCGGCCCGGAGAAGATCATGAACACCAACGGCGCAGGCGACGGCGCGCTGGCGGCGTTGTTGCATGATATCACCGCCAATAACTACCATCGTAATAACGTGCCGAATTCCAGCAAACATAAATGCAAATGGCTGACCTACTCATCGCTGGCGCAGGTGTGCAAATACGCCAACCGCGTCAGCTATCAGGTGCTGAATCAGCATTCGCCGCGTTTAACCCGCGGCCTGCCGGAGCGGGAAGATAGTCTGGAAGAGGCCTACTGGGACCGTTAATCCCGTGGATAAGAGTACGCCCCGCGAGCGGGGCGTCGGATCAACCGGTAACAATCTCGCCAGCCGGCGGCGTTTCCAGCAGACGTAACATCGCCCGCGCGATTTCGCGTTCCCCCATCACCACCTGATTGGCTCCGCGTTCGGTAATATAATCGACCTCATCGTCGTAATGGGCGCGGGCGATAATCTCAATGTTCGGGCATTTTTCCCGCGCTGAGGCGACAATTTCACCGGCTTCATAGCCGTTAGGGATGGTCAGCAGCAGCCAGCGGGCGCAGTCGAGATGCGCCAGATTCATGATCTCTTCGTTGGCGGCATTGCCCAACACGGCGCTGATGCCGCGCTCACGCAGCTCATCCACGCGGGTGCGGGAGGTTTCAATCACCACCAGCGGGATCCCCTGGGCCATCAGTTTCTCGCCAAGCAGGCTGCCGACGCGGCCAAAGCCGACCAGCAGCGCATGGTTGCAGATATCCACCGGCACCTGTTTTTCGTCTTCCAGCACCTCTTCCAGCGTCTGCTCGTCAAGGGTTTCGGTTTTATCGAGATATTTTTCCAGCAGGGTAAACAGCACCGGGTTAAGCATAATCGAAATTATCGCCCCAGCCAGCACCAGGTTCTGCCCGGCCTGCGGCAGCAGATCCAGCGCCATGCCGAGACCGGCAAGAATAAAAGCGAATTCCCCGATTTGCGCCAGGCTGGCGGCGATGGTCAGGGCGGTACGCGGCGAGTGACCGAACATACGTACCAGGAAGAAAGCGGCGGCGGATTTACCAAAGATGATAATCGCCAGCGTCGCCAGCACCGCCAGCGGCTGTTCGACCAGGATCATCGGGTCAAATAGCATCCCGACGGAGACAAAGAACAGCACCGCGAAGGCGTCGCGCAGCGGCAGCGTATCGTGAGCGGCGCGGTGGCTGAGTTCGGATTCGTTAAGCACCATCCCAGCGAAGAATGCGCCGAGGGCGAAGGAGACGTCGAACAGCTCAACGGCGCCGAAGGCGATGCCGAGCGCCAGCGCCAGTACCGACAGGGTAAACAGTTCGCGTGAGCCGGTTGCCGCGCTGCGCGACATGATCCACGGCACCAGACGGCGGCCCACCAGCATCATAATGGCGATAAAGGCGACGACTTTACCGATGGTAATGCCCATGTCGAGCGCCAGCGACGCCAGCCCAACATCGCCTTTTTCGACCATTCCGGCGATAGCGGGCAGCAGCACCAGCGTTAGTACCATCACTAAATCTTCAACGATCAGCCAGCCGATGGCGATTTGCCCACGCTGGCTATCAATAAGCTGCCGTTCCTCCAGCGCGCGCAGCAGCACCACGGTACTGGCGGTGGAAAGACACAGGCCAAAAACGATGCCGGTCATCAGCGACCAGCCGAGCAGGGAAGAGAGCGCCATCCCGAGCAGCGTCGCCACGGCTATCTGGGCGATGGCTCCGGGAATGGCTATCGACTTTACCGCCATGAGATCTTTCAGCGAAAAGTGCAGCCCGACGCCAAACATCAGCAAGATGACGCCAAGTTCGGCCAGTTCAGGCGCAAGCTTGGTATCCGCAACAAAACCAGGAGTAAATGGACCGGCCAGCACGCCCGCTAATAAATATCCTACCAGTGGTGAAATACGTAGCTTATTGGCAATCATGCCGAGGATAAAGGCGAGCACAAGGCCGCCGACAATGGTGGTGATTAGCGGTGTTGCGTGATGCATTCCGTCTCCTTGCGTGTGGTGAGCCGATCCATTTTCGCTACTTAAAGCAAAAAACCGATTAATAGTTTATGACACTTTTGCTCGTTTTGTTTATGAATAATTATTGAAATTTGCGAAAAATTGGAATTACGGCAACAAAAAGCACAGACAGGAAAATGGCGACAGGTCATGGCGGCGTAATGCTGATGGGATAAGGGGTTGTGGCGGCCAAACTTTCACTTTGGCCGCCAGATACTCAGGCTTTTTGATGGTTATTAGGCAGGAATATCGTCAGAATGCCGAGAAGCGGCAGGAAAGCACAGATTTTATAAACCAGATCGATGCTGGTATGGTCGGCTAACAACCCCAACACCGCGGCGCCAAGGCCGCCCATGCCAAACGCGAAGCCGAAGAACAGGCCGGAAACCATACCGATTCTCCCCGGCAACAGCTCCTGGGCATAGACCAGGATAGCGGAAAAGGCTGATGCGAGGATAAAACCAATTATCACCGTCAGGATCCCGGTCCATTCCAGCGATGCGTACGGTAAAATAAGGGTAAATGGCACCACGCCGAGGATAGAGCCCCAAATTACATATTTACGACCTATCTTATCGCCAACAGGCCCGCCAATCACCGTTCCTGCAGCCACTGCAAACAGGAAGGCGAACAAGTGAAGTTGGGCGTTTTGCACCGATAATCCGAATTTGTGTATCAGATAAAAGGTGTAATAGCTGCTAATGCTCGCCATGTAGAAGTATTTGGAGAAAATCAGCATTAACAGAATGCTGACGGCCAGGATGACCTTGTTACGCGGCAGCGGATTAACGATAACCGGCTTCGGTTTGCCTTTATTCATTCTGTGTTGCGCGGCATACCAGCGGCTGATTTGCGACAGCACGACGATCGCCAGCAGCGCGGCCAGCACGAACCAGGCGACGTTGCCTTTGCCGTAGGGGGCGATGATTACCGCCGCCAGCAGCGGCCCCAGCGAGCTGCCGAAGTTGCCGCCAACCTGGAACAGTGATTGCGCCAGGCCGTGACGGCCGCCGGAAGCCATCCGCGCCACGCGTGAGGACTCCGGATGGAAGACCGAAGAGCCAGTACCGACCAGCGCGGCGGCCAGCAGCACCATGCCGAAGCTGCCGGCCAGCGCTAACAGAATTAAGCCGCAGAGGGTGAAACACATCCCCACCGGTAATGACCACGGCATCGAGCGTTTATCGGTGATGTAACCAATCACCGGCTGGAATAGCGATGACGTCAGTTGGAAGGTGAGGGTGATCATACCGATCTGCACGAAAGTTAACGAGAATTCCGCCTGCAGCAGCGGATAAATCGCCAGGATGAGCGACTGGATCATGTCGTTTAGCAGATGGGAAAGGCTGATTGCCCCCAGGATGCCAAATGAGGTGCGCGCTTTTTGCGGCGGCGCGCCGGTACCGGGTAAGGACTGAGCGGATTGGTTGGTTGTCATAGGTTCACTTCAGCGAGTTCTATTTGTTGTAGAGAATGCAGGTTGAATTATTATCCGACTAACATACCTGTCCCTAAGGTTTGAAGGAAGTCGCAATTCTGAAAACATATTTGTCAAAGCGGCTGACTCGCTATACTTTCGGCACTTGTTATTAAGTCAGGGAGTGAAACATGCATTATTTAAAACGCGGCGTAGCGCTGGCGTTATTCGCCGCCTTATCGCTGGGCAGCCTGTCAGCGCAGGCCTATGAGCAGGACAAAACCTATAAAATCACCATCCTGCACACTAACGACCACCACGGTCATTTCTGGCGCAACGACTATGGCGAATATGGCCTTGCGGCACAGAAGACGCTGGTGGACGGTATCCGCAAAGAGGTGGCGGCCGAAGGCGGTAGCGTCCTGCTGCTGTCCGGCGGCGATATCAATACCGGGGTGCCGGAATCTGATTTACAGGATGCAGAACCTGATTTTCGCGGCATGAACCTGATTGGCTACGATGCCATGGCGGTTGGCAACCATGAGTTTGATAACCCGCTCAGCGTGCTGCGCCAGCAGGAGAAGTGGTCGAAGTTCCCTTTCCTGTCGGCCAATATCTATCAGAAAAGCACCGGCGAACGCCTGTTTAAACCCTGGGCGCTGTTTAAGCGCGGCGGGCTTAAAATTGCGGTGATTGGCTTAACGACCGACGATACGGCGAAAATCGGCAACCCGGAATATTTCACCGATATCGAATTCCGTAATCCGGCGGCAGAAGCCAAGCTGGTGATTCAGGAACTGCAGCAAAATGAAAAGCCGGACGTGATTCTGGCGACCACCCATATGGGCCACTATGACAACGGTAATCACGGCTCTAACGCGCCTGGCGACGTTGAAATGGCGCGGAGTTTACCTGCGGGATCGCTGGCGATGATCGTCGGCGGCCATTCGCAGGATCCGGTCTGCATGGCCTCGGAAAATAAAAAGCAGGTCGATTATATCCCCGGCACCCCGTGCGCGCCGGATCGCCAGAATGGCATCTGGATCGTGCAGGCTCACGAGTGGGGTAAATATGTCGGACGCGCCGATTTTGAATTCCGCAACGGGGAGATGAAGCTGGTGCACTATCAGCTGATCCCGGTCAACCTGAAGAAGAAAGTCACCTGGGATAACGGTCAGAGCGAGCACGTATTGTATACGCCGCAAATTGCTGAAAACCCGCAGATGCTCTCGCTGTTAACGCCGTTCCAGAATAAAGGCAAGGCGCAGTTACAGGTGAAAATAGGCAGCGTCAACGGCCATCTTGAAGGCGATCGCAGCAAAGTTCGCTTCGTACAAACCAATATGGGGCGTCTGCTGCTGGCGGCGCAGATGGCGCGCAGCAATGCTGATTTCGCGGTGATGAGCGGCGGCGGTATTCGCGACTCTATCGAAGCGGGTGATATTACCTATAAAGACGTGATGAAAGTGCAGCCGTTCGGCAACGTGCTGACTTACGTCGATATGAGCGGTAAAGAGGTGACTGAGTACCTGACCGCCGTCGCGCAGATGAAGCCGGATTCCGGCGCTTATCCGCAGTTCGCCAACGTCAGTTTCGTTGCCAAAGATGGCAAGCTTAACGATCTGAAAATCAAAGGCGAACCGGTGGATCCGGCGAAAACTTACCGTATGGCGACGCTGAGCTTTAACGCCACCGGCGGTGACGGCTACCCGCACATCGATAATAAACCGGGATACGTCAATACCGGCTTTATCGATGCCGAGGTGCTGAAAGAGTACATCGAGAAGAACTCGCCGCTGGATGCGGCGGCTTACGAGCCGAAGGGCGAAGTCAGCTGGCAGTAAGCTATCGCTTAACGGATCCCGGATAAGGCGCGTGTGCCGCTATCCGGGATCCGGTCTCTCAATCGCGGCGGGCGATATCGGCGAACTTCGCGTCCAGAAGCTTCGCCAGATCGCTTGCCGCCAGTTCGATGTCGAGCCCGCGTTTGCCGCCGGAAATATAGATGGTGGCAAACTCCTGCGCCGGAGCATCAATCACCGTCGGCAGGCGCTTTTTCTGCCCCAGCGGGCTGATGCCGCCGACCAGGTATCCGGTGATCCGCTGTGCGACCATTGGGTCGGCCATATCTACCTTCTTGGCGCCCAGCGCTTTGGCCACTTTCTTCAAATCCAACTGTCCGGCAACCGGGGTGACGGCGACCGCCAGATGTTTCATATCGCCGTTAACGGCCACTAATAGCGTCTTGTAAACCTGATCCGCATTGAGCCCCAGCTTGCGAACCACTTCATCGCCAAAATTGGTCTCTTGAGGATCGTGTTCGTAGCTGTGGATCTGAAAGGTAATTTTGTTTTTTTCGAGTAATTTAACGGCGGGAGTCATAGTAATCCTTCTTACCAACCGACCTAACGTATGACCAGCATGCGCGTGAGGGTTGTATAAAAAATAGTACCATCTTGCGCAATAGTATTGGCAGTGATGGTCACTTTGAGCGACAATCAGACGATCCGGGATGTATATCCCGGGATAATAATAATGATGAAATTCCTCTTTGACGGGCCAATAGCAATATTGGCCATTTTTTTACGTCAACATATCCGGCAGGTTCCCTTCGCCATACAGATGCAGCGCGCCGACGGCGACCACATAGCGCCCCGGCGGCAGAGCAAGCAGCGTGTCGCGCCAGGCTATGTTGCGCTGATGCATCAGTACATCATATAAAGACTGGCTGAAGGTCGTCGGCAGTGTTTCCGCGCCGCGCGACGGCGGTTGCTCCAGCCACCAGCCGATCATCACCTGCAGTAAACGGGCGTTGGTGCGCCAGTGGGTCAACGTATCTTCCAGCAGAGCCTTACCAGCGTCTGGTAGATTGCGCAGGAGCGCGATTTGGCTATCGGCGCCTTCCAGCTCCATCACCCTTATGTTGCTCTCGCGGGCAGCCATCAGCAACTGATAATCAATGCCGTAATCGGGCCGTAATCCCAGTTTTTGCGCCTGAGTGGCTTGTAGCACCATCGCCACCTGCCACAGCGGCTGGCTATCGAAAAGATCGACCGACAAACCCAGCTCGCCGGCGCGTGAGCGTAATTCTGCTAATTGCGTTTCGCTCAGACGTTCAGCCAGCGGGGGATAAGAGGGGAGATTACTGAAAGGCGTTTCATTACCGGTGATGTCCGCTTCGACGATTAAGGCGTCTGCCTGACGTATTTTTTTCAGTAGCTTAGCCGGCGGCGGCGCCATGTCGCGGGTGCCCATATGGATGCTGCCGACGAGGTGTAAATAACGTTCGCCGGGCAGGACGATATCCATTGCAGGCCAGGAATAAGACGAGCCGACGGCGGCTCGCCACAGCATTTTTATTCGGTTTAACAGGCCCATACGCGCTCCGAAGTGTGAGGCATTCATGCTAGCGCATCTGGTGGTGGCCGTCATCTTTCCCGCGGGTTTTTATTGTCGCCAGGAAAACGGGCGCTGAGTAACCTCAGCGCCCGTTTTCCTGTGATTACGCTAATCTTTCGGTTTAAAGCGCAGCAGGCGGTTAGCGTTACTCACCACGGTGATTGACGACAGCGCCATTGCCGCGCCGGCGACCACCGGGTTCAGCAGGGTACCGGTCAGCGGCCAGAGGATCCCGGCGGCAATCGGGATACCCAGCGAGTTATAAACAAACGCGCCCAGCAGGTTCTGTTTCATGTTGCGTAACGTCGCTTTCGAAATCGCTAAAGCATCGGCCACGCCGTTAAGGCTATGGCGCATCAGGGTGATCGCCGCAGTTTCAATAGCGACATCACTGCCACCGCCCATGGCGATACCGACATCCGCCTGCGCCAGCGCCGGGGCGTCGTTAATACCGTCGCCGACCATCGCCACTTTGTGCCCCTGGCTCTGCAGACGTTTAATGGCATCGGCTTTGCCGTCCGGCAGCACGCCGGCGATCACTTCATCAATGCCCGCTTCTTTGGCGATGGCATTGGCGGTAGTAGGGTTATCCCCGGTCAGCATCACCAGCCGGTAGCCCTGACGATGCAGGCGCGCCAGCGCGTCGATGCTATCTTCCCGTAACGGGTCGCGGATGGCGAACAGCGCAGCGGCCTGACCATCGATCGCCAGCAGCACCGGCGTGGCGCCGCGCGAGGCCTGTGCCGTCATCTCGCTTTCCAGTTCAGCGGTAGCGATATGCTGCTCGTTAAGCAGCGCCTGGTTGCCGAGCAGCAGTTGATGGCCTTCCGCTTCACCGCTGACGCCGAGCCCGCGCAGGGTACGGAAGCCGCTTACCTCCGGTAAAGTGCTGTCAGCGGCTTTATCGAGGATCGCCCGCGCCAGCGGATGGCTTGAACCCTGCTCGAGCGCGGCGGCAAGCCGCACGACAGTGGATTCATCAAAGCTGGCGAAGGTTTTCACGGCCACCACCTGCGGCTTGCCTTCGGTCAGGGTACCGGTTTTATCGAACACCAGGGTATCGAGCTCGCTGGCGCGCTGCAGAGCATCGGCGTCACGCACCAGCACGCCGTATTCTGCCGCCCGGCCGACGCCGGAAATAATCGACATCGGCGTCGCCAGGCCCAATGCGCATGGACAGGCGATAATCAGTACCGTGGTGGCAATGACCAGGGTATAGACGATTTGCGGCGCCGGGCCGAAGAAGTACCAGATAGCGGCGCTAATCAGCGCAATGGCTACCACTGCCGGAACAAATACCGCCGAGATTTTATCTGCCAGTTGGCCAATTTCCGGTTTGCTACTTTGCGCCTGGCGCACCATACGAATAATCCGCGCCAGCGTGGTCTGGCTGCCGACGGCGCTGGCGGTAAACAGTACGCTGCCATCCTGCACCACGGTACCGGCATGAATGGCGTCGCCATCGCCTTTTTGCTGCGGCACCGGCTCGCCGGTGAGCATCGCTTCATCAAACCAGGCTTCGCCCTGGCTTATCACGCCGTCAACCGGAACGCGATCGCCAGTGGTCAGGCGCAGGGTCATGCCGGCCTGGACTTCGGCGAGCGGCAGATCTTTTTCCCCTTCAGGCGTCACAACGCGTGCCGAAGGCGGCGTCAGGTCGAGCAGTTTTTCCAGCGCTTTCGAGGAACGCTGGCGCGCGCGGGCCTCCAGCATATGGCCGAGGTTAATCAGACCGATAATCATCGCGCTGGCTTCGTAATACAGGTGGCGCGCTTCCATCGGAAACCACTGCGGCCACAGGTTGACGCTCATTGAATATAGCCAGGCGACGCCCGTTCCCAGGGCGACAAGCGTATCCATGGTGGCAGTACCGTTTTTCAGGCTTTTCCAGGCGCTGCGATAGAAGTGACCGCCGGCGAAGACCATCACCGCGAGGGTGACAAGGCCGATGACCAGCCACAGCGATCGATTGTCGTCGCTGACCATCATGTTATCGCCGATCATGCCCCAGACCATAACCGGTACGCCGACCAGCAGGGCGACAATCGCCTGCCAGCGAAAACGTTTCATGGTGGCGATGGCGGTTTCCTGCTGCCGTTCGCGGCGTTCCAGATCGTCTTCGATCGCCTCCGCGCCGTAGCCGGCTTTTTCCACCGCCTGCACTAATTCTGCGGCGGACGCACTGCCCATCACCAGCGCCGTGCGTTCCGCCAGGTTTACCCGCGCCTGTGAGACTCCCGGCACCGCGGCAAGCGCGTTTTGTACCCGGGAAACGCAGCTGGCGCAGCTCATGCCGTTGATCAGCAGCTGTTGACTGTCATCCTCGTCATGGGCTGCCGGAAGCTCAGGAGTGGCCGCTGTCAGTGCTTCCGACGGGATTGATGATTCTGCCAGCGGTTTAGCCTTTGGGTGGCTGAGCTCCGCGCCGTATCCGGCTTGTTTGATGGTCTCAATCAGGGCTTCAGCGCTGGCGCTACCTGTGACGTGGGCTTCGGTAACGGTTACATCAGCCTGTTCAACGTCGGGACGTTGTTCGAGGCTCTCTTTCACGCGTTTAACGCAGTGGCCGCAGGAGAGGCCATCAAGCGTCAGGTCGATAGTGTTAGACATAAAAAACTCCTGAATAATTTCCGGTTAATGATTGACCGAACACACTCTTTCATCGAGTATTAAGAAGGTTAAACCTTCCAGCAAGGGGAAGGTCAAGGGGGAAAAATGAATATTAGCGATGTGGCGAAAAAAACCGGTTTAACCAGCAAAGCGATTCGTTTTTACGAAGAGAAAGGGCTGGTGACGGCGCCGCTGCGCAGCGATAACGGCTACCGTACCTACACTCAGAAGCACCTTGATGAACTGACGCTGCTGCGTCAGGCGCGGCAGGTGGGATTTAACCTGGAAGAGTGCCGCGAGCTGGTGACGTTATTCAACGATCCGTCGCGGCACAGCGCCGATGTGAAAAAACGAACGCTGGAGAAAGTCGCGGATATTGAGAACCATATCCGCGAGTTGCAAAACATGCGTGCGCATCTGCTGGCGCTGGCGGACGCCTGCCCCGGCGATGAGAGCGCGGATTGCCCAATAATTGATAATCTTTCCGGCTGTTGTCACCGCAAAGCGCAGGCTTAGCGGACGGCGGCTCTTACCCGCAAGGTAATCCCTTCTACGGCGACCACCTCCACCTTGCTGCCCGCCGCGAGGTCTTCATCGGCAAGCACCGGCCAGGAGCTATCGCCGACGCGGACGTGGCCGCGGCCGTTTTCCAGCGCGCTGTCGAGAGTAAAACGGCGGCCAACCAGCTGCTGGCCGCGCTGGTTAAGCTGTGCGTCGGCGGGGCGCTGCTGCCTCATGCGTTTACGCAGCCATTTTGACCACAGCCACGCCGCCAGCAGGGTAAGGACGGCAAACAGCGTCCCTTGCCATTCCCAACTGAGCGGAATAGCCCAAGTCAGCAGGCCGGTGACGACGCCAGCTACGCCGCTCCACAGCAGGTAGCCGTTGCTGCCGAGCATCTCTGCCGCCAGCAACAGCCCGCCAAGGGTCAGCCAGAAAATATGCGGATGGGCGAGGATCAGGGCGATCATGATTTTTTCCGCTCGCCGCTACTCTCTTTCAGCAGTTCGCCGATCCCGGCTATCGAGCCCATCAGACTGCTGGCATCCAGCGGCATCAACACCACTTTGCTGTTGTTGGCGGCGCCAATCTGCTGCAGCGCGTCGGTATATTTCTGCGCCACGAAGTAGTTAATCGCCTGAATATCGCCTGAAGCGATTGCCGATGAGACCATCTGGGTGGCGCGGGCTTCCGCTTCGGCGGAACGTTCGCGGGCTTCCGCCTGCAGGAAGGCAGACTGACGTTCGCCTTCGGCTTTGAGGATCTGCGACTGCTTTTCGCCTTCGGCCTTGAGAATTTCCGCCTGGCGCACCCCTTCAGCCTCAAGGATATAGGCGCGTTTGGTTCGCTCGGCTTTCATCTGGGCGTTCATTGAGGAGATAAGCTCCGCTGGCGGGCGAACGTCACGGATTTCGACGCGGGTGATTTTCACCCCCCACGGATTGGTGGCGTCGTCGACGATATGCAGCAGGCGGGTGTTAATGCTATCGCGCTGGGAGAGCATTTCATCCAGCTCCATTGAGCCGAGTACGGTACGAATATTGGTCATCGTCAGATTGACGATCGCCAGCTCAAGATTGCTGACTTCATAGGCGGCTTTTGGCGCATCGATCACCTGAATGAAGCAGACGGCGTCAATAGTGACGTTGGCGTTATCGCGAGAGATGACTTCCTGCGAAGGAATATCCAGCACCTGCTCCATCATGTTCACTTTACGGCCGATGCGGTCCATAAACGGCACCACTAAACTTAAACCCGGCTGCAGCGTCTGCGTGTAGCGGCCAAAGCGTTCGACGGTCCATTGATATCCCTGCGGCACGATTTTTACTGCCGCCCCCACAATGACCAGTGCGACAAAAATAAGAACGGGGATAAAAATCAGCATCAAAAACCTCCTGTCTTGTTGCCTGATGGGCGCCGCAGCGAAATGGCGCATGTTTAAACAGAGTATAACTTTCTCCTTGTTCCGGTGAAAGAAAACTGGAGTAAACTGTTTGGGTTTTAGGAAATAAACTGGACATATAATGAAGGAAAATAACGCGATTTTGCGCCTCGAGGGCGTCGGTTTTAAAACCGACGACGCGGTCATCCTGAATAATATCGATCTCCGGATTGCGGCCGGGGAATTTAAGTTGATTACCGGGCCATCCGGATGCGGCAAAAGTACGCTGCTGAAAATTATCGCCTCGCTGCTGAGCCCGACCAGCGGAGAGATTTTTTTCAACGATAAAGATATCGCCACGCTGTCGCCGGAAAACTATCGCCAGCAGGTTTCTTATTGCGCGCAAACCCCGGCGCTGTTCGGCGATTCGGTTTATGACAACCTGGTCTTCCCATGGCAGATCCGCAACAAACAGCCGGATCCTAAAGCGCTGGTTGCCGATCTCGAACGCTTCGGGCTGGCGGATAATACGCTGGAGAAATCCATTAATGAGCTTTCCGGCGGTGAAAAACAGCGGGTCTCGCTCATTCGTAATTTGCAGTTTCTACCGCAGGTTCTGCTGCTTGATGAAATTACCAGCGCGCTGGATGAAAGTAATAAGCGCAACGTTAACGAGATTATTCATCGCTACGCGACGGAAAAAGGGGTGGCCATTCTGTGGGTCACTCACGATCAGAACGAAATTGCCCACGCTGATGAAGTGATCACGCTACAGCCTGCCGGCGGGAAAATGCAGGAGGTAAAAAATGAACGGGCATAATATTACTAACGAATCGCTGGCGCTCTCGATGGTGCTGGTGCTGGTGGCAATCGTCGTCAGCTATCGGGAAAAATTGGCGCTGGAAAAAGATATCATCTGGAGTATTTGCCGGGCGATAGTGCAATTGATTATCGTCGGCTACGTGCTGAAATATATCTTTAACGTCAATCATGCGGTGTTGACGCTATTGATGGTGCTGTTTATCTGCTTTAACGCGGCGTGGAATGCGAAGAAGCGCAGTAAATATATCGATAAAGCTTTTGTTTCATCGTTTATCGCTATTACCACTGGCGCCGGACTAACCCTGGCGGTGCTGGTCTTCTCGGGGTCGATCGCCTTTGTGCCGATGCAGGTTATTCCGATTGCCGGCATGGTGGCCGGTAACGCCATGGTGGCGGTAGGGCTGTGCTACAACAATATGGGCCAGCGTTTTAACAGCGAGCAGCAGCAGATTCAGGAGAAGCTAAGTCTTGGCGCGACGCCGAAGATGGCCTCCGCGCGGCTGATCCGCGATAGCATACGCGCATCGTTGATTCCCACGGTAGATTCGGCGAAAACGGTCGGGCTGGTGAGTTTGCCGGGCATGATGTCGGGGTTGATTTTCGCCGGGATAGACCCGGTGAAGGCGATTAAGTATCAGATTATGGTCACGTTTATGTTGCTATCGACCGCCAGTCTGTCGACGATTATCGCCGGTTATCTGACCTACCGGAAGTTCTTCAATGCCCGCCATCAATTGGTTGTGACGCAGTTGAAAAAGCGCCCGTAAGTATTCCCGGGTAGCGGCTTACGCCTTACCCGGGCTACCACGGCGTAATCTGTAGCCCGGATAAGCGTAGCGCTATCCGGGTCAGCGCCTCTGATTAATACAGCAATGAATACAGCTGGCGGCGGTATTTCGCCGCCAGGGCGTCGCCGGTGCCAAGCGCCGCGAGGATCTCCTGCAGCATTTTGCGCACCTGGCCATCCCCGGCGCCTAAATCTTTTTGCAGATGCGTGAACAGCAGCGCCAGCGCTTCTTCGTTGCGCCCGACCTGGTGCAGCTGCAACGCCAGCTGAGACGCCAGCGCCGCGTCGTCCGGGTTCTGCTCGACCTGCTGCTGCAGTTGCTGGATTTCCGGGGTATCAGCCGCTTGTTTAAGCAGTTCAATCTGCGCCACCAGCCCCTGATAACGGGTGTCCTGATCCTGCAGCGGCACGGTTTTCAGCACGCTTTCAGCTTCATCGGAACGCTGCAGGGCAATTAGCGTTTCCGCCAGCAGCAGGCCAATCTGGCTATCCTGGTTAGACAACTGCCAGGCGTCTTTCAGTAGCGGCAGCGCGTCGGCGTATTTTTCTTCCTGCATCAGCGCCAGCGCTTCTTGCGCTTTCAATTCTTCTTCGCGCGGCAGCACTTTATCCAGCAGGGCGCGAATAGCCTCTTCCGGCTGCGGGCCTTCAAAACCATCGACCGGCTGGCCGTTCTGGAACAGATACACCGTTGGGATCGCGCGCAGACCAAACTGCGAGGCCAGCATTTGCTCCGCGTCGCAATCTACTTTCGCCAGCGTAAACTGACCGTGGTATTGGGCGGCCAGGCGCTCAAGCACCGGCGTCAGCTGTTCGCAGTGCTGGCTGCGGGCGGACCAGAAATAAAACAGCACCGGCGCGTTCATGGATTGCTGCAGCGTCTGCTGCAGGTTGGCTTCGGTAATATTGACAATATTCTGTTCGGACATGGGCGTATCTCGTTAGTCGATTTCTGTTTTAGATGGGGGCGACATTCAGCGCTTCAACTCAGCCCTGGATAATTTTGTCCATCGCACGGGCCGGTAGCAGGCGTTTTAACCAGCCTACCGCGTGGGTGACCAGCGTCACCGGATAGCGCAGTTTCGGCTTATCGCTGACGAAGGCGTGACGCACTTTTTCCACCACCGCCTCCGGGCCGAGCGTAAAGCGCGCGGCAATACCGGGGTTTTCTACCGTCTTGTCGCCGGTTTGGTTAACATTGTTGGTAAAGCGGGTGCGGATTGGTCCAGGCTCAATCAGGCTGACTTTTATGCCACTGTGGCGGAGTTCCATGCGCAGCGCATCGGACCACGCCTCCAGCGCGTATTTACTGGCGGCATAGGCGCCGCGGCCGGGGCTGGAAATCAGCCCCATCACCGAAGAGGTCATGACGATGCGGCCCTCGCCGTGCGGCTGCATAGCGGGCAGCAGCAGCATGGTGAGCTGGTGGGCGCCGAAAAAGTTGGCGGAAAACTGCTGTTCCATCTGCTGACGGCTGATGGTGGTGAGCGGGCCGTAGACGCCGTAGCCAGCATTATTGAACAGGCCATACAGGCGGTTCTCGGTCAGCGCGATGACCTCGGCGGCGGCATTTTCGACGCTTTGCGGATCATCGAGATCCAGCAAAATACCGGTCAGACCCAGCTCCTGCATACGGGCGACATCCTCCCCCTTACGGCAGGCGGCCAGTACCCGGAAGCCCTGGCGCTTTAAATCAAGCGCGCTTTCGAGGCCAATTCCGCTGGAACATCCTGTAACTAAAACCGATTTTTGCATAACTTTACCTGTGAATGACTCCCGGCGTTCAGGAGTCATGATTAACTAAGGGAGCCAACTGGGTTGCCATCCAGTCGGCAATAAACGGTTGCGCATCGCGATTAGGATGAATGCCGTCGTCCTGCATCCATTGTGGCTTGAGATAAACCTCCTCCATAAAAAAGGGCAGCAGAGGAATATCGAACTCTTTGGCCAGCTGCGGATAAATCGCGCTAAAGGCTTCATTATAACGGCGCCCATAGTTGGCAGGCAGGCGTATTTGCATCAGCAGCGGCTGGGCCTTCGCCGCTTTGATATCCTGAATAACGGTGCGTAGCGTCTGCTCCGTTTGCTGCGGCGGGAAACCGCGCAGCCCGTCGTTGCCGCCCAGTTCCACCAGCACCCAGCGCGGTTGGTGCTGCTTCAGTAGCGCCGGCAGGCGCGCCAGGCCCTGCTGCGATGTATCGCCGCTGATACTGGCATTGACCACCGTCGTTTTGGCCTGCCACTTATCATTGAGCAGAGCAGGCCAGGCAGTATTCGCCGCCATCCGATAGCCGGCGCTCAGGCTATCGCCAAGCACTAACAGCGTATCCGCCGCCATTACGCGGCAGGTAAACAGAACCATAAACAGGAAAGGCAAATGCCAGCGGAAAACATACTTGAAGTTCATCATCTTAAGAAATCCGTCGGTCAGGGAGAGCATCAGCTGTCCATCCTTACCGGAGTTGAGCTGGTTGTCAAACCGGCGCAAACCATCGCCCTGATTGGCGAGTCCGGTTCCGGGAAATCCACGCTGCTGGCGATTCTCGCCGGGCTCGACGATGGCAGCAGCGGCGAAGTGTCTCTTTTGGGGCAGCCGCTGCATCAGATGGATGAAGAGGCGCGCGCGAGGCTACGCGCAAAGCACGTAGGCTTTGTCTTTCAATCGTTTATGTTGATTCCGACGCTAAATGCCCTCGAGAACGTCGAGCTGCCGGCCTTGCTGCGCGGCGCCAGCGATAGCCAGAGCCGTGGCGATGCGCGCGCGCTGCTTGAACAGCTGGGGCTTGGCAAACGGCTGCACCATTTGCCGGCGCAGCTTTCCGGCGGCGAGCAGCAGCGAGTGGCGCTGGCCCGCGCCTTTAACGGCCGTCCGGCGCTGCTGTTTGCCGATGAGCCGACCGGCAATCTCGACCGTCACACCGGCGATAAAATCGCCGATCTGCTGTTCTCGCTCAACCGCGAACACGGCACCACGCTGATTCTTGTGACCCACGATCCGCTGCTGGCGGCGCGCTGCGATCGTCGCTTACGCCTGGTGGATGGCAAGCTGCAGGAGGAAGCATGATAGCCCGCTGGTTCTGGCGCGAATGGCGCTCGCCTTCGCTGCTCATCGTCTGGCTGGCATTAAGCATGGCGGTGGCCTGCGTGCTGGCGCTGGGCTCAATCAGCGACCGTATGGAAAAAGGGTTGAGCCAGCAAAGCCGCGAATTCATGGCCGGGGATCGCACCCTGCGCAGTTCACGCGAAGTGCCTGCCGAGTGGCTCGCCCAGGCGCGTACGCTAGGGTTAACCGTCGGCGAACAGCTGAGCTTCGCCACCATGACTTTCGCTGGCGATACCCCGCAGCTGGCGGACGTGAAGGCGGTTGATGATACTTATCCGCTGTACGGCACGCTGGAGACCGCACCGGCGGGATTAAAACCGCAGCGCGGCAGCGTCCTGCTGGCGCCAAGGCTGATGGCATTACTGAACCTGAAAACCGGCGATAACATTGACGTTGGCGACGCCACCTTGCGCATCGCTGGCGAGGTCATTCAGGAGCCGGACGCCGGATTCAACCCCTTCCAGATGGCGCCGCGGCTAATGATGAATATCGCCGACGTGGCGAAAACCGGCGCGGTACAGCCCGGCAGCCGCGTCTCCTGGCGCTATAAATTCGCGGGTAGCGCACAGCAGCTGGCGGCTTACGAGCGGTGGCTGCTGCCGAAGCTTGGCGCGGAACATCGCTGGATTGGCCTGGAGCAGGATGATAGCGCGTTGGGTAAATCGCTGGAGCGCTCGCAGCAATTTTTACTGCTGTCCGCGTTACTAACGTTGCTGCTGGCGGTCGCCGCGGTAGCGGTAGCGATGGGCCATTACTGCCGCAGCCGCTACGATTTGGTCGCCATCCTTAAGACGCTGGGCGCCGGGCGGGCGCAGCTGCGTAAACTTATCGTCGGTCAGTGGCTAATGTTGCTGGTGCTGGCCGTGGTGGCGGGGGGCGCGATGGGGCTGCTGCTGGAAAAAGCCCTGCTGCTGATGCTTAAACCGGTGCTGCCCGCCGCGCTGCCGCCCGCCAGCGGCTGGCCGTGGTTGTGGGCTATCGGCGCGATGGTGGTGATTTCGCTGCTGGTCGGCTGGCGGCCGTACCGGCTGCTGCTGGCGACTCTGCCACTGCGGGTATTGCGGCAAGATGTGGCGGCTAACGTCTGGCCGCTAAAACACTATATTCCGGTGGTTTGCGCGGTGGTTGTCGGCGGACTGGCATGGCTGATGGGCGGTAGCCCGCTGCTGTGGTCGGTGTTGGTCGGGGCGCTGGTACTGGCGCTGTTGTGCGGGCTGGTAGGCTGGGCCTTGCTGTGGTTGCTCAAGCGCTTAACGCTGAAAGCGTTACCGTTGCGCCTGGCGGTGAATCGCCTGTTGCGCCAGCCGTGGTCAACGCTGAGCCAACTGGCGGCGTTTTCACTGTCGTTTATGCTGCTGGCTCTGCTGTTGGTGCTGCGCGGTGATCTGCTTGAGCGTTGGCAACAGCAGTTGCCGCCGGAAAGCCCGAACTACTTCCTGATTAATATTGCTCCCGAACAGGTGGTGCCGGTGAAGACATTCCTTGCCGAACACCAGACCCGGGCGGCGGAGTTTTATCCCATCGTACGCGCGCGTCTGACGCAGATTAACGGTCAGACGACGGAAGGGAATAAAGACGAAGCGCTGAATCGCGAACTGAATCTCACCTGGAGCGAGCAGCGCCCGGATCATAATCCGCTGGTGGCCGGCAGTTGGCCGCCGAAGGCAGGCGAGGTGTCGATTGAAGAGGGGCTGGCGCAGCGGTTGGGCGTCAGGATCGGTGATAGCGTCACCTTTACCGGCGACACTCAGCAATTTAACGCTAAGGTGACCAGCGTGCGCAAAGTTGACTGGGAGAGCCTGCGGCCAAACTTCTTCTTTATTTTCCCGCCAGGGGCGCTGGATGGGCAGCCGCAAAGCTGGCTCACCAGCTTCCGCTGGGATAATGGCAACGCGATGCTGACCCAGCTTAATCGCGAATTCCCCACCGTTAGCCTGCTGGATATCGGCGCCATCCTGCGCCAGGTAGGCCAGGTGTTGACGCAGGTAAGTCGCGCGCTGGAGGTCATGGTGGTACAGGTCACCGCCTGCGGCGTGCTATTGCTGCTGGCCCAGGTGCAGGTCGGGATGCGTCAGCGGCATCAGGAGCTGGTCGTCTGGCGGACGCTGGGGGCCGGTAAAACCTTGCTACGTACCACGCTGTGGGCGGAGTTCGCTCTGCTTGGCGTGGTGTCGGGGCTGGTGGCGGCCATTGGCGCCGAGGTGGCGCTGGCGATGCTGCAAACCAAAGTGTTTGATTTTCCATGGACGCCGGACTGGCGGCTGTGGGTTATGCTGCCATTATCCGGCGCTATATTATTATCGTTGTGCGGCGGATGGTTGGGATTACGCTTATTAAAAGGAAAAGCGTTATTCCGACAATTTAACCAGTAAATAGATTTCATTTTTATGAAGCGCCGCGCAATTTCGCGGCGCTTTTATTTTAACGGCACAAAATGATAATTCCTTGATTTTTAAGCGCACAAAACATTAAAAACCCAACAACACGTCGTGCTAATTCGCAGTTAATATTCAACTGGCAAATATAAGGTTGCTTATTACTCAAGGAAAAAGCATGGCACATAAAATAAAAGCGCTGGCGATCTCGATCGGCGCAGCATTAGCGTTAACTTCTTTTGCATCCCAGGCTGAGATTACGCTGCTGAAACAAGATCCGCAGGCGGGCGATCCGTTAAGCCGCCTTAACTTTACCGTCGGCGGCAGTATTCGTCCGCAGTTCAACATGATGACCGGCGATGGCGATAAAGGTTCCTACAAGCGTAACGGTTTCGACGGCGGCACCCGTTTCCGCTTTGCGGCTGATTACTATCTGTTTGATGATATTAGCTGGATCAGCTACTACGAATTGGGCGTGAATATTCCGGCGCTGTTCGATTGGGACAATCACTACGCGGAAGGGGCGAACAATACCACTCGTCGTATGCTTTATACCGGTCTGAAGAGCGATACCTGGGGGACATTAACCTACGGTCAGCAGAACAGTATTTACTATGATGTCGTCGGCGTGAAAACCGATATCTGGGACTACGATATGATCGGTCAGGCTCCGGGTAACGGTATTAACGGCGACTACGATGGTTCTTATCGTTCACGCAATATGTTGAAATATAAGAAAACCGTCGGTGATGTCGATCTGTACGGATCCTATCTGTTTGAAGATAGCGAGTATCTGCCGGGCGATGGTCTGCGCTACAAACGTAAAGGCGGCGGGTCTATCGGCGTGGATTACCACATCATGAAGGACCTGACCTGGGGTACCGCGTGGAACTACACCCGCGCCGAGATGCGCGACCCGTCAAGCTCCGATAGCAAAACCTACGACCAGAATATTGTCGGTACCGCGCTGAGCTGGACTCCGGATAACTGGACCTTCTCCTTCGGCGGCGGTTGGTATCAGAACTTCCTGACTACCAAGAAAACCAATGTGCATGATTACTTCGCCGGCGATGCCTGGGGTATTGAATACTTTGCCGGCTATAAATTCCCGATCAATCAATACGCTGTTAAATCTATTCAGCCGTACTTTATGGGCGACCGTCTGGAGTACGTGAATGGCCGTAACTACCAGCGTATTGATAACGGTTTGGGTGTTAGTTTCCAGCTGGATTACGGTTTCCGTGTTGATTACGAGCACGTGTTTACCTCCAGCACCGATGATCTGGGCGATATGAACCTGGTGCGTCTGCGCTACGACTTCTGACGATGAGTCGCCGCAAGCCGGGAATTTCCCCGGCTTGCGCTGCGCTAAGCGGGAGTAGATACTGTTAACGGTTTGCAACCTTTTAGCTTGAGAAAAGCGTTTATCTCGTTTCGCTCCAGAGTATCTTGCGCTCCCGGTTAATTTTTCTGCAATATGTTTTCCGTGGCGCAGGGAGCGCACAAAGGGCGGCCAGTCGCCGCCGCCCTCTGTACTCCCGGGCTCTGGCCGCCAAAATCGCCGCTACGCGGTTCCCTCGACTTATCCCGGCAGGCTTCGGGTCGGGCCGAGGCAGCGTCCTTGCAAATCACGGCCCTCAGCCCGCATCCATGCGGGCTGCCCCGGCCTTCCGGTAACGTCTCAGCGATTTTGAGGCCATCAACACCGGCAGTTTCAGTCAGCGTGGTGAATAAATTAAAGGCAGGCCGCACGGACCGTAGGCCGGATAAGGCGCAGCCGCCATCCGGCGCAAAAACGGCTCCTTATCCGCGGATATTGCCCGGCGGCGCTGCGCTTGCGCGGGCCTACAGATCCAGTGCAATGGGTGGCCCAGTGCCATGGGTAGCCCGGGTAAGGCGCCAGCCGCTACCCGGGAAGCCGTCTGGTTGGGAGAGCTACTTCGCCAGCCAGGCGGCGACCTCCTGCCAGTTGCCGCGAAAAATAATTTTCCCGGCTTTTTTCCCCAACTGATAGCGATACATTGGGTCGTAGTATTCATTTAACAGCGGGACCAGCCAGGCGAAGTGAGCTTCGGTACTGGCGGTACGCTGTTGCTGCAACAATGCCGCGTCGAGTAGTTCGGTTAACTGAGCAAAGCGCTGTAGCCCCAGCCGACGCCGGATGGCAAACAGCCCGTGATGCAGATACTCGCTATATTCGTGCCAGCCTTTCTCTTCGCCATAGGCGGCAATAAAGTCGCGGTGCATACGATCGAAGTACTCTTCGCGCAGTCGCTCCAGACGAACGTCAAACGGATCTTCCACCACCGCCAGCGGCGATTGCGCCATGCGGATACGCAGACACTCCGGCAGGTGGTTCGCGCCAATCATATGGCCTTCATCTTCCAGCACCCAACGTGTTTGTTGTTCAGCCTTTTTAAGCAGGGAGACCGCCAGATGGTTTTCGAACGTCGCCTGCGGGTGTTGCTGCTGCAACGTACGGCCAAATGACGAACCGCGGTGGTGGGCATGACCTTCAAGATCGATACCGTCCGGGCGCGAGCAAACCAGCTGGGTTTTGCCATTGCCGGTGCAGCCGCCAATCAGCACGATAGGGCGCTGTACCAGCTCCTCGGTAGCCTGTATTGCCGCCTGGCGTAGCGCTTTGTAGCCGCCGACAATCAGCGGATAGTCGACGCCTGCTTCACGTAGCCACTGCTGCACGATATGCGAGCGCTGGCCGCCGCGGGCGCAGCACAGATAGCCCTGTGGATAGCGGGCGCAGGCCGACAGCCACGCCTTGAGGCGGCTGGCGCGCAGGTCGCCATCGACCAGTTTATGTCCGAGGGTTAATGCCGCTTCCGGCCCCTGGCGCTTGTAACAGGTGCCGACGGCGGCGCGTTCTTCGTCGTTCATCAGCGGCAGGTTAATCGCCGCGGGCATCGCGCTTTGCTGAAATTCCACCGGCGCGCGGACGTCGATAAGCGGCGTATCCGCGCTGAGGATGGCGCGATAGTGTGTCCCATTTTCCATGGGTCGTCCTTTTGAGTTAAAACCGGGATGTGCTTACTGCGAGGTGGGGATTCTACGCGCCGAAGGGCGTGCCGGGGAAGGGGATAGATCAAATCCCCGGCACGAATGGCTTAATTAAGCTGCGACTGCGCCCAGAAAACGCCGCTGGCGTATTCGGCTGGCAGGAGCGGTTTCAGCGCTTCCAGCGTGGCGCTCAGGCGATCGGTATCGCTGTCGGTCAGATTCAGGTGCCCGACCTTACGCCCCGGACGAACTTCTTTGTCGTACCAGTGCAAATGTACCAGCGGCAGTTTCAGCCAGTCGTAGTTCAGATCGCTGCCGATCAGGTTGATCATCACCGATGGGCTGTTGACCACCGGCGGCGGCAGCGGCAAATCGGTAATGGCGCGCAGGTGCAGTTCAAACTGGCTAATGGAAGCCCCGTTCTGTGTCCAGTGGCCGCTGTTGTGCACGCGCGGCGCCAGTTCGTTGATCAGCAGTCCCTCGGCGGTGACGAAGCACTCCATGGCCATCACGCCCACGTAGTCGAGCTCGTTCATGATCGCCGTCAGCATGCTTTCGGCCTGCGCCTGCTGGCGCGCATTGGCCTGTGGGAAGGCGACGCTGGCGCGCAGAATGCCGTCCTGGTGCAGGTTGCGGGTCAGCGGATAAAACACCGTGCTGCCGTCGCGGCCGCGGGCACCAACCAGCGACACTTCGCCGGAGAAGTTAATTCCCTGCTCGACGATACACTCGCCGTAATTATCATCCGGCAGTTGTGCGGTTTCGTTCTCGCGTAGACGCCACTGCCCGCGGCCATCGTAGCCGCCGACGCGGCGCTTGACGATAGCCAGGTCGCCCAAGCGGGCAAACACGGCGGGCCACTCGCTTTTATCCGCCAGTAGCTGCCACGGCGCGGTGGCGAGGCCAAGTTTGTCGAACAACTGTTTCTGGGTCAGGCGGTCGGCGATGATCGGAAAAACGTCGCGGTTGACGAAAGCCGGATGGCGCGCCAGTTCGCGGGTCAGGGCGGTTTCCGGCCAGCGCTCGATTTCAGCGGTGATGACGCTTTGCTGGAATGGCACCGCTTCCGGGTCGGCTTCCAGGCCGACCGGCCAGACGGCGATGCCCAGCGGTTCACCGGCCTGACGCAGCATGCGGCCTAACTGTCCGTTACCGAGGACGCAAACCTGTTTCATGCCGCACCTCGCGGGTCCGGGTTATCCAGCACCTCATCGGTTTGCGCCTGACGCCAGGCGCTCAGACGCTGGTGCAGTTCGGCATCATGCTGGGCGAGAATTTGCGCGGCGAGCAGGGCGGCGTTAGCGGCGCCGGCTTTGCCGATGGCCAGCGTGCCGACCGGGATGCCGCGGGGCATTTGAACGATAGAGTAGAGGCTGTCAACGCCGCTTAACGCCGCGCTCTGAACCGGCACGCCAAGCACCGGCACCAGAGTTTTCGCTGCAATCATGCCCGGCAAATGCGCCGCGCCGCCCGCACCGGCGATGATCACCTGATAACCGTTGCTTTCGGCGCTTTCGGCGAAGCTAAACAATTTATCGGGCGTACGGTGGGCGGAAACCACTTCAACATGGTGCGGAACGTTCAGGGTATCAAGGATTTCTGCGGCGAACTGCATGGTAGCCCAGTCGCTTTTGGACCCCATCACGATGGCGATACGCGCCGGATTATTGCGGGAAGACATGCGTCTGAAAACTCCTGTGGGTGTGCTTCACACTGCTTTAGAGGCCACAGAGAATACCACGATATCCCGGCAAGGAAAACGGTTGCGTCGGCGGAAATACAGGGAAATCGTTGGCGAAATTAAAACGGGAAATAGATGAGTTCGACCCCGTCGGCGCTGACTTTCACCATTGACCCTTCGCTGTGCCACGCGCCGAGGACCACGCGCCATGCGGGCTGCCCGTTGGCCAGCAGTTCATGGACGGCCGGGCGATGGGTATGGCCGTGAATTAGCCACTGCACCTGATGCCGCTCCATCGCGTCAACGACCGCCTGCGGATTCACATCCATAATTTCCATCGATTTGCTGCTGTTAGCGGCTTTGCTATCGGCGCGCATTTTAGCGGCGATGCGGCGGCGGATAAACAGCGGCAGGGCGAGAAATAGACGTTGGATCCACGGGGTATGGACTTTAGCGCGAAACGCCAGGTAACCGGGGTCGTCGGTACATAAAGTGTCGCCATGCATAATCAATACTTCACGGCCATAGAGATCCAGCCGCTCTTCTTCAGTGAGCAGGATCATGCCGCTCTGGCGGGCGAAGCGCTGGCCGACGAGAAAATCGCGGTTGCCGTGGATGAAGTAGCAGGGTACGCCGGCGTCGACGACGGCTTTGATGGCCGAAGCGATTTGCTGATGCAGCGGGTTCGGATCGTCATCGCCGATCCACGCCTCGAACAGATCGCCAAGGATATACAGGGCGTCAGCCTGACGGGCTTCCCCCTGTAAAAAACGCAGAAAACCGGCGGTGATCGCCGGTTCTTCTGTTTGCAGATGCAGGTCTGCAATAAAAAGTGTCGCCACGAATTATTCGCTGACGGTGACGCTTTTGATGACAACATCTTCTTTCGGCACATCCTGGTGCATGCCGCTGCGGCCGGTGGCAACCGCTTTGATTTTGTCGACCACGTCCATGCCTTCAACCACTTCGGCAAAGACGCAGTAGCCCCAACCCTGCAGGCTTTCGCCAGAGAAGTTCAGGAAGTCGTTGTCTACTACGTTGATGAAGAACTGCGCGGTGGCGGAGTGCGGGGCCTGAGTGCGGGCCATCGCCAGCGTACCACGGGTATTTTTCAGACCGTTATTAGCTTCGTTCTGAATCGGAGATTTGGTCGCTTTCTGATTCATGCCCGGCTCAAAGCCGCCGCCCTGAATCATGAAGCCGTTGATAACACGGTGGAAAATGGTGTTGTCGTAGAAACCTTCGCGGCAGTAGTCCAGGAAGTTTTTAACTGTTTCCGGCGCTTTGTCGTCAAACGTTTTGATTACGATATCGCCATGATTGGTGTGGAAAGTAACCATTTTTGCATCCTGTTCCGATGATTGTAGTGCTGAACCCAAGGTTGGGTATGACATAGGTGGCTGTTATAGCATAACCGCGGGGGTCGATGCACCTTGCAATGTGTGCTGCTTCCGGTTTGAATTAGGGTTAGAATAAGCGACTTATATCCACACACGTCTACACGGAATCTTCGATGTTAAAAATTTTTAATACACTGACGCGCCAAAAAGAAGAATTTAAACCTATTCATGCCGGGGAAGTTGGCATGTACGTGTGTGGAATTACCGTTTACGATCTCTGTCATATCGGCCATGGCCGCACCTTCGTCTCCTTCGACGTTGTCGCTCGCTATCTGCGCTTCCTTGGTTACAAGCTGAAGTACGTGCGCAACATTACCGATATCGACGATAAAATCATTAAGCGCGCTAATGAAAACGGCGAAAGCTTTGTCGCGCTGGTCGATCGCATGATCGCCGAAATGCATAAAGATTTTGACGCTCTGAACATTCTGCGCCCGGACAACGAGCCGCGCGCCACCCACCATATCGCTGAAATTATCGAAATCACCGAGCAGCTGATCGCCCGCGGTCACGCTTATGTGGCGGATAACGGCGACGTGATGTTCGACGTGCCGACAGACCCTAACTACGGTCTGCTATCGCGCCAGGATCTCGACCAGCTGCAGGCGGGAGCTCGTGTCGACGTGGTTGACGTCAAGCGTAACCCAATGGACTTCGTCCTGTGGAAGATGTCAAAAGAGGGCGAGCCGAGCTGGCCGTCACCGTGGGGTGAAGGGCGTCCAGGCTGGCACATTGAATGCTCGGCGATGAACTGCAAACAGCTGGGTAATCACTTTGATATTCACGGCGGCGGTTCGGATCTGATGTTCCCGCATCACGAAAACGAAATCGCGCAATCGACCTGCGCCCACGACGGCGAATACGTCAACTACTGGATGCACTCCGGAATGGTGATGGTCGATCGCGAGAAAATGTCGAAATCGCTGGGCAACTTCTTTACCGTTCGCGACGTGCTGAAGTACTACGATGCCGAAACCATCCGCTACTTCCTGATGTCCGGCCACTATCGCAGCCAGCTGAACTACAGCGAAGAGAACCTCAAGCAGGCGCGTTCGGCGCTGGAGCGTCTGTACACCGCGCTGCGCGGGACCGACAAATCCGCGCAGCCTGCCGGCGGCGAAGCCTTCGAAGCGCGCTTTATTGAAGCGATGGATGACGACTTCAATACCCCGGAAGCCTACTCGGTGCTGTTCGATATGGCGCGTGAAGTGAACCGCCTGAAAACGGAAGACGCGGCGGCTGCGAACGCGCTGGCGGCCCATATGCGTAAGCTCGCTTCGGTGCTGGGGCTGCTTGAGCAGGAGCCGGACGCTTTCCTGCAGAGCGGCGCGCAGGCCGATGATGGCGAAGTGGCTGAAATCGAAAGGCTTATCCAACAGCGTCTGGATGCGCGTAAAGCGAAAGACTGGGCGGCGGCGGATGCGGCGCGCGATCGTCTTAACGAGATGGGTATTGTGTTAGAAGACGGCCCACAGGGCACTACTTGGCGCCGTAAGTAAACCATAAAAAACGCCCGGTTAGCCGGGCGTTTTTGTTTATGCGATCACAGTAATGCTTTGACCGTCAAAGGTCACCGTTTGCCCGGCGACGATTTTACAGCGTTTGCGGGTTTCCACCGCGCCGTCGACTTTCACCAGCCCTTCGGCGATAAAGATTTTGGCCTGCGCGCCGCTTTCGCTCCAGCCTTCCAGCTTCAGCAGGTCACACAGTTCAACATGCGGGTGTTTGCCCAGAGAAAAATTCGCCATCTTAGGCCTCCTGAATGTCGTGATACTCTTCGCACGCCTGCAGCGTATTCTGAATGAGGGTCGCTACGGTCATCGGGCCGACGCCGCCAGGCACTGGCGTAATGTAGGACGCGCGTTCCGCCGCGTCTTCAAACACCACGTCGCCGACCACTTTGCCGCTTTCCAGACGGTTAATGCCGACGTCCACCACGATGGCGCCTTCTTTAATCCACTCGCCCGGGATAAAGCCCGGTTTACCGACTGCGACAATCAGCAGATCGGCATTTTCAACGTGGTGGCGCAGGTTTTTGGTGAAACGGTGGGTGACGGTGGTGGTGCAGCCCGCCAGCAGCAGCTCCATGCTCATCGGACGACCGACGATGTTAGAAGCGCCAATCACCACCGCGTTGAGGCCATAGGTATCGATATTGTAACGCTCAAGCAGGGTAACGATACCGCGCGGCGTACATGGGCGCAGACGCGGCGCGCGCTGACACAGACGACCAACGTTATACGGATGGAAGCCGTCGACGTCTTTGTCCGGCGCAATGCGCTCGAGGACTTTAACGTTGTCGATACCGGCAGGCAGCGGCAGCTGTACCAGGATGCCGTCGATAGTATTATCGGCATTCAGCGTGTCGATAAGTTCCAGCAGCTCGGCTTCGCTGGTGGTTTCCGGGAGATCGTAAGAGCGGGAGACGAAACCCACCTCTTCACATGCCTTGCGTTTGCTGCCGACATAAATCTGCGACGCAGGGTTGCTGCCGACCAGCACAACGGCGAGCCCGGGGGCGCGTTTTCCGGCCGCTACGCGCGCCTTCACTTTTTCCGCGACCTCAGAGCGCACCTGCTGCGCAATCGTTTTACCGTCAATAATTTTTGCTGCCATCAGAGAGAGGATTCCATCTGTCACTTTACGAAAGGGGGATGTGGATATTTTGTCAGAAGCCAGCCTCGCTGTCAGTTATCGTTTGCGTTTTTATCGGTTTTCCGCCGCGAGAAGGGCGAAACAGGCTATTTATCTGCGCCGTTGCGGCGTAGAGGGCCAGTCGCGAACGGAAAGGGCGAACAATCCTTAACCAGACATCGCGTTAATAATCGACAAGCTCGCTATGCTGCTGTCTTTTCCGGGCAAAATGCATTGACTCACCGGAGGTTGACCGTATAATTTCACGCGATTGCACCTCCCGAAGCTCCTGCTTCTCAGTGCGCCCTTAGCTCAGCTGGATAGAGCAACGGCCTTCTAAGCCGTAGGTCACAGGTTCGAATCCTGTAGGGCGTGCCATTAATAAACAAGAACTTACGCCAGTTTTAAGCCAGCCTGATTTCCTCCTTGTGTCGTATTTGTGTCGCTAGCGCCAAAAATGGCGTCAATTTTCCGTGCGTGTTCGGTCAGGTGGTTTGGCGCCAGGTGAGCATAACGGCGTACCATCTCAATGCTCTCCCATCCCCCCATTTCCTGTAAAACAGAAAGCGGGACGCCGGACTGGATCAGCCAACTAGCCCAGGTGTGCCGGAGGTCGTGAAAACGGAAATCCTCGATCCCCGCTTTTTTTAACCCGGCGCGCCAGGCGTTATTGTCATCCACCCGCATTTTTCTCACCGCGGGCGTCAGCGTTCCATCAGGACGATGTTTTGCCGTGGTGTGAACGAACACCCACCGGGAGTGCTTCCCTATCTGATCCCTTAATACCCTGCATGCGGTATCATTCAGAGCTACGCCAATCGCCTTGCCCGCTTTTGCGTTCTCCGGATTTACCCATGCAACCTTTCTCTGCATATCGACCTGCTGCCACTCAAGCCCGATGATGTTTGAGCGGCGCAGGCCGGTTGCCAGTGCAAATATCACCACTGGCTTAATGCTCTCCGGCATGCACTCGATCAAGCGCTCAGCTTCTTCTCTGGTCAGCCACCGTATCCGCTTACTGATCGGTTTGCGGGTTTTGATAACTGGGGCTGTTTTTATCCAGCCCCAGTCATTCGCAGCGGCCCTGAGAAGGGATCGAATGAAGGAAAGGTGTTGCGCCTTCGTCGCCTGCGAAACCTGCCGTGGTTTGTACTCCGGAACCGGCTTTCCCTTCCTCATCGCGGCATCACGTTTACTCTCCCACACCTGCAGGTGCTTACGGTTGATCATCCCGTTAACAGCTTCGTGAACTTCCTCCGCCGTTATCTTCGAAACGTCACGACCGGAAAAATGCTGCAGCCAAAACTCAATTTTGGTTTTGTCATCATCCAGCGATCGCTTATGGTCCTTCTCCCGCAACCACCGGATACAGCATTCTTCGAAGGTTCTGACGGGCAGGTCGCCGATCTGGTCAACCCGCCACGCTTCCGCTTTCAGCTTGTCGTGGAGCTCCTGAGCCTGCTTTTTGTCCCCCGTGCCAAGAGATCGCCTAACTCTTTTTCCTGACGGCGTAAAGAAATGACAGTGCCACACGCCGCCCCTGAGGGTGATTGACATAAAACTTCTCCTTTATGTTCACCCGCGTTCGCGATGACAGGATCGCGCGGGGTTTTCAAATATGCAATACAAGCCGCCTCAGTCGTTCTGTACTTGTTGCCGACCTTGCGGCCGGCGAGTTCTCCAGATTCGATGAGACGATAGATCACCCGCGCCGACACGATGAGCAAATCGGCGGCTTGTTGAGCTGTAATTGGTTTGTCAGACGCCATATTTCCCCCGGTAATGCCGCGCAGCCATCACGCGGCATTGGAAATTATTAATAAACTGACTGTGCGGGCAGGTTTCGCAAACGCCTTACCTGATTCATCGCAGTAGCCACATAACTGCAGCGTCGGTTAACCACCTCAACAGTGATTTTTGAACCCTGCACCACGGCGGTATAAGTCCGCTTCATTTTCTGCCGACCATAATCGCCATAAAGCTCAACGTGTTTTGCCAGTGCGGCATCACAAGCCTGGCGGCCTAGCGGTGATTGCTTGCTTCGGTTTATCAGTCGCATATCCACCTCACACAAATACATCAACCGGATCGCCAGCTGCTCGCGCGTTGTTGTTCGCTTCACGGCGGAGGCCGAGAACATAGCCAACGGGATCCCAACTGGACAGAATTGCGTTGAGCTCTTTCTGGCTGTGCCAGGTTGTCATGCGCTTTTTAAGCGCGGTGGCGCAGGCGCGTACGTTCGCTCGTGTGGGGCCGGCCATCTTCATGCACAAGCACAAAGTCAGCAGCAGATCCGAATATTCGTCGGCGGCCGCGCGCAATGCCGCAGGGTCGATGCTGGCTTCCAGCTCAGGTAATCGATGTTTAAGACTCATGCTGCACCGCCTTTGACGCGGAAGATGGCGTCATCAGCCTTCTGCACTTCCGGATGCTCGTCATAATCCGGAAGATAGCGGCGAGCGACAGCAGCCAGGGAAACCAGCGCCGCCAGAAGCTCGTCGCGCTGCCCGGCGACATTCGCATGCTCAAGCGCTGCGTTTTCCAACTGGGCCTTGTGCTTTTTGTAAGCCTCATATGCGTGCCAGGACTGGCCTTTGCGCACGCTGGTGGTAATGTCCGCTACCTGTTCAGGCGTCAGCGTAGTCAGTGGTTGCGCAGGGTAAATCAGAACCTGCCCGGCGTCCCAGTCGAATCCAGCCTGAATTGACTCTACTTCAACGGATGGCGACGCGCCGATGCAGCCAGGTGAGAGTATGGAGATGGTGATCTCCGGGTCGCGACGCTGCGTAGTTGGGTTTGACCAGATGCGGGCTACCAGCTCAGTGAATTTGGAGAATTTCATTCCGCGCTCAGTCATTCCAGGCCTCCAGTTCGTTCTCGATTTCGTCGTCGATTTCGTCGTTGGTGGCTTCTTCATTCAGGTAGTCGCGCGCTTCTTTGAGATAATGCTCTCGGCGCCCGTCGTACCATGCTGAGAACTCTGGCGACCAGCCATTCCTGTCACCCACATCCGCGAAAAAATCGTGCATTGCGTTGTTGTAGGCCAAGTATTCAACCATGCAATACGCCGTAGTCAGTGCCGCCTCACGGATGTAACCGCGCAGGTCACGCTTGCGCCAGTACGGATTCACTTTCGAATCGCAGCGCCCTTTGAATTCAACTTTCCAGCGGCGTATGCATCGTGCGTTAAGTGATTTGCTCATATCGTTACCGGGAGGGCTAACCCTCCCGCCTCCCTTAGCCCAGGTATTCCGGTTTCATGTCGTCCAGGGTGATACGGAACTGGTCATACAGTTCATCACCGAGGTGGCGGCGCGATGAGGTCAGGGTGCTTTCTGCCTTCGCGAATAACGCTTCGGCTTCCGGATCACCTGAGTTAGGAAGTGAATTTATGGCAGCCTCAACCTTGTTCTTCGCATCAACAAGGTAGTAGCGCTTCACTGCCTTATTTTTCAGTTCGGTATAAAGAGCAGTACCCAGCAGAGCTTTCTGTGATTCGATGTCTACGCGAATGGCTTTGGCCTGATCCACTGAGTCAGCTGTATCAATTCGGTCTCGGAGTCCATCGGCAACTGAGTCGACGTTAGATGCAGACTCTTGCGTGCTGGTGGAAGCGCCAACGGAGTTTGTTATCTCATTCAGCGTGACTTTTTCTGTCTGCGCCGGGTTGATAACCTTTTCTTCGCGTTCGTCAATTTCGTCGGCGGTATATACCCCGAGGATCACATCCGGACAGTACAGTCGCGCCCAGCGTTTAACGGCAAGATAAGCCAACTGCTGGCGGGGGTCGCTCGCCCACAGTGTTGAATTGCGGACTTGTGCCTGAGAAAGCATCAGAACAAGCTCGCGAGGTTCTGATTCTCCTTTGAGCGTTGCCCAGGCGCGGACGCCCACGCCTGCTTCATCTTTCAAATCCCAGCCCGGCGCGATGTAGTCGTTACCTTTTCCGCTGGTTTTTTTAATGAAGCGGCCAACGATATTTTCCCATGCACCAAACCATTCAAAATGGATCCGGTCTTTGGTCGGGGCCATGGTGTTAATGACCGCATTCACCAGTTGTGCCTCATAACCAAGCACACCTGAGTTACCCACGATGAAGGTTTTCTGTGCCACTGCAAACGGATCCATACCCCAGCGTGCTGCTTGCATCACTACAGCCATGCACGCATCTGGTTTACCGCGGTAATGTTCAGGAACGAAATTTCCACTGTTGGCCATTACTTCAGAAAGCGTGCGCAGCCGGTTGAACAATTCGCCGTTCGTCAGAATGGAAACGTTGTCGATCTTCTGGGTCTGGTTTTCAGTAGTTGCGACTAAATTGGACATTGTCATTCCCCCTTATGCCTGTACGCGCAGCGCTTCGAGACGGCGCACATCAAAATCGTTAAGTTCTTCGGCGTAGTCTTCGGTAATCGGCGCCGGCCACTCGCCAGTATCGAAACCGTTCGCGATAGCGCGCATTGCTTTGCGGTATTCCAGCATGCCGAGTTCCAGTAGTTCTTCGGATGCCTCGATGATGGCGATCCAGTGGTAGTTCTCGTCTTTGTTGACGAAGATCCAGAAGAACTGATCCAGAGCTGCTGTTTCGCAGTACATAGCCGCACTAAGGTGGTAATCGCGCTCAATGATTTCCCTGTGCAACTTCGCGCGTAGGCCTTCCTGCTTGATGTTCCACATGCTGATGGTCTTCAGGTCCGCACCAATGCGCAGGCCGCTCATGTCTATCTCAAGGTCAGGGCGCACGCGAACTTCCAGCCCGGTTTCCTCATCAATACCGAAATAGCTCACCTCAACGGCGCGGTTCGGATGCTGGAGCAGCTTGCCGGCGGTGGGGTGATTTAATAGTGCTTTCTGAATGTCCAGCGCAGTGCTCATCTGCTGGCGGGTAACCAGTATTTTTCCTTCCGGGTTTTCGCGCCATGCATCCAGCAGTTCGTCGGCAAACACGGCATCCGGTTTAACCGATTTCACGGTCTGAATCAGATCCGCTTTATTGCCTGATACTTTCAGCGGCTGCGCCTTCTGGGCCTCCTGAGCGACCATGTCAGGATTGATAATCGCCAGCTGTTCTAACAGGGCATCACGGCTACCGCTGGTTTTCACCTGGGCGGGCAGAGTGGCGTTGTATTCTTTGATGCAGGCCTTCATTGCTGACGCGGTAAAGTTTTTATCGTCACCAACGATTCGCTTGAACTCGTCAGGTAATTCCAGATACGCAATGCCAATTGCATCTTTGTCGCCGCCCAGCGGTACCGGAGCGGGCAGGGTGGCGTTGTGCGCCTCCAGCAGCGCCTTGATGTCGTCAGCACTCAAAAGCGGCGGAAGACCGGCGTTGTACTCGTCGATAAACGCGCGGATCGTCGCAGTCGTGGTGAAGGCACCTTCAGGGATTTCCGGCTCGATGCTGAATTCTTTTTCCAGCTGATCAGGCTGCAGCGCCAGCGCATGCACCAGATTGCCCATATCCAGAACTGGAGAGCGCGTTTTTTCAATGACTTTCGAGACGTGACGCTTTTCGAAATACATCAGAGATATACGGGCATCTTTAACCTGAGTCGAACTGATGCCGTTCGCCGCGTGGTAAACATCGTTCGGAACACCTTCATATCGACCAGGCTCGAAGAATTCAGGCCATTTTGTTGGTTCCGGCTCTGGCTCATGCTCTTCTTCTGCAGTTGCTGATTGCTGGTCCTTCAATACTGCCGCGGTAAGGTCAGGGCAGCGCTCAGCAAGAATGTCTCGCATGTTCACGGCATCTGCTTGCGGAGCAGTTGCATCAGTGCCTTCGCTTGCTGATACCGCATTATCATTTTCGTCTTCGACTGGCTGAGCCGTTTCCATCTGCACATCGCTGGTGGTTTCCCCGGAATTAGCTGGATGTAATTTTTCTTCTGCAGCGCGCTGGCGCGCCTGGTCCACGATAGAAAGTGCTGGTGCTGGCTGGCTATCCATCAGACCATCAATCGAAAAAACACCATTGCCCATGTTTGAAACTTCAGGCTGTTTGGGTTTGGTCAGGTCTTCCGTTACCCAGTTCGGTGCATCTGGATCGCTTACCCCTTCGATATATTCACCGCGCTCAGCTGCGAGAATCTTATCCACGGCAGACCGTTCAGCGACGGCGGCAGATGAAACATGCCCGGCTTTTTCAAGCGTTTCAGCAGAAGGCGCGTCATGCTTATGCTCTGTCAGGTTCGCATTGATATAGGTCTGCAGACTTACCGGGAAATGGTGAATTTCGCTGGTGGCGCCACGAATAAGGGCAAAAATTGCAGCGCGCGAATAGTCCAGGATGCCTGCGGTTTTACGCAGCGCTGCAGACCATTCTTTGAACGGGCTTTCTTTTTTCTGGACGATTTCTTTAGCACGGCGATGAATGGATGCCGGGAAATTGTAGATATCGAAATCCATCGGCATTGTGGCCAGCGCAATCTCAACATCAAGCGTCTCAAGCGTATGGGTATAGTCAGGATTGCGATCGGTTTTATTGCTGCCACCTGCATTGGTGCCGGTATCCGTTTTGTGAACGGAAGAAATGTAATTTCCGGCAGACCATTCGCGAACGAGTTTGCCGCGGTCAATGTGCGGAGTTTCAAACCACAGTTTTGCAAACTGGATACGCTTGCCCAGTTCGTGGCGCTTACCTTCAGGAAATACAGCTTTGTTGGCGCTGGTAAACTTCCACAGGGTAGGCATGTCTGCATCCTTCAGTCCCTGGACGTTCTCAGCGGCGAGAATCAGATCCTGCACTGCGGAGTTATCGGTATCCATTTCCAGAACTGCGAGTTCTTTACGGTGCGGAATACTGATTTGATAGACGTGGTTATCATTCGCCATGTACTGCGCCAGCAGCTTAATGCGGAACGACTGCTCAGCAATATTGAACAGGGCGTTTTTATCGTTTTCGTATTCAGCATTGCCGAACGACTCCACGGTATCGACATCACCAGCATCGTCAGCACTATTGTCATCAACCAACTCGCCAGTGACAGGCTCAGAGGATACTTCAGCATCATCGGTGTGATGAACGTCCGCAGGCTCTTGTCCTGGCTTAAGTGCCCAGGTGCGACCGTCGTCGGCGAGCTGGTAGCGTTCGCACCAGGAGTAATCGAGAACACCTTCAGCCGGAAGATCGTTAAATACCGGGAAATCGGTACGGATTGGCTTTTGATAGTCTTTGCCGCGGCCTGTTTCGATCTCAGCATCTTCCAGGTCAACGTCCAGCTGCAGCAGCGCGCGGGATTCGGTTTTTGCAGAACGCCAGATTACAGCATCGGCTTTACCCGATTTTTGAGTCGCTTTTATCAGATAAAAATATTCCATGTGATAGCCTCAATTTTGGATGTAGAATCCCTCGGGCCATTGATAGCGCCCATTCAGGGTGTTCATTGGTTTTAGGTAATTTCCGGTGGAACTTTGGTCGGTGTCACCGGACGTACAGCCCGCTTCGGCGGGTTTTACGTTAGGCCTCGTTGGCCATCTGGTCGTATTGACCGCACTTCGTCGAGCAATAGGTTCTTTCCCGTGGCGCCAGTTGCGAACCGTGAATGATGAGGATGGTCATTTTTACTTCCTTGCCTTCCTCAATCGGCTTGCGGCAATAAGCGCATTTCTTCTGCATAACTCCCCCTACATCTGCGCCGTAAATGCGGCTGGGTTTTCTGCTAATACTCCCTTAAGCGGGTAACAGTTTTCTTCAACTCCCTGCTCAACAGCTGCTTTCTTACAATCCGACTCGCTGTCATACACACCGAGAAGAACGTCCTGATTTCCGCCAGTCAGCATGCCGACAGTGAGAACCAGTGCGAACATCGTGTTCATGAAGGGTCACCTTTTTGTGCGAGCATGTAACACACCCGACGAATGAATGCTGACAGAGGGCTTAACCGAATAGCCTGCTGACGAGCGGGTTTACGTGAAAAATCGACCATTGATATAACTCCCACAGTGCGCTGATTAGCGCCGTCCAGATAAAGAGCCCGATAACTGCCGAAATGATCAGGGCTCTGATGCCTTGCTTACTCATTTCAACCTCTGCCTTGTCGCCGGCCAGCGGAACGTTTACCACCTGACAACAATGCGGTTTGTTGTCGATGAGCTAAATTTACAACCATTAATTTCAATAGTCAAATGATTGAAACTAAATTTAGTAATTGAGGGCGAAAAAAAACGCCGACTATGTCAGCGCTAGGGGGCGGGTAATTAGCGATTAAGGTCTTTTATCAAATCACCAACATCGTCTTTTAGTGCTTGAAGGTCTCTCAAAACGCCCTTTGCGTGAAGGATTAAACGTAGTTTTTCTGCTTCGGGAAGTTGGTTAAAGATGCTTAGGAGCGCTTCTTCGGTAACATCGAGTTTTTTGGGAAGGCCTAGTTGAGCTACCAGTTCGGGATCATCTGTATCAGGCTGCATGAAATACCAATGCTCGGGCTTTCCCGTTACTTCAGCAAGCAACTTCAGCTTCTTGCCCCGCGGTATAGAACTTCCTTTCGCCCACTTCTGCACCGCCTGCGGCGTTACACCAACGCGGCGGGCTAAATCGGAAAGGTTCCAACCATGCTCAGTAATGGCTTGGTTAAACCTGTAAGCAAAAACTTGATTGGTTTCGGTAGTCATACTTTCCATTTTACAACTCCATGTTTCAGAAGTAACTGAAACAAATTGGAGTAATTTAATTGAAACATACGGTTTCAATGTGTATGCTTGTTTTCAACAAAAGGAGGAGTCATGAACGAGCAACTTAAAAACAAAGTTAAATCAATCACTACACAAACCGCGCTTGGAGAGGCAATGGGACTTTCATCTCAGGCTGTTAGTCGCTGGATGAATTCAGGAAAAGTCCCCACATCACGGGTGCGCGCGCTTTGTAAGTTTCTTAATTGGCAGGTTACACCTCATGAAATTGATCCTGAGGCGTACCCAAACCCCACTGACGGCCTGCCGAAACAGGAAGGCTGACCATGCAAACACTTTCCTTTCAACAAAATACCGGATTCAACCCCGGCGCTCTGATAAAGCGAAATCAGGCGAAAGTGGCAGATCACGACGGCATTCGTTCTGCCGTTCGCGCCTGGGCTGCAGCTGAAGGTCAGGATGTTGTTTCGGCGTACATCATCGATGAGTGGCGCCAGCAGGGCGGGGAAGAAATTGAATTTCCCGCGGACATCAGTCGCGCCCGCCAGAAGCTTTTCCGTTACCTGGATAACGAGGTCGATTCGGAAAAGTATCGCGCGAATGTTCGTCTTCTGACGCCAGCCATCATGGCCGTCCTCCCGCTGGAATACCGCCACCGCCTGTTGCCTGAGGACAATTTCATGTCCCGCCTGGCACGACTGGAGAAAGAGACCAGCGAAGCGAAGGTTGCTGTTGCTATGGGAGCTCCACGCCATCAAAAGCTGAAAGAACTGAGCGAGGGAATATTCGAGATGTTCCGGGTTGACCCAGAGCTAACGGGGCCACTAATGGCAATCGTCACCTCAATGCTCGGCACGTTGTAGCGGGAGGTTTACGTGAACCATATCGAATTCATTGAGAAAAACGTCCGCGAAGAGCTTATCCGGCAGGGATTTACCCAGTCCGTGGCTCAGGGGGGGGGGGGGCATTTCAGGCTGTCGATATGTACAAGCGCATGTCTCAGGCCAGTCGTAAGGGAGGCATTTTTGATGATGTTATGCGCCACGCCAGGTTGTGGGCTGAGAAGCAAACCAGCGCTGCAGAAAAGCGAGAAGCAAAGAAATCAATCCGTAAGGGGAATAACCAGGTTGGGTTGTTCTGAGTGGGTGAAGACTGTTGTGCGCCAACACAGCCAGTCTTCGGGGTGTGAAAAAAAGGCTCTTAGTTCACGGAGTGAGTATGTCAAATACCGCTGAAGTTATCAATTTTCCGATTAAAACCGAGCGTTCGGGAGGTCAAATGGCCGACCTGGCTAACGGGTATACCAAGATCGCAAACGAGATACAGAAGCTCAAGCCACGTCTGCGGATGTCTGGTCGTGAGTGGCAGTGTCTTGAGGCTGTTATCTGGCTTACCTATGGATGGAACAAGAAGCAGGACCGGGTAACAAACACGGTGATTGCTGAGCTTACAGACCTCGGAGAGTCGCATATTTCCGACACAATCAAATCTCTCGCGGAGCGGAAAATTATCTTCGCTCATAAGCAGGGAGTGATGAAAATTGTCGGTATAAATACTGAGCTATCTGAGTGGATTTTAGACAAACCGAAAACGGGAAAACTCTTCCCGGAATCGGGAAAAGTGTTACCGAAAACGGGAAAACCTTTCCCGGAAACGGGAGACACCCAATACAAGAACAAGAACAATAGTAAAAGATCTTCTTCGTCTCGGAATTCTAAAGAATCCCGAAACGAGGAAACTTTGAAGTTTCTCTCTCGTCATCCAGAAGCGGTCGATGGGATTTATACCCCTGCGGGCAAATCCTGGGGAACAGCTGACGACCTCAAAGCTGCGCGATGGATTTTCGACAAGGCCCTGATCGTCAACGCCTCACTGTCAGAACCGAACTGGGTTGAGTGGGCAAACACCATCCGACTCATGCGCCAGCAGGACAACCGCAGCCATTACGAAATCTGCGAGTTGTTCAAGTGGGCCAACGAAGATGAATTCTGGCGAAAAAACATCCTAAGCCCTTCAAAACTACGCAAGCAGTGGGATCAGCTCACAACTAAACGACTGTGCAGCTCAAACCCATCACACGCTAAATCCGGCTCTGTCGCGCTGGACAATACCGACTGGATCGACGGGGTACTCGAATGAAATCTCTCGCAGAAAGCATGCATAACTTTGACCGGAAGAACTTCCAGCGTATCGCCGCCGGCATGCCTGAAATGCAGGATGCGCATAGCTTTGCACATCAGGCGACAAAAACGGCTGAGATATTCAACGAGCTGTTTCGCCAGCTGCTCGCCGTATTCCCGGCGCTGGCCAGCAAGTCTGCAGAAGACCTCAACGAGATGCGCCGGCAATGGCTTCTGGCGTTCAAAGAGAACGGGATCACCACCATGGAGCAGATTAACGCCGGAATGCGTGTTGCCCGCAAACAGGAAAAACCGTTCATGCCGTCGCCGGGACAGTTCGTCGCCTGGTGCCGTTCTGAACAGGCTGTTTCTGCTGGACTGCCAGATGCGAATGAACTGGTTGATATGGTCTACCAGTATTGCCGAACTCGCGGACAGTACCCCGATGCAGAGTCATATCCCTGGCCTGAGCACAAAGTCATCCCGGCCACGCTGAAGCACAAAGCCTGCTACTGGATGGTCACGGGACTGTACACCGATATGCGCGCAAATGGCCTCAGCGATTCAGAACTGCGTCGTAAAGCATCGGATGAACTGTTGCGTATGGTTCGTCGCTTGAACGCCGGAGAAACGATTCCAGAACCGGTTAAGCAGATCCCAAAACTCGGCGGACGTCCGCTAAGCAACGAGCAGGGGTTAAACAAAATTGCTGAGATTCGCGCGAAGTTCGGTTTGGGAAGAGGGCGGAATAATGGCTAGAGCATTTTCAACTGCCGAGCGCCGGGAGTATGTCCGCGCAGTGGTTCGTATCACGAAACATCAGGGGCGCCTTACGACCAGCGATGCAATGAAAAAACTGGGGTTAAGCCGCGATACGGTCCTGAAGTATTTCCGCGAGGCGGAAGCCACTGGCGAAGTCGTTCGTCATGGCCGATCCGGTTTATTCCGCGACCAGCGCGCCATCATCGATTTTGACATGAAGCGTTTTGGTCTGGTGCCGAAAGCTGCTGTTGGGATGAATTACAGCCTGCTTGGCAGTCCTGTTTTTCAGCGAGTTTTAGATGTTCAGGAGGCTATTCATGGCTAAGAATTCTATCGATGTATACGGTGCCAGCGGCAAAACAAACGTGCTCAACTTCGAGCCTGAAAACCTGCACCTGGTCACCGATAAGGCCCACCCACTTTACGATGAGCGTATTCACCTTCCTATCAGCGAGGCAATGGTGCTGAACATCATGGACCAGGGAGTACTGGAACCAATCATTGTCTGGAAAGACCCTGAGAGCGGGTTGTCCTGTGTGGTTGATGGTCGCCAGCGTGTGCGCCATACACTGGAAGCCAACAAGCGTCTGTCGAATGAGGGCAAAGAACCGTTACTGGTTCCGGCAGTCACTAAACGTGGCTCTGCTATCCGCATGGCGCAGGCGATGGTAAGCGCTAACGAAATCCGCCAGGCAGATACGCCGCTGGGCCGCGCAAAAAAAATGGCTGATGCGCTGGAGCGTGGACACGACGAGCAAGACCTCTCTCTGATGTTTGGCTGCAGTGTTCAGACCGTACGCGCAACGCTGTCACTGCTGGACGCTACTCAGGCTGTTCGCGATGCAGTGGAGTCTGGAACTGTCACCGTTACTCAGGCGCGTCAGCTGGTATCGCTTAAACCAGAAGAGCAGCGGGAGAAGGTCGCTGAAATCGAAGCGGCAACTGCTGGCACAACCGGCCATGAAAAAGCCCGGCGTCAGCGCGCTGTACTTGGCGAAACTAAGTCACGTCTCAAATCACGCAAAGAAATCACAAAAGCCCTCGAAGGTGCCAGCGGTGAATACGCGGCGGCTCTGCGCTGGGTGCTTGGGGAGGCTGTATGACTATCGTAAAAACCCATACCGGCACCGTGATCACCAAAGACGGTCCGAAGGTAAAAAAACTGCACCAGACAGAGCGAATGTGGGTCGTCGGCAAAAACGAGTTTTACCACAAAGAAACCGGGCGCCGTCACTTTGCTGAGAATACGCGCCGCCGGTTGTTGTTGGAAACGATTGAGGCGATAGGTGGTTCACATGACTGAGCACATCGAAAAATACACAAACAAGGCAATAGAAATCATTGCCGACTATATCCAGCGCACTAACAAGAAAAATGAGCAGTTGCAGGAGGCGAAGGTGCGCCTGGATAAGAAAATCGCTCTGTTTGCGGACGATGAGAACTGCAACACAAACAGGATGATGGCCGTATTTTTACCAGCAATGACCAGCCATACCCGAGATGGCTTTTTCGAAGAGATAGCAGCGGCGTTAGAAGGGGCTCAGGCATGAATAACGAATTCGAATTCAAATTTGGTGACTACGCCATCATCGAGCAAAAGCGCCATGGTGTGCCTAACGAGATGTTCGTTCACAAGGTGATTGGTCAGCTTCGCTCAAATTCTTGGGTTGATGTTCCTGTGCAGTCTCCTGCAACCGAAACACTCCATGACGAAATGGAAGATGTTTGTTGGTGCATTTGCTGCGGAGTTGATGAGACCGAAGTACGCGCATATCGCGTTAATGATCTGCAGCGTTCCAATCTCTCACCAGATGGCGGGGAGGTAACTGCACTGGCGCTCACTCTTGAGAAGAGTCGTGAAGCATCAGGCTGCCCGGCTGGCGTAGACCTGCAGGACTGGGTGAAGCAGCTGGCGGCGGAGAATGTGGCGCTGAAAGACATCAACGCATGGTGCAAAACGGATGCATTCAAAAACATGTACCTGGAGTTTAAAGCCGCAGAAGCGCTTGGGTGCCCAGATGCGGATTGCATGCATGATGCAATGCTTGTCGCAATTATGCATGCGCCGGCAACCCCCGCCACCGATCGCATCGTAGCCGGGATTAAGGCTGATGGCGCAGCAGAACGGGAAAAAACCATCACATTCACCGCAGCTAAAAAGCGCACGCAGGATGGCGTAGCGTTAATCGCTATCGGTAAGCCTTATAAAATTCACAACGATGATGTGATCGGTGAGTTCTTCATCGGTGAGCGCGGGCGCTACGGCGTAATCACCATGGACCGTCTCGACTACTTCACAACGTCTGACGAATACGCATGGGAGTTTTCGCTGCGCGAGGGGGCCGACAAATGAGCAAGTCGCTGGACATTCGCGCCGGTGATCGGCTCGAAACAGTTTACCCATTCATTTTCGTATGCACTGACCATCAGCAATGGGACGGAACTGTATTCACCGATGAAAGGTGGATTGGTGGTTGCCGAAAGACATTTGAACCAGCTGATTGCGGCTATGGAGACCAGACTGTTTACACAGCTGACGCAGAAGGGAAAAGAATCCTTGAGGTTCTGGCGGTCGCTGAAATGCCAGGGAGGTGGCAACGCCGGATTATCTACACCTGCAACCTTATTGACCCTGAAGGGAAAGAGAGGAAAGGCAGGAAGGCCTATACGGTAACCGAGGACAGATTCATCAAAATGTCGTCAGGGTATTTTGCGGATTATGGAGTGGAGAACAGCGATGACTGATATCACCGAACTGGCGCAGAGCAATGAGTTGCTCATCGCAAACGGAAACGAAACAGCCAATCTGTTGCGCCACCTGGCAAATAACGAAATCGACTCTGACTATTTTGCCGTTGTTTCGGAATGTGAAAGCTACGGGAAAGAAACTGACGCAGAGCTTTCAATCACTGAGTTTGCCCACCGTGCTGCTGGCTACGTTGATGCGCTGGTAGAGGCTCTGGAGAAGGCGCAGGGGATGGAGGGCTACTGGAAAACTCAATGTCGGGGGATTACTGACCACTGCGAGCAGCTGCAGGCGCAGATTGTCGGGCTGGAGTCCCGCCCCGTTGCAGCCGAGCCGTTCACTTGCCCGCGATGCGGAAGGACAACAACCCATCCGGAAGGGTGGCACTATTGCCATAAGCGGGAGGGTTAGATGGCAGAGCAAACTATTCTCGATATGTGTTGTGGCTCCCGCATGTTCTGGTTCGACAAACAGGATGAGCGCACCATATTCAGCGATATCCGCGCGGAGCGGCATACCCTTTGTGATGGCCGACAGTTGATTATAAGCCCCGATATTATCGCCGATTTTCGTAGGTTACCTTTTGAGGACTCATCGTTTTCTGTGGTGGTTTTTGATCCTCCTCATCTTGAACGAGTCGGACCAAACGGATGGCAGGGTAAAAAATATGGAAAGCTGGATAGGGACAATTGGCGAGATGATATACGCGCTGGCTTTAGAGAAGCATTTCGGGTACTGAGGCCTCATGGCGTTTTAATTTTTAAGTGGAACGAAGTTCAGATCCCTGTGCGCGAAATCCTAGCTCTTACCGATGAGAAACCAGCAATTTCTCAGCGCACTGGAAGGAATGACAAAACCCACTGGATATTGTTCGTCAAAAGTGGACGCGAGATAAGAAAGGCCGATCCACTTCTGGAATATACAACCAGGAGAATTCTGGAGTTGGAAAGTCTGCTGCTGGTGGACATACCTGAAACAGTGTGGCCAGCGGAAGTCAGTATGGTCTTCTCACAGATTGAAAATGCCGGGACACTCCCGGCGCACCACCAGCGCCGACTGCAGCACCATATCAACCGCATGTGGCTGGAAAAAATGCCGGTACCATCAATTATCGCCGCGGCAGGTTCGCTGGCCTGCGCCATGGAGAAATACGCGTGATTAATAGAGAAATCATTGTTGATAACTTTGCTGGTGGCGGCGGCGCCTCGACGGGCATCGAGCTGGCGATTGGGCGTAGTGTGGATATCGCGATAAACCACGACCCGAACGCGGTAGCGATGCATACCACCAATCACCCGGACACGCTGCACTATTGCGAGTCTGTTTATTCAGTTCGCCCGAAAGTTGCGACCGCCGGCCGCCGCGTTGGGCTTGTTTGGCTTTCCCCTGACTGCCGGCACTTCTCTAAGGCAAAAGGTGCTAAGCCAGTAGAGAAGTCAATACGAGGGCTGGCGTGGGTAACTCTTCGCTGGGGGCTGGATGTTGACCCTCGGGTAATGATGCTGGAGAACGTGGAAGAGTTTAAAACCTGGGGACCGCTGCTTGCGGCAGAAATGCGTCCGGATCCAGAACGCGTCGGCGAAACATTCCGGGCATTTGTCGGCATGCTGACAACTGGCATCCGGGCGAACCATCCGGCGCTGGTGGAGTGCTGCGAGTTTCTGAATATTTCGCTTGATAGTGAAGATGCCGCGCGGCTGGTAAAAGGGCTTGGATACGTCGTTGAGTATCGCGAGCTGCGAGCCTGCGACTACGGCGCGCCAACTATCCGAAAACGTTTCTTCATGGTTATGCGCCGGGACGGGCAACCGATAGTCTGGCCGGCAGCTACTCACGGGGATCCGAAATCCCCGGCGGTGATGTCTGGCAAGCTGGCACCATGGCGCACAGCTGCAGAATGCATCGACTGGTCCATCCCGGCGCCGTCGATTTTTGGCCGCAAAAAGCCGCTGGCAGAGAATACGCTGAAGCGGATCGCGCGCGGCATCCAACGCTTTGTTATCGAGAGCGCGTCACCGTTTATCGTGAAGTGCAACCACACTACCACCAAAGGTAAATACGATTGCTTTCGGGGGCAGGCTCTCTCTGAACCGCTGCAGACGATTACGAAAACCCACGGCTACGCAATCGCGGTACCTCATCTGACAAAGTTCCGCACTGGCGCAACCGGGCAGCCAGTCACCGATCCGGTACCAACGGTGACGGCTGGCACGTCCAGGCGCCCGGGTGGGAATGGTCATGCGTTAGGGGTAGTTGAAGCCGCGATCACGCCGTTTATGGCTGGAAACGGCGGCAGCGAGTACCAAGCCAAACCACGCTCGCTCGATAAACCCGCTCACACCATCCTGAAAGAGTCCCGTGCCTGCGTCGTTGCGCCGGTTATCGCCCGGCAGTTTGGCGCCAGCATCGGCCACCGGGCGGACGTGCCGAGCGCAACCATCACAGCTGGTGGCGGCGGTAAATCTCAGTTGGTATCAGCGTTTCTGGCGAAGCATTACGGCGGCAACTACACCGGGCCCGGCGTGGGGCTGGATGAACCGACACATGCAGTGACGACAGTTGACCATCATGCGGTAGTTGCGGCGCATCTTATGGTGAACAATACCGGGCATCCTGGCGGTTCCGTGGAATCTCCCGCGCATACTGTTACGACTGGCAATCACCACGCTGTTGTAGCCTCCCACCTGGTCAAATTGCGCGGTACCTGCCGTGACGGACAACGGACTGATGCGCCGATGCCGACTATTACCGCTGGTGGCCAGCATGTCGGGGAAGTTGAGACTACTCTCGCTGTTGAGGACTACGACGAAGAGCGCGCGCAACAGGTGCTAGCGTTCCTGAAAGAGTATTGCGGAGCCGATAGCACCGGGCTGGTGGTAATCGCCGGGGTAACTTACCGCATCGTTGATATCGGCATGCGTATGCTTCAGCCACATGAGCTGTACCGCGCGCAGGGCTTCCCGGACTGGTACATCATCGACCAGGATTACCGCGGCGTTAAGTATGCGAAGGATAAGCAGGTCGCGCGATGCGGTAATGCGGTGCCGCCGCCGTTCGCCGAGGCATTAGTGAGGGCAAACTTGCCGGAGATGTGCCTGAAAAAAGACATTGCAGCATGATAAAACCCGCTTCGGCGGGTTTTTAATATGAAAAAACATCAATCTAAACATGAGCATGGAGTTAGCAAAAAGAGCTTTTAACCTCTTGACCATTTTACTCTCTCGGTATACTGTTTATTTATACAGTATCTGAGTGAGGTGCTAACCATGAAAGTAGAAGTCACGATTGATAAGCATAAAAAACTCCCTGATGGCGCCGTTCCTGCTTTAGAGAAAGAGCTGCTGCGCCGCTTATCCCAGTCCTATGACGACTGCAAGCTAACTATTCGACGTACAAGCAATGATGGGCTGAGCGTTTTGGGCGGCGCAGACGGCGATAAAAAACGTGTAGAGCAAATCCTGCAAGAGACGTGGGAAAGCGCGGACGACTGGTTTTATTAGTTTAATTTTGATGGTGGCGGCTCTTACCCAGAGCATCGCATTAGCGTTACCCTTGATGCTGCTACCCGTTTTCTATGAGTGCGTCTGTATGTCGCTCAGGGGGTAATGTGACAGATGGTATTGAGCCAAATCAGAAGGAGAATCTTTGGGCTACCGTCACGGATGGTTCCGGACATGTTTTGTGCTCATTTCGATTAGCTTTGAATGACCGAATTCTTCTAACGAATATCAATAGCGAAGTGTCGGTGAGAAAAATTGCAAAAGATGAACACCTCTGGACAAGGAAATCGTTGGTGGAAGTTATCAAGGAAATGGGCTCTAAAAATTGACTCTTAACAGCTAGCTACATCATACTTGCAGTGCTGGTCTGAACAACCAGCCACCTGACAGTGATGCGCCACCGGAGAACGTGATGGCGCAGCTTCACTTAATAAAACATTCTCAAGGCATCCTGATCCCCGCAACGCCGGAGACCAGTGATTTTCTGCAATCAAAATGCAAGCTCGGCGCCGTCCTGGAGGCCGAATATAGGCTTGTCCGCAATCCGGCGTTTCACCGCCGATATTTCGCATTACTCAATCTGGGCTTTGAATACTGGGAGCCTGCCGGCGGCGCAATCTCTTCGAACGAGCGCAGGCTGATTCTCGGTTACTCCAAATTCCTTGCATCCCATGGTGGCAATGAATCGGTATTCCAGGATATCGCCGAGCAGTATCTTGACCGCGTCGCAGAAAAACGAGCTGGAAGCATCAGCATCTGCAAATCCTTTGACGCCTATCGCTCATGGGTAATCGTCGAAGCAGGTCATTACGATGCGCTACAGCTGCCGGATGGCACTCTGAAAAAGCATCCCCGTAGCATTTCTTTCGCCAGTATGGACGAAACCGAATTCCACCAGCTTTACCAGGCCTCATTAGATGTGCTCTGGCGGTGGATTCTGTCCCAAAAATTCGCCAGTCGTGAAGCTGCTGAAAATGCAGCGTCTCAATTGCTCAGCTTTGCGGGGTGAGTCGATGAAATATTCATGGTTTCACCATCACGACTGCACGACCCAGCAGGCCGATGAACTGATGGATAAGTACCGCAAACGCGGGGTAAAGGTCGAACGTAGTTTAAACCAGGACTTTACGACCTGGACCGTCAGCGCTGAGCTGGTGGAAGACAAGAATCCACCGCGGCCTGATTCCCGCTGGCGCAACCGGATGTGGGGGTGAACATGGCAAAGAGACCCCAACGACGCTGCAAAATCTGCCGGGCAAAATTCACCCCAGCATTCGAAAACCACCGCTGGTGCTGTCCTGAGCATGGCGCTGAATTTGCCATGCAGGAACTGGAGAAGAAACGCGAAAAGCAGGCTCAGGCGAAAGCGAAAAAAGAGCGCGCCGAATGGCGCAAACGCAAAGCCGCGGTGAAACCTCTCAGGCACTGGGAAGATATGACCCAGCGTGTCGTTAACGACTATATCCGCGAACGAGACTACGACTTGCCTTGCATCAGTTGCGGCACGTTCGACACGGTTCAGTGGGAAGCCGGCCATTACCGTTCCCGCGGTAAAGCATCGCACCTGCGTTACAACGAAGACAATATTCACAAGCAGTGCCATCACTGTAACGTGCAAATGTCAGGCAACCAGCAGCAGTACCGCATTGCTCTTGTAGAGAAAATCGGCGCTGAGCGCGTCGAGGCGCTCGAAAACAACAACACCCCTCACCGATACACCATCGAAGAACTGGAGGGCATCAGGCGCCATTACAGCGCGCTACGCCGTGCGCTCATAAAACAACGGGAGGCCGCATGAAGATCATCTATAGCGACGAAGGGGCTTACGCCCGCATCTGGCTGACCGGTCCATTTTGGCAACTGGCTAAGGCCAGGCGTATTGCGGATGCCGGACTGGATGCTTCCCCGGTCAATACCTGGGAGTCTCGCGGGCTCACTTTCCAGATAACCTTATACGGAAAGAGCGCGTATGTGCTCAGGGCGTATAAGGCGATGGCTAAGGCCATGGCGAGGGCATCCAGATGAGCCGTGACGTTATCGAACGCATCCGCGACCGCTGGATAAAGCTCCGCCTCTTGCGTAGCCGCGGCACCGTACTGGTTGACTACCGCATCCTCAAGAATTTCGTTCGCATCTATCAGGCCCTGGGAGAGAAAGCATGATTAACACTCAATACCTCCAGTATGTACGCCAGCAGCTGATAGTGGCCACCGCCGATTTGAGCGGCGCGACGAAAGGGCAACTGACAGCCTTTGCTGAGAATGCTCAATTCGCGGCGACGGTGCGCAGCCGGGGACGGAAGAAAGTAGCCGATCCGGTCACCGGGCGCATGGTAAACCCATCAAACCCGCCAATCCACGGGCAGCAGTCCCGCGCCAAAGGTTCCGCAATCGCCCTCGTTATGCCCGTTGAGTACTCGACAGCCAGCTGGCGACGCGCGCTGCTGTCGCTGGAAGAGCATCAGAAAGCCTGGCTGCTCTGGAACTACAGCGACAATATCCGCTGGGAGCACCAGGAGACGATCACCAGGTGGGCGTGGGAGCAATTCAGCGAGAAGCTGGCCGGTGTGCGCATTGCAAAGAAAACTGTTGATCGCCTGCGTCAGCTTATCTGGCTGGCGGCTCAAAATACAAAGCAGGAAATAACCGGTAGAGGGCATCATTACGCTCCCGCCTCTATGGTGGGAATAAAGCCAGATAACTGGTGCCACAATTATTCGGATTACTGGCAGATCATGATGGACATCTACCAGGAACTTGATAGCCATGCGTTACTCTCTGTTTCTCGATCACGTTCACAACAAAAAGCGACTTTTTCGCAGCAAGGTATTGCAAAAGTCAATTAAATGCGTCATATTTGAGTCTACTTTGATATGCTGCCTTAACTTTAAGTGGCGGCAAATACGATAAGAAGTACATGGCGGCCCTGCGAAAATATCGCGGGGCTTTTTCGTTTCTGGAGGCCCGGATTATGTACAAGTAAAACGGATAGACCGCATTTATAAGCCGCAGTCATGATGTGGCCCCGAGTCCACTTGATGGAGCCAGACGCAGGTCCGAACTGCGACATACCGCTGGTTAGGGTTAATCGAGGAAAAGGGTATGCCGGTAAAGCAGCGCGAGAGCCAGACGCGCACCGGTTATCAGCGGCAATGATGCGACAGGAACCCAAGGGCATGGGCGCGGACCACTGCGAGAGTGTGGTTGTGCAATCCGGTCAGGGCTCTTGAGTGAATGCGTGCCGCACTACACGTTGAAGCTCATACGCGAGAGCTCTGAACCAGATTGCTGATTTAGCTCAGCAGGTAGAGCGCCCGCCTTGTAAGCAGGATGTCGGCGGTTCGATTCCGTCAATCAGCACCAGAACCCAGCCAGGGTATTTTCGGCCATCAGCCGACATTGCTATTACCCTCATGCTTATTGCCCGCCTTATAGCGGGCTTTTTTATTATCAGGTCCCGCAGGAATCATCATCGACACGCTTCGTTGTTAAATCCAGCCTTACGGGCCTGACCCTTTTCAAACACACAGCTTCCCGATCTTTCATCGGAGGCGGTAACTATGGCTAAACGTATGCAAGACAAAGAGAGCATTGCCGGGATGTCCTGGCTGGTTCTGTTGATCATTGCTTGCTGGGGTGGACTTGTCCGCTACCTGATAGATGTGAAGCAGAGCAAGGCAACATGGAGCTTGTTCAATGCTCTTGCCCAAATGGTGGTTTCAGGGTTTACCGGCGTTATT